>ERZ724509.268-NODE-268-length-24938-cov-6.366113_pt1 | contig 24938 bp, 29 predicted proteins | sample MGYA00376042_ERZ724509 | MGnify/ENA primary metagenome ERZ724509 (study PRJEB28724, sample SAMN07190887) | wastewater metagenome | isolation source: effluent of sewage treatment plant in Hong Hong | place: USA: Christiansburg, Virginia | collected 2016-03-01 ...
CAGTGGCTATCTCTGTTGAACCAACTGCATTTGCTACTATCTGAATATTGCTAAATGGACCATTAACATCACCAAGCGCACTGGAAGATGTTGTTAGATCATCACTTGCATTGGTGTCACCGGTATTAGTGACTGTGAATCCTGATGTGGAAGTGGAAATCGATATGCCGGTGCCTGCGATAGCGCTACCCCAGAATACAGGTTGTCCATCTCCTCCGCTCATGAACATCTGAGCAAGTGTGCCCACGCTACTATTGGACATAGTCACCATGGCCGCCGTGTTACCACCGCTAAGCATCCTTAATCCACCCTGGATGCCTACTGCATACTTGCCACCTGTGCCTGTAGATGGTTTCCGTACATATAGGCCTTCAAATGTTGCAGCATCTTCACCTATGTACGCAATATTGGTGCCCGCTGGTGATGAAGCGGGGGATTTAACAATGAGCGGATAAGCGGGATTGGTTTCGTTGATCCCCACATTTCCGCTATTGTTTTTGTATATATGGGTACCATTTAGGGTCCAGTAGTTAGTGCCACCAGGTAAGGTGATAGTGTTGCCACTTGATATGGTCAAATCGCTGCCGGAAAGTGACAGGGTTTGTGCATCTGTATTGTCAAGGTATGATGCAAGGCTCACACTGTTTCCTCCTGTGATGCTCAATGTATTGCTTGCAATTGACAGCGTTTGTGCATCTGTATTGTCTAGGTATGATGCAAGGCTCACACCATTCCCACCTGAGATACTTAATGTATTACTGATCAGGGTCAATGTATCCGGGTCAAAAATCTTGTCATTTTGTGATAAAAAATAAGGCGTTACAAGTTGACTGGTGTCAACCGTTGTTTTAATTCGATATTGATTATTGGCCAAGTACGAGATATCATAATTAATACCATACCCTTCATCATGATGTTGCCGGGTGAACGCATCATCAAAGTAAATGTATTGTGTATATGAATTGGTTGCAGCTTCTGGATACAGATAAATCTCACGCTCTAGTGCTGCCAGATATCCCACATCCTGCATTGTGCGCACCTGGTAGCCAAGATAGGCACGGTCATAAGTGTTTCTTTTGGTAAGGTGCATCTTAAATGAGTCAATCTCATTCCATCTGGATGAGTCTCCGTCATAGACATTAAGATTTAATGCACTGCCACTGCTGATGGAGATATTACCAGGAGCACCTGTGGTACTTATATCCTGGTTAATTTCCGCCGGGATATCCGCACGGATAGAAGCTGCTGTATCTGCAATGGCATTATAAAACCTGAAGGTATCGTATTGAATAGCAGAGTTTACATATGCCTTTATTCTGATTTTTTTGCCCTGCCCAAAAGCAGCAATTGATATCATTATATACAAAAATATTAACAAATGTTTCATAACAACCTTTTTAATTTAATGAAAGACCCTCTCCTTAATGTTGACGTAATGCCTGACGCCCATTGTGCCCACATAAATTTTAATGGCCCTCTTTCAGGGCCTGTGTAGACAATTCCGGTCCAATGTATTGACTTAAATGTAGCGTTGTTCGTGCCAGAATACACTGGAATAGTCTCCACACTGTCCTCTAACATGGTGGCTGCATTGCCATCCAGATCGAATGTGTACCACATGGTACTTCCATCCGGCACGTACCATTTGTACTTAATCCTTGCGTCACTTGATGCCGACGTAAAGGCTGTGCCACTGAGAATGTAGACACTTTCTTTTTCAAGATCAACACTCCAATCCGTTAATTCCTCATAAGAGGTATCATTTGTTTTTGTTGCATCAATGGTAAGTGGGACCCACATCTCATTATCTATTTCTGAGATCACAGAGGTAAATTCCACTGTGTCTCCTTGGATTGTAAGAATAAATCCAGTGGTATCACTGCCCGCTTCTAATGGCAATAATTCCTGTATTTCATTGGTACTATCTGCATCATCATCAGGCCCCCCGCCTCCACCTGTGCCATTTTCAGCAAAGATGATACGCCCATCCACATCAACTGTGATGTTTGAATTGGTATATGATCCAGCTGTTACAGTGGTAGATGCAAGTTCAGAAGAGCCAACGGCATTGGGGGCAATCTGAGTAGATGTAACTGCATCGTTGGCAATCTTATCAGATGTCACTGCATCATTGGCAATTTTGGCATTAGTCACTGAATTACTAGCCAGCTCTGTAGATCCTACAGCATTGGCTACAATTTGTAAATTGGCAAATGGACCATTGGTGTCTCCGCCTGAGTTGCTGGCATTGGTAATGTCATCGCTGCCATCGGTGTCACCAGAGTTGGTAATCGTTATGGTTTTTGTGCCTGTGTTTTCTGTCACAAGTATTCCGGTGGATCCGGATATCACAACTTCGCCAGATCCTGAGGTATTACTCGTTATTCCGGCAGAATTAGAGCCTGAGGTACTTACACCAAGTTGCCCCTCATTGGTTAGACTCCCATCTGTCTCTGAAGTAAGATAACCTTGCAAAGATCCTGACACTACCCTACCTTCAGCATCCGTGGTAAAGTAGTTGTATGTACCTGCCGTACCTACTTTTTCAAGCTCGCTACTTTTTACCGACAGAGGCTTTAAGTGTGTAGAATCTATGGAATTGGATTTGACTATTCCTGTCAAATCCTGTGTAAGTGATGTGTAAGTAAAGTCAATGGTGCCAGAATCCGTTGCCGTAATTACCCCAGATGGCCCTTGCGGTCCTGTGGCACCGGTAGCTCCTGCCGGACCTTGTGGACCTGTGGTACCAGTGGCACCGGTAGCCCCTGCCGGACCTTGAGGTCCTGTGGCGCCTGTTGCTCCTGTTGCACCTGTTGGACCTGTTGGGCCAGGATCACCTTGTGGACCTGTGGCACCACGGTAAATTTTCCAGCCTGAGGGTGATTTGTAAATGAATGAATCAAGTGCTACCACATACACAAACTGGCTGGTGAATGGCCAGTTTGCAGATAAATTAAGGGTAGTGGTGTCACTGAGATTCGTAATCGGTGCACATCGGTCATCTATCGGTTTTGAGATAGCCGGATCAAAGTTTGTGTTGGGGATGATCTGAGCATAAGAAACTATCGGCAATACTACCAATACTAAAATTTTGATCCATTTTTTCATTTATCAAAATATTGTATCATTAAAAAATTTCTGTTAAGCGGGCTTTTTTTCCCGTCTAAAAAATAATTTGGGCCAGGAATAGATGCGACACGGCCATAATAGTGGGTTTGAACTATTCTAAATCCTTCAATTGTAAATGGATCTAATTTTTTGTATCGAATGGTATCACCATAAATATATCTGTATTGGGGAGGAATACTTGCCAGTACATCACCTCCCAATATTTCTCTTTTTATATGCGTGCTTGTGTCCAATACGACCAAATAGCAACTAATTGTATCAATACTTATTACAGGATTAGGAAGATCTTTTTGTGCTACTTGGGCCTGTAAATTGATGAATGACATCATCAATAATATAATTGTTCTCATCTGTTATATATGTAGTTGAAACCGCTGGCAGAGGTAAGGTTATTCAATTTGTATAACTTATAAGGGATGGCCGTCCAGTTGTTTGTAAGGCCGGTAGAAGTAACAGTCACGTCATAGGCTGTGAATGAGGCCTTTACATTAAATGTGTTGTGATCGATGATCGATGAGGCAATAACGTCACCTGTAACCGAAGGAATCAATATATAAATGTACATGTTAGATCCTGTCATTGTCAACCCAGTAATGCTTGCTGAATTGATAGGATCCACCGTTTTTTTACTCCAGATCGAATATGGCACACTACCTCCGGTATATTCAGTCGCACTCATACCCCATAAAACAGGATACTCATTTTGTATCGTTCTGGATGCCGTCTTTGTTCCACTTGTTGGACTTCCCGCTACGCAAGACGTGGTAGTCATTACCCAATCCTGGGATGCTGTAATGGTTGTGGTACCCCTTGTAGTTGGCTGATGTGTATACGCCTTGCTGAATGAAGTGGCTGAGCCAAAACTGTGCGTAGCCGGTGAGCTGAGCGCACCATTTGACAAAGTATATCCACAAGGGTTGGAAGTGGATCCAGTAAATGTGTACGCAGTAGAAGACCCCACTTCCACCAGTGTAGGCGATATGGTGTTGAAGGTGAGAGTTGGTTGTGTGTAATTCCCTATGTACCACCAATCAAGCCATTGCCGGAAGGTGGTAGCCCCAAGATTATTACCCACTGCCGGTACCCGGCTTATGGCTCTGTTACCATTGTACAATGAATCCATGCCACCATCAGGTACCTCCATCCACTGAAGGATGGATCCGTTGTTGGATAGATACTTCCCGGATTGGGTTGAGTAAGCAGGGATCTCTATTTCATTTGTACTTGAGGTATCTGGTAAAATTGCAAAGCCCGCTCCATCTCTGAGTAGGATGCTATCCAGGTGCCGATAAATGCTATCATAACAGCAAGCATTTAGCAAGCCCAATGTATCTACCAGGAATGTTTCTGCATTCCTGAATTCCATCACATTATTGGCCCCGCGGGTAACGGGGATCTGCAAGTTGTTGGATCCTCTTGGCATCTGCTTAAATGGCACAGCCTGGGCGGTAGCTACCAGGCTGACCAAACTTAAAGCCACTATGAAAAAAACATTCTTTCCCATTAATTTATTCTTATTACATCCAAATATTCTCCTGACTCCAATGGCCATGATGGGGATATGGCCACCTGGCCACCATTTGCTATTACCTGGTTGATATCAGATAAGGAGTCTGTGATTTTTTGCACCACCCCATTGCGGATGATGAGCAGATCCTTTTCAGGATCATTGACCTGCCAATCTGGAGGCAGGTCAAACAAAGGGCCTGAAGTAGGTGGCTCGTAGCGCACCTTAGCCGTATCACTGTGGATCTTGGCCGCAGTACCCTGGTGATCGATAAAGTAGGTAACTCCGTCGCTACCCTTCACGATTTGGTTTACAATTGTTGTGTTGCCGGTCAATGGCGGTACATAAGAGAGCTGAATAAGATTGACGGTAACACAACACGAAGCCTGGGCAGACACCCCTCCGTTTCCAATGGGTTGAAGCTCGGCACTGGTTTGCTCTCCCGGTGCCTGAAGGTTTTCAGCTACCGGGTTTTCATTTTCCGGCAAGATGATGAAATCTTTGAGCAGATCAACTCCTCTTACGGTCACATCATAGCCTTCATTGTCACCAAACTTTTTGCCGGTGCTGTACTTGTACGACAGCTTGCCGTAGGGAATGGTTATCTGGTTCGCGTATCGGTCGTAGGCTATGATGGCCACGTGCCTATTGGCACATTGACGGATGAGGTGCTGCACGGCAGCTCGCTTCATTGGGAGATAAAACTTGATAGTCTTTTCGGCATAGTCGCCACCTGGGCCGGTCTGCATTTCTTCTACATAATCGGCCTCATAATCCCGGTATTTGATCTCATAAATATTAGGCCCTTGCTCCGGGATCGGTGCGCCAGGACCAGCACCCGGGGCAGGGTTGAGATTTGTTTCATCCAGATTTTGTGGATCTGTAATGAAAATCTGGGTTATTCCGGGATAGGTATCACATATCTTGTCTATTTCCTGAACAATAAGCATGGCCCAAAATTAGGCCAGGCCCTGCGCTCAGGATTGGACATCACCGCGGAACTACCGCATCAAGGGCTTTTCGCGCATCTGGATGGCGCAGGAGGAAGTGACGGAAGCGAATGAGGTACTTACACACACTTGAGCGAGATGTGCCCGTGAGCGCCGCTATTTTATGGATAGGGAGGCCAAACCTGTACTTGAGCACATGGTATCGGAGCTGTACCGGCACAAATACCTTGTCATTGCTGGCCCGGGTAAATAGGTAAGGGAGTATTGCCATGGCCGCGGCATCGTACTGATCATGGAATGCCTCATGGTTGTAGTCCAATATCTGGCTTTTGTACTTCTTGAGGATCTCGGCCACCTCAGGGCGGTTTTGCCTCGATCGGGTCCAGATCTTCTGGCCGGTCTCATAGTTGAACTCATAGGGGTCAATATCATAAAACTCATAGAACTGAAACAAAGCTTCCTTGGCATTCAACTTGCCGTAGCTACTCACCAGCTCTATGAATGTAGTGAGCCTATGCATGGCATCCCGGTAAAGAAAATGCCCGGCTCTGCGCAGCTGGGCATCATCTATCTTTTGGGTTACACGGATCTTGATGTAATCCGGGTACCTGGTCTTGCTGTTGTTCCTGGCACCCCTGATCTGATCTTTGAGGTGGATGCATTTGTCAAGTACCAGCACACCATCAACGATGTGATCACGATACTCTCTCTCAAGAATTGCGATTGATACAGGGTGTAGGTGGAGATGTTGTATCATATATGGAAAATTCGTAATGTAATATTACGAAAAATTACCATAACTAGCAACTAAAATCAGACTATTAATTAACCCTGATTAGTACCGCCTCCACCGGTGCAATTCCACTCTTTGAAAATGTCACCCGGAGTGACTTAACCAGGAAGTTATTGCCGCGGATCCTTACCTTATCCTCATAGCGGAAGTTGATGATATCTGCCACACTGAGGGCAAGCTTACACTTCAGCTGCTTTTGGTATTGAAGGGTGTCAATATATTGTTTTGCCCTTCGCTCGTAGATGCCTTTGGGTCCATTCCATAGCAGAGAGTTGGCATCGGCAAGGGGCAGGTAAGAGCCATCCGCCTGCTCTGGGCTGTGCTCTCCTGGAGTGGCATATGGATAAGTAACAACTGTAGACCCTTCATTGAATGACCTTGCGCCGTTAAACCTACCCCTATAGAAGAGGAGGCGAATATCGCTTTCGGATTCCTGATTAAAAATTTCGGTTCCATACTTGAATTTTATATGGCCTCTCTGCTTGATCATTGGCAGATTGGGGTAGTGATAGGCGAAGGTGCCAAAGTACTGTTTCCACAGACCAGGGAAGGTATTGTACAATGGTGCCAATTTACTGAGGTAAGGATCCAGGATACCTTCAGGGAATTTGATCCGCTTGAAGTTCATGGAGTAGATGGCCTCTGAGAATGGATTACTGAAGCTTGTCTCCTCATAGTGAGCATTGCGCTCTATGCTATACGGGGCATCTGCATCCGGCTTATCTGTATTGAAGTCGGCAAAGAAGCCATCCTCTGTCGGCTCATATCCAAACTCCTTTGGTAGTACATTTTGGCTTGTATTCTCATACTCAGTGAGCATTTTTTCAGTCCAGTCATGCCTGATAGGCGCCGCAAGGATGTCACTATACCGCATCACCTTCACTTGTTTTTTGAAGGGGTTGGGAAGCACAGCCAGGAAGAAGGTCGCTCGTATCCTCTTGATCAGATCAATGCACTTTATGTTTGGGAGAAATTTTGTAAGACTGTGAGAGGTCACATTCAACCCATTCACAAAAGGTACAACACTGTTGTAGTTGTCATTTACTGCATTAACCGATTTATTGGAGTATAGATATACCCGCTTATAATCCTGCTCAATGTCAAAAAAAGCATCAACCAGGTTGAAGTTGAAGTACTCAAATATTTTGACATATAGATGGTGAAGCTTTACAAACGGAGTAATGGCCAGTTTTTTGTCTCCATACTCAAAAGCTGTGGTGTAGATGCTCCAGTAATTCTGGACCCGTTGCTGCCACCACTCATCATAATCCGGGTTTACAGCATCTTTTTGCGCATCATCAAAATAATCTGGGTTGAATACCGGACAGAAAACAATATTGTGGTTTTCCGGGTGGATGGTACTATCATCCATCATTGAGATAAGAGCAGCAGAGCTGTTCCAGGTCACTTCACCAAGGTTGGTGAGCTCCCGGATATTGATATCTTCCAGCTTTTTAAACTCATTTACCACAAAACTCATCTTTGCGGTGGTTTCATTTGCTGAAAGTAGGTAAATTTTTCCCAAAAAAACGGGTTTACCATCTACATAAAGCAGAACATTGTCAAATTCTGGATAATTTTTGTACAGATCAATGCGGTCCGGGTGCCTAAGAATCTGCCTGGCATCATTATCCAGGAGTACAGTAAATGGAAAAGAGTAGGATCCGGGTAAGATATCACCATCTTCAATAAAGATGGAGCTGACCATCTCCATGCTGATGCTGGTATTGTCATCTACCGGGAGCAATTGGCCATTGATCTCAAATGCCAGCATACTATTGGTTGAATGATGATGATGAGAAGCTCTTCCAGGCTTGCTCTATGGTGAACTCTACATTGTGGAGATCGCTGCCGTCTTCGCTTTCCTTGATTGAAGTATTGGTAACATTGTATGCAAGAAATTTCTTCCTCACGGTGTCAATCAACCAAACCCGGCCATAAGCAAGCTGTGCCAGGTGCTCTGCGTATTCGCGCTGTACATAGCCTGAATTACATCTGATCTCAGCCTGGCCCTGTGTGAAGGTCTTGTCGATCAATCCATCTCTGAAGTTGGATCCCAGCCAAATAGGGCGCTCAAATTCAACATATGAAACCTTTTGACCATACTCATTTTTACCGGAAACACGGACGGTCTCCACCCCGCCCGTGCCGGTTTCCATGAGCACAAATATATTGTTCTCAGGCTCATTGCGGATAATCTGGTAGGTGATACTACCGATCTGCGTTGCGCCTGATTTAAAGATCAATTTATACTTTACCGCAGTCGGGTAAGTAGTGAGTATGCCCAGCTGCTCAAGATTGCACCTCACTGCACTCACTCCCAATGGCAGTGATACAGTACCCAGGCTCACATTGGAGTTGAGGGTGCCATCATCCAGCAGCACATTGGCTGTGATGGTGAGTGTCTGTGCAGCTGCAGGGCAGTAAAATGATACATATTCCGGTTGACCGGCCATGATATCTTTTACAATGATGTTGTTTGTAGCCCTACGCCTAAAGGATACCAGGCTATTGAGCATTATAATGTTTTGGCTGTATTTGCCGGAGAATCCATTCCAGTACTTACTTGCACCGGCAACTACTTTGAACCAAGATCCAACCGTAAGTGGATCCTCTATCAATTTTGGCGCACCAAATTGATCACCAAATACAACTTTCATCCTTCCGGACACGCGGCCCAGTGCATGAGCTGCCTTACCAGATGCCAGGATAGATGTATCAGCAGGCGGAGACATCTTGAAGTTCATAAGATTGCGGAGGTCCGCAGCCGTCTTTCCATTCAGTGTGTTGTAGTTTGGCTCAAGCTCTACGATGAAATGCTCTGTGGCATTGTTTTCATCGTCATAAGTGGCATAAACCTGAAGGTAACCACTCAGGTTGTCTTCAGTAAATTCTATGGATCCAGGAGAGCCTGTCTTGAGGCTGGTTTCCATCTCAAAGATCATAGGGTCCTTATCGAAGTTGATGGCCGGTGGATATATGGTCGCTGTAGATGGCATTATGGATTCCAAATGGTTTGATCACAGGCAATATTGCTTTTTACTGATATATCCAGCTCAACACGCCAACCCTGATCATTATCAGAATTCTTGCTGTACACCAGATCCATGTTCACATCACTGATGGCCACATTCAGGAATGTGCCCTGGCTGTGATCGTACAGGATTTTGGAAATGATATCATAGCAAATTTGCTCGGATGTGTCGATGTTCTCCTCTATGGTTTCAGTATCATCCAGCTGGGCATTGAGTAGGATCACAAAGGCTACATTCCAAACTTTTGACCTTACTTCATTTTCACCCTTGAATGACAGATTTGGTACTTCCAGCCACATGCATGGGTAGGAGATGTTATCGCGCTCAGCTCCCAATATACGGTCATAATCACCAAATGCAAAGAACTTGATATTGGGGTGTATTTCTGATAAGTTTTTAAAATAATTTATGACCTGTCGGTACTTCATTTGCGCTTCATTCTTTTTTCTATCTCTGCATTTTCAACCTGCTTTTTCAACATAAATGCAAAGATGTTGTGGATATTGGTGTTGTAAACTGAATCCAAATTTCCGAATATGTTGGCCTCTGCTATGGACATGAAGGTTGAAGTCCATCCAAGGCCATCGCTGGCACCGCTACCACCGGTGAGTATCTTCTTATTCAGATTGGAGATGTGCATGAGATTTCCGTACACGTAGTAGAAGGCAGCACTCAGCACTGCATTGTCAATTTTGGGACCTGTCTTTGCCAAATCCTCTACCTGTGACTGGCTTATGAGTCGGGTACGTTTGTCTTCAGTTGTCAGATATTCTGCTTTGGATGCAAGCGGTCTGGCCACTGTAAAAAACATACAGCGCAGATCGTGCAGCTTCCAGTCTTTTATGTATTTATGGTAGTAATGCTCAGCAAGCTGGTACTCGAGGGCCGTGGCAGTACGCATTTTGGCCTCTCCAAAGTGGTACCCAAGAGATGAGGGGATCAGTGGATCCAGCGGGTATTCCTTAAGAAAACTCCAATCTACAGCAAGGAATAACTCTGAGATATATTCCCTCTCGAGTTTTTTCACCGGCACCTTGTGATGCCTTAGAATTCCAATAAATAGCCTTAGTAATGCCTTATCCTCTCTCTGATTGGATGACAGAAATTTGTACAACAACGAAGGGGGTAAGTCTCCCCACCCCCTTATTTCTATCTTTATTGTATGGTTACTTCTTGGCAACTTCTGCTGGTTTGGGGCTAGGCAGGACGATCTTTATCAAGTACTTGTACAGCCCAGTTGAAAACATGAAGGAAAGTACTCCCTGCCATGCAGGTGCAAACCCAAACACAGCAAATATCGCAATGGCCAGGATTCCAAATGCGAGCACCCTATAGGTGCCGGAATTGATCTTATTGAGCCACGGTATATAGGCGGAGAAATATCCCCCAACCAAAACTACCAAGGCAAGAATAGGATCGAATAGAAGGAGTAAATCCTGGTAGGTTTTCACGCCTTTCAATGCATCCAGGAAGTCAACCAAGTTAAAGTCTGTAGGTGGCGGAATTGTATCCACCTGCGCCAGCAAGCCAGTAGCCACCATCATAATGGAGGCAAGGCAAAACAACATAATATGCTTAATTCTCATGAGAAGAGTGATTTGTTTACACATTTACGATGGTGATTTGAATTGATTCTTGTGGCAATATCTCATCATGCAGCTTTGCCAGCGTAATGCGCGAGCTGGCCAGATCCGGGATGCCATCCTTATCAATATCCGCGATCATGGCACCCACCCCAATGCAGCCCAGGAGCTGTTTTGCAAAGTTTGCCACGTGGATTTTTATTTCTGACCGGTCAGATACCCCTTTGAGCTCGAAGAGTTTTTGCTTGAATGCATTGCTATATTCAAACTTTGCAGTATAGGTACCGGGAGGGATACAGCTGACCTTGCTTTTATTTTCCTTCCAGGGCAGCTCCAGTGTCTTGCATTTGAAAATGCACTTTTTGCCTTCATAAACGAGAAGGTCACCCAAGGTGACCCTCTCATCTTGGTAGTTTCTTAAGAGGACCAGTCTTTTCATACGCCAAAAGTAGACCAGGCGAAAGGCAAGACGATGGACAGAATGTCAGCCTATAAGGATGTTGATTTCCGAATTTTCATGAAAAAGCACACTGTCTACCTTAACAGGTTTTTTTTGATTTTTTTTTGCCGCATTGCAACTTGGCCATTTTTGCACTGTTTTTCAGTGCTTTATAAAAAAAAAGTCTGCGGCAAATGCCTTTTTTTACTTGCAACATTTGCAACGTCTCACATTCAAGCTATTATACATATCTATTTTTATAACACATCATAATGCATTGATAATCAGACGTTGCAACGTTGCAACATGATATTAACAAATAAAAAATCATAAAACGTTGATTATCAGTTAAATTTTGGCAATGTTGCAATGCGGCAAAGTTGCAGCTATTTTTTACTGCTTTGGTAAAATGTAAAATGCATGAGTAAAAGCAAAAAAAAAGAGTGCCCTGGGGGACACTCTGTCATGTGGTTTACTGAATTAGGATTTGGGGTTAAACCCCTCTTGATCGGTAAAAATTATGTAGCGCCTTGAAAAGCCTACTTTCAATCACTGCACCTTGTTTCTGATTTTCTAGCCTACTTATTGATGATTTGTGAACTTTCAGCTTATCTGCTACTGCCTGTATTGTGAGATTTAATTGAAGCCTTCTCTCTCTAAGTGCGGATGTAGGCATCTCATCAGCGGAAACGATTGGACCAGGTGTATCAAAATCATCATAAGCTTTAAAAATGAGGATCTCTACGTCATAGAGACTTTGTTCTAGTTCCTGATTATTCTCCTTAACTGCTTTTATTCGCAGCTTGGTGATCAGCTGGATGGCTTGGTCTAAATGATTCATTGGTGTCAATTTTAATTATTAACAATTACACGGCAGCTAATAGGAGCTGCAAGTGGGTTCGAAATTCGGATTCTTCACCACCCAAAAGGGGAGATTCCAAAAATCTCTCCTTTTTTTTGCCCTCAACAAAATCATAAATGCCTGATTCTGAATAGAACAATTCTATCACTTGGTTGATTTGGGCGGTTCGAAGTTGGTAGTTTCGGTCAATGGTAAATCCGGAGGGGAAAATGAGCTTCAAAAGTCGCTCTTTGCCCGTATTTGTTGAGTTTGCGAACACATTGCCAAGGTTCGAAATGAGATCCATAAATGTCTCAAAACTCTTTATTGCGAGCCTGGAAGTAGCCTCTACCTCCTTCAGTTTTTCTTCCATTTCACTCAACATTGCATTCAGTTTGGTTGAGATCCTGTTGAAATTTTCAGGTGTTATTCTGTTTTTCAGGTAATCATCTTCAATGCCGGACATCCTAGCTTTGATTGATTTTATCTCAGATGAGTAAATGTTGATCTGCTCTCTCTCTTTACTCATGGTTTTTAAAAATTGGGCCTTGGCCACTTCATAATGAGCTTCAGGAATTCGATTGGCTATGAGAAGTCTCATAACTTCATAGATGGACTTGTGAACCAGATCAGCTTTCAGGATTGATCCCTTTACTCCTGGAGTACTGTAGTATGGATATTTCTTCGACCGGCCTTTGCTCCAGTAGGTTGTCATTTTCTTGCCGGTGAGGCTGCATTGAATGCACGATTTTGCAATAAAGTAATCTTCAGAATCAATTTTTGGGGCATAGTGGGTTCGGCCTTCATCCAGGATCGATTGTACTTTTTCGTAAAGAGAAAGTGAAATGATCCCTTCATGCGCTCCTTTAACTGTTCTGGCAGTATTTGTCTTGTATGGCCTTACCTGGACATACCCGGCATAGAGAATATTCCTAAATATCAGATTGAAGTTGTTGCCTGAGTACCCAATTTTAGGGCCATATTTTCGCTTTAATTCACCCCTATTGGCTCCCTGGGCCACCAGCTCAAACATTTTCCTTACCAATGGAGCTGTGACGGGATCCGGTACCAACACAGATCTTTGCTTGCCAGCAACCAATTGCATTTCTCTCTTGTACCCTACAGGAGCTCTTCCTGTGAAAAATCCGGCCAGGTTCGCCTGGTAAATGCCATCCTTAGTACGATCAGAAATCTTCAGGCTTTCACTTTGAGCCATGCCCATATTGATCCCCATCAAAAGTGGCCAGGTAGGATCCCCGAAATTCACCCAGCTTTCCGGGCAATTTATCTCAACACCAAGATCTTTGAGAACACGGATCACCTGGAAGCGCTCTGTCATATCCCGGCCAAATCGATCCCACCGGTATATAAAAACAAAGGATACCTCTCCCCTATTCACCTGGCAATGCCGGATCAATTTATCCAGCTCCGGCCGCACGAAGGTGGTACCGGAAATGGTGTCACTGAAGATGCCGATGCACTGGCCATCCTGAAGCTTATGGCTGGATTGGAGGCCATGTATCTGATAGTCATGGCTGAAGCCATTGGATTGCTCTTCGGTTGAACATCGAGTGTATATGGCGTATTTCATTAAAATAAGTATACAGTAAAATAATCATTATCTCCTTTTAGATAAAAAACATCATCATAAATACTAACAATTTCACGTAAATAATCGATATTTTTCTGACTAATTTCATATCCTAAAAAAGATAGGATTAGTTTGGCGTCAGCCATCCGTCCAGGTTGATTGTTAATAAAAGTAACTATTTGATCTAGTTTCTCCATGATAATATTTTTATACAAATATGAAGTAATAAATCATCATATTCAAAAAGGAGTGTTAACCTCTTTCAATATTCTTTTGCTCAATAAAATTCGTTGTATTAATCTCAATGTCCTTATCCTTAATCCTCATGGCTGTGGCCATGTACTGAACTTCAATTTTGGCGCTATTTACCAGGACAGATGCAAGTGAGCTCACTGCATGTGCCCGGGCTATTTCTGCCTGTAGCTGCTCTTGTGTCAACGAATCATCATCAAGCCTTTCCAGACTTGCGAAAATGTGATTCCTGAGGTCTTCAATTTTGTTCTTTGTTGCCATTTTTCGTGGAGATTTTTTTGTTGAGTTTATGAATTAATCTGATAGTTGTCTTTATTTCTTCCGGGTAGTTCTGGATACTGTTCTTCAGCATATTGTCCTTTTTGGTGATCAGTTCCAGATTGGAGATATCACAATTCAATGGATTGCCGTCTTTAAACCTTATGACATCCTTAGAAGTCAATTTGACTCCATGGTGTTGCTCATAGACATATCTCTTCAGGTATTGCCAGTTGCCATCTGAAATTTTAATATACAGCTGCCGGACTCCTCTTTTGTCTTTTCGCTCCCTGATGGCATTTTCTTCATGTACCGTGTTTTTGGGCTTCTGCCCCTTTTTGAAAAAGGTATGTTCAGATTTTCTCCTTTGTTCTTCAGACATGCCTTTTCCCTTGTTTACAGGCACGTGTCCTTTTGGGAAACGGAAAGGTTTTCCTCCTTCAGATAGCTTGTCAAATCTGCCGGATTTTTTTACATCTTGCAGAAACTGCTCTGACTTATGCACACCGTTTGTATTGGCAATCCTATAGATCACATGGCAGGGCACCTGGTACCTGGCAGCCAGGTCCATGGATGATGTATTGGGATAATCCCGCAGGATGGCATTGATCTGCTTACTGCTTAGCTTGTGCTTTCGGTTCATCATCTCCACCTTACTGAAAACCTGATCTGTTCTTTCACTGGCTTGCCACTCCTGTATTCCTTTACCTGAATAGTAGGCCGCTCCGTAGCCTTGTGGCCCATAAACCCTGGCATTCTGTTTTCATATTCCTTCTTTTGTTCAGATATTGCCTTTTGCTTTATCTGTTCAATTGTTGCGTCTGGATGTATCTCAAAGTATATGTAGCCATAGCTTCTGTCTCCAAAGTCCTGTGTTATTTGAAATTCCATTTGTGCTTCTTTTTCTTGGTTTTTTAATAAATCCTCCCCCACACTTTTGCAGGGGCGGATTTCTAATAATCAAAACTTAAGTCGTTCTCTTATTTTAAAAGCTCGTCAGCCTTTTTCTCCAGTTCCTCCCGGGTGAAGAGGTCTGGTTTTACTTTCCATTTCGCTATCATTTCCCGCAACTTTGATTCTCGGATTTTGCAGTCTTGCAGGTCTGCCGGTCGTCTCCATTTGAAAAATTCTTGCTGTTTCTCCAGGAGTAGTTCTGTCTCCTGAATGATCTTGTCTGCCATGTGTAGGCGGGTTTGGAGTGATGCTGTGCTCATCAATTATAGATTTTAAGGTTAATATGAATTCTATCCAGTTATCCACCGAAAGTCATCGTTGATTGATAATTCTCATTGTCTGATCCGGTGACCTGTAGGTCTATGGATGGGATCTGTGATAGATCAAACATCCATACCCTACTGGTTGGGGTGTTGCTGTAGTGCTCATTATTTGGATTGAGTCTTTTGGCTTTACATTCGCCGATGAAGGCTTTGCTGATTGAAAGGTAATATTTGAGAGTGCTCATGTCCAGCGTTCGCTGTATGCCCTGTGATTTGGCTTCTCTGCTATACTCCCGGTGTAGGTGGTTGAGCTTGACAGATAATACCTTGGTTTTGTCAAATACTTTCCTGGTTGTTTTACTCTTATCCTTGAGGTCGATAACACTGGCATGATCGGTTTCCTCTACCATGTAGGTATCGAGCCCGATCACTTTCTTATCAACAAGATATTCAAGCATTGTCCAGAAGTCCTGAAGCTCTGAAGCTCCATCATTGACTCTGCTTTGCTCTCGGATACGATCTGCCACTATATCACACATGGCATCCAGCTCCAGCATGGGTAGATCAAGGGTCATCATGGTGGCCAGATACATGGAGAATACCATGGAGTAGTTCATGATCACCCGGGTGGATGGCTCTTGATCCTTTGGAATCCTTTTGAGTAGAAGGTCTTTTGTCGTTTCAAAAATATTCTCGAATTCCGTTATGATTTTTTCGCGCTGGGCATGGATGGTGGCCGTTATTCCACTCATGTCACCGCTCTTGGCCAGCTTCACGAATTTGTCAAGGCGGATTTTCTTCTCCGCACCGGCCTGCACCTCTTCAAAGAATAAGGTGATACACCTGGTTAGTAATGCCGGATCATGGGTAGGTAGTACCTGGCCACTGAGCATCACCGCAGATCTTACCGGGATAGACTCTGTTTTGTTGCTGGTTTCCTTTTTAGCCAATGGCCTACCAAATCCATCATAAAAGCCCTTGAGTCCTTCCTGGCGCTCCTTCTCTACCTTCTCGCTGTATTCCTCATAGTGAGCAATAGCGTTCTGCGCCTGTGCTACTCTACGGAAGAAAGAGGACCATGTGGATGTAATACAATGCACCGCATTCAATGGCTCACCAAACATGCTATGCAGGATCAGAGCCATTGTACTCTTACCGGATCCCGGAGGACCAAACAGGTTGAGTATAGGGAAGAAATTATACCGTTTCTGAAAGTAGTCTTTAAAGATCACTGAAAAGTAGAAGGCTATACCCAGGTGAGCATTGGCACCAAAGAGATAAGTAAACTCATCGGTCCACTTCTTAACAGTGAGATCAGACTTTTTGAAGATAAACTTCTTCTCATAGTCACTCTCATCATTCTCGGCAAGTACTTCCTGGCTTTGCAGTTTGCTGAATGCAGGTAGGTAATAGCTTATATTGTTGAAATCTACCCGGCCATATTCATTTACCGGTAAAAATTCTCCATCCGGAGTAGTGATGCCATTTCCCCATGCATAGATACCAGAGGTGGCGATGTAGCCAAGATAATTGAGCTGGTGTACCTTGGGCATCTCTTCGTACAAAAGCCGCCTCAGCTTCATATAATCGGCTTCATTACCGTAGAATAGAAAGTTGCCGTGCATCTCCGTCCTTTTCCGGAAGGTGTTGAGCTGGATCATATCATCACTGTTGAGCACCACACAGATGCTTTGGTGATTTTCGTTGATCATCTCAAAAACTCTAAGGCTCTTCTCTGCGCCAGCTCTTACCAGGTATACTGGCTTCAATATGAAGTTGCTCAGCTCGGTGCCGCTATGGTTGAGGTAGTTTTGTTTCTGGATGTAGATGCCAAACTTATCTTTATCGGCAGCTTGCTGGGTAGTGAGCTTTGGTTGCTTGGTAAGTCGTTTATCCAGTTCCTGGTTCAGCGCTTCAGTAAGGTTCTTTTCCTTACAACCTATGATCTTGACCAGTGCAGTGATGTATTGCTGCCTCAGGGTCTCGCTATCCATGGCCGCCAAAAGCCTGGCGGCTATGTCTATGGCGATGGTTTTTTTGTGCTCATTTTTGCCATCTCCCACTTCATTGGAGATAAGCCATTTGATCCCATCCTTACTGTTAGCTGGATCATCAACATATTCTTTCCAGGCGTCTGCACCATTTTTTGAAATGAAACTGGCGGGGTCTTCATTGGCCGGTAGGAAAACCACCAATGTACTCAGCTGTGCTGTTGTAAGGATTTCGATGTCTCTTACGGTGGCCTTGAGACCAGCTTTGTCTCCATCTCTTATGATGGTAACATAGTCGGTAAATCTGCTCAGCATCTTTGCCTGAGTAGCAGTAAGGGCGGTACCGCATGGAGCCACTGCATTGCTGATGCCATACTGATCCAACAAAATTACATCTGTAGGGCCTTCCAGTAGATAGGCAAATCCTTTGTCATTGATGTGCTTGTTGTTGTAGAATATGCCAAAAAGGCTTTCGCTTTTGCTGTACAGAACTGAATCCGGACTGTTGAGGTACTTAGGTTTTTTATCTGTCAGGATCCTGCCGGTGATGGCTTCTATATGACCGGATAAGCTGTGGATGGGAAAAAGTACCCGGTCATAAAAGAAGTCATAAAGTCTGCCCTGTTCATTCTTACCTATGAGACCAATAGCCAGAGCCGTTTCCTTATCTATTGTACTATTTGACACCGGTGATTTGTTGCCGGCAAGCATTATTTTCCATTTGTTAATAGATGCACGGGTATACACCTTACCTGCCAGCTCTACCGTGTCGCCTTCAGGTATCACAGAGTTGGCCGCAAGGATCTCCACTCCTTGCTTCATGACTTCGATCTGCTTTTCACGCTGTGTCTGCCTCTCCTTGCTTTGTTTGATTGCTTCCTCACGGTTGATGCCATCTGCATACTCTATCCTTACATGCCCTTTAGCTGCCAGAGCTTCCAGTGCTTCCGGGAAGGTGTACCCATGGAGATCCATCAGGAATTGAGCTGCATTATTACCTCCCTTGCCACATCCAAAACACTTGTATATGCCCTTCGCTGGGCTTACGCTAAAGCTCGGAGTCTTTTCATCATGAAAAGGGCAGCACCCTTGCAAGTTGGCACCGCGGCGCTGGAGCTGCACATGTTCACCTACAATGCGGTCTAGCGGTACCGCTTTTAAGATCTCATCAATATTGGTGATCATAAACTGGATTTGAACATTTTCGGATTATCCTGGAAGATGTAGCTTGGCCGCACGCCATTTTCCTCAATGATTTTGATCACCAGCTCTTTGCCTGGATCTACCTCGCATTTGAGAATGCTGATGAACCTTGGCTCATCAATATTGAAATTAGCCAGGAACTCTGGGATGCTCTCGTACTTATCCATGAGGATTACATTTAAAGCCAGAGCGAGACGATACGCCCATTCGTACTTACCTGGGTTAATGGTGTGCGGACCTGCATTGTTGATAAGGTTCATCACACTGATCTTGTTGTCCAGTATGTAGTCTCTCACAGTGTTGTCCGTGATGTTGTCGAGAGGATAGATTTCATTTAGGGTTTTGAGGATATAGTCCTTAAGGTTCATGATAGTGGTTTATAAGTGGATAATATTTTTTTTCCATCAGGTGAGAATTGCTCGTAGCGAACCTGCATGTTTTTACATTTGATAGTGAACTCTATGTAAGTCACAATAGCCGCAAAATTGTATGAGGCTCTGCCAAACCTATTGCAGTAATAGGTGGTTTTGATACCTCTGGCATCAATGACCTCAATCTCCACGTCCGGGAGCAGGTATTTATCATCGGTGATCTGGCTGCTTATTGTTACGGAGGTGAATTTATTCCTTCGGGCTATGCCCATGAGTTTGCCTTCTACTTCCTTCCAGGTCTGGCCATACTTCTTTGCCCACTCCGGTAGTTCCGGAGCCTTGCTTTTTCTCTCTCTTAAGTAGTGATGTGTGATCATGAAATTTGGATTTACAATTACAAGATTCGCACCTGACGCAGTACTCAGTATTGCATTTGGCGCAGGTTATATACATGCAGTGGTTGCCCATTTATTAGCAGTTTAAAAGAGCAGGAGCAACGTTATGCCCCTGCCCAAAAAATCAAAACAAAACGAAAAAACTTGAAAAGAATACAGTGGAAGCGGAGGGATTCGAACCCCCTTGGCAAGTGATTTTACTCCCCAAATTCCGATTGTTAGTCTTACCACCCCCCACTCTGCTGGGGTCGCTTCCTGAAGACCGGATCCACTCGCTTGTGCTGGATCCGGTAATAATCCTGCCAGCACTTTTGCCGGCTAATTAAACCAACCTGAGAATGATAATAGAACCTATTCTTTATCCTTTGCCCCTTTGTTGGAGAAGGGAGGCAGCAGGATCCAAATCATGGCCAGCACTACGGCAGTGAGGCCAATGATGGTGGCTAAAGCTTCATTCTTGCTCATGGTTTGATTATAATTTTGATTTCCGGAGATGTTTTAAAAATAATATTGGTACGGCCCAGGCTGTCAATGAATTCGTGCTGGTATAATTCATCATGCACCTTTACTACGCCCTGGTACTTCCATGATGGATCTATCTCCATGGTAGGCTCTTGGCGTCTACAGATGAAGCAATAAGCCAGGTACCACATGGCCGCTATGAAAAGGAATGGAAAAATGTATTTTTTCATCAGTTAAGATTTAATATCAAAAATTTATCAGGATGCTTTGGCCAATTAAATCTGACCATTTTCATGTGCTTGGGTAGTAATCTTCGGCCATCCACATCTATAGGAATGTACCAGACTTTGTCGGCGGTTAGGAGGTCTCCTTTCATGCGGCTACAATTTTGAGAGACTTGTAATGCTCTGGAGTATGTAGCTTCTCTACAGTAGTATTAAAAAAATGAGCAATTTTTATGAGTAAATCTCCAGGAATAGACGTCGGGCTTTCTGGGGAAATGTTGCACCAATTGTACACTGTCTGGACGGAAACTGATAATGCACTAGCTAGCTCAGAATATGCCTTACCCCTTTTTTGACATAACTCTTTGATTCTGTACTTTGTAATTCGAGTGTCGTTATAAATTCTACCCATTTTTTTGTGTTTTTTATATGGGCAAATGTAACCATATATGGTACATATAACAAAATAATTGTATAAATATTTTTTACATACGTAACTAAACAATGTAACCATATATGGTGCATTTTGCACTGTTTCAAATAGTTACATATCTTTGCGTATAAATATTTTTATACAAAAGAAATTAACAGATTTGGAAGCAATTGAATTAGGAATAGCAATAAAGAATGCTATAGAGTCCAAATCCGTATCGCAAAGTGAACTTGGAAGAGCTGTCGGTAGGCATAGAGGCTTGATTAACCGCTATCTGAAAGGCGAGGTTATGCCTTCAGCTGATATACTTATAAAAATGGCTAAATATTTGAATATTAGTCTTGATGAATTAGTAGGTTTAAGGAAATCCCCAATGTCATATCCTTCCCTGGAGGAAGCCATAGATGGTGTAAAAGAAGCAGAAGTTGAATATATAAATAAAACAGATCTCAGGCTCCATAAAATGGAAACTGAGATAAAAGACTTAAAGAAAGATTTGGATGTGATGAAACGAAAAATTAAGGCTATGTCGTGACAGGATAAGGCCCTTTTAACTTGAAAAATATTGAACATGAAAGCTATAAATTTTTATCTCTTACTTCTCCTTGCTACAATCTCATGTAGTGATCCTGTTAACATGGATAGGGAGAAGATCCTGATTTCAAAGTACATAGAAGAAAATGATTTTGAAAAAGCTGAGAGTATAGCTTACTATTTGCTAAACAGCACAGATACAACCATACAGAACACAGCTGATAGCTTACTTTTTGTCATAGCAGAAGCACACAGAAAAACCGATTCTGTGGGCGTAGTTGATGAAACTGAGGCACAAAAAGAGTTGTTAAGCCGGTTTCAAGGTGAAACCAAGAATCTAAAGGTTGAGTTAGACAGTGGGCTCGTTTTGACATTTGGAGGATTTTCAATAACGAATAAGTGGATAGTTGATCGCTACGACGATACTTATCATTATAGAGAAGCAGAAAGGGACATGGTATATATCACATCCGATCTTACCATAAAGTCAAAAAGTAAGAATCCACAGTTACCAAGAATATTGCTTTTGTCTGAAGAACTTGGGGTAATCAACCGTATAGGAGTTTTTGATTACGAATTTTACAGATGGACAAGTCACGGCACTTATATTGGGTTGTATCATGACAGCAAGAATGATTTTGCATTTTCTGAAAAAGTAAAATTCACAGTTGGCATCCAAATAGATAAATCGCTATTATCAAAAAACCTTGCTATTGCAGTGACGCCAGAAACTCATTTTAGAAGGGTAAACAAGTTATCCGGTAATCCTGAAATTGGGTACGAGGATGATCAACCTATGAAACTTTACCAAACTATGGATTACGCCAATATGCATTGGATCCAATCAAAAATATAACCGGTTCTACAGGTGATTAATGTAATAGACCGGATTGAGTACCTACCAGTCAAGGCGGGCACTCTTAATGTCATAGCCCTTGGCCACAATACAGTTGCCGAGACCTATGTAGGTGAGATCCGCCGCAAGCTCCACAATTACCCTGCCGGTAGCAAAACCATCACATTGACCATCACCGGCCAGGCAAATGATGCCAACAGCTGGCAGCTCCACCTGGATGGGTGTGATGAGGAGGAGGGGGTGAGGATATTGGAAAAATTAAAATGAAATATAAAATTAATTACTAAATCAAAAAACAAAACGAAATGGCTAAAAAAGCACTTGATTTTTTTCATCTAAATTCAATGACGAAGACGGATGTTCAAATTTACAGCACAATTACATCAATAGTCGGAAAGCAATATGAATATAATGATTGCGTTCATGAAGTAACACACTTAACCGAATATAAACCGGGCTATTGTGTTGGTATAGTGGAAACCACAAAAATGAAAAACATTCCACCAAAAAAAGATAATATATCTAAAAAGGTTTCAGGATTAGATCTGAACAAAACTGAGGGTATCGCATTTGCAAACGTTTTTTTGTATCACAAAGACCTAAGGATTTTAATTTATGAAATGAACAAAAATGGTATGTATGCTAGTAAGTTTATAGATTTTATAAACAACCCAGATCCTGCAACCAAAAATGATATTACAGAAGATGTGGTATTTACTAAAAATGCCTATAAGAAGATGATGAAAATGGTTACTGTTAAGACATTCGATTTTAAAATAACCGTACCGTATGGTGTAAAAATAGAGCATTTGAATGAAACTGGCCCGATGGGGGCAATATTCAAAAGCTGCAAAGGTAGCGATGCAAATACAATAGAATGTAGTTTAGCATTGTCACACGAGAGGGGCAAAGGTCTTAATCTAAGGGATATAATATCAAGAACTTCGGCCCTTTTAAAAATCAATAAGACAGGGCAAAATGGTGTAATAGTAGATAAAATTGAAGTCATGGGATATGAGAAAGACCCAGACAACCCGAATAAAACAAACCGAATTTTATTAGATATGATAATGTCAAAATTTAGAGGCACCATAAATCTTACTGATCAAAAAATACTTGTAGATTTGCAGATAACAGACAGGAAGACTGAAATTATGAAATTGTTTAAAAAGGCTAATCCCGATCTGATTGAAATGTATGGAAATACAGAAAAATAGAAAATGACAAAAGACCTTCCTTACATAATAATTACTGTACTTGCTGTTGTTGCTTATTTGTGGTGTGATTTTTCAGGTTTGACTTATAATGACATCGTTTTCAGCTCTTCAGTTGATATAAGCGGAATCTTATTTGGTTTTTTGATTACAGTCCTGGTATTGTTGCTTCAGTTTAATGGAGAAGGGGTGGTGAAGCTTAAAAAATACAATCGATTTTACGATCTAATAAATATCAACAAACGGGCAATAATATTTACTGGCATCTTTTGTCTATACTCCTTATCTGTGGTAATTATAAAGCAATATGACTTTTTTTATTGTAACAGACATTTTAGTCATGTTATTTCTGTTTTCTATTTTGCTTTTCTATTCCTAGTGTTTTATACTACGTATGATTTTGTATCATTATTCTTTAAAGTTTTATCTGAAGACGAAAAAAGTAGCAAGGAAAACTATCAGGAAAAACAGAAAAGCGAAACAGGAGAATATTCAACAGACGAAATCTCTGAGTTCGAACAAGATGAAGAGTTAAATTAAAACAACCCTATACCCCCCACTCTATCACTACTCGCCGTAATCGCAGGACTATCATCATACTCCGGCAGATTATCCACCCAAGTGGCAAAAGCCGTTTCAGCTTTATTCTTATAGAGCCAGTTTTCCACTGCCTGGAAAGCGGCCTTGCTGTCCAGGTTCAATTTTCTGACCAGGTTATCCGGCCCATCTTTGCCGAAGCTGGCAAGGATGTTTGATTTTTGATCAAAGGTATCTCCGGAGCTAGTAAGCTTGATGCCGTCTCCATCAATGTATAACAGCAGCCTTGGGATGGCCCTCATCATCGCCTCGTGGGCTATGTATCTTTTAGAAAAGTGGATCAGCTTCATCCACAAGTTATTAGTGTCTGCCAACTTTGCTGTTACTTCAGGGTAAAAGCTGCACAGCTTCTCTTCCAGGGAATCTTCCGCCTCCCGGATATATGGAAGCATAGCTTGGAATGCTCGCGGACCCGCAATGGTACTGTATTGCTGAAATGAGCTTGTGGTTTTAAAAAAAACAGATCCCGTAAAGGAATAGCCTGAGAACACACCTGGTTTTGATATAATGTACTCAATGGCTTGATCCATGAAGGTGTCACCCTTTACCAATGCTTCCCATCTGGCAGTTTTGAGCCTCCACTGGCTTATAGGCACAGTGTTTTCATTCGTTTTTTCAACGACTCCCATGTCGGATATTGTGGCATTCAGGGATGGCAGCGCCTCATATATGGTATAATTGGCGAGCGCAAACCTGAGAATATCCCTTACCTCATCTAATTCCGTACCAGCGGTGCTTCCGGCAATCAGGTCATAAGTGACCTGGCCCAAATGTTTGACTAGGTAAGTCCTGGTTGCTTGTTTCACAAATGGCAAAACAGAGTCCCAGGACATCGATTTGTTGATGGCCGGGTAATATTGCTTGAAAGTGGTATTCTCAACTTTGGTGCCACTGGTGGCAACGAATAGATAATTCATGCAGAATAATTTTAATCAAAATTACAGCCACTTTGGCCCATTGGTTGGACAAAAGCTGCTAAGACAATCCACATATATAAAAATCTGTAATATATATAGTTAAACACCCAAAATAAGGGCCTTATATCCTAAACATGAACACGTTA
>ERZ724509.273-NODE-273-length-24815-cov-7.131745_pt1 | contig 24815 bp, 33 predicted proteins | sample MGYA00376042_ERZ724509 | MGnify/ENA primary metagenome ERZ724509 (study PRJEB28724, sample SAMN07190887) | wastewater metagenome | isolation source: effluent of sewage treatment plant in Hong Hong | place: USA: Christiansburg, Virginia | collected 2016-03-01 ...
TCCATCGCCTTCGCATCGCCCTTGCTGATCGATCCCTGGATCTCGCTCAGGTGCTTCAGGTCGCCGTCCTTCAAGTAGGGCTGCGACCGGCGCAGGTCCAGCGCAGAGAACGCCGCCGGGTCATCCATCGCCATGCGCCGCAGGCCGTAGTACACGTCCATGTCGGTCTGCTGCTTTCCTTCGGCATCGGCCTTCGCCCGCCTCTGTTTGGCCTCCAACCAGTCGCGGATCTGCCGTTCCTCCTCGGGTGCTTTCGCACGCAGGTCGGCCAGCATCGTCGGCGGTATGCGACCCGTTGCCATCACGGCGGACCACGCGGCCGACCCGACCGCCTTCACGTCGCGCGCCCTGGCGATCTCCTGCTCTCCGAAGCGATCTTTCACTTCGCGCACTGCAGCGACCTCAGCCTCGCCCTCGAACCTCTTGCGGGCCTCTCCAAGCGCGTCGGACAGCGTCAGGCCCTTGCCAATCACTTCGTCTCCGAACGCCTGAGCCCTCGCGTTGGTGTCTCCGATCTTCAGCGCCGCTCCAAGCTGCATCCGCGCCTGAGGCGTCAGTTCTGCCTTGACCTGCTCCAAGTAGGTCTTGGCGTAGTCGATTCGCCCCTGCTGGATGGCCTCGGTCGCCACCGACGCATGCATCGTGCTCAGCTGCTCGACCGTCTTCGCCAGCGTCTCCTGAGCACTCCAGCCGTGCAGCCGGCCCAGCTCGTAGACCGCGGCCTTGATCGCTCCTTGAGCCTGCGCCACCGCCTCAGGATTGCCGGATTCGAGGCTGGCCATGTCGCGCGCCGTGGCGATGGTTCCTTCGGCGGTACTGATCTGGTACGCGGTGTGCTGCCGGTTGCGGTACTGCGCCACATCGGCGCCGAACTGCACCAGCATCTGGCCGGCCTGCTGGCGGAACACGCGCCGCTGCTGGTCGTTGCCGAGGCCAGCGTCGATGGCGTCGATGTCACCCTTCAGCCTGCCGGCATACTCCTCGTCAAGCCCTTTTCCGTCCGGCCGCTCCAGTGCGTTGCGCCCAACCAGCCGGGTGTAGCCATCGGCCTGGTCGTGCGTGAGGCGCAGACGGGCCGCCACAGCCTGGTTCATGGCGTCGGCAATGCGGGTCTGGTCGGCCAGCTGCTGCTCGTCCAGCATGATCGACTGCAGCGCTCCGCCGGCACGGCCGACAGCCTCGCCGAACTGAGCGGACTGCCGCGCTGGCCCATCCATCGGGCCCACCTGCGGACCCGGCATCGGCGCGACGCTGGTGCGCAGGTTGTCGTAGGTCGGGACGACTGGCATCAGCTGCCCCCCCACACGCCGGAGCGAGCCCGCAGCCCGGTACCGCCGACCGGCTCACCGCCGCCCTGGCTCTGCTGGGTCAGGAGCCCCGCATTCTTCATCAGGTACCAACTCTTGGCGACCTGCGTAGCTGCCCCCAGGCCGGTTGACAGCGCCGTCAGGCCCGGGTTGATGCCGTCAGCCTGGGCGCGGGACATGGCCGCCTGCGTGCGGTAGCCCCAGGCGGACCCGATGGCGTTGGAGCGGATGGTGTTGGCGTCAGCCTCGCCCATCACGTCGGTGGTGTTCAGGACCTGCTGCGCGCTGCCGCTCGTCATGTCCACCCCGTTGGCGCCCATGGCGGCGCGCTGCTTGCCCTTCAGCCCCGCCGTTGCCAGCCGCAGGCGCTGCTCTTCGCGCTCGCCGGCTGCCATGGCGCCGCGCGCCTGGATGTCGGCAATGTCCGCCTGCGCCCTGAGTTGAGCGCGCTGGGCGCTGGCGGCGTAGTACGACCCGACGGTTTGGGCCGCCCCTCCGAAGGCCTGAGCGCCGAGCGCTGCATTGGCTGTGCACATGCGCGCATGGTGGGCGCCGATGGCCTACACACGCGCACCAAGTCGGAATGTCACGAGGCATGGGCCGGCGTCGACATCGAACCCGACGCGGCGCAGCCATCGCACCGCCACGGTGTTTCGAGCGTCCACCAGGTTGACCAGGCGCCAGCGCTGCGACCAGTCCGCAACCGCGTCTCTGCCCATCGCCACCAAGTCGCGACCGTAGCGCGGAAGCGCATTGGTACCCAGAAGCCAAGGCGCCGCCTCGTTGTCGATCCAGCTGGTTGGAGCCACCCCCAGCACAGCCACCGGCTCGCTGGTCGCTGCGTCGTGCGCCGCCCAGCACTCTCCCGCCCGGCTGGCCGCCACGGATGCCCGAAGCAGCGATAGGCGCACGCACAGGTCATCCGCGTCGACGCCGTGGATCAGCGCCATCTCATCCACGTCCGCCCGGCGCAGGCGAGTCGCCACCCACTCGACGGCGGCAGGCGATGGCGGCAGCAGGACGGCGCGGCTCACCCGCCGATCTCGACTTCCATGCTCATGCTGACGATGGTCAGCGGAAGCGGCCTCGACTGCCGCACGCAGACATGCCCGCCTGACTGCCATCCAGCGGCAATGGCAAGGCTCACCTCGTCGGACGCAAGGCGCGGCGGTGAGCCGTAGGGTTCGGCCTGACGCCACTTCAGCTCGGTCAGCCGGTTGAACTCAGGCCCCGCCATGATCCCGCCGGATCGGTGCACACGCATCCACACGCGGTTCACGTTCTTCACCCGGCCTTGGCCGTAGGCCTGCGCCTCCACTGCGACCGGAAGCGTCATCATGTCGGCCTCGATGGGGATGCCGACGTGTGCCTTACTCGCCGGCCAGTCCAGCGTGATCGCCCCGCCGGTGACCATGCGCCGCGGGTGCTCCGCTCCATCCGCCAACACGGCAACGGTCTGGCCTTCCAGCCACGTCAGCCCGGTGATGGTCGTGGTTGCGGCGCCGGAGTAGGTGCCGCCGGCATCCACGAAGAACGCATCGGACAGGTCGATGAAGGTGCGCGACGCCATGCGCTCGACGTAGCGCACTTCCGCGCCGTTGATGGTGCGCCGGACAACGGCATAGAGCGCATCCTCTTCTCCCTCGGGGATGACGCATACCGACTCAAATGCTCCGGACGCCCCAGTGTCGTGCCAGTGCCAAGCGCCGACCTGCTGCTCCGGAACGTAGGTCAACCCGAGCAGCAGCCCCGTGGTGCTCACCGACCACACCACGGGCATCGGACAGCGCTGGTAGGCCATGTCCACGATGTCGAAGTTGTCGAAAAGGTGGGGGGCCTTGAGCGACAGGTCACCCGTGACGTAGCCGCCCGCGTCGCTGTTGTAGCCCAACTCCCGAATGTGGCCGCCGCGCCCCGCCGGGAACACCACGGCATTGCCGATCACGACTGGAGTGGCCTGGCCAGCGCCGACGTAGGACTGAGCCCGCACGCGCAGGTTCGACGGCGACAGCGCTGCCCCCTCGTTGCTGCCAATGCGCCACTCGGCCGCCCCAGACAGGGCCAGCAGGTCACCCAGCGGGACGATGTGCTGGATCGCGTTCGACTCCCGAGCCGCCATGCGCATCGATATCGCATCGTCGTCACGCGTCGGGATCGAGTAGTTCATATTCGACTCGGTCCCGCTCTTGGTCAGCCACACACTGGCCGGAGCAGTCAGCGTGCCGCCGAACACGCGCCGCTGCTCGAAATAGCTGCATGCCGTAGGGTAGTTTCCCAACGAACCGAACGGAGCCGCCCCTTCCGGAGGTGTGTATCCGAGGTCAGCCGCGATGTTCTCATCCCGGAACGTGGTTCCCTTGGTCTCGCCGATGTATCCGTGCAGTCCACCGAACAGGCCGTTCGATGCCTTGTAGACCCGATACCGAGTCGCCCCGGATACCGCGGTCCAGCTGATGGTGTTGAAGTTTCCGGTGGTCAGCAGGTCGTTGGTGCATGTGACAGCAGCCGTCGGCAAACTCTCGTCCAGCGTCGACTCTGCCACCGCCGTGACCACGTAGGAGTAGGTCGTAGACCCAGACCCGGACGCAACAACGGCAGGAGACGCCGGGACCGAGAGCGTCGGCCCGAATCCGATGACCGACAGCGACCACGATGTCGCCCCCAGGCGGCGCAGCTCGCGCGGCGCATAGTTGGGATGGGTGATCGTCACCACGTCGTTGCTCTGGACGTAGCGCAAGCCGAACAGGTCGGCCTCGTGGTACGGGGTGACCAGCTCGTAAGGGACCGCCCCGGACATCAGCGTCGACCCCAGCGCATGAAAGCGCAGCGACTCGTGCCCGAACTCCAGCGCGAAGGCCTGATCGCGCGAGAACACGAAGGGGATCAGGCGAGCCCTGCGGGCGGATGTTTTGACCTCGCGCACGAACCCGGTGCCGGGTCGATTTGCAACCGGCCCATGAGGCAGCACGAGGAAGTTCCGGCACCGGGCCAGGCCGGTCTGCGCTGGGGTCTTGTCGATCTGCCCCCACAGCTCCGGCGTGATCTCGCCAGAGTTGAACGCCCTTGACAGCGTGCGAACCTGCGCCATCGTCAGCCCCTCGCCGAGATCCAGGAGGCCGACACTCTGGCCGGCACGTACTGCTGCGCCGCATCTCGCATAGACGCCGTACCGAGCACCTGCTGGAACGCTTCGGTGGTGGCGCGCGATGCGGTTCGCCCAGCATCACCCTTGATGATCGCCCCAGCCAGATACGACGCCAGCAGCCACGACATGGCATCGACGAACAACGGGCTGAACTTGGCTGTGTCCTCGACCCGTCGGGTGTAGACGGCAGCAGCATCGGCCACGTTGGTCAGCACCACCACCTGCCCGTCTCCCAGCGACTCCACACGGTAGGGCTGGCCGGTCACCGAACCGGACATGGCCACATCATCCGGGGCGTCCATCTCCAGGATCTTCAGCACCGCCATGCACTGGTTCGGCAGCGCGTAGGCGTAGGCCCATGGTGAGTGGTAGGTGTCACCCACCAGCAGCGCCAGCGGGGCGCGGACGGTTGCGAAGGTCCACTGCCGCATGGACAACAGGGTGTCGCGGGCGATTGGGTAGAACTGGGCGCACAAGGCCGCCTGCGTGGATCCGTCCGGCGGGCTGATGCTCTGGACGTTGGCCTCGTCACCAAGCCGGGCCAGCGCGAGATTGCAGATGTCGACAGGGGTGCTCATGGGAGCTCCATGAAAGAAGGGGGCGCGCGGCCCCCTTGGTTGGTCAGATCACCAGCGCTTCAGCGCGCGGTCTTGCGCGGCGGCTGGGCCGGCTTTGCAGCCTGGGAAGCGGCCTCAGCCGGCCGGACAACCAGAGTCATCCAACTGCCTACGTGAGCCGCTGACGCCACAAAGAACGTCTCTCCGGCCTCGCGCAAAGAGCCGTAGTAGCCCCGGCGCAGCGCGATCACCTCAACGGGGCCAGCCACGGTCAGATCCCGTCAGTCGTCGCTTGCCACGCCTGCGGGCTGTCAGTGATGAACGCCGACACCGTGGCGGTCGGGCTGGTGCCGCCCTGGGTGTAGGTCAGGCGCAGATACCGCTCGTTCTCGTGCGGCATCGGGATGATCTGCGCGCGGTTCGTGGCCTGGGCCAGCGCAGGGCCGGTGTAGATCGCCGCTGCCGAGCTGAACGAACTGTTGTCGTCGGTCTGCAGGGTCACCTGCAGGGTCGGCGACGTGCCGCCGCTGGCCTCAACAACCACGACCACGTAGAGCGGCCGGCCCAGGGCCGTCAGATCACGATCAGCACCCAGGTCGAGCAGGTCGGTCGATGCGGTCCCGCTGGCGCCAGCCAGGGCCTGGGACGAGGAGAAGCGCAGGTTCTTGTCGATGTACATGGTGTGCTCCTTCGATCAGGCGACCGTCGCCTCGGTGTTGAGGATGGCGTCAGTCTTGTAGAAGGGCACCTCGCCCATCATCATGACCTTGCGGCCCAGCACCTCGCCCGTCGACAGGGTGGATGACGCCACCTTGTTGACGATCTGCCGGCGCAGGAAGCTCGCAATGGTTCGGTTGCCGTAGAACGCGGGCGTGCCCATGTTCAGATCCTCGACCACCTCCAGCGCCTGGGCCATCAGGTCCAGCAGGTCGGCGCCGGCCGATGCGTTCTTGGTCAGGTCCGACACGTCGATGTTGGGGATGCGGACAATGTAGCGCCAGTCGCGCACGCTGACGCCGCAGTCCCACTTGTAGTGCGTGCGCAGGATCTGGAACTCGCCGCCGTTTCCGTCACTGGCGGTGTCCTCTCCCAGGTCGCGCATCTGCAGTCCGGCCGGGCTGCCCTTCGGATACAGGCCGTGGATGGTGTTATCTCCCCACACCAACAGCCAGATGGACGTGTTGTCGGAGCCGCTGCCGCCCCCCTTGATGATGTTGCGGCCGTTCTCGGCGGTGGAGTCGCTGAAGCGCGGCGCCAGCCCCATGAACCGCTCCGGGTTCGCGCGGGTGTCTCCGTAGAACAGCGTCGAGGCGACGTTCTGATTCATCGACTCGCGGAACGGCGTTTCCTCGCTCATGCGCCAGGACGCAGAGTTGTTGTTGAGATCAGCCAGCGCCTTGTCGATCTTGGCGTAGGTTTCCAGCATCCCGGTCGCGTCACGCACCTGCACGGTGCCCGACTTGCTGGACGGCACGCCGTAGTTCAGCTGGCGCCACGTCGCCGTCGGAAGGCCGGTGCGCACGGTGGTCTTGTGGCCGGTGCCGTCGTTGCACTCAGCCCACGGCATCAGATCCAGGATCTGATTGCGCTGGGCCAGCATCTCGATGACCTTGGCGATGTTGCCATCTGGGTCCATGCGCTTGGCCAGGTCGGCCAAGGTGGGCATGGTTGCCGAAGAGATCGTTGCCATAGTTGGGCTCCGTTCAGGGGTTCATGTTGCTCGCCCCGTAGAGGGCTTGAGCGGTGGACTTGGTGGGCGGGCGGCCAGAGACGAAGGAGTCCTCGCTGATGGCCTTGCCTGCACGAGAGAAGAAGCGGACAACCTCGGGATGCGCCTCCAGGCCGGAGTCCTTGAGCAGCGCGCGCAGTTCGGGGGTGCCGAACTGGTGCAGCGCCTTTGCCGCGCTGGCCTGAGACGCCTGCTTTGCCGCCCCGCCGATCTCGGCATCGGACTCGATCTGCTGCAGCCAGTCGGCCCGGGCCTGCGCCATGATCTCGATCTGCTGCGCCTGCATGCGTGCCTGGATCTTGGGCGTCATGCGCTCGACGATGGCCTGTGCCTCGTTCTGCGGCATGTTCAGCTCCCTGGCCAGGCCCTCGAACTCACCCAGCAGGGCCGGGTTCAGCTCGACGCCTTCCGGTGCCTTGAACTCGTATGCCTCAGGGGCAGCTCGTTCCGGTTTCGCTTCCTCGGTCTTCGCTTCGCCTGCGGCCGCATCCGTGCCGGCGGGCTTCGCTGCGGCATCGGATGCGGGGGCTGCGGCGCTGGCCGGCGTGGTGTCAGTGGGCGCATCCACCCACGACGCCGCGGGCGCCTGGGACGTTGCGGGCGAGGCAGCAGCAGGCGCGGCCGCCGTGTCGGTTGGTGCGGCCGCAGCCGCTGCTTCACTCATCTTCGCGTTCCTCGTTGGTCGCGGCCTTCGGCGTGTTCTCACGCACCATCACCGCGAACTCATCCATCGGCAGCACCAGCCCCAGCAGTCGCATCGCTGGATTCCTGACGCCCTCGGCGAATGCCATGGTCATCGCGTCCGGGCTGAAGCTGCTGCCAGTGAGCACGCCGGCCCGGTCGATCTGCCGCCAGACGATCCGCCGACCACGCGGGCCGCTCATCAGCCACGCCAGGTCGTCGCGCTCTTGGTTGGCATCGCGGGCCGCCTTGTCGCCCGCCGCGCGCTCAGCGCGCGCCAGTCCGGCAAGGTCGGTGGGGTCGGTGGTCAGCATGCCGCCATGGTCGGTTTCCGGCTGGATGACACGCGCACACCGTGGTCAATCACCACCGGCAGGGGATGGGAATCAGACGAGAACATGCATTCCTGGACCGATCTTTTGCTGGGTCAGCATATCCTCGAACGGCCCTGATTTTATGACGTCCGGGCACGTAGTGAACTTTGAAAACACCTCAAGGCACCCGGTCGCAAAGAATGTGGATCCTGACTCGTGAAAGTACGCGCCACCACCCCAAACGAGATTTTCAAGAAATGCAGAGTTGAACGTTCTGGCGTAGTTTATGGCGGAAGATGGATCCAGAGAATCTATACTGAACGCGTAGATAGTCCACGCACCATTCCAGTTCCTAGACCAATTTGCGTTGTACTTATTTTGAGTCGCTCCTGCTGGCGCCGATGGGTACAGTTTTGCCGCAGTTGAGCCATTAGCAAGCAACCAAATTGCACCAGCCTGGACAATCTCACCAAGAAACTTCGCGGCTGGATTGTTCATGTCGTTTGAATTCTGCACATTTGGATATCCTCGCCCATATCCATCAGCGCCAACCTGCCACCCTGCGGCGGTCAACTGATCGCAATGCCCTCGATAAACAGTATTCGCAGCACCGAACAAATCAAATGCGACGCCATCGGATGTACATTTAGATCCTGCGCCTCCTGTCGTTCCATCGACAAGATCGGATAAGTGGTTCATGACCCTAAACAGTCCACCGGATTGCTCTTTTCGCGCGACCAGCCACGCGGCTTTTGTCGGACTCACAGAACCTAAAGCTCCGCCCCAATTCGCCGCTAGCCATATTTCTTCCAGCCCGTAAGTCTGCGCTGCAGAGTAGATTGTGTCGAAGTTCGCTTGCGTGAAATCATCGTACCCGTCATACCTGAGCAGGAAGTACATGGGCCGAAGTTTTACAATCTTTGCGCTGTCCAGGTCGCACATCCATTGCGCGGCCAGCCAAGGCTTCCAAAACTTCATGGAACTGGTTGTCGAACCGGGGGCAGTGCCTGTGATGCCACATTGCCACAAAACAGGGTGCCCGCTGACCGTGTTTGACCACAAAAACACGTTCGTGCCGTCGTCCGCATGAATCGTGTAAGTGCCAGTCATCGACGCAAGCGTGGCGGGCTTCGAGTAGAACGATTCGCGCGTAGAGAGCCTGGATGCCCATGCGCCGCCCTTGATACCGGACGATTGGTAGTTCGTGTCTGCAGCAGCATTCAGCGCGACGACATTTGTTATTCCAGACGACAGCGATGGATCAGACGCGACGACATAAACCGGGATAGTCGTATCCGAAAAATATCCGAGCATTGTCTGCAATGTCGTGTAGTTTCCGGCAACGTTTTTCACCCATGGAACAACGATGATGTCCCACGATTGTGTAAACACCGAGGACGTGCTAGGTACAGTCGCTTTTATCAACTGGCACACGCCGCCTAGCCTGGTCCAGAACGCATACGTCCATTTTACGCAGCGGTCATTATCAGCCAGCGCTGAACTGTTAGGGTCAAGGATTAGGACCTTCAGCATGGCATCAGCTCATCGTCACGTTTATTCCAACCGTACCGCCAGTCCCTGTGCCAGATGTGATGAGAACCTTGAACTGCCCTCCTGGCATTGTCGTAGGGGCAATGTTGATTGTCTGTGATCCGTTCGCCGCAATGGTTCCGATCGTCGTTGGCCCACTCGAAATGCTAACCCCGGCGTCGTTGCTGTATTGGATTTGGATATTGGCTGCAGGCGACGTGACGCCGGCAACAGTGACAGTAATCGCAACGTTCGATGAAAACCCGAACCGGCTAACATAGCTGGCCGGAGTGATCGTCGCCGCCCATGCCGTCGCACTTGGAAGGTGCTCCAGGGTGACTGTGGTGTTCAGCGCGACGGACATGTCCCCAGACCCAAGGATCGACGCTCCGTTGATCGTCTTGATGTTGGTGGCCGACACGAGTGTCGCTTGTTTGGCGTTCAGGGCGGTCAACGTAGCAGTTGATACGGGTTTGTCAGCATCACTGGTGTTGTCCACGTTTCCCAGCCCTACATCGGCCTTGACGAGGGAAACGTCCGCAGTGAGTGCCTTACCAGCGACAGCACGGGAACTGGGCACTTTGGCATCGAGCGCTGATTGCAGGTCGGTCTGTGCTGATAACGTGCCGGTGATGCCACCCCACGCGCCACCACCCTGCCAGTCTGAAGATCCCAGGTACGCATTCAGAGCCGCGGTGATATCTGCGCCCGTCATCGCCCCGCCCGAGATGTCCGCCAGCGTGGCGATGGTCCCGCTCTTGTCCGGCACGGTCAGCGTGCGCACGTTGCCCGACGTGATGCCGGACAGCTCGAACGCGAGTTGCTTCGACGCGTCGGCGTTGTCGAAGAAGCGGAGGACGTTGTCGACGAAGTACACATCTGGCACCTCGCCCAGGTAGACCCACGCGCCAGACGCGAACCGATACAGGCCGGCCGGCTTGCGGTTGATGAGCCAGACGCCCTGCGGCTGCAGGACGATGCAGGTGGTCCCGTCTTCCGGGCTTGCTGGCAGCGCGCTGAAGTTCAGAACTTCGGCGTAGGATGTTCCACCGCCCCCACCGCTCCCAAGGCCAGCCACAACGCCAACCAGCGCGTCGTGCGCCTCCCTGAGCGCCCGACCCTGGTTTGCCGACAGCGCCGCCGTCGCGTTGTGGGAGTCCGCGGCGTCGACAACGACGATGAACTGATTTTCGACCGGGAAAGATGCGTCGGCCCGTATCCCGTCGTTGTCGCGCGCCGCCTTCCCTTCGCTGATCCATCGATCAGCGACTTCGGTCGGTACGTCGGGGTTCTCGCCAATCCGCCACCACCGCCCGCTCTCTTGGAAATGCTCAATGATGTTGACAAGCATGGCTCAGGTGTACCCAGTAAAGGCGTCGAGCACGGACGCCGCTGCGTTGTCGTTGGGTGATGGTCCGGTCTGCACCGTGCCGAGTTTCTGTGCGGCCGATGCTGCCTGCTCAGCCTGAGCGACGGCCTGTGCCTGGGCCTGAGCCTGGGCGCGCTGGTCGCGGATCAGCGCCAGCCGCTTCCCGCTGATGACCAGATCAGGATCAACGCCCATGCGGTCGGCGTAGCGCTCTGACAGCACGTCGGCATCCAGCGTGTCCAGAACGTCCGGCTTCAACTGCGCGACCTGGCCGAGCGTCATCACGTACCGGTCGATGCTGTTGATGCCGATGGCACGCTGTGCCTGGGCCAACATGGAGACGAACTCGACGTTCAGCGGCACCCCCTGCAGTTCCTGCGGAGCGGGCGGCAGAATGTCGGCCGACACCATGCGATCAAAGGTGCGCTCGATCAGCGGCGACAGCAGTTCGAAGTGCAACCTCTCCACCACGGGACCGAGCATCAGCATCTTCTCCTCGTGCCTCTCGGCCACCTCGGTTGCCGTCATGCGCGTCATGTCAGCAGACCCAAGCATCAGGAACATGTCGGCCGAGAACGCGCTGTTGATGCGCTGCCGAACGTCCTGCATATCCTGCAGCAGGTAGTCCAGACGCAAGTTCACGTCCCACGCGCTGCGGATCCCTGCGGCAGCGGCCGGGTTGTCCACGTAGTTGTGCCCCCCCGGAAGGAAGTTGCCTTCCTGGTTGCGCATGCTCGACGGAAGCTGCAGCGGAGGGCGCACCTGGTAGTCTATGGCCTGCCCCTTGCGAAGCTGCTGATGCTGCAGCTGCTTGATGTCTCCAAGCGCCTCCATCCCGGGGCTGTTGCCGTAGATGTCTCCACCCGAGGTGTCCCAGCGCGGGCAAAGCGCAGGGAACGCCCGGAACCCGCCCTCGCGCAGAACGCGCTTTCGGTCATCGCACGATGCCTCGAAGTACACCGAACGCCACGGCATGTTGAGCGCATCGCGCTTGCTGCTGTCGCGCTGCCGCCGCGGCTCGATGGCGTGGATCACCGTCACCCAGGAGTCGAGGTTGCCGCTGGTGTACTGGTTGCGCACGTGGTCCGACACGGCGCCGAGGCCGAACTCCGACACCAGCCCGTGAATCGTCACATCGAACTCACGATACAGCGTGTCCACGTCGCCGCGGAAGTTGGCGCCGAGGCAGTACTCGCCCACGGTCATCGGCTGGTGGTGCATCACCGTCTCGAAGTCGTCGAGCAGCACGTCCGCCCAGGTGCCGAACGCGCCCAACTCCATGTAGCAGGAATGCAGTGCACGGTAGGTGTTGGACTTCGCGAACACCTCCAGCTGCAGACGGGTCACGTCGGCCAACCACTGCTTGACGGCCGGGGCCTTCTCCATGGCCTTGTCGGGCACAGACAGTCGCATCCACGGCCGCGCCGGGCTCGTCATGCCGCCCATCATCCCGGCCGCCAGGATGCGCAGCGCGCGCGTACCAGAGCTGTCGAGGATCGCGTTGTGCCGCTTCTGGCCCCGGTTGCGGTCGCTGGCGAAATACCTGCCCGCACGAGGCAGCAGGTTGTCGCTGATCTCGCGCCAGTGAGGCCACCATCCTGCGCGCTCGGACTTCAGCGCCGACCAGCGGCGCAGTAGCTGCTCACGCGTTGGCGCATCACTGCCGACGCGAGACGCCTCGCGCTGTTGGACGGCTCGGTCAGGCTGCATCAGCCCCCCAGCAGCGACGACGAACCGAGCGACGAGCGCGACACAGGAGCTCCGCCAGCGCCGCCAGTCAGCGTGGTTGACGCGACTCCCGCACCAGCCGCCTGCATGTTGTCTGCGGCCATCGCTGCAGCATTCGGACGGTTCGGATTGGCCGCATTGAACGAGCGGTCGGCCTCCTTCTTCTGGATTCCGAGCGCCTGGTTTGCGCGCTTACGGGCCTGCTCACCTTGTCGCACCGAGACGGCAACGCCGGCAACCGCCGCCGCAGCCAGCACACCAGCCGCCGTGATTCCCGACATGCCTCTACCTCCTGGACGCCAAGGCGTCAAACTCGTCTGTGAACTCGCGTTCGGCCTCATCGACCGAGCGGGCCTGAGACGCAAAGAGCATCGTCAGTGCCGTGTCGGCATGAGCCAGGAACGCGCTCTTGCGGCCTGCTGAGGCCTCGATGACGTGGTATCCGGTCAGCCGGATCTCGCCGTCGCCCGTGAACACCGTGGCGTCTCCGCTGAGCACCAGCACAGTCGCAACCTTGATCTCCGCCCCCGTCACCGCCACACCGGCCGGGATGCGCGCCGTGCGGGCGTACACCCCGGCGTGCAGAGAGTGCTCAATTGGCATATGCACCTGAGTGGATGCCAGAAGCGCTGACTCCAGCGCCCTGACAGCTTGGATGGCTGCGGCCGGCTGATGGGCAAGCGCAGTCATTCCACCGCCGCGAAGTAGATCCGGCTGACGGGCTCAAGCCCCATCACCGCGAACAACTCATCAGCACGCCCGCCAGCAGGAGCGGAGGCGAAGATGCCAGCGCACCACATGTCCGCCGCCGCGCGCTTTGCCTCCCGCAGCAGCGCCAGTCCGGCGCCAGATGACCGATGCGCCGCAGCGACAAAGAAGCTCTCTGTGGTGGCGATCTTGCGCCCGTAGTGCGGCAACACGGCCGACATGAGCACCAGCAGCCCCACCACCTGGCCGTCGACCTCAGCCACCCACGCCCTGGCGAGACCAGCCTCTTCCAGCGCCGAGTAGGTGTCCCACTGAGGGCACACGCCACCCAGACCCTTGATCGACGACTCGGCCTCGTACTCGGCCAGCAGGGCTTCAGCGCCGGCAGCGTCGCGGATTTCGAGGATGGCACAGGGCCTGACGGTGGCGGTCGGCATGCCGGCATGGTCAGCCAGGCACGCCGACACACGCGCACCTAGCCGTATGGGTTGTGCTCTGCCAGAGGATCAGCGCGGCGCCGAACCGACCGGAACGGGTCGCGCGGAGCCACCGGGAACGCGAACGTGAGCGCCAGCGCATCCGCCTTGTCAGGGCTTCGCCCAATCGCGTCCTTCACCAGCTGCTTCTCGGCCAGCCTGAACCGGTCGCCTTGGAACACGTACGTCATGGCGCACAACTCCTCCATCAGCTCACGATCCAGCGGCAGCGCACCGCCCGCCTTGACCCACTCGGACAGCGTGAAATACATCTCGCTGCGCTTGTTGAAGTACCTCGGATCACTGGCAGATCCTCCGAACTGCACGCCGACCACCTGGTGCCCAGCCGCCCGCATGGTGTCGATCACCCCAGCGCCGTAGCCGCCCGTCTCGTCCACGAAGAACGCATCAGCATCGTGCCGCGCCTTCTCCTGGACGAACTGCTGCGCGACCAGCGTGGTGTCAGGGATGCGCATCGTCCTGATCGGGTACGCCTGGCGCCCTCGCCGCTTGCACACGGCGCTGCTGTCGTCGCCCTGCCTGGCCACGTCGCCGCCCAGGATCACAGCGGCGTTGCCGAGCTGGTCGTCGCGGTAGAAGCGCTTCATGGCCGCATCGACCTCATCGGCCCCGAACAGGCTGTTGAACCCGCCTGGCGGGAACAGCCCCAGGATCGTCGCCATAACCCACGGGTTGTCCCTGCCGTAGGTGTCGATCATCTCCTGAGCATGCTCCTTGCTCACCCGCGGGGTGCGCTTCGGATCGTTGGGGTCGGCCGTTATCGTGATGACCGTCCACTGATGGGCCGCTGTCATGCACGACTCGTAGAGTAGCCCGCTGGTGCTGGTCGGGTTCCCGGCCTGGATGATCGCTGCGTCGGCCGGCGAGCCGGTGAAGATCTGTGCTGCCGCCCGGCCCACAGCGGTCGGCATGTCGCCCGTTTCGTCCAGCAGGATGAAAGGATACTGGCTGTGCAGGCCGGACAACGCACGCCCAATGGACTCCGAGTCCGCGTCCTTCGCGAAGCTGCGCGCCGACAGGAACCACGTCTCAGGATGTTCCTTCGCATAGATCCGCTCCTTCGTCCACTGGAACGCCTCGGTCAGGAACGGAGAACGGGCCTGCCACTTCGCCAGCTCAGCCCACAAGTTGTCCTTGAGGTTGTCGGCGGTGATCGACAGCGCCGCCCCTTTCGGGTGCTCCCCTTTGCCGGCGAAGCACGCCAGCCGGTGCCACCCCATCCACGCCAGCGTGGCGGACTTACCGGGACCGGTGCACGCCTTCATGACAAGCCGGCGGGCCGGGTTCGGATCGCCCCCGAGCGAGCGCATGGCGTCGACCTGCCAAGCGTCCGGCTCGACGCCGAAGCAGTCGCGGGCGAACTGCACCGGATCACGGCGCCATGCGCGGATGCGCTCGCGCGCCTTGGAAACCGTCTCAGCCTTCGCCATCGTCGCCAGCGATCAGGCCTTCCAGCCCAATGGACCCGCTGTGCTCAACCTGCTGCTTGTCGCCGTACTTCTTCGGCATGAGTCTGGCCAGCAGCCACTTGCGCGACTCGATCTGCAGCCGGCGATGCTCGATCATGTCGGCGCGCTTTTCCTCGACGCCCCCGTCCGCCTTGGTGGTGATCGTCACGCCTTCGACCGGGGTGTCGGCAATCTGGTGGATCTCCTCGGCCATGCGCTCCAGCAGTTGCGCGCGCGCGCGGGTGTATCGCTCCACATGGTCAGGGTCGTCCTCACACCAGCTGCAAAACGCCTGCCATCCAAGCCCAACCTGCTTGCACGCGCTTGTCGTGCTCATCCCTTCATCCACCATCAGCCGAAGCACCTCATCAGCCTTCGCTGAGCGTGCCGTGCGCGCATCAACTAACGCCTGTGCGCGCGGCTTTGCAACGCCCCCAGATAACCGCTTCCCTCTGGATGCCGGAGCCTTTTCTGTGCGCGTCATACCGTCGCCTCCTCGATCACTTTTTCCAACCATGCCCCGCCTCCCAGCCGGTGCAGCTTCGCCCGAGCATGCAATCCGATGCTCAGGTTCACGCGGACCTTCGGCCTCTTCGCCTTCTTCGACTTAGGCTTGTCCACGCTGGGGCCGATCTGCCCGCGCCGCCGGCCGATCAGGATGTCGCGCACACTGCTCTTGCTGATCCCATATTTGGTGGCCAACTCGCTGTAGCTCATGCGCGGCGCATCGTCAGACCCACGGTCGGCGATGAGTTGATCGACCTCACGATCACTCAGCCTGGCCATGTGGTGGCCCTCCCCGATGCGCCTTCCTGCTTCGTTCACTCGCGCCAGTCTCATGTGTCACCTTCGCTGGTCATCACGCGCCCATCCCGCACCGCTGCGCGCATGTCGGCGATCACCTCCCGCATTTCCCTGGTGGTCGGCTGCATGGCGAGCTGCTGCTCGTGGATGTCAATGGCCAGCCGAAGCGACTGGAGCTCCAGGCCTGTTGCGACTGCATGCCCCAGGCGCTCGAATCGCTGCTTGATGGCCAAGACCGCCATCTGCCCTTCCGTGATCGCCTCCAGGCCCTCAGCCCCATAGCCGCGCTCGGCCAGCAGCCTGGAGATGTTGACCATGACCGCCAGGTTGTCCAAGTCGATCTCGGTGGCCTGCCCGTGCGGCAGCGCGTCCAGCGTCGCCCATGCGAACGTCGCCAGGTCGCGCTGCTGTGATTCATCGATGGTCGTGGCGTCGATCCGTGCGCGCTCACTGCGCCATGCTTCGGCCGCCGTAGCCATCACCGTCCGCCGCCAGTGCGTAGACACCTGCACCCGTCTGGATGCTTTCTCGTGGGCCCTGCGTTCTGCTCTGTTCATCGTTCCCTCAACTGGTCGATTCACCGCACGCCTTCGGCGGCGTTGATCTGGGTGTTAGGCGGCCTCAGCAGCCACCGCCACGGCTGGCGCATCAGGCACCACCAGCGGCGTCCAGTGCGTGTGGTAGCCCGGCCAGTCGTCGCAGTTCGGGTGGCCGCAATACGGCGGCTCGTCCACCGGGAAGCGCCACCACAGCGCCGGGCCGTCGTCTTCGTGCCAGTCCTCAAGCTGGCGGGGCTTCTTCGCTCCAAGCCCGGCCACGGCGTCGGGGTGGTGCTCAATGGTGTCGGCTGCTGGGTCCACACATCGGTTACGGGGGTCGAGCACCACCGACATGCCACACACCACCCGGAACAGGCTTCCCCGGTCCACGGTGTCCAGCAAGTGCCGCAGCGCCCGGCCGCACTGCTCGTCGTCGTCACGGTCGAAGGGCTCGCTGTCCTCATCGCCTTCCAGCTTCTGCGCCGCTTCTGGCATCGTCGCGCACCACCGGTGCGTCAGGTCATCCAGCGCGGCGGCCAGGTCAATCGCCATGTCCAAGTCGGCCTCGCTGGCCTTTGCCATCTTCATTTGTTCCCTTTCGCGCGGCTCCGGCCGCATAACTGTTCGTTCGTGTGGGACCGCTGCGCGGCCCCACAACTCAGGCGTTGCGATGCTCGCAGTATTCAGCGGCCTCAGATCCACAAACAAACACAGCGACCTTGTGCGCACGCACAGCGACATCAATCGAGCACTCCATCCGGCCCTCGAAAACATCGCGCCACACGACATAGCCCATGTCGGGTAGATATGCGCAGCGGTGCGGCCAAGCCGGCGTCGCACCCACAGCCGTGATCATCACACGCACGCCTGGCGTGGCCCCATACCGCTTGCGCACCGCCAGATCAACGACCTGCACGTCGTCGCGCCACGCCACGCCGTTGCAGCCGTCGAGGATGGCCTTGACCACGTTGTCCAGGTCCGGCTTCGTCGTCGGCATCAACTCACCGGCCAGCGCCGCGGCCTGCTTGCGCTTGCTCCAGCTCGCCGGGATCGGTGCATCGATTGCGATCGAGCAGGACACCTGGCCATCAATCAGCGGCCGCCCTGCCATCGCCTGTTGCGCGGCATGAGCGATCAGGGTTTCGTAGGCGACTGTTTTTGCCGGGGTGAAAACGCGCGCGCGCCCGGAGACAGTGCCGACGCGGGGCCGCCCCTTGCCCTGCGGGGCGCCTGGAACCGTGAACGTGATTGAGCCGCTCACTTCTTCGGCTCCCAGCATTCGCACATTGCCCCAGTGCCGGCAAACACCCTGGCACGTGCATTCATCAACTCTCCGAGCAACCGCGCCCTGTAGATGAGCGACCACGGCAGTGACTGTTTTGGATTTGGCGGCACCCATCTGCAATACCCGCCCGCCGATGGGCGCACACGCCCTGTCTCTCCGCGCACCGGCTCATACAGACGACAGGTGCCGCATCGGACGTCTTTGCTCATTGATCACCTCCAGTCCCCAGGCTGCCCACGGCTCCCGCGCGCCCATTGCTCGGTCGCATCACTGCGCAGCTGCTGCGTGTCTCTGCGCCTGGCTGCGGCGGCGAGCCACTCACGCACCCAGTCCCTGCCGTGCTGCACCCGCCAACGCAGCAGCTGGCGGACTTCGCACCGGTGGCGGCGCTCTTCGGTGTCGTGTTGCATCGGCTCATGCCGTCTCCGTGGATTCGTCGTTGATCGTGATCCGGGCCTCGAACGACCCGGTGTGGCAGCGCCACAAGTCCACCCGCTGGGTGACCCGCTCATCACCGGCCAGCAGCAGCACTCGGTATCGCTGGCACTCTGTGCGATGCGGGCAAACCACGGCATCTGGGTGCAGCGAGCGCCGGCCGACGCACAGCGGGCCGACGGTTGAAAACGCGCGCGCCTCGCCGATGGGCCACGGGCAGTGGCTCGCCCGGTGCCCGGTCTGTCCGCACCGGGTGCAGATGTTGTCGCTCATGCCCACGCCTCCCCGGTCTGCACGTCCCGGCCGATGCCCGCCAGCGAGAACGGACCACGGTACCCAGGATCGGGGGCGAAGCGCCGATCCACGAACTGGGGCGCGATCGTCCGGCGCACGTTGTCTGGCACCACGACTGCGGCACCCGCCATTCCGAGCGCCGACACGCTCACACCTGGAGCGCACCCGCGCACCCGCGCGCCGCGAAAAGCAGACGGATCAGCACGCCACTGGTCGGGCATGCCGGCCGCCAGGTAGGCCCGGCACGCTTTCAGCAAGGCCGACCGCCGCTCAGGCGTCACCCTCCCCAGCGCCGCTGGCTTGATGCCGCCCGAGGCTGCCACGGCCTTCGCGAGGCCTCCCAGTGGGTACCCCAAAGACTCGCACACGAGGCTGGTGCCGTACATGCGGATTGCGCGCTCGTAGCGTTGGGCGATAGCCGCCCATTCGGATGCGGTTGTCATGCTGTTTCCGTCAGGGTGTCGATCCAGTCGGCCTGGCCCGTGTGGTCTGCGGCTCGCTGGGTGGTTTTGGCCCGGCGGTTCATGGCCGGGATCATGGTCAGGATCTGCCGCTTTGCCGGGTTGGTGAGTCCGGCCCTCGCCGCGCACTTCGGCCCCCAGTGGAGCGCGCCGTTGCGGGTGGCCACGGTGGCCGCGGGGTCGCGGAAGATGCGCCGGCCGCAGTGGACGCAGTGCATGGGTCACGCTGCCTTCCTCGCCGTGCGCAGCGGTGGCGCGACGTTGCCGCGGACGTACCGGTAGCCTGCGGCTTCAGCGTCTGCTCTGGTCTGGGCGATGGACCACGGCGGCATCCTTCGGCTCGACGCATTGCACCGGACCATCAGCTCTTGGTGCATCCTCAGCGCGTAGGCTGGGCCGTGCGAAACCTCGTCATCGGTCGGGCACATTGACGGCTCCGCCTGCGACCAGAACTGCGTCGCGTATTCGGCCCAAGGACCGCACTCACGCTGCATCCGCATCACGTCACCGATGAACGCGATCAGCCAATCATGCTCACGCAGTCCCTCTGTGACCATGGGCCATTTGTGCGGCTGCGTGGTTGCGTGGGCGCTGCAGAGCCACTGCGCGCTGTTCAGGTTGATCGTCCCGCGGCACGGGCAACCGTTCGCACCGCACCTGCCGTCGCCCTCGGGCTCCTGGGCGTCTCTGCCCGCTGTTGCACGATCCTTGCGGTAGGTGCTCATCGCTGCGCCCTTTCGCTGGCCTTCGCCAGCCAGTTGGACCAACACTGCCGCCAGCCCTTGACGTTGCGCCGCGTTCCGGCGCCCTTGCCCGAAACCCAGTACTGCCGGAACTTCTCAGCCTCCCGGATCACGTCGGCGACCTTGAACCCGAGGGCCTCTGCGTCCTCGCCCCATTGGGTCGGCAACTCCCACGCCGCAGCCAACGGCACGACCGCCTTCCCGTTCAGAATTTCGGCGTTCTCGCCGTCAAAAGGAGGCGGGCTAGGCACAGGTACCAGGCGCCCAACGTTTCGCGCTCCTGAGCCTGATGCTTGGTCGGCAGGCGTGGCCAGCGGGGCGTCGCTTTGCGGCGATCCGCCGTATGAAGCATCCTCTGGATGCGTAATAGGGTCTGGTGTCTGGAGTCTGGGGACGGGCGCGCGGTGCATACCGTCCGCAATGCGTTCTGTATGCGTTCGCATGTCTCCAGCATCGTTTTCTTGTGATGCATTCGCAATGCGTTCTGTATGCGTTCGCATGTCTCCAGCATCGTTTTCTTGTGATGCATTCGCATTGCGTTCGGATGTGCGATCAGCCTTCGACCAGCGCACATCAGCCGATGCCTTTGCCTTGCGCTGCTTATCCTTGAAGCGTGCGATCTCGCTGTCGCACCGGTGCTGATGCCATCCGTCTTCACGCAACTCGAAAAACTCTCCGAGGACCGTCTGAACGGCGTCGCGTTCCTCCTTCGAGTGCGCCCGCACCCTGCGTTGAATCGCCTTGATGTCGGACGGCAATGGCTGCTCGCTGGCCATGTACCAACGGATCAGCCGGCCGTAGATGCCATCCTCACAGGCCGTCAGGTGGGCGGTCGCCTGATCGTAATCGCCAATGTGGTGCTCGAAATAATTCACCCCGCCATCCCCCAGCAAATCACCGTGGCCAGCCGCTCCAGCGTGGATACGCGCAGGGCCTTGGTGCCGAGTGACCGATAGGCTTCCAGCGGCGTTTTGCCCAGGTTGCACTCGTAGTGCCACCACGACAGCCATTCGCCGTCGTCACCGACCTGGGCCGCAATGGCCTTGGTGTAGGCCTCGTGCATCAGCCAGATCGAGTCGCCGAACGGGTGATCGGTGCGGGCGCCTGTCGCAGCCTCGAACGCATCCCACTGACGCTGTAGCTGGACGGTGCGCTCATGCCACGGGCGCAGGATGGCAAGGACTTCGGCGCGGTTCATTCTGCGAACAGATCTGCTGACTTCGCTTGCACCAGAGCGAGATTTGCGGCTGCTTGCTTGAAGTAACTCGCCTTCAGCTCAACGCCGACGAATCGCCGCGACATTTCGAGTGCCACATAGCCCTCGCTGCCGATGCCCATGAATGGCGAGAGCACGATGTCGTTCGGGTTCGTCCACAGCATCACGCCGCGGCGGATGACGCCCAGCTGCAGCGGGCAGATGTGGCGCTCGTCGTCGTGCTCGCGGGCGCTCATGTACTGCAGGGTGTCGCTCGGGTTGATGTCCATCCACACCGGGCTGGCCACCTTCTGCCAAACCTCGACCGGGAACTCTTCGGCGGTGTGCGTCACGTGCTCTTCAGCTTCGCCAGGGGCGCGCATGGTGATGAGGTAGTCGGGGATGCCCATGCGGGTCATCTCGCTGCGCTCGCGGATGCTCTTGTGCAGCAGGCCCAGCGCCTTCGTGCGGGTCATGGCCGTCACCGGGTCTTTCCAGATCGTGGCCTTGGCGTGGAAGATGAACCCGTGCCGCTGAAAGGCGCGGATCAGGTCACCCGGGAAGTCCTTCAGACCGATGTGCCCGTCACGCTCCTTGCTGGCCGGCATGTCCATGCAATGGAAGGACACATTGCGGCCGGGCTTCATGACGCGCTTCAACTCGGCGATGAGGTAGTCGAAGTGTTCGAAGAACTCAGCATCGTCGCGCACGTTGCCCATGTCGCGCGGGCTGTTGCTGTAGGTGTAGAGGCTGGCAAAAGGCGGGCTGAAGATGCTGTAGCCGATGCAGTGATCGGGCAGGCCGCGCAGTGCGTCCACGCAGTCGCCGTGAATGGCGGTGTATCGGTCGGTGATGACTTGATCGATGCAGTTCATGCTGATTCCTTGAGGAATGCGGGCACGGCAACGGGCCGGGCCGCGTTGTAGAAGTTGGTTTGCCGCTTCGTTCCGGTCACTTGTTGCATGACGGCGTCGCGCGTCTCTGCGCCCAGGCTTTCGGCCATCTGCATGGCGTCGCGCTCTTTGCGCTTGAGGTTCGCAACGACGGCGCCCTCGGCACTGGACGCGAAGATGTGCACATGCACGTCGCGCTTCTGGCCGAACCGCCAGCAGCGGCGCACGGCCTGGTAATAGGCCTCGAATGAGTCCGTGACTCCGACGAACGCCATGCGCGCCGCGTGCTGCCAGTTCAGGCCAAAGCCTGCAATGCTGGGCTTCGTTATGAGCACGCGGATGCGGCCTTCTGCGAAGTCTGCGAGCCTCTGCTCTTTCACTTCGGTCGAGTCGGCGCCGGCAATCTCGACGGCGCCTGGGATTGCCTTGCGCAGCGCTTCGCCCTCGGCGTTGAGGTCGCACCACACCACCCACGGCTCGCGGTCGGCATTGACGATGCTCGCGCAGTCGCTCACCCGATCTGCCATGCTCGTGCGCCGGGCGTCGCGCCGCTCTCTCAGGCCTTGCGCCTCGCTGGCGAACAGTTGCCCCATGAGAGGCATTTCGGTTGCCACCGTGTGCTCATGCAGATGCAGCCGCGGCAGGTTGTAAAGCGAGTCATCGAAGCCAAGATCAGATGGCCTGCGCACCATCGCGCCCCACTGGCTGACCCACTGCCAGAAGATGTGCCGGGCATGGCCTTTGAGGCGCCATACGCTGGTGTCACCACCGTCGTGAGTGAAGAACTCGGCCAGCATTTCCTGGCGCGTGCACACGCCCAGGAACTCGGCATGCGTGCCCAGCTCGGTCCAGTCATTCGGAGCCGGCGTGGCAGTAGCGCACAGCTTGAACTGCGTCTGCGTGAACGCCTGCAGCAGCGTGCGCAGGGTCTTCGTGTCGTGGTGCTTGATGCAGCTCGACTCGTCCAACACCACGCCGCCGAACAGGTCTGGGTCGAACCTGTGCAGCCGGTCATAGTTCGTGATGACGATGTTTTGTCCGGCAGTCTCCGCGCCGTCGCGGCAGTGCGCCACTTCAACGCCAATGTCTGCGCCCTCGTGCACAGTTTGTGCGGCCACAGCCAGCGGCGCCAGAATCAGCACGGGCCGTTTCGTGTGCTTGCGAACGGCATCCGCCCATGCCAGCTGCATCCGGCTCTTGCCGAGTCCGGTGTCAGCAAAGATCGCGGCGCGGCCCCGGCGCAGTGCCCACGCGGTCAGCGCGGACTGGTGCGGGAACAGCGACAGCGGGACGCTGAAACCGTCAGCGATGCCAGTCGCAGGAACCTTGCTGAGTTTGCGGTCGATGTGTGCTTCGTAGCTCATGCCACCCCCGCTTTCCGAGCGACGCACATGCCGGCTCGGATCATGGCCGCATGGATCACGTCCTCGCGATGCTGGCGCTGCTGCTCGTGCAGCGCGCGGACGGCCGACTCAGTGTGCATGGCTGGCCTCCATGCTCTTGGACTGGTACCTGCTGCCGTCGCTGCGCTTGCGCGCCAGGCCCTGGTCGGCAAGCTGGTCGGTGACGCGGTCGATGGCCTGGTGATCGCGTCGCGCGCCCGCCTGAATCAGCGCATCGCGGATGTCAGGGTGGTAGAGCTGCGCGACTTCGCCGCGCGGGTTGTGGCGGGTGGTCATTGCTGCTCCCCTTCATCCCGGCCGGTGTCGTCCTCATGGATCTCCGCCTGGGCCAGATCGTCCAACTGCTCGGCCGCCGCCAGCTTGTCGTAACGAGTGCGCCAGTAGCAGACATCGCACAGATCCAGGTCAACGCCATCGGCCCGACCGTGCGCCGACGGGTTGATGGCGAAACTTCCGCATTTGCACCGACTCATCACACGCTCCGAGATGCGCTGTCTGTCTCCTGCGCATCCGCTGCAGGCGCCACGGCGGTGGTGACGGCGTGCACCGCCTTCAGCGTGTCGAATCCAGGGTTCGCGATCTTGTGGTTCGCGAACTTCGACAACCATGAATAGCTGACCCCCGAATCTTTGGCGATCCGCTTCCAGTCACCGCGCCTACGTTCGAGGGCGGCACGAACATCGATGTCAAAGGTTGTGCTCATGGGTTGGAGCGTAGCACTTTTTTGCCATTCGATCAAGCAACACATTGCTCTCAGCGCGCCGCAGACTGACTCCAGTGTGGAAAAGTCCTCATCCAAAGTGTCAGCCGTAAACCTGCGGTCTTTTGTCACGACCGCGCCACGCAATATCAATTTTTTGCTTGCGCCTATCGCAGCGTATTGCTAGAGTTCTCCCATCGCACCACGACAGCCAGCCAACCGGCGGCGGTGAGTGACAGGGGATGCAGATGTCAGCAACCGAATCGACCTGGGCAGCGTTCAACGCCCAGGAACAGCGCCTGGTGGCGCAGGCCCAGGGCGCCCGCATGGACGCGGACTACTGGAGGGCGGCCTGCCAGCAGTGGCAGGACAAGGCGCAAGCCCTGGAGCATGCCAAGGCGGCACTCGCTGAGCAGGTCGAGAACCTGAAGCGGTCGGTTCGCGTGCTGCACCTGGGCACTGACATGTGGAAGCACAAGGCGGGGCTGCTCGACAGGATCATGCTGGACCCGGACACCTCCCTGATGGTGGTCCAGTACAGCCGGGATCCGCAGACACGCCGCAGCGCCTACGACCCGGTGACATCGCTCGCAGACCTGGAGCGGCTGATCGAAGAAGAGGACGCGGAGCCGGCAGACTGCCATGTCTGCATCGGCACCGGCGAAGGACGGCACGACGGCCACTGCACTGCGTGTGGCGGAAAGGGACTGTGATGGGCTACAGCTACGACCAACACCGACCCGTATTGATCGACTCTGCGCGCATGGATCTGGACGACCAGTCCGATGCACTGCGTGCGATGGATGAAACGGTTCCGGCGACGCTTGACGACCATCCCGACCACCCGTGGCTTGGCTCTGTAGCCGCGGCCAGCCAGGCGCCGCGCATACCGCGGAACCGGCCCATCGTTGGCACCAGCCAGCAGGGCCGCGTGATCCATCGGTCCGGTGACATCCCGCAGCCGACCGAGCCGTGCATGTCCGAACTGGACTGGGTGCGGTTCGATCGCCGGGTGTTGTACCCGGTGTGCGTGCTGGCCCTGCTGGCTTG
>ERZ724509.274-NODE-274-length-24807-cov-17.356496_pt1 | contig 24807 bp, 36 predicted proteins | sample MGYA00376042_ERZ724509 | MGnify/ENA primary metagenome ERZ724509 (study PRJEB28724, sample SAMN07190887) | wastewater metagenome | isolation source: effluent of sewage treatment plant in Hong Hong | place: USA: Christiansburg, Virginia | collected 2016-03-01 ...
TGGAACATATCATCACCCTGAAGTCCGGAGCCATCAGCTCCTTCCGTCCTGACCAGATGGCTATGCTGATGCAGTACGTCGTTACCCTGGTCGCCCAGGGAACCCATTTCACCTACACAACTTTTGAGGCCTAATCATGTCTGAAGAAAAAATCGTCAACCGGATCAAGAAAATGATGGCCCTGGCCAATGACCCAGCGGCTTCTGATGGGGAACGCGAAAATGCCCTCCGGATGTCCTACGCCTTGCTGGCCAAGCATAACCTTGACATGGCCGACGTACAGGGCAAGCCAACGGGTCCGCAGGAGGCCCGCCAGCAGCAAGCATCGGAGTTCTACGGGCGTCCATGGGCCATCTCGGTGGCAGCAGCTGTGGGTGACCTTTTCTTCTGCAAATACTACTTCAGGTCGTCGGGGAAGAACAAGGCAATCCACACCTTCACGGGCAAGGAATCCAACGCACAGGCGGCCTTGGATGTCGCCGAATCCCTGGTCCGATCCATCTATCAGGAAGCGACCCGGAAGATGCGAGCTGCTGACGAATCTGTGGCTTGGAGAAGGTCCTTCGCTACCGGGGCTATGTTCAAGATCCGGGACCGGATTCGGGAGATGCAATCCACAGCACCGAAGGAACTGGCGACCAGCACGGCCCTGGTCCTGGTGGGCCTCAGGGACAGCGAGAAGGCAGCCAACGAGCTGTTCCTGGTAGATCAGGGCGTCACCCTGAAAATGGCCCCTTCCAGGGCCAAGCGGACCGTCTCAATGGACGCCTACGCCCAGGGCAAGGAGTTCGGTTCCAAGCTGAACCTGGCGCCCACCAAGAAACTTTCTTGAGAAAGTTGTAACAGACCTCACGGTTGGGTCAAGATCTCGTTATACTTGACCTTACCAACTAACCAACAGGAGCTTACCATGAAATCAACTGCCCACCAACTGAACCTGGATGCCGCTCAACGTGAGATGGATTCCCGCCAAGCGCAAGGCGAGGATATGACCGGTGCCTTCATCAACCCAGAAACCTACGAAATCATCCGTAGCCCCAAGGTCCTGAAAGCCGAATACGACTACGCCCAAGCTCAGAAGGCAAATGCTGCTGAGCTTGACGAACTATCTGACCTGGCCGACCGGGTCATCTTCCCAGATGAGGAACCCAAGCCAGTCGCTGCTAACCCCTCCAAGGTGAACCCCGAATTCCTGGCCTACCTTCAGGAACTCAGCGCAGTAGCTGTGGAACAAAAGCTGACAGCCACAGAGGCCCTCCGGATGGCCCTCAAGAAGTTCCCAGCGATTACTCGGAAGGAATTCAAGCATTCCGCCATCGTGGTCGGCATCAACCCGTTGACCGCCCGCAACACCTTCGACCGTCTGAGCAGCAAATAAGGAATCGTCATGATCATCACAGCCAAGCAGCTTACCGAAGCCCTGACCGGACTTGGATGGAAGGCTGACAAATACCAACACCTCCAGAAGGCCATCAACGTGACCCGGCCATTCGATGGGTTCCCCTTGGGCAAGACTGAGCTGGTCCCCTACAGGATCAGGATGGACAGCGCCTCGGTTTGGGTGGAAACCAAGCACCGTCGAACCCCCACCAGTCAGAACCCGTCCAGGACCGAATGGAAGGTCATCGAGCGTGAATCCTGGGATGACATCACGGTCACCGAAGGAGGTCATATCAAGATTGGTCAAAAGCTTTTCTAATCTTGGGGTATACTTGAACCATCAACAACTGGAGAAACGAAATGATACTGAACTTTAGGCCCTGCGTTTACATGAGGGACCGGACCCACAGCTACCTGTGGATTCGGGATGGTCGGGACTACGCCTACTTCCTGACCATGGACACTGGAACCATCACCGTGGCAAAGGTCGATATGGTTGAGGTTGGCAAAGAGACCATCTACCGGGTCTTCGAGTCGGGTCAGGTATCCTGGGACCTGGAGCCTAAGGACTACAATCCAATGCAGGCCATTCAGAAGTACTACGATTCCCTGCTTCCCCGTTCACCAGCTGCCGAACGTGAGATGCGTAAGCTCCTGGATATGCCGCCCCTGGAAGGCCTGACTGATGACGGGGAGGATGTTACCCCAGGCCCGCGCAAACAGTCCGCCAGCAAGCCGGCTAAGGCCTCCAGCAAGCCATCCACCGGGAAGCCATCAGGCGGGGGAGGCTACTCGCTAGCCACCCTGTGTGAGGAACTGAAGATGGAACCGTCTGAAGCCCGCAAGATCCTTCGGGGCAAGAAGATTGAAAAGCCAGGCGGCAAATGGGAATGGCCCAACGCCGAAGCTGCCCTGTCGGTTCGCAAAGCATTGGGAGGCTGAGATGTCCGCAGCACCTTTCCCCGCCCTGAAGAAGGCGGTGACCCGTCTGGTCCGCGCCGAGGTAGCTTATTCCATGAAGGGGTCCATGCCGCCTGAGGACATGATTGCTTCGCAACAGGAACTGGACAATGCCAGGGCCAACTACAAATACCGACTGGAGCGACTCCGGATGGCCTTCTACACGAAGGAGGTAGTGTGAGCCGGTCGTTGAAGGATGCCTATCAGGCCCGCTACGGTATCAAGCAGCCCCTCAGGGGATACCAGCGCAGAGCTGCCAAGGTGGGGGTCCTGAATGACTGCTACGGGCTCCTAATGGATCCGCGCTTGGGCAAAACCCGGGTGGACATCGCAGTGGCTGGCTACAGGTTCCTGCAAGGCCAAGTGACCATGTGGGTCATCATCTGTCCGTCGATCGCCAAGGATGTCTGGGCCACCGAGATCCGTGACACGCTGAATGTTCCGCACACGGTTGAGATAGTAGAGGGGAAGGCTGAGGAGCGGAAGATTCTCATGAAGGGATGGAAGCCAGTCCCAGGCGTTCTTTCCATCCTGATCCTGAACCCCGAAGCCACCTGGAGGGTCAAGCAGCTCCTGTACAAATCCAACCCACACAAGATCACGGTGGATGAAAGTCACCGGATCAAGAACCATGCTGCCAAGCAGTCCAAGACTATCCACACACTGGGCCTGAGGGCCACGTACCGTTGTATCATGACGGGAACCTTCCTATCGACCCCCACGGATGCCTTCTCTCAGTTCAAGTTCCTGGATCCGTCAGTCTTCGGAACCCGTTGGAAGCGGTCACGGTTTGGCGGCCCGTCGGGATTCCTGGAGGAGTATGTGGAAACCTACGGGTTCGGAGGGCACAAGCCCAAGACCTTCAAGAACCTGGGTCAGCTACGGGAGAAGGTTTCGTCGGTCTGCTTCCAGATGACTCGACAGGAGGCCGGAGGGTTTCCCATGGAGCAGTACCAGACCATCCATTTCGAGCTGACGAATCCGGCCCTGAGGCATTATGGTTCCATGCTGGCCAGGCTGAGCACCACAGTCAGGGCAAGCAGTGGGCAGGAGAAAGTCGTGGCCGAGATCGTCCTGACCCAGGTGCTTCGTCTCCAGCAGATTACAGGCGGCTTCCTTCCCGTGCATGACCTGGATGAGAACCAGGTTGAAAACGTCCCACTGGGCAGTGACCGGATTCGTGCCTTGGCCGAGCTGGTCGGGGAATATCCACAGACAGAACCGCTGGTGATCTTCTGCAAGTTCCGCTATGAGCTGGAGGCCATCCAGGAACAGATGAGGAAGATGCGTCGGTCAGTGAACTTCATCGCGGGTGGAATGAGGAAGGCTGACAGGGACCAGGCCAAATGGGACTTCCAGGAGGGAAAGATTGACACCTGTGTGGTTCAGATTCGGGCGGGCGGGATCGCCATTGACCTGAGCCGAGCGGACACCGGCATCTTCTATTCCCTGACCTCCAGCTATATCGACTACGAGCAGGCCAAGGCTCGGATCATAGCCAGGACAGGCGGCTCGGTATCTTTAATTCATCTATCTGCACGGAACACAGTGGATGATGATATTATTGGCTCGGTGGTGGAAAAACAAGACCTGGTCAAATTGGTACTGGGTCGCATAGAAGGAGAAAATAAATGAGAGTGAGGTCATCGGACTGTGAAGACGACGATATAATGACCCTATCGGACGTTCTAGACAACGACGATTTTTTATCATCAACTGAACTTTTGGAGAACGACATGACAGCAGTAAAGAAAGCAACCGCCGCCGACAAGGCAGCACCGAAGACCAAGACCAAAGCAGTCGCTGAGGCTCCCGCCAAGAAGACCAAGGTTTCGAAGCCTGTGGCTGAAGGCAAAGAAAAGGGCGTCTTCGGACCTCGCGTGGTTCCCGAAGGCTTCACCGGTCTGAACACCTTGGCTGAAGAACTGGGCATCAAGCCCGCAGCCGCCCGTCGCAAACTGCGCGGCATCGAAGGCCTGACCAAGCCCGAAGGTCAGCACGGCTGGTACTGGAAGGACGGCTCCAAGGACCTGGCTGCCATCCGCAAGGCCCTGACCCCCGCAGCCGAGTAATCGGTTCGACCAACAGGGAAGCCCCGTTCGCGGGGTTTTTTTTTGCGACCATGAAAGAATCAACCCTATGGGAACACCTCAAGCCGGAGCTGAAGCGCTTGGGGAAGTTCCAGAAAGTCTCTGACAGGTTCACCCCTGGTGTTCCTGATGTTCTGGGCGCGCTCCTGGGAATCCCCGTGGCCATGGAGCTGAAGGAGTTCGACGGAGTTCTGGTCCTGAAGGTTAAGTTTCGGCCGGGACAAGTTGACTGGCTGGAGGACTGGCAGAAAGCCCGCGGGGTTTCCCTGATCCTGTCCACACAGGGCCAAACGGTCTACGCACACGGCATAGAAGATGCTTTACAGCTAGAGGCAGGTATACCCCCACAGGAGGTCATCAAACGAAGCCTCCTGACGTTCACAAAGACCCGACAGAACACCTGGAGGAAGTTCGTGACCAAGCTGCTTTACCTGATAAAATCCCGACATCAATAGGAGCACACCATGAACCGTAAGCCAAGCAGACCCTGGAGCCGTTCCACTGAGGACTGGATGAGGGGAGACAAGGGACTGGAGCCACGGAAGATGGACCGGCAAGAGAAGCTGATCATCGTGTTCTGCATATTGTGCTCAGCCTATTTTGTGCTTCTACTGATCGAAGGAGCAGCTCGTGGATAAGGCGGTTGGTACCGTTCGCAACTTTCTAGCAGTCGTCGGTTACCTGACGGCTTTTCTTGTTTTAACCTTCTATGGAGTAACCGAGTATGATCTTCGAAATAATCCCCGTCAAGAACGGGTTCATAGTTCAACCGTCCAGGTCGTTCCAGCCCCGGAACCCGGGGGTCGTATCAAACGAAGATGAGATATGGGTGTTCCCCAGCTGGGAGAAGGCGTCCGAATGGCTGGCGGAGGAGTACAGCGGAAATGAGCATCCGTAAGATTCCCAATGTCATGCTCCATGCCGCCACGGTGGAGAACCTAGGTCACCTGGGGGACTGGGCCTCTATTCAGACGGTGGCCCTCAAGAGAGAGATCGGTATCAAGGCGGTAAGAGCCAGTGTGATAAGGCTCCTGGCTTCAGGACTGGTTGAACGTCGTTATCACAGACTAGAGAACCTCCACAGGGGAGGTCTCAATTGGTGCTACCAGTACCGCCGTACTACCCTAGGAACGCTTGCGATGGTTCCTAAGCATGTACCCAAGGCCCGGGTCGAGAAAGTGCGTCCTAGGCCCGCCCAGCTCCCTTCTTACGGGGTCGACTGGAACTTCCGTTCTACCTCTGTGGAATAAGCCTTGCAGCTGGCGAAGGCTACGTTTATTTCGTCGGCTTCGAACTGGAGCCGTTGGAGTAGTCCAGTAAGCTCTTCTGAAAGTAGCCCGCCGGCTTTGGCTCCGTGGTCTTCACTACCGACGGGAACGCTGGCAGCACTGGCCGGGGCGCCACTACTACCTGTCCCACATCCACTGGCTTGGTTGGGGTCGCGCAGCCGACCAGGGACAGTAGGAGCGCGCAGTAAACGGTTGCGAAGATCATTAACAGTTTTTTGGTGGCCTTCATCTTCGATCTCCTGTTGGGATTTGAGTTGGTTGAGTTCACGTTCAAGCTGGGCTACTTTTCCGGTCTCCACAGCCAGCCTGTCCTTGGCCTCCAACTTCTGAGCGTCCAAGACTGCCTGATCGGTCAGGCGCTGAATTCTGGCGCCCTCCTTGAACCGGGTGTGTCCGTACCAGGTTCCGAGCCCAAGTGCAGAACCCAGAACCAAGAGTAAGGCAATGATCTTTATTTCCAGGCTCACGACAATGCTCCTAGGGCGGCTTTGTACAGCTTCAGTCGGTCAGCAAATCCGTTGGAGTCCCCGTCAGCAGCGGTCTTGCGACCCCGGTTGATAAGGTCGCAGTAACCGTCGAAGTCTCCCAGGTCCGCCATGGCGTTCCCGTTCTTCATTTCGATGTAATCACCGGCGGCCAGCGAGGCCCACTGGGGATCCGCCAGCTTGTCTGGCTCGGCCTCGAAGTCGGGGACATCCATGTGTGGAAAGCGTTTCCTCAGTCGGTCCCGCACAGCAGCATGGTTGTAGCGTCCGGTGTTCTGCAGCATTCCGTGTCCACAGAATCGCTTGCCGTCCCCTGGCTCGGTGTTCCCCAGATCCCTGCGACCCTCATAGCCCCTCTGGGCTTCGGTTGGACCCCAAATCTCGGTTAGGTAATGGAGTCCACCCGTTTCATGGCCGATGTTCGCCAAGAACATGGCCTGTCGCTGGACGGTGTCAATGAAGTACAGGGCCATAGCCACATGCAGGGCCTCGGAACAACGCTCTGCGCGGTCAATGCGAGCTCCTGTGCAAGCGGCAATTTGTTCTGGTGTCATCTATCCCTCCTTTATACGGGTTCGAATAATCAACAGGGCGGAGCCGGCCAGTATGGCCACGTCATGGATCTCGGGTTGACACAGAACCAGAACCCATCCGTCCCGCATCCCGAGGACGTATAGGAAAGGACCTATCAAGGCCCCCGAAGCCCCCATGGCCAACAAGGACCAGGACAGAGCTTTGAGGCCATCCATCATTCTTTTGTAATCCGTCAAACCGGTGGCGAAGGGGGCGGTGCGCTCCAGCTTGTTCAGGGCTTCAGCCAGCACAATCAAGGCGGCCAGCCAATACACCAGGGATAGGAGGGAGCTCATTTGGAATCCCCTTTGTTTCCCGACATGCGGCTTATGAGGAACATGAGAACCTGCTGAGCCCCGCCTCCCACAGCAAAGGCCCCGCCGATCACCAGGCTCTCTGGGAAGTTGGCCGCCAGCAGGGCCATTGGAGTGAGATAGCCGGCCGTCAGACTACTAGCCAAGGCCACAGCCATGCGGTGCAGTGTGGTGCGGATCAGGGCATGCCAGGTATCCCCCGCGGAGGGAACCGAATTGAGCAGCACGATGGCCACCAGGGAACCCGCGAAGCCGGCCATCAGGAAGTCTGGCCGAAGGCCAAGAGGAACCCCAAAGGCGATCAGGCTAGGAACGGTGGCGGTGGCTGCTGCCAGGGTCATCGTGGCTGCGGTAGCGGCTGGTTCAGGCATCGTAAGTTGCTCCTCAGTAGTAAATTTGATTAAGCCACGGTACCGTACCGTGTGCCGGTGTTTTCCCAAGTGATATTCGAGTTGCCTGTGACTGCGTTGCCGCCTGTGCCGGGTGTTCCTGGAGAGTAACCTCCTGGCCACACGTCCCACGATACGGATGGATTGCCGTTATTACCGCCTGCCCCGAAAGACCCACCACCACCGCCGAGGCCCGCATACGTGCCGCCATAGCCCGTTTCTCCGCTAGTCTGCCCGCCTGCTGCAAAGAATAGATCGCGGCCACCGCCCCCACCCCCGCCTTGCAGAATGCCAAGATCAGGCTTCAATGCGCCAGCACCGCCAGCACCGCCGCCGCCCGCACCGGCCATCGTTCCGCGATTGTCAACAGTCACCGCGACCGAAGCATTCAATGCAGTTCCACCGTTGCCGCCGTTGCCGCCATTCTGCGCGCCGACACCCTGCACCGCACCGTTACCCCTTGACCCGCCGAACGACGCGCCGGGTTGAATTTGCAGCTTTACGCCGCCCGGAAAACTACCTGCGACCGTAATACCATCGATCCCGTTTTGACCGTAGCTACCCGGTGTTTGCGGACAGATAACAGTTCCTGTTGGCACAACCGCGATAACCTTCTTCGTGCCGTCCCAACCTGCCGCAAGCGCGGCAGTACGCACGTCTACCGTAGCAGTGCTGTAACCAAGCTGAAAAACGAAGTTGTTGCTCTTGGTGGACAGCGCCACCGCGACAGCGCGACCAAGTACGCTCATGATATTGCCTTGTTGTAGTTCAGGGTGATCGAACAGGCAACCATGCTGTGCGTACCTGAACCTCCGCTCGTGGCGATCAGGGTACCGGCACACGCGTTGGCTAGCGTGGTTGCCACATTGAACGTATTAGCGTCGATTACTTTGGCGAAGTACGTTGTGTTGATTGCAAGACCTGTGGGCAGCGTCACCGTTGTGGAGAAACGTACTTTCTGCCCGGTGTAGAGTCCGTGACCGTTCATTGTAACGACCCCTGGGGTAGCGAGCGATATTGTCACAGCGGACGACTTGTAGGTATCTACCGAGTATCCAATAACGTCGCGTGTTCCCGCAATGGTACTCAACGCGGTATCGGCTCCAAGTGCGAACTGATAGCCCCAATCGGGGGTTAGCGTACGAGATCCTGTTGCGTCTTGGTGAACGCTAATCGTGCCCTGCTGTCCTTCGACGCAATTAATTGGTATAGCAAGCGCTCGGTTCCCACCCAATGCAACCTCGAACATATTCGAGAGCGAGAAGTCAGGGGTGATGGTCGCACCATCTGTCAATTGCACGATAGCACTACGTTGTGCCCCGGTGAAGGTTTGCGCCCCCAAGTCAGCTACCGTACCGTCGCGGTCCTGCCATGTGTAGGTGCGTGCCGCCGTATTCGTATTGGTCATGAAGCTAGTGAACGAACCAGCGACGTTCTTCATGTTGAGCTTGAACAGCGTCAGACCGGCCAGGCCCCCAGACAGGTCTTTCGCTGGCATCGGGGATGAGGGAGATACCACCCAGCTTGTTCCGGTCAGCGACCCCGAGCTTGTCGTGACGTTGACCGTGATCGCTCCAGTACCCGCTGTGAACGCGGTAATCGCCCCAAGCATCCAATTTGTTGTCGGGGTGGCGCTGTCGTTGACCATGACCCATTGCCCGACAACGAAGCTCTTGCCGGTCTGTGCGAGCGTGAAGGCTTTGCTCCCGGTTCCCACAGTCATGGATGAGGTGCTGGTGGCGTTGGTTCCAGGGGCGCTAGTGGCTGATGCAGCAGATGCAGCAGCAGCGGCTTGCGCGGCTTGCGCAGCACTCAAAGCCGTATTGACCTCTCCAGCTACTGTGTTCGCCTGACCTGCCCAGGTATTGAGCTCGGGAACCATTGACTTCTGGGCAACGACCAGCGCGGCAGCTGCCAGCGAAAATGCCGTTGGGGTCATGCTGACCGGATCCGGGGCTACGGGGTAAGTTGTGATAACTTGGGTGATGGAGGTCATGTGAGTCCTTTGAATTCAACAGTCATGTTTTTTCCTTTGTTGCTAAGCGGGAGAGCCCAAGACCCCAGCGACCCATATGCTTGGGCCATCTGCCACCGAGTGGTTCCCACCAACAGAAGTGGAACGTCGGTGCAGGCGGTCATAATGCGAAAGGCTTCATCCTCATACCCTGGTGTGATGCGAACCTCCAGGTTGAGCTTCTTAACCTTGGCCCTTGATAAGAACTTGGTGTTTCCGTAGGCATCCGTGGTGGTTCCAGAGTAGCTCAGGATTCCGGCGATAAGCTCCCACTGTGTCAGGCCCAGGATTTGTGCCACCCCCATGATGGCGATTCCACACTTGGCTATTCCGCCCACATTGCTGATAGTGATGGTCAGCGTGGAGGACGGGTATGGCGGTATGTTGCCAATGGATGCCAGGTCTCCCCGACGAACCAGCGGAAGGTAGTACCAGTCGTACCAGCTGAGGACGTCATGGGAGTTCAGGGAAGTAGTAACGTCGAATCCACTGTCAGACTGTTGAACCCTGATACTGGCGGCGTCCACGTTACCCCACCATAGGCTATTGACCAGTACACCAGGGGTAACCGTGTAGACGATGGTGTTCTGGTTGGTTGTCTGACTTCCGTAGATGTCATCGAACATGGCCCTGGCATTGGTGGATCCGAGGAACGTCCACTTGGTTGTGTCGGTCAGGGCCTGACCAGTATTCGACCCAGTGGTTGACTTGTATAGCTGATGAACATTGGTGTTGATGTTAGCAACAATGTCGGCAGCTGCGTAGGTCACAGTCTTGTCGTATGTGGCGTTGACCACCCCTATCAGCTCCCAGTAGGTTGGACTAGATGCCTGCGTGTGCCCTATGTTCGCGGCCTGTAAGGACTTGTAGATGTATTGAAGCAGCCCGGAGGTTGTTCCGATGATCGCATTCAAAGCATACGAGGTACCGGCGCTGTATTCCGCCGCGGCCGTTCCTATGAGCCTCCACCAGGTGGGACTTGACGCCTGGGTATGTCCAACGTTCCCGGCCTGCAACGACTCGTAGACCGTCTGCACGGTTCCGACTGTGGTTCCCACGATCTTTCCCAGCGCGTAACTGGTTCCTCCGGCATATTCGGAGGCGGCTGCGACCTCGGGCACATTGGTGCTGGTCAAGGTGGCATCTACCACGGGGATGGGTAGGACCAGGATGAAGTCCGCGTCGGTCATGCTACAGCTCTCGCAGGTGCCGGACCGATGGTGTCCGACTTTAGTGTGATGTCGCTGATGTCTTGGTTGCTTTTCTTGATCTTCTCAAGTTCAGTAACCACCCCATCAAGCTTGGAACCCAGTGCGACCAGAAGGCCGGCCAATTCAGAGTCGTTGTTATTGTATTTGGCCGGGGTGATCTTCTCGCCTTTGTGGATCCTGGCGTTCATGTCCTGTGGAACGTAGTCGGTACCCACATCGAAGGAGGGCAGCCCACCGTTCATCCCGGCAGTCGTCAGTAGACTTGCCGCAGTGGTTCCACGAACGTAGTTCAATTCCTGCAGAGTGGTGGTGTTGGATTCCGCCAGCTGCAGCAGGTTCTGACTGAGCTGTGGAAGAGCCTTGAGCGCCTCCTGGTTCCCCGACCGGGCGCTGGCCGTTCCGATGGCGAAAGCGGCCTGTGCTTCTGCGTACCCCATCAGAGAATCCCCGGCTACCAGTCCTTTGATTCGGTTCACCTCGTCGTAGATGGCATCTGTGAGGCCACGGAGGGCACTTACCAGGCTCGATCCGCCACCGCCTCCTCCGCCACCGCCTCCGGACCCGCCGATGGCCTGTATGGCTGGCTGGACGGCTGCGGTAACGGATTCCACAGCAGTGGAGTACTGGGACAGCATGTTGGCAGCCTTCACTGCGGCGGCATACCTCTTGGCTCCATCCTCGGTATTCTTTCCGGCTTCGAATTGTTCCACAGCTGCACGGATCTCGGACTTGTTAGCAGCACCGATCTGGTCGGACGTGAACCCGGTGATTCCTGCGGCGTTCAGGTCGGCCGATACCTGGTTGACTACGTTAGCCTTCTGCTCGGACTGAGAATAGAAGTTCTGGTAGTAGCTGGACATCTGGGACTGGAAGGCGGCCATGCCACCCATGGCGGCAACCAGCCCGGAGGCTGCGTTGGCACCAGCCGCCGAGACCTCGTATAGGGTACCGCCCAACATGGTCATCACACCATTCACGGTGTACAGGTCCGTCGACAATCGTTGCAGAGTTTCGGTGGAGGTTTCCCCGGCCCGAGCATAGGTCGCGATCATGTCCCCATACGCAGAGGAGACCTGTCCGGAGGAGAACTTGAGTATCTCAGCATCGATAGCAGCCTGAGTGGCCGCGGCATCCATTCCGGTGGTGTTCAGCTCCATGCTGTAGGTGTAACTATCCAAGGCCTCGGTGCTCAACCCCAGTGACTTTGCATAGGCCCGATTCGCATCGGTGGCGTTCTTGGCGGATGCACCAACGTAGCCAGTGGTTCCTGCGTCGGCCTCACCCCAGTCACGGTTGGTTGTAGTTCCACCTCCTCCCAATCCACCGACTTGCTCAAACTGGGAGTAGGTTCCTACCTTCCCACTGGGGAGTCCGTTGGCCCCGACAGTGGCTGTGATTCCGTTGCCCTGAGGGGTGATCTTGTACTGCATCATCTCCTTAACCACCAAGGCCGCCATGACGTATGGGGCCACAGCTCCAATGCCCATTCCCGCCCCTGCGGCGTATGACCCGTTTGACATCATGGCACCTGCGGCATTCAGGCCAGCTCCCGCCCCTGTACCGGCTACGGTATTCATGAATCCGGTGGCCATGGTTCCACTGAAGGCCGAGGCTCCAGTACTAATCATGTTTAGGATGTTGGATCCACCACTTGCTGCACTCAGGACATTTCCTGCAGTACCGCCGGACCCACCCGACATACTAGCGGATATATTGAGAATCCACTTCTTGACGGTCATCTGGTAGAGCAGGTCTAGCAGTGTGGCCTTCAGGGTATCGCGCAGTTTGGTGAAGGCGTCCTGTCCTCCGTTGAAGATGTTCACGAAGGTGTCATGGGCCGTCTTATCCACAGAGTCCCAGATGCCCTTCCAGTTAGCAGCCTCAGCTGCGGAAGCTGCCTGCTTGTCCTCGAGTCCTTTGCTGGTCTTCATGAGACCCAGCAGTTCCTGACGGGACTCGATCTGGCGCTGCAGTGAGGCGTATTCGAAGGAGTCGGATTTGACACGGGTCTGAGACAGAACCAGTGTGGCAATGGTCATTTCCTCAATCTGGATCTTGGTCTTGCCGAACTGGGCAATGCGAAGCTCCTCAGCGGCTACCGCATCACGGGCTCCTTTCTCGGAGGCGTAATAACCCTCAATAGTAGCCTCGAAAGCGGCATCCTGGGCCTTGATCCTAGCAGTGGCATCTGCCTGTGCCTGCTTGGCGGCGCGTTCCTCTATGCCCTTCAGTTCGTCCACAGCAATCCTGGTCTCCAGGAGTCCGGTTAGCTTGATCTTCTGAGCCTGTGTAAGCTTCAGGGTTCCAAGACGAAGGTCCTCCATGACCTTGGCTGCTTCCTTCTGGGCTCCGGTCAGCTGGCCTTGGGTCTGGATGTCCAGGTTGTCCATGGCGATCTTCTCTCGGATGCCCTTAATCAGCGTGTCATACTCGCTGGGACCTTTCTTGGCTGTTGGGCCAGCCGGGGCGCTGTCGGTATAGGTGTGGTTGTCCCCGTAGGCATTCCTCATGATAGCCGCTGAGGCCTGGGCATACTGCTGCTGGGTTAGGAGTCCTTGCTCCAGAGCCTGAGCATATGCAGACATATCCGACCGGACCTGCTCCAACTTCTTGGAATCGATCTCGGCCAGCTTGGCGGCGTCCTCAGCCCGAGCGGTACGTCGCTTGTCCAGGGCTTTGCTGAACCTGTCCTCCCCGGCAAAGACGGCATCCACATCCTTGTCGTATTGTTCCTTAATGGCCGACCGGCCGGCGCTGTCCCAGACCTCCAAGTTCGAGGCGGCTGCAAGAGCGGCCGTGGTGTACCCAATAACCTTGAGGGCACCCACCAGGTTGTTAGCATTGTCCGCGATAGTCACGAACAGGTTGGTAACTCCTTCAGCCCAGTCATTCAGTTGACCGGAAGCAGCTACGGCATCCATTTCTCCATTCAGGTTCTTCATCTGATCGGTGAAGGCCATGACCCCGATGGTCAAGGTCTCATTGAAGACTTCCCCGACCTTAACCTTGAGGTCTTCTGTGTATCGCTGCATGGAGGACATCTGCTTGCCGGCCGTGCTCATGGCGGCTTCGTAGGTTCCGGCAATTTCCTTGCCCTTCTCCATTACCTGATTCAACCGTGATTGGGACTTCTCATTCTCCGTCAGCTGGGCTGCGGTCTTATGAAGGGTCTGAGCTACCTTGGCATATCCCTCCTCGAAGGATACGTTGATGCCGATACCCCTCAGGATTTCAACCTGAGCAGATTGAACACCGTGAACCAGCCGACTGAAGGCCTCCGAGCTGTTGATACCGCCGATGACCGCGGCATCCTGTGCAATACGAGCCAGCTTGGTGGAATCGGCTAGGTCGATGTGGGCCTGAACCAGCTTCATGGCGGAGGCACGGGACTCGGTCATGGAGATGCCGGTCTTCTGCAGAGCTTTAGCCGCAGCCTCCATTTGCTCGGCGGTGTATCCAACGTTCTTTCCTACCTGGGTCATCGAGATTCCCAGGGTTTCGTAGCGGGCGTTCAGGAGGGTCGCATCCTTGATGTAATCGTAGACCTTCCAAGCCACAGCAGCCTTGGCCAGGTCCCCATAGACCTTGGACAAGACAGCAGTGGCATTGGCCAGGGAATTGGTGGACTGTTCGGCCTTTCCGCCAGACAGAGCCAGTTCGTCCAGCGTCTTGGAAGCGGTCTTCGCCTGTGTGGCATCAACCGCGATTCCTAGGCTGGCAATATCTTGACTCATTGGGCTTCCTTCCACTTGGCATCCAACTTACGGATAGCCTTCCGTTCCCACAGCTCCAGGGTTTCCCCGTTGGCCCAGCACCAGTCTTTCATGAACTGGGATGTGAGTTGGTTGGCTTCCATTCCGTTGGATCCTCGTTCTTGGTTCATTTTGAGAAACCGTTCCCAGAGATGCACCGCAAGAGCAGGGGCCTCGGGAAGCCCCTCAAGCTGAGCGGGCTTTCTCCCCGATTGAACCCATAGACTCTGTAGGTGGATCCTGAGAGGTTTTCCATCTTCTTGCCTTTTGTCCAGTATGAACTCTGACTCGGCGAACTCTAGGAGCTCTCCGGTCAGATCGTCGTAAAATTTCCCATGGCATCCGACTGCAGAGTTACCTGAGCAGCGATGTCACGGTTGGTACGGCACAGACGAAGCGCATTGTCTTCTGTCCAGGGGTCGGTGATACCCTGGAAGCGTTCGACCTGCTCGGGGCTCAGTCCGTCCACCTGACCGGGACCGCGCCAGCCTACCAGGCGAACCGCGGCCAGACGCTGCCCGAACTCAACGTCGGATTCCAGAGTCTCGAACTGAACGGTCTTGGAATTGGGCTGAATGCGCCGCTGAACCTCACGAGCCGCTTCCTTGCGGCGACGTTCGTTTACCAGCTTGGCCACAGCCATGGTGACCTTCTCGGCCTGACTACCAACAACCAACAGGAAGATGCCCGTAGGATCCCCATCGGCATTCTGATATTCAAACTCGAAGGCTTCACTGCTTTTCTGGGCAGCGTCCAGGTCGTTCAGACTCAAACTCATTTCATTCTCCGTTGGGTTACAGGTGCTTTATGCCAAGCTGTCTTGGACCATGCAGATCGTCTGATCCCAGGCCAGTGCAGCACCGCCGGCACCATTGATTTCGGCGGTGAAGGGGTAGGTACGCATGATGACCTTCTCGCCATCGTCCGGTGCGTCGCCTGTGAGCTTGACCTTGCCCATTGTGCAACCCCAGAAGTTGGAAGTTGCGGAGCGGTCCACAGCAGCCACCACATTCAGGCTGACGGCCGTTTCTGCGTCGAACAGGGCCATCAGTGTGGAGGCGTTGAACATGGATGTGAACGAGCCGGAGACCTTGATCTTTCCCTGGTTCATGTCAGGGGAGATGTTGCTTCCGATAGAGGCGCCCACTGGAGACAGACCACGGTCGATCGTGAGGGTCACAGAGGTGACGTAATCGACCAGGACCCCGTTCATATAGATGGAGCCGTTGAGTGCCTGCAGCACGTCGCTGGTGGTTTCCACAGTAGGAGAGGTAAAGCTCTGAGTACCTGCCAGGGTCCGGGTTCCGACACCCAGGATGTCGAAGCTTGCAGTGGCAGGCCCAGCCGAAGGAAGGCCGATGGAGACCTGGTTAACCTTGCAGTCGGGGTAGACTTCCGATACCGACTTGTCGGAATACCACTCTTCGAATGTGAAGAAGTCGTTGGTGTGTCCGGTCAGGGGAACCTTCGCGACCTTGCCAACCACAGTGAAGGTGACGGCGTCTCCGGCGGCGTCGGCGGTGACCGGGGTGCCGTCGAGGAAGATGCCGGTCATCTGGGTGGCCGTGAGGGCTGTGATCCAGAAGTTGCGGGCATTGTTGTTGGTGGCACCTGCTCCGGCGAAACCGGTCCAGCGTCCAACCATACCAATCTTGAGGCCTGCGGTCAGGAACCCGCCAGAGGCATCGGTGAAGTGAGGAGCCGTAGCCGAAGCGGTTACATCGATACCGGCCGCATATGGGGCGACCGCAGCGAAGTCCTGCATCAGGGCAGCAGCGACCAGCAGGGGGTAGGTTCCCGCGGACAGGTTACCATCGATTTTGCCGGAGGCCTTCTTCTGTCCGTAGGTGATACCGGTGGACTGACGGTGCGAGACGATTTCGTCGTTGGTTGTGGTGTCCTTCGAGGCGGAGAAGATGGAGCTCTTGCGACGGAGGATTTGCCCGCCAGCCCCGGTCTTGGGTGTGCCCAGGGCAACTTGCTTGCCCACGATGGTTTGTTTGAATAGGCCTTGTGCCGGTGTGGTTGCCATGGTGTAGCTCCTAGAGAATGAATGAAGAGAAACGAACTTTGACGGGGACTAGCCACCGGTCGCCATCAGGCAATCCCTGCCCGACTTCTGGGGTCCTGGTGATGTTGACCGTCACTCCAGAATTAGTAAAGCTGAAGCCTCTACGGAACGTGGCCCGTAGAAGTTCTGCTCTATCCGCTGCATCCGCAGGTCCAGCCTGCAGTGGATAGAGAAGATTGATTTGAAAGATACCCTGTTGAATATGGCTAGCCCCGAACTCCTGATTATCTGGTGTGGAGAATAGGAGATAAGCACGCTGATATGGAACAGATGAAGCCGGAGGAGCAAAGGCTGAGTTCTCCCAGGCGGTAGCCAGGGAAGGAGCCATGGCCGCAAGTGCGGTTTCCAAGGCGATACGGATATTCTTGACGCCGCTCATACTGAACCGTTCACGATTTGTTGGAACCGGAGGACTGTGAGACCCACCATGCCTTGGGGAGCCTGACGGGACCAGCCATCTTCAAGTGCCTTGGCGTATGGCAGGCTATTGATGATGTAGTGAACATTTCCCACAGCAGTCCTACCGGACAGGCCGCCCATCACCCGACCCATGGAAGCCGCTCCAGTGGGGTCGATGTTTTCGTATTGAGCACCGGTGATCGAATTGAACCCGTAGTCCCAGTTGCCCCGGAAGCGTCCACCGAGGTAACCTTTAGGGGGAGGTGACTTCCAGTAGGAAGCGTCTCCCACAGGGGACATCTCGATGACTGATTCGGCGACACCGGCCACGATCCGCTTGACTGTGGATTCAAGCTTATCGTTCGTCTTACGAACAAAGCTGGACAGGTCTACGGTAAAGCTCATGTCTTCAGGTGAATGTCGTACAGGACGCGAGTCGCTGCCGGCTTCACTTCTCCGATGGAGACTATGACGTATTCGGTACCGTTCACGATGAAATGGTCCTGGGGTGATACAGAAGCAGAAGGCTCCAGAAGGAGCCGTTTGTCTCCCCCTTGAATCAGGGTTCCTCGCTCCTGGGTTTGCCCAGGTCCGAAGTCTAGCAGCACACCGGTGGGTGTTGTATCCGCCGAAGAGGCACCACTAAGGCCCGTAGCCGGGTCGTAGGTGCCTGCGGTGTAGGTGCGATGGGTTACCTTACCGCCGAAGTCCTTAAGCGTCTTCTGGGCCGTTTTAGCCAAGGCTGCGTAGTTCATGCTCGAACCATTCGGATTTGCCCATTGCCCGACTTCAGGAGAGGACGGAGCAGGGCGTCGATCTCGGGGTATTGGGTTGCCACAGTAGAACCGGCTTCGAAAGTTTGGGAGATAGGTCCAACTGTGACGGATGAGGCACGCTGTCCTTGGTCGGACAGTAGTTCACCGGCAGCAGCACGGATGGCCATGGAACAGCAGGCGTCCACGACCTCCTTGGGAACTGCGTTGTTGGGGTAGTAGGACCGGTATGGAGTATCTGCCACGGGAACCAGGGACCGGGGCCAGTCAAGTGCCTGTGAGGTTGTCATGCGGGACCCGGCCCAGCGAAGGCGGTACTTTCCAACCAGGTAGATGGTGGCCCGACGAAGGGCCTTCTCTTGATCCGTGGTCGAGAGGGTCAACCAGGTATCAGCCCCGATGCCCGTGAAATAGGCCACCGAATCGGCGACGCTAGCGTAGGACTCTGCGTTTGATAAACCCAACCCAGTTTCTACAACTAGCGACATTTGAATTGCCCCCGATTACTTTACTGGGGACATTTTATCACTAATACAACCTCGGGGGATTGAAGATTGTTATCCCAGTGGGTAGGTTCGGTCTATGCCAGATAATGGGTAGATAATCTCGCCAGGGCTTGGATAAACCACGGGGATTCCCTCCAGCGGATACATTCCCCGCGGAGAGCTGGACATCCGGATGGCACTACCGACCAGCAAGGAACCCTGCCCAGCCAAAGCACCCGTAGCCACATGAGCTCCGGTGGTATTCCTAACGGCCGAACCCGCTATGGTTGATCCCTGGCCGGCCAAGACACCCGTTGAGGCGAAGTAGTGGAACCGTGTTGCAGTTCCAGACAGCGAAGCTCCGACAGGGTTGATTGCTCCTGAGGTACCAAAGGCCCGGAAGCGTGAGGCGGTGCTGGATAGCTGAGCAGCTTGCCCGGTCAGAGCCCCCGTTGTGTCGTGTACCCGGGTTCGTGCTGCGGTTCCTGCCAGCTGCGAAGCTTGACCGACCAGAGCACCTGGGGTGGCATGCTTGGCCTGATAGGTTGCTACACCAGCAATCGTGGAACCCTGTCCAGCCAAGGCTCCGGATGTTGAGTGGGTGATGAACGAACCGGACCTGGCCGCGGAGCCTGCTACCACAGCACCGGGTGTTGCCAGGGCACCCGTTGCAGCAAAGGCCCTGAAGCGGGAGGCAGATCCGGAGATAGTGGACGAAGCCCCAGTGAGCGCCCCAGAGGTGGAGTGGGCCACCGCACCCGTAGACCTGGATGCCGAACCAGCAAGCTGCGAAGATTGCCCAGTCAGGGCTCCGGACGAGGCCATGACCCGGAATCGGTTAGCGGTTCCCGACAGCGTGGAAGCTTGTCCTGTTAGTGCCCCTGAGGCTGCATGTGAACTCAGGTGGGTAGCAGTTCCGGAGACGGTGGCGGCATCACCAGTCAGGACTCCGGAAGCCGTGTGGGTGGCGGCTCCAGAAACCAGCTCCCAAGCGCCTACGTCGTAGCCTGTGCCCTGTGGCCGTGATGTGCCTACGATGTCGGTAGCCGCATTCGTTGCGTCGGTTGTACCGACACCGATCAGTGCCGATCCGGTCTTGATACGAAAGTCGCGCGTGCTGTCGGTTTTGTTCTCGAATCCCGATCCGGTGCTTGTGTCATACGCGACGGTCGTGCAGCCGCTTGGCGGCGATGCTGTATCGGTGTAGCACGTAACATACGTTTTGCTCGTGCTGCCGCCCGCCAGTGTTGTAGCCCCGCCAAAGAATGCGCAGTTCTGTAGCGTCGATGTGCCGTACGACCCCGTGAATATGTTGCCTGTGCTACTACCTGTTCGCACAAACGTGCAGTTATAGGCGTTCGTACCGTTCGACAGTGCGGCGCAAGTGGAGGTTGACCGCTGCACCATAAGCGAATTCTTTACGGTGCAGTCACCGATCGTTTTAAGAGCTTCGTTGCTTACCGACGAATTCTCAAAAATACATTTGTCAATCACCAGGCCGGTAGTGGCAGTGCCATTAAATACCACCCCATTCCCGGCTGCGATTTGCAGCTTGCTGATGCGGAAGTAGCTTTCGTTGACCGATACCGGGCCACCCCATGCATAAGAGTTCCTGATGCCAGCACCGTTAGATGCGTTATATCGTAGTGCGTTGGTCTGTACGCTGGCGTTATCTACGAAACTTGCGCCAGCGTACGTCGTCAATTCTTTGTAACGCGTTGCGTCGGTTGTTGACCCCGACACGTTCAACAGCCCCGCGCTACTGCTGAAAAACTCTTGGTTGAAACACTCGCCGCGCCATATCTGATCTGACGTAACCAAGTTGGCGGGCGATGCATCTTCCCACGACTGCAACGTAGTGTAGTCGCCTCCGGTTCCGATTGTTTTGGTTACGGTCGTTGGCATACTATGCCTTCTTCACTGCGGCGGCTACGACTTGTGCGCGCGTCAGTGTAATGATCGCTTTAGTGCGGTTGCCTGCGAACAGCGCTGGATTCGGCAGCTTGCTAAAGTCTATCGCCCACTCACGCCGACGCTTCACTGTGGGGTCATTGGCGCGCGATAAGAATGCGTCAGCCTGGGCCTGTAGGATATTCACTTTGACAATACGCCAGTCAGGGTTTGTCAGTTCGGCAGACGACCATGCCCAACCGTCAGCACAGATAGCGATCACGTCGCCTGCTTTCGAGCAATCCTCTGCGACGCCTTTGTCTACGACACGAATAAGGGCTTCCATCAGTACCCCCACCGTCCAAGCAGTGCGTTACCGCCTTCTGCTGCCCACACTGCTTGGACCTCTGGCGTCCAGATGGTTCGGTAGTTGGAATGCTGCGCAAACCAGGTGGCCGTGAGCCCTTCAAGCTCATCAAAGGCGCCGTCGATCCAGGGCGTATCCAGAAAGGCTGCAATGCGCCGCATCTCTGCATCGGATTCGGTCAGGGCTTCGTAGCTGACCACCAGGGTCTGCGGGTCCGACAACCAACCCTCATAGGCGGCCAGTTCTTCGACCAGCGATGCGTGCTGGAACAGGCGGAATGCCGTGATGAACATGCCAGGCGTGACCGGTTGGCCGTTGAACCTGAGCCAAGAGCACACCACATTGCGCGGGTCGCGCTTGATGAACACGTGCTGGCCTATGGCCCCAGCGTACTCGATGTGATCCACCGAGCAGGGGTGCCCCAGCAACTGTACCGCTTTGACGAGTGCGTGGTTGCCTGCCTTCGCAAATCCAGATGTGATTACCATTTTTTCTCGTCCCGTGTGTCTTCAATGTGAATGAATGTGCAACCGGTGATCGCGTGGACCTCGGCCCGTAGTTCGGGTTCAGGGCAGATCGTTGAGACCACGACGTTGAAGCCCTGGCGTTCGATCACTCTGGCGAGATTCGCGACGCGCAGGTTCTGCGTTCGGCGGTCTTGATGGGAAAATCCCAAGTCCGTCCAGACCCGGCGCATGTCGTCGCCGTCAAGGTGAACGGTCTTGGCGTCCAGCAGCTTGCGGGCCATGGTAGACTTGCCGCAGCCGCTGGCACCGTAAACCCACTGAATGGTCATGTCACTTCTCCCGACGAGGAGGTGACGGGGCTAGGCGGGCAGGGCGGTATAGGTCAGGGCCGAGCAGGCGACCGTATCACCAGTTGCCACAGTCAGGCCATTGGACATGTTGATGTCAGACGCACTGGCCGCCACTGCGCAGTGGATGTGCAGAGTGCCGCCTGACGTCTCCAGGGAGGCCGTTGCCACAGGGCTGGCATTGCCCGCAGCATTGGTATCACTGGCAATGGCATTTGCAGTGGCCGTACCGGACGCGGAAGCCCCGAACGCGGTGGCCGACAGGGCCAAGTTAGCAGCGGCAGCTCCAGGTGCTCCAATGGTTCCTGCGATGCGGAACTTGAGACGGCCTGATGCCCCGATCAGGGCGGTGACTGCGTCCGTTGCAGCGTTACGTGCTGTGGTCGAGTGGGTTACTGACATCTTGAGGCTCCAGTTGGTTGTTTGGTTCGGGGATCACATGACCCACCATCTCTACGGTTTCTTTCAAGCCAGTAGCAGCCCTGGTGATTTCCAGGGTGAACCGAAGCTCGGCTGGCTGAGAGAGCAGGTCGCTCACTTCTTGCCCTTAGCAGCCTTAGCAGCTTCGGCGGCCAGCTTGTCAGCAGCAGCCTTCTCTTCGGCTTCCTTCTGTTCCAGGGCAGCTTGTTCCTGCTCGGGGGTCAGTTCAACGAAGAGTTCGTGTTTGGATTCGTCGAAGTCCTCTTCGTTGATCACGAAGAAACCTTGCTCGTGGTCGGGGGACTTGACTTTGACGGTGGGGCAGTGGCTCATGGTAGCTTCCTCTGTTGGTTGCAGAAAAGCCCTCCGTGAGGAAGGCCCTTCAACCACCTTCCAGTGATTAGCCGCCGATCAGGACCATCGAATGGCGAGGAGCGATCATCTTGACGCCCCAGGCCAGGCCGATTTCGAAGTGAACCTGACGGTATTGCTTGTACATCGCGACCTGGTAGGTCAGGCCCGAAACCGGGTCAGTGATGTCCATCACGTCCGAAGCGGAGTCGCCACCGATAGGCATGCTGGGTGTACGGGTAGCAACCACCATGGACGATTTGCTGAACACCATGTTACGGGTGGTAGCACCGATCGTGGTGATGGCAGTAGCGGCGGCGGGGATCGCCTTGCGCAAACCGGGTTCCGCAATGACCAGTGCTGTGGAAGCACTTGCCACGTTAGCCACGCCAGTCACGACCAGGTACTTCTCGGTATCGCCAGCGAAGGTGATGATGTCACCAGCGATGATGGTACCTGTACCGGCAGCAGCCGTCGGAATGTTGGTCGTACCAACCGCGAAACCAGCAGCAGTGGTGGTAGCAGAACCATTGTTGGTACCGACAGCCACAGCAGTCTTCACGGCAGCACTGGAACCCAGGCCCACACCCAGGATGTCACCGACGATGCCCTTGCGGAGCATGGCGTCTGTGCCAGCTTCGTTCGCTTTGAACAGAACCGCTTGCTTACCGCGAATGTTGGCCAGCGCAGCAGAACCGATCACGGAGCGCAGGTCAGTCTGTGGTGCACCATTGTCTTCCAGGATCTTGATGGCTTGAGCCATGTCCGACAGGTCGTTAGCGGTGCCGAAAGGAACCGAGTTGTAAGTACCATATGCACGGGATGCATACATCTGCAGAGCAGCCAGGTCGGTTTCAACCATGTTGGTGATAGCACGCATACCTTGGGCGAAACGCTGGGCCATGACCGACTCGTACAGACCAGTCTCGCCAACCACGATCTGCTCGTCGCCGTTCCAGGCGATAGGGGCAGCGTACTGGTTGGAAATGGTCACCGCCACGTTACCGGGAGTAGCGCCGCCAGTATCGGGAGCGTAAGCACCGGGAGTGATAGAGACGGGGGTGATAGCACCGACCACAGGGACGTTCACGACCTGATTGATCGCAGCACGATCCATTCGGGAGTCACGGGTGACAGCGTTGATGAAGCCGACCTGCTCACGGGAGACGATGTCAGCCGCGGCGTAGATCGTCGGAATCAGGTTGGTTAGGGTATTGGGAGATGCATACAGCATCATGCCCGTAGCACCCATATAACGGGTGACGGCTTCGTGGAGGGGTCGGAAAATGGATGCCAGTACGGCAGCCAGGAAAATGCGGATTCGAGACATGGTGTGGTCCTTCAAAGAGATGATTGAGAATTTTCTTCAGTCCTTTGACCATCCCGGTCGTACCAGTATTCGTCCCGAACACCATGGCTGATGGGTGGGATTATATTCCAATTTTCACCCGATGTAAAAACATCACCCAAAAGAAAAGGCCCGAAGGCCTTATCTAGATAATCTCGGTTGATTATGTCACCAGCATTCCATATTGCTTCAGCAGGTCGTACACCATGCGGAATTCATACATACGAACCGCATAGCTCATCCAGAATGGTTTGATGGTTCCGTCGGGAAACTCGGTGGGCTTGAAGGGATCTCCTCCGAGGTTATATACCAACTGAGTGGCCGGCCCTTGATAGGCAACTAATTCCCAGTCCTGGATAGCCATGCTCAATCCACGATGGTGTGGGTCTTGACCGATGCTGCTTTCTGGGCAGGGGTCATGGCGTCAAAGGCTGCACGGGTGATAGTCTTTCCGCCAGCACCAGAACCGCCAGAACCGCCGGCACCACCGCCAGAATTACCGGCCGGGAACCAGTGAGGGGCGGACTCCTTCATGGACTCCAGCCACTCCACAGGGTTGAATGGGGACTTGCCGTCCTTGCCAAGAACGGGGATTCCGTCAGCGCCCAGCTGAACCGCGTCACCGTCGTCATTCAGTGTGAACAGGGCACGAGCGCGAAGCAGTGCGTCATCCACAGCTACGGGATGCAGGCCGGCCTTGGCAGCTGCCGCACGGATGTGGTTATCCAGGACACGGGTTTGGAACTTCTTGGCTACGCCCAGTGCTGTCTCAGCCTGCTTGGTGGCAGCGTCGACTTGCTTCTGCAGTTCAGCATCACGCTTGGACATGCGCTTGGCAATGACTTCGTCAACCTTTCCGGCGGCGATCAGGGCAGCTTCTTCTTCGTTGTCGAACTTGGACAGCAGCGCCTTGGTACGAACCGGGTCAATGCCTTCATAGGGCTTCAGGGCGTCGGCCAGGGCCTGATCCCGAAGAGCCTTGGACTGCTTGTTCGTGAGACGTTCCTTTTCAAGGGCGGTCTTCAGTCCGGCCGTGTCTTCCACATCGACCTTGGACAGGTCCACTTTGAAGGAATCACCATCGGGAGTGTACCACCCGCGTTGGGATTCGGGTAGGGCCGAATGTCCGGCTTTGTCCAGGACGGGGGCGATGGCGAAGGCCATCATTCCAGTCCGGTGCATGTACCCTGTCAGGGCGGCGTAGATGATAGATCCGAAGGACCGACTTTTCATATAGAACTCCAATTACTCTTCAAGCAGTATCCCACCGCTCACGGGTTTGTCAGCATCACGCCGACGAAAGGATGCAACCTTAGGGGCTTACTATGGTGCAACCCACAGCAGGTTGCTGCCCGTTCTCAGGTCCGCCGATTACACGAGTCCTGCCCTCGTGAGAAATCCCGTCCGGCTTCCGGGTCGCTGAAGTCATTTG
>ERZ724509.275-NODE-275-length-24730-cov-7.475056_pt1 | contig 24730 bp, 23 predicted proteins | sample MGYA00376042_ERZ724509 | MGnify/ENA primary metagenome ERZ724509 (study PRJEB28724, sample SAMN07190887) | wastewater metagenome | isolation source: effluent of sewage treatment plant in Hong Hong | place: USA: Christiansburg, Virginia | collected 2016-03-01 ...
AGGAACAACGCTGTAAGATTTACCAGGCTGTACTATACCAAAAACAACTGAGGTACCGCTAGCTGAACTAAGAGAGCCTGGTATATTTTGACCGTCATAGTTTAAATTAAGCTTATTTCCACCAGAGGCAATAGTTGCTTCAACGTGTACACAAATAGCTCTACCGGTAGTGTTGTAATACGTGGTCGATAGTAACCTACTACCTGTCAAGTTTTGTAGAGCCTGTCCGTATCCAACACTTCCCATAACAGATAAAGCCTGTCCACCCATACCTTGAATAGTAGAGGGAGCAGTAGCCCAGGTACCAGCGGTTGCTTGGGTTGACTCTACGTATCCAACTACTCGATAGGCAACGTTTGTTCTTGCAGTAGTAGAGTATATTACTGAAGCAGAGGTCGCAGCACCGGAAATAGCCGTTGTTGAAATAACACCGGTTTCATCTAAAGCGTTGCCACCAGATATGTTTACTATCGCCAGTTCAACAGTTCCGGCGTTGTCTATGGCCAGCACGACTTGTTTGTTTTGTACAGCACTTACTGTACCTAAAGTAGCTGTCGAGGGGACAACCAAAGACAATGTAGCAGCGACAGTACGTGTGTTTACAGCACCGCTAGTCAGCGTGGCCGAGCGGAAGTCTATAGTGCAAGGGGCCAAAGTAACAGTCAAAGCATTGGAAGCTACAGAAGCCCCAATGGTCATAATCTTAGGAGTTGCTGGATTAGACAGGATATTACCTGAACCATCGACTCCGAAGAAGTTTGCTAGCTTGGCTAGTATTGTTGGTTTTGCCATTTATTGTCTTTCGATTAGCGGAGTTCTACAAAGCTATTGAACGTTCCAGTAGATGAGGTAGCTGAATAGGAAAACCCAGGTGGAACTAAAACGTAGGAACACGCAGAACTATAAGAAGTATACCTGGGAATTGTCACTCCACCTACGACGAAATCAGTAGTTGCATTATTCGTATTATTTGATGCAAATACACCTATTGGTTTTCCCGTAGTATTGTAGTAAGTTACTCCAGAAGATCTACTTCCAACCATTTCTTGATAGGTTTGACCGTAGCCATGACCTAAAGTAGGGAACGTTACATTTCCACCAAAGCCCTGTATGGTACTGGGGGTGGTTGCCCAAGTACCAGCCGTGGCCTGAGTTGATTCTACAAAACCAACAACTCTGTATGCCACGTTTGATCTAGCAGTGGTTGAGTATATGGTTGAGGCCGAAGTAGAAGAAGCATTAAGAATAGTAGTGCTGATTACTCCAGTTTCATCCAATGAATTGCCACCAGCAATGTTAACAATTGCAAGTTCAACAGTTCCAGCATTGTCTAGTGCAATGACCACTAAACGACTCAACTGAGCACTGATCGTCCCTAGAGTTGCTGTGTTAGGTATCACTAAGGAAATAGTCGTTCCTACAGTACGTGTGTTTACGGTCCCACTAGTCAAGGTTGCTGAACGGAAGTCAATCAAAGTCGGCTGAAGACTTACTGTCAGAGCGTTGGCTGCAACAGAAGCTGTTATAGGTTGAATCTTGGAAGTTGTTACTGGAGCAGGGACAACTGCTGGGGTCAATAGCTTCCAGTTGGTCGCACCTAAGTCGTAACGAAGTTCAAGTGTACCTTTCAGTTGTCCAGCAACTACGGCCGTACCATCTGGGCTGACCACTGTTCCGGCACCCAGACCGTTCGGATTGAATGTAGGGGTCGTAGAAGCGTTTGTACCGGCGATGACTACCTTGACTACTAAGTTGTCGGTCAAAGAGGTTATAGCAGGGTTAAAAGCCGCCGTAATGGCATCGGCTGTACCGCCACCAGTCACGATTGGGATAACCCAATTGGCAGTCATAGGAGCACCTTGACGGCCAAGGAAGATAACTTCGATGTTCGTGGCTACTCCAACTGAGGGTGCAGGAGGAGCTTCTGAGAACGTTAGAATCTTAGCAGCAACGCTGTAAGTAGCAGAGTCTTGTAGAACTCCAGAGATAGCAACCAGGATACCATCGGCCTGAGACGGTGCTCTAGACAGGGTAAAAGCTACTTGCGAGCCTGTACCTGCAAACTTGTCTCGTGCATTTGGGCCGATGTATGGTTCGTTACCTAAATATGACATTTATTGTTCCTTGATTTACGATGAAGCTTCAACGTGAAATTGTCTATATACAGCGAAGGAAGATGCAGTACCTGCTGTACCACGTCCAAATCTATTTTCAACCTTATGTAAACCTAGGTAAACAGTTGAGTTGTTAATAGAGTATCCTATTCCACCGGGAATTTGGCCTCCAGGGTAAATGTATCCTAGGGATTTTCCGTTAGAGCCATCTATACTCACCGTTACGGCAGCAACCTGTCCAGCAGTATCGTGAAATAAAGAGGGAGACCCTACGCCTACAATTTTAGATCCTATAACAAACGCTTCCATTTCCGGCAATATTACAGGAGTATTAGAAGTAGTAGTAGGTTGATTAGTAATACCGGCCCGCTGTTCTTTCTGAACGATATTTTCGACGTAATTTTTAGACAACCCTAGGTACTTTTTCAGATTCAAATAATTACCACCGGCCCATAGCACAGGGAAGGCTGCAACTTTATTACCTGCCCAATAAGCTGCCTCTTGCACAGTGCCGACAGCCGCTGTTGGGAGTAAAGATCCTCCGTTGTAGTATTTTACATACGACCAAATGGCATCTGAACTTTCATTACTAATTGTAGTAACATCTCCAAAAATAATAGAATTAGTTGCAGAGGCAGTAGTTAAATTACCCGTCATATCTATTACTAATTTACCATCAACATAAACAAACGCATCAGAACCTTTTCCACAAACAGTAATAACTCTGTCTTTGGATTTAAAGTCTGATTGGTAAAAACCTTTTGATCCACCAAAACCAATAGTTTCCCCAAACTGCAGATAGTATTCATGTACAGAAATGAAACATCCTTTAGAACCATCACTTATAGATATAAAGACGGTACCATTACCAGTAGTGTTATTGTCGTTTCCTACTCTAACTTTAAAACTAATAGTCCAACCCGTAGCATTAACGAGTCCTAAAGAACTTTTTTGGTAAAAACCATCTTGGTTAACTCCAAAACCATTTTTGTTTTGAAATAGCTTATTGTTTTGAATACTATACCCAAGTGATTCTGTCGTTGGTGAACTACCGGTGTACGTCCAACCTTGAGCACTAGGCAACGTTGCCATCTGCATATCTTGAGTCCAGACTGGAATAGCAGGAAATCCACCACCAATCCAGGCAGTACCACTGTCACGCATCAAGGCATCAAACACAAAGGTTTGACCGGATGTACTAGCTTGCAGAACACCGTCGACCCAAACTTCGATAGTGTCAGCACCGTCAGCATGGGCTCTAACTCTGATACCAACGTCGTGAAATCCAGCAACCACAGAAGTAGTTCCAGTCACGGTGTAAGTAGATCTGTTCTGAGCGTAAAGAGTTACATTAACAAATCCAGAAGCGTCGGTGTAAACACGGATACGGTCATGATCTAAGCCGTAGACGAAATCAGCAATAGTGCTGGACACAGCCCAGTTACCACGTTGCAGATACGTGAAGTGACGACCATCAAAGAAGTTAGTCATTGGCTGGCACAAGGCTTTTACTTGACCTGGTTGAGTAGAAGCTGTACCAACTAGCTTAGCGTCGAACTGACCAGTGGGTTGCAGATATTGATCTGAAGAACCGCCTTCTATAAGAAAACAGGGTTGGAGAGTAGTGGTTGGAGTCCAAGAAAATCCAGAAGTAGCTGAGTTTAAATAGCCAAACGGGTATCTTTTATTCGCGCTAAGAGCTTTCCAACAGACGAAGTTTGTCCCATCAGAAATCGATTGAGTACCTACTATGTGGTATGTAGTATTACCTGTTAGAGAAGGGGGGATTGGAAAAGTAAGCCTATACCATTCCCCATCTGTTTTAGATGTTAGCTGTTGTAGGTTAATACTAACAGCCGTACCATTAGTGATTAAAGCATTGGGGGTACCTGCAGTATCTGAATATATATAAAACTGTACTGTTCTATTGGCAGTACCGGTTTTGTATAATTTGACCCAAATAGAGGCCAAAGTTATATTCGTAGATGTTTTAAAAGAAGCTGCTCTGTAGTAACCGCCAGCGGCAGCGTATCCTATTTGTACAAAATCATTTTCTTCTACGTAACCGGTTTCAACGGAAAATTTATACAAATTACCAGTAGCACCATCAACCATCTCAGCACCCCACTGGCTACCCCCCCATTGTTGGTTAAAACCAGCAGGAGTCCAACCGGCACGATAAATATCTCTCCAGCCACCATCGACCGTAGGGATCATTACGTTGGTCAACCCGTCTCTTGGGCTGGCATTTATTACTTGGTCTTGGACTTTTGTTAACGACATTTATATTCCTTAGCTTACTCGGTTCAATATCCAACCGAATAGAAAACTTTCTTGTGATGGGTTCTTCTCAGCTATGTCGAGGTATCGCATAGCTTGACTAGAGTTTAAGCCACGAACCATGGCTGTCTCTCCGTCCTTGCCACGCCAGGCTAAAAACTTCTTCAGACAATCCAGGGAGACTGGGCCTAGGGCACCATCTATGAATTGGTCTGGATATTTAGAGCCTTGTGCATTGAACCCGTTAAGCCAACGTTGCAGCATCATAGCTGCTGTAGTAGGTCCCATATTAACACCGGTGTCTATCAGCTCTTCGGCAATCTTTTCACTCAACAGAGCAACTTGATCGAATTTAGGAGCAATGATATAACGTTGTGTGTAAATTTTCTCTGCGAAAGCACGAGGCATGTCTTTCATGTCTCCAGCAAAACCATTGGCTCTTGCTACTGCTTCTGTGATACCGAAGTTGGTTGGGCCACCTCGGTCATTGGGATCATTAACATAACCACCTTCAGCGGCGATAATGTTGTCTATTACTTTTTTGTTGTCCATTGTATTTTAGTTTGGTTAATGACCTATCGCCATCCAGCTTACATTAAAGTTGGAACCAGCAGTGGCTGAATAGAACTGAGTAGTTGAAAATGTAGAAGCTTGAACTGCCTGGTTTTGAACACCGGTAGAGGTCACAGAAAAGCATGCGGTAGGAAATGGTATAGGGAAAGTCACTACTACTCCAATTGTTGTAGAAGCAGCAATCCCCCACTGAATTATGAGACCGCCTGGAAGCTTTTGATATCCGTTTGTAGTTTTACTTTGATTGCTTCCAGTCCATTGTGCCAATATTCCTGCTGGAGTGACCACTTTGTTACCAACAGTTCCTGCCAACACTTCAGCCGAAGTAGCAAACGAAGCTACACCAAGCCATTCTAACTTGTCAGTAGAAACATTATAACGTAAAGTAATTTCCTGGTTAGTAGCCCAAGCACCAGCCGGTATGGGTTGATTACCCTGCATGGTAATAGTCTTAGCAACTCCTAGGTTGGAGAATGTTACTGTTGGGGCGGTGGAGGTATTAGGTCCGGAAACACGCAAACGAACTTCAACGCCATTGGCCAGCGTAGGTATTAAGGGGGTTGTAGTAACAGCTAAAGCGTCAACAGTACCGGTGGCAACTGCGTAGAAAACACCGGCCAGAGCATCAGCTTGAGCCTTGGTGTAAACGTCGTTAGGGTTGCTAGACTTCGTAGCATCCAAGGCAATGTTATCACCTAAGGTAGCACCGGTAGTCAGAGTTACGTTTGTACCATCGTAAGTATATTCGCCACCAGCTAAAGAAAGTTTGGAGCCATTCTGATAGACGTTAACGTAAGGTGGAGAACCTGAAATGGCGAACACGGTCTGTCCAGCACCAGCAGTGTACTCTACACGGGTAATAGCATCCCTCTGACGAGATGGTGGAACGCCAAAATATGACATCGATTAATCCTTAGGTTTTTTCAACGATAGAAGTGTTGGCAACTAGCACTGACACAGCATCGGCTGTCAAGTAAACTTTCTCTGTCGCAATCATGGCAATCTTGCCTAGATTTAGAGAACCGCCTGATGTGATTGGTATACGATAACCTACAACTACGTATGAAGCGTCGGCTTTCTGAACTTCAATAGTCACCCAGTGATCGGCCAGAGCGGCATCGATATTGGCAACTGTTCCAGCAAACAGAACAGACTGAGTGGAACCTGGAGTTGTATACAAGAGGGTACGTGAAGTACCGATAGCTACGTTAGCTGGAACGAAATTGGTTGGCATTTAGTTATTCTCCGCCTAATAGTAAAGGCATAATCACGGCATCATCGCCGATTGCTAACACATCGAACAGAATCGAAGCGTTAGACTTGAGTATTTCAAAAGTATCCGTGGCAACAGGAGCTATAGGTAAAGGCGTAGTCCAAGAAACTACGTTTGCAGCACAAGCAGTTACTACACGAATCTTTCCGGTTTGTGTACCAGAAGTGAATTGAATAAGATACTTGCCTGACGTTATTCCAGATATAGCAATAGAAGCGGCTGTTACGGATGTCGTTGTCCCGGCTGTAGCTGTGGCAGAAACCTGGTTTGTGAAGTTAGGGAAACGCCATGTGTACTGATCTCTGAAGAGGGCAATGACGGGGTTACCGAACGGATCAAACGAAGAAGCTACATAGCCATCATTGTAGGAATCTTTAGGAGCCAGAATTAAATCTACTGAAGACACTTGTGACAGTGACGTAGAGAAGCGACCTAAAGTATTTTTAGTAACACGTAGTTCAACACGGGCACCCGCAGCAAAGGATTGAGCGGTTGTCAGCTCTTGTCCCCGTCCTGCAACTGTCTCCCCTACTTCCATATATCCACCGATAGTTAAGGTGTTACCTGTACGAGCTGTGATCATCACAACTTCGATAGACGAACCTAACTCAATAGTGCAAAGGAAATATTCAAATGCTCCTGGCGTTGGGAATTTAGACCCATCAGCTACGACCAGAGCAGTGCCTGAAATCCCTAAGGGAGTAGACAATACCGTCTTAGCGTTATTTGCAAATAGCTGTTTCATAGTTTATGGAATGGTGTAAGAAGCGCTGGTGGAGAGTTGTGCAGCATAGGCAAGACTTAATGCAGTAACGTTCTTCACTAATGCCGATACAACAGCCGCTGGATTTTCGCTTAGAGGCACTTTTATTTTAATCTGGTCATGGCGAATATACTTGTTGCCAAAGGTGGGTATGGCAGTACCAACGCTAAAAGGTTGTAAGCGACCTAATTCAGCAACGCTACAGGTCCCAAAGAACTCTCCTAATGTTGCGTCTCCAGTATTGGTATAAATGAATATTGCCTGTGGCAACGTTCCACCCGCAACGAGTCCTCCAGTGACCAAATAGTGATCTCCGGAAACGGTTGTTTGGATGTTTAAAGTACTAGACATTACAGGAACCTTATAGCCCAGCTATAGTGAACAGAAAATTCTGACGTCTTATTGATACCGGGATGATTTTTTACGTTAAAAATAGCACCTGTTGCTTTAAACAATCCTACCTCAGTAAGTTGTTGTCCATTAGCCTGAGACTGATCTACGTCAGCTAAAAAAGTAACAACGATGTTAGGTACGTCCAGAGTGTAGACGGTTGGTATTGTGATAACGGGGGTAATCAAGTCAGTCTGATCTGGATCTTCTGGCTTTGGATACAAGCCCGCAGGGTCGATGTTGCCCCCGATGCCTGCTTTCAAATTAATGATTGGATCAGATGCAATGGCAGGTAGGTAAAGCCCTGATAGAAGAAAACGCTTGGCGTTCTTCACAATCAGATTCTTTTCTTCGAAGATTTTCTCCTTGCGGCCACCTTCAAAGCCCAACGAAATGCCTAGTATTCCTACTGCTGCAACGTCGTCAGACGTCTTCATTACTGAATTCATTATTTCCAAGTCCTAGATGTTACTAATGGTTTACCGCTTCTGTCTACAGTAAACGGTGTGTTAAAGGCATCAGAAAAGACAACCTCTATTGATGCTGAATCGCTTATGTCTTCGTTAACAGCTTGGTCGTTTACAGCCCTACTGTTATTATAACCTATGGTCAATCCGCCACCTCTAGTCATGTAGATTGGGCTTCCCATTGGTGCCCCGCCTCTAGTCATGACACCATTCAGACGGATGTTTAAAACGTCTGATTCATCATGGCCCCAATACGGTGGAGTTTCTGCAGTCATGTTGCTGGTGGCCCAGAACACCCCTATCCCTCCATCAACGATACGAGTGAAGACTAAGAAATCTGTCTCTCTCAGCTCTGATGGGTCAGGAATGTAAGTCCTGTAAGAGTCTTCTCCAAACATAGTCCCTAGGTAATTACCATAGAAACCTTTGTTGAAGTAGTACGCAAAGTTAGCCTGCATGAATCCTAGGTAGCTGGTCGTCTGAGAATCATTGACAGCATGCTCATTGATAAGGTCATTACTAGATGTCGGTCTAAACAAGGTAAACATGTAATCGGCAGGTATGGGATTGTTAGCCGTAGCAAACTTTTCCTCAACATCTTTGATGTTAGTAGTGTGTAAATACACAAGACGTAAACCCGGAAACTCAGACGAGTATGGAGCTACGGTTGTTCCAGCAATATCACTGCCGAAGTCCCGGTAGAAATCAATCTTACCCTTCTTAGGCATATACTGGTCTTGCCTACGAGTACGCAAGGTCTTCAACCACGACTTATGAAAGTCAGAGATAGTCGAGTAAGTACGAGCAGGAGCAATGTATCCGTTCACCGTTCCACCATTGAATGGTCTTGGGTAACCGTTGATCTCAGAATCAAACCCAACCAAAGCATCTAACGATGAAGGTGCAGACATACGTGTGTACTTAGGACAGTTGCCACGAATCAAAGGATCAGTGGCGTCTCTACGGAATCGACCAATACCTTCAGTTAGGCACTCACAACGTTCACGTTCCAAGGTGAAAGTGATAAGGTCGTCAATCAGTACAAGCGTTTCGTCTTCTGTCGGAACAGTCCAGACATAGATAGGGGTTGTATAGCTAGGCTTTACTGTCCGGATAATTTCGGATAATTGCTCAAAGCTCTGTATATTCTTGAAAGCAACGGTTTTGACGTTGACTAGGAACGTGTGCTTCTTCAGATAGTTCCTCATGAGCCAGTCAGCGTAACTTCCAGGGGTAGCGTACCGGTTAGGTGTCGCTTCAGCAATGATGCCGTCTGGGACGCTTCCAGGCACGCTGGCGGGGACGTCTGGCATGATGTGACTTGGTATCATAAAGTTGAGCCACCAGTCACCGTCGCGTTCGTAGTCTTTGACTTCAATCCAGAGAGCTATCTCCTGACCTACGGCAAGAATGTCGCCTACAGCTACAGTAGGGTCTAGGCCGTAAGGAACAATGTAGGAGTTCAAGTCTGTAATCACCAACCATTGGTCTGTGTTCAAGTATTTCTTGATCTCCAGCACAGTCTCGATGTCACGAGCCAAAGGAATGCCTAGCGTGATGTTAAGACCTTTCCTCATCGTGTCGAGGTTTGGCCCATTCACGTACAGGTAATACAACCCGTAGATGAAATCTTTGAATAGTTGGCTGGACGTAGCAGGGCTTATATCAATAAGCTTGGCGTAGTGCTCATAAACCAGGTTGTCGTCAATCTTGGCATCGATTGCCCAGATAGCATATTGTTTGCTTCCGTCAGTCAGCACACGGTACGGAAAACCCATGGTCGATAGCGGACGAGAAAATGCAATAGTGTTGGCAACAGTGTCGATATAAAAGTCAGTATCCTCTTCCAACATTGAGGTTGGCATCAATGGACGGTTGGCAAGACACTTGGCATATTTCAATGCAGTCTCTTTGGGTATGTAGTACGTCTCAACAGCGTTATTAACTTTACCAGCAACAGGTGAAGACACTCCGACGTTGGACTTATCTGTCAACAGAATTAACTGCTGTTGGGAATTGGTCAAAACGGAAATATCTTCCAGGCTGATGATAGAGGTCAGTTGCAGGAACCTGTTGTATATATCAGACGCAGCTATGGCGTTGGCTTCCATCAATAGGTTTACCTTCGATGCATCCTCGAACATGTAAATCCAGAAATCTGACAGGCCATGCAGATAAGTAAGGACCTTGCTATCCTTACCTATGTTGAAGCCTTCGCTGGAAAATTCCGATAGATCGGTGTATTCGCTCATTATGTGATAACTGCGTTAGTTGTAGTCATTGAATTAACCTTGAAAACGTTCAAGGAATCATTCGGTAAAAGTGTGTCGGTGATTGTACCAGACGTTGTGTTCAACAGGTCTTTCCAATACTTTATGAACGTGATGTTCAGCGGAGTCTGAATAGATCCTACCCCAGCAGCGTTTAATCTGGCCACAAGGTCGGACATAACAAAAGGTTCGCCCGGACCAATCTCAGCAAGATAAGCAATAGCTGTGTTGTTGCAAGTATCGGCGTCAGGAGCTGGACCATTGTATCCCGTGATAGTAATGTCCAGCATCGTCAGGTTGAAGCCTTTAGCTATCGGATCAGCACAGACCACACGGCGGGCAGGGTCCGTCAAGTAAGCCTGGATTCCATCAATGTTCTGATGGTAATAAATCGTGAAGGACACTGTCTGATTAGCGTAGGTAGCACCATAATCTACTGTGATAGACTGATTATCAGAAAAACCATATTCAGTGTATCGATTTACGTAAGTAGCACTAAACGTACCTGTTGGGCTGTCGGAAAAAGCTCCTGCCAGCTCATAGGTAAAGCCTGCAGCAGTTGCTGAGGTTACGACGAAGGTACCGTTGTAGTTTGTAGGAGTAGCTCCGCCGATAGTCACCCTGTCTCCTATCATCAAACCTGTATTCGGAGCAGTAACCGTTACAGTTGTACCCACTCTGGCTATCGCGCTAGGAGTGATGCTGATTACGTACGTGTTTGCCCAGGTGAATGGAACGGGAACGTTAGCTGTGATTGTGCCGGTGGCTGGAGTAACAGCCGCTACGTCAACAACGAAGGTGAACGTATTAGCACCAGTAACGGTGATTACGTGATCACCATTGTACTGCGATTGATTTGCACCCAAAATAGTAATTGTGTTACCAGTGGTGTAACCGTGTCCTGTGCAAGTAACTGTTGCTGTTGTAGATGTACGGGTGATACTAGAAACAGACTTGGACACGTACTTAGGCAATGTGTCATCTGCTGTACCGCCAGATATCAAGGAGCGATCAAATTTATAAACGGATCCAGTCAGGACTACTTTCCCATCGTCGTCCGTAGTCAGTTGAATGATAGACGAAGCAACAGGTGTACGGCAATAGACATCAGTAGCACCGCCGTTATGAATCCAAATAGGGTCAGCCACACCTGGCACTAAGACTTTTATCTGGTCTCGCACCATCTCGGGATCTCCCATACCAACGGTCTTCACTTCATCAATCATGGAGAAATAATCTCTTAGATTTGAGTCTATGGAAGGAACGTTGATCAGGTTACGAGTAGAAATAGCAGTACGGGCTCTGGCAATAAACTCTGAGTTTGTCTCTATGTCTTGAGCAGCTTCACGCAGATAATTAATTTCACTATGTAAGAAGTATGGATCAAAATTAGTGAAGTACAGCAACGAACCGGTTGTTATGTTGTACTCAATTCCCGGTTTTTCAGCTATTAAATCAACGTCAATGTAATACTGATTGGAGTTGGCATCGAAGATTAATTCCTCTGCAGCAAAGGTTACAGATGTAATTGGATTGAACTTGATCTGACCGTCCGTGCTGAAGAAAATGTCACTGTACACGTTTATGGACTTGGCCTTAGCGAAGTATAGGCGTGCGTTGATAACTGACTTTATACCCAGTCGTCTAGTTAAAAACCAGTTACTTAAGAGCTTATCAACGAATACTTGAGGTGTGTCATTAGTCACACCAGCAAGGTCATTATTTTGCATGTAAAAAATAAGAGCTTTATTAACCAGGGCTAATAATGTAGCAGATGGACGAATAACTAGGTCTCGTAGTGCCGTTCCCTCTCTCATGTCGGCTGAAGGAAATTTGGCTTTAAGAATTTGTTGAGCGGCCAGCTCTGCTTCTAATATTTCATTTTCAGTGACTTCGAGCCCTGGCAAGTAACTAAACAAATCTACGTTATTCGTGGACATTTAACTTTATATTCCTTACCACATATCAGGCCAGTGGCGATTGCCTTTATCGTAATTCTGTTGAGCCGGAATGACCCTAAGATTAGCCTCACAATGGAGACCGGAAACTAATGGTGAATTTAGAGGTACGACATGATCTACATGCCATTTTACACCAGTGATTTCTGTTCGTATTTTAGCTAGATGATAAATTTCATCGACTATGAAACTTTCTGACCAGCTAGGTATACGACTTAACTTTACAGCCCTACGTTTTGCATTTCTAGCATTAGCCTTCTCAGGATGTCTTTGGCACCAAGCTAACTGCTTAGCATAGTTTTTAGTAGGATTGTTTTTTACATACAATTTACCAACCTCAAGCCTATGTTCTCTATTTTGATAATAATGCTCTAAGTTTTTTTTATTCTTACAAAGTTTACATAGTCTACCTATATAAAATTCATCTATGGGTTTTATTTTATCGCAAGCTTTACAACATTTATCCATTGGCAATCTTCATATCGAGTTGAGGAAAGGGGATGGCTACTGAGGCCGTTTCGCCAGCTCTGGTGATTATTTGAACGTAGATACTGAGAGTTTCACCCTCGGCATTTAATCCCTTAATTATGATCTTATCGAGCTGACTTGCCAAGTCTTTTGTACGTCCAGCTAGTAAGTTCCTGGTCTGCCCTTCAGCGTCCTTTATACAAGTAGCTATAGCACCCATGAACTGAGCGTCGTCGGTCTGACGGTTGGCTCCTATAGCCAGCTCTGGAAAATTAGTACCAAAGGTATAGTTGATTACGTCAGAGCCCTTTTGGGTAAAAAGAACGCGCATGAAAAACTGGGCGACCTTTTGAACCCCTGTAATCTTCCGTGGTGTATCTTCCCATTTAAAAGTTACTAATCCCACAGGAAAAGCATCCGATACGGACACCAGCAACATATCGTAGGTGGAGCCGTCGGGTAAGTTCTCGACTGTGCCTAGACGGCTTACTTGTTGTGTTATCGCCACGGTTAAATACCTTCTTGTTGTTTAGGGCTTGTGCCTCTTAGCTCTGACACGGTTTTACCTGCGTCTGCATTGTACTGTTCGTTCTGTATGCTGTACTCGGCCAGAGCCCTGTCATACATGTTAGCCTTTGATGAATATCGAGTATTGATCTCTCGCACCATCCCTGCTGCCCTATAGACTGTAGCAGAGACTGCCCCAGAAGAGAAGTCTACAGCGGAGTCCTTGTTGGCTGTGGCGTTCTCAAGCAATTGGTCAGAGCTTAGGTCAGGCACCTTGGTCAGAATACTGGCTGGAGGAGTTGCTGGGTTGAAGATATAAGAGCCTATGCTATTAGCGTAGTCTCCTATGGCTTTACCAATCTTCGTTATCTCGGCAATCATAGCGGGCACTTGCTTTGGTGCTCTCAGATTGTTGTCAGCAATGGTAGCTGTCGTGGCCTTGGATACGCTTTGAACCTTGTCAGCCTCGGCACTAGCCTTGCTACAGCTTTGTTCTAGAGCAGGGTTGTTCACGCCTGGCGTAGTCTTAAGTTTAGCTGAGGCTTTGTCTGCCAAGGCTTTTACACCACTGACGTCAGGGACTAGAGCCTTGACCATCTTCTCCATCTGAGCAGCAGAAGAGACGGAAGTACCAACGATGGTCGTTCCTATACTCTTAGCAGCTCTCGCCAATGAAGCGATAGCATTTGGGATAGCGTTGGTTAATTGACCTATCTCTGGGACGAGATCAGACACCGGACCTTTGTTCTGTTTAGACAGGTCCGTTCCAATAGCAGCAAAGCTCTTGGCAGAGTTCTCTAGCTGCTTCTTGATCCCTGATAGATCCAATGCTGGCATTAGTACATTCCGATTTCAGTTTTGATCTTTGTGATCTTGTCTCTCAGCTTGGCTGATAGATAGTTAAGACGAGACACGTTAACACCTAGCTTTGAGGCCAGGGCCGTAGCAGACATTTCACCCTTGTTAAGCAACAACGTCTTTTCTTGCTCATCCAGCTTGTCCATGATATGGTCTAGGAGAAATTTGTTGCTATTGAACTGCGTTATTTCCGTAGGACGAGTTGCAGCAGACTCCATCAGATCCTCATACAGAGCACCCTTATACTTGATTACGGCACCCTTGGACCAGCCAAGTTGAGCAGCGATTTCCTCAGGGGTCGGTTCACGGTTATGTGTATTTTCAAGGTGAGAAACAGCGTTAGTGAACTCAGTAAACTGTAAGTGTAAGTTCTCTGGCAGACGGGCAGCGTTCTGGTACTTGTAATTCAGACGACGAACCTTAGGTAGATAGTTGGTTACATGAGTAGACAGAGCTACGCCTTTGGCTGGATCAAACGTTTCAATGGCTCTGATGGTCCAGTACTTGGCTTCGGCAGACAGAGCAGTTTCAGGCAGTGTCCCAGAGACACGACGTACCTCTGAGTATATGATTGGATGCAATTGCTTCATAAGAACGCCTAGAGCAGCTTTGTCCCCGTGGATTTTCCATTGGTTATAAGCGTCAAGGTCACGCTGCTTGTAGTCTATGAAGGCAGGCTTTTGAGCTCCGATATCAGGAGCAGCAGCGATTGGGTTGGTAGGTTCAGTCATTATGCGTAGACGGCGTAGATGCCAGAGACAGAGATAACGTAGTTTATCATGAACGACTGTAGGTCGGCAGAGAACTTCTGCTCTACAAAGCATTCACAGGCTTCAGACGTTTCAGATAGGAGATTTTGTTCCATAATCTTTGTGGGTATAAATCTACCCCTTTCCACGTTGGAACTGCTGTCTCCTAGATCGAAATTAAACTCTGACATTACATACCCTTTTTAACTGATTGTGTTTTACCATTGACATCTGTAGTTACTGTCACTGCAGTGCCATCTGATGAATCCGTAGACTTAGCTACGGTACTAGTGTCTTGCTTGACCAGCTCATCACCGAAGAATGTGTCGTACTTCAGGAACTGGGATTGGCCTATCTCATATTTATCGCTATCTTCTAGATCCGAATTCTTATACTTTATAACGGTTGAGTCGTAGTTGTTATAATCCATGTCAATGAATTTAATATCGAACCTTTCTTCTATCTTAGCTTTGTCCTCGATTGGACGTTGAACCATAGAGAGCATGCCTTCGTATGTTCTCATTGGATTCCTGTCTCCGCCATTAGGACCTGTGATTGGCGCATCTGATCCTTCAACCCACTTACCGTCAGAGTCCATCTTCTTAGGTTTCAACCCCATAGTATTAAAGTCAAGAACTTCGTCTGGGGCTACGGCGTTACAGCCTAGGGTGTAGCGATAAAACTCGTCAGCAGTAGCCAGTGCAGTACTTCCCTCCCCTTGACCAACTAACGTTGGGTTCTCGGCTAGACCTAAGGATACTTGTAGCATAGGGTTGACGAAGGGGATGTAGTAATTGTTAAGCTCTGAGTAAGTCATGGCAGCGCTAAAGTCTACGCTTGTGTTCATGCTGGTAGCCGTGAACGTGTGGGTTACGCTTATGCACATAGCATGAAACGACGGATACGTTGGGTTAGCTTCCAGGATGTCCATAGGATAGCCTGGGGTTATGAATGGATTGAACGGGCACTCGACACGGCCCATCTTGGACCTGGCAAAGACCTGTGTGTAATAGTAATCAGCCGAGGTGAATAGAATACGGTGGTGAGCCGAGATATCACTATCCTCGATTGTGTATGGATTAAGCGTGGCTATTGGATCCCCAGGATAGCGACGTGCCCATCCCTTAGCCAATTGAGCCATAGCATCTCTACGGTTTTGCTGGCTTGAAGCCGAGTCTGTGGTAGGGCTGTTAGCTCCGAACGTGCTTTGACTGAACATGGACAGCCAGCGAGGCATTTGCATGTTCTCTAGCTTGATACCACGACCTTGTTCATATACTCCGATAGCACCTAGAGAGGGTCCTGTGGTAGCCAGCAATGAATAACGCTTGGTCTTGTCGTAGCCAGTGCCTCCATTTACTCCAGCAACTTTGGCTGCAATCGCTTCTCTAATTGATGCTGGAGCTCTGAAATTGGTACGGAAGTTGCCGTCTCCTGAACCCTCCACGTTTTTGACGTTGACTCGGGTCGGAACGTTAAGTTCGTCGTACATAACGGAGAGGCTTGTGTACATTCCTGGGAACAAGACGTTGCAGGATGGGCTGAAGTAAAACGGCATTCTAGGCTTAACAATTGTATCGAGAGCGTGAGTTTCAGCATCGGCAAGGACGGAAGAGTCACCTGTGATGGCAGCATAATTTCTGGCAGCGTCTGCTGATAGCTCAACGTCGGCTCGAATAGGGACCTCAGCGGGACTGGTGAGAGTGATAAGGTCGTAGTCGATAGAAGAGTAGAATTCATTGAATATTCCATAGATGGACGTGACTTCTCCCGATGCCTGCAGGTAGCTGGCTACGTTGGATACAGTCATTTGAGCCTGGACTGACGAGGCTAAAAACATTTGATTAACTGGTGGGATCAGAATAGCTTCACGAGTTCCAGGCACGTCAGGGCAGGGGTCTACTCGGTTGATGTCGGCCTGGATAAAAGCCTCGATAGGGTAATGTCCACCCAGACGCTCGAAGAAGTGCAGTCCACCTTCTACCAATGGTTGATACATCTTTATAAAAGACTCAGAGTAAGCGGCGTTACCTTCTTTGAGTGAACGATTAAATGCAGACCGCTTCATCTGGTTCCAAAAGTTCACCATGACGCCAGGCATCCCAATCAAACGATTATAGTAGTCATCAAGGTCTTCTGGCAACGTTGTAACTTTGCCGTCAGGGTTGTCCTCGGTTAGTTCTTGTTGAGCTGGGGTTCCAGCAGAGTCATGCTTACGTGTGATACCAGCCAAGGCTGTGATTACGCTTGACTTGCTGTTGGCTGTGTCGGCCTTGATTGCAGCTTCTTTCTCGTTAGGGTCGAGGATATCTCCACCGAGCCAGCCAGAGTAGTCAATAAGCATCTCATTGACTAGGTTGTAGCGGTGAACGCAGGAAAAGCTTATACCTACGCTAGCACCTACGTCCTTTGACTTGTGGTAGCTGACTTGAGCAATGAGGCCAGAGAACAATAGCTTGTCCTGGGATTTCATCTCTTCTAAATCAGAAGGATCATAATCCGACATGCGGTCGGAATAGAAGATATGCACTTTAGGGCTGTAAAATCTACCAATGTCCATAAGTCCAGCTTGGGCTGGAACGGAAATATTGGCAGTTGGTAAGCCTCCGATGCCAGAGGTAATAGATATTGAAGTAAAAGGAATTTGTACACCCTCTACGTAAAGTTTTATGTTCTGAAAAATATGGTCGTGATAGGATTTTTTCATATTATTTCAAACTTATTGTTTTTAGAGAAATTTAGCTTAGCAGGGATAACTTGGAGATTATTCTCAACGTGAAACCCTGACACTAGTTTACCTTGAAGAGGTAATATATGATCCACATGCCATACTATACCTGTCATTTCTGTTCTCAATTTGGCTAAGTGATATGCTTCTTGAATAAAAAATTCATTGGCCCAGGAAGGTTGTCTTTCTAACTTGGCCACTCTACGCTTATTGGTATGAAAATTTATCTTTTCAGGGTTTGCTTTGTAGTATTTAGACTTATTAACTTTTACTTTATCTGGATTAAGCTTCACCCAAGCTTTAACTTTGGCCTTCACAACGTCTTTATTTTTTGAGTAATGTTCTTTAGCCTTCTGAGCTATATTGAGTTTATTATCTAAATAATATTTAGCTTTATATAATTTAAGTTGTTCTTTATTATTTAGACTATATATCTTATCTGCTATTCGTTTTTCATCAACATGGGCTTTGGCATACTCAATGTTTCTAGCATTTATTCTAATCTTGTTTTTAAGATAGTATTCCCTATCATATTCAGCTTTTGATTTCATACGTACATTATAATTCAAGATTTGAATATATGGCATACAAATAAAGTATTAAGAGGACTTTTTCCAAACGAGAGTGTATATTTTGGACGTAGTCTATATAAGTGCTAGGAATAGCCTTCATTGGCTCAACGATTTCCAACATCAAGGCTATGAAGTTGTCAGAGAACTGGTTATCGTATAGGCTTGTACGTAGTAATGGTGCCAGGGTAGGCAACGGCTGCATGCCCAACAGGGAACCGGAATATGTTTTAGAAATTAGGCCTTGAAAGGGCTCTGTATTTTCTTGTAAAAAATGCACGGTATATGCACCAGTCACAGGGTCCTGAGGAACGATGCTATCGAACTCGATATAGTCATAGCCTAAGGTAAAGCCTGTGGTCACGACAACTCCTTGGTTTAGAACCTTAATGTCGTAGTAGTCGTCTGTGGTCTGAGAAAGAGTAAACTTGGTTGAGTAACCTGTGCCTAGAATAACGTCTGTCTGGTATATCAAGCTGGACTTCAGCGATATAGTCGAACCTACATCAGGAGCCACTTCACCAATATAGGAGCCTTGATAGCACTTACGGCAAATTCCACCCTTCAAGTGTGAGTTGCAAGCGTGGAGTGAGCGTAGGTTGAGCTTGTACTTACCCTGAGCTAACAAGGCACGAATAGACGTAGGTGTAAGAACATCGCCAGTAGCTATGTTCGTAAGACCTTCTAGTTCCAAAGACGTTTCCGTCACAGCACCTAGCAACGTGCCGCAGTTATCCTCAACGATCTTAACCATAGGTGAAAGCAGGGTGTTTACTGCCTGCACCATTACGGGATTGGTCGTTGGGATATTGTCTAGGACGTCTTCGAAGAGTAGGAAGTTGGCGTAACTACGGCTCATATCGTGTTGCTTTGGTTAGGTGAATATGGTGCTCCAGACGACAGCACAGCAGCCTTGGACTTGTTGCGGTTTTTGCCCGAAGACAGAATCGCAGCACCTCTCTTGATTCTACCAGTTGCAGATAGACGCTGTAGGGTCTGAGATATGTTCTCCGGCATACGGCTGATTGTCCCAGCGGTATTCTTCAAGCTAGCTATCGTGTTATTGAAATTAGTTACTGTTCGTAGTGGTATATTTACAACATTGTTGATAGAGCTTTCCACCAGCAACGCTAGACCCGTGGCCTGAGTAGAGATGCTAGTGATGTCACGCAGTATCTGATTGATAGGATTAGTAAACGATGAGATGATCGACGTGATTGAACCCGTTACAGACTTAACGATTTTGGTAATTGACGAGATCACCCCAAAGACTGGAGTGAAGATACTGGTACGGAAAGAATTCAATGCTCCATTTACGCTACTACCTATGCCAGCCAACGGAGATAAAGCGCTGTTGATGTCTCCAATGATAGACGTCACGGGATCCAGGAAGCCTCCTCCTAGAGATCCAGTAGATAAAGAATATCCCTGAACACCTTGACGGTTCGCAGACCAATCTACTAATGTACCAATGTTAGCACCAGCAACACCGCTTGGCATTCTAGCTGGTAGTGGTATCAAATCCTTAACGATGAATTGCATTGAGAATGGTATGTCTGTGTCTCTATCTGAGCTTTGGCCTACGCCTAGCTCGGATATTGTACCCCTGACAACCATGTTTGGCAGTGTCATCTCAATCAGACCGAAGTTCTTGGCTAGTTGAGTACCGCGCAATAGGTTAGCGTACAGCGTCAAGAAGCTTACGAACCAGTCATTCTCATATGAGTCAAACAGCAAGCCTTGGATGGTCATGATGACTGGCTGCTTACCGAAGTAATACACAACCTCGTTGTCACCGAACGTCTGCATGATCTGCGTCTTCTCAGTGAACGTGGTGTTAAAGCCTGTTACGAAGAAATTGACGAAGGTTCCAGCGTTGAGGCTAGAGACGTCAGCAGCTTGGTCAGTAGGGATTAGCTTACTAGGATCAAAGTCTTTGTTCTTCAGCAGCTTCATCGTAGTGATTGGGCCACGGTCAGACGTATAGGTGCTAGCTGACTTACCACCAGACTGATATAGGGCTCTAGATGCTCTTGAACGAATGATGTTCAGACGTTTATCGGAGTCGGACATAGTCTTATCACCACCAGTCGATGCCCCTACTAGATCTCCAACGGAGCCTTGAGCTACGGTGTCATTGAAAGGTGTGGGGGTAGGAGTATACGAAGGGCCATCATTATTAAGTATTAAAACTTGAGTAAAATCAGCTCCTGGATTTGCAGCGTTAAGGTCATCCAGAAAGATTTTATCATTTATGTCTCGCCCTGGTTGTGAAAAATCTGCCATTACTTAACCTCGAACGTTGTTATCTCAAGCACATATCCACCATTAGACACGACGTCTTGACCAAACAAGCCACCGAACTGAGCGGGTATGTAGCTAAGCCCTTGGCGCTTCTTGCGAATAGCGTCAAACGTGGCATTCACCCGTTGAAGATAAACTTCGTACGGGCTCATCGGTAGCACTTTAGGGATTATCTTTTCCATTTAGTTCTTTTGTATTCTCTTACCATCAAAGAAGTATTCTTTCATAGAAGGAACTCCATTTGGATTGGCTACGCCGTTGGCTGGCTTGGCTCCGTTGACTCCACCGACGAACTTGTCTACGGCTTCAGCAAACTTACCTACGGTTTCTTTGTTGTCCAGAGCAGACATACCATTCATGTAGGTGCTATCGTCGATACGGCCATTCTTACTCAATGATAAAAGCCTGGATCTATCCTTGGCTATACCCTTCTGGACGTCGCTTTGTGTCTTGATAGCACTGACGTCACTTCCACCGATTTGCGGCGACAGAAGCTGAGCACCTGTACTCTTTATTTTACCTACGATGTCCCCGATTGTGCCGCTTTCACCTATATCCATACCAGCAAGGTGAGCAACCTGCAGCCAGTTAGCATTCTGAACGCCATTGGCTGAAAGTTCACGCATTTTCTGAGGTGTCAGCGTGTTAACGTCGACCCCCATTGACCTAGCATATGCAGCACGGTCTTCGGCGCTTACGTCTCCGCCATCTTTCATGATGCCGTAGATCTTATCACTTAATGTGATGTAGCTAATAGCCTGGCTAGCAGAGCCTCCAGGCAATACCTTGTCCAGCTTGGATTTCAGGATAGATTCGGGCGAGCCATTGTCTGTTCCGTAGACAGAACCCTCGTTATAGTCACGGGTTTTAGCCTTGTCAGCGGCAGCGACCAGTTCATTGGCTTTGGATGAGCTGTTATAGCTTTGGTCAACCTTACCCTTACGCACTAAGCGGTCAAGAGCCTGTTGTTTCTCGTAACCAGTGGCCGACATGAATTTCTGTGCGTCTGGATCGCCTTCCATCAAAGCTTTATTGATCTGAGCCAAACCAGCGTTAGCGGCTGAGCCTCGACCACGTCCACCAAAAGCGGCACCACCAGAGCCATTACCTCTACCTGCACCAGACCCTTCAGCAAAGCTGACAGAGCTTATGTCATAGATCTTCGTCCCCTTGTTCAGAGAAACAGCCTTGTCAAGAGAAAGGCCATTGTCACTAGGCTTGACACCGAATAGAGTACGATTAACCGTATCTTCAATTGAATCGCCGACAGCACCCATACGGCTTAGTGCTCCAGACACACCCAATGCCCCTGTTTCCTGCACCGCCATTAAACCATGCTTGACAGCGTTGTATGGAGTAGTGAATATACCCTTGTCAAGTCCTTCTTGTTGTCTGTACTTGGATAAAGCATTGACTGAAGCCGTGTCTGCTCCTGCCAACATAGCAGCAGAAGTCTTTGGTGATATCAAAGCACTGTATTCGCTCAGCTTGGCTGTAGCAGATTCAGGTGATAAGCCCATGTACTCGGTCATGATGAGGTATGCAACCTCGCTAGTGACTTTGCCGTTCTTACCAACACCGCCTGGAATTTGCTGGGCGTATTGGTAGATCATGTCTTGCTCACCCTGGACGCCACGTTCACCAATCATCTTGGAGATCATGCTACGACCCATGGCTCTGTGTGAACCTATTGCTTGTAAAGGATTACCTGCAACACGTCCTCCGAATTGTGACATGTTAGTAACGACGTTTCCGGTTTCGCCACCTCCACGGTATGCGTTTGAGGCCATCATCCCAGCATAAGGCGTTGAGTACATACCAATTGTACCAGCCACGCTTGACTGAGAAGCACCTTCGATTCCACCCATGCGAGCCATCATAGCTGGGGACAGCAATCCACTACGGAAAGCTGCGGAATGAGCTGCGCTAGCACCAAAGGCTGACATTGTTCCCTCATAGGGGGTCAGACCAGCAGCACCGAACATGTATTGACCCTGAGCACCTACTGTGTTCAGCATCTTTTGCATTGATTGTCCACCAGCACCAGCCATAGCTGCCATACGGCCCATAGCTCCACTGAGTTGGTTAGGATTCACGCCAGACATTTGCATCTTGGACATGATCTCTATGGTTTCTTTGAAGTCAGAGGTGTTGGCAATAGCCATGACGACTTTGACTTGTTTCATGATGCCCTCAAAGCGTGAAGACATTTGGCTAGCACTCGTATTGTCCAATAGACCAGCCCTGCTAGACAGATCAGTCAATTGCGAGGTTTCTTGCTGCGTAAACGTCATGTCACGAGCACCGGCTGCAGAGATTTGACCAGCCAGGCCTTGAGCAAATTTGCGAGACATGCCTCCACCAGTGTAACGATCCCCAACACCTTCACCGAAGTTAATGCCTGAGAAGTTGTCACGCAGTGAGCGTCCCATTTGACGTTGAGCAATATACGGGTCTGCAATAGCAGAGTCAAAAGCCATGCTAGCACCTTGGGCGGCTAACGCTGGCAGGAACAATGACCCACCCATAGCACCTAGAGCTCGGCCTGCTGTCATGGCGGTACCAGCTTGGGCACCTGAACCCATTAGACCAAATAATCCTCGGGTTACCCCAGCACCGAAAGCTCCACCAAGTCTATCGGCACCTTTACCTAAGTATTTGTAAGCAGCAAACGTAGCTAAACCTGGGACAGCCCAGTTCTGAGCGAAGCTTGCAGCACCGTCCATGGGACGATTAACTAGAGAGTCATAGTACGGAGCAGTTTGTTGCCAATAGTTCCCACCATAGTTAGAACCTCCGCCTGCGAATGGGTTTACAACTTGGTTGAAGGCTTGGCCAAAGCTTGGTGAGCCTCTTCCATACGTATTGCCATTAGGTCCTTGATATTGAGGACGAAATGGGCTTGTATACGACGGGGTTAAATAATTGGGATCGATACCCCAACCACCACCATTTTGATTGACGGAGTTGAGGGGATCTGCGAACGAGTTAAAGCGTGTATCCGCTTGTGTGCGGAATACGTCGTTGCTATTGGAGAACATTGCCATGTGTAGATTTTAAGTTTAGCTACCAAGATTTTCAGGCAACTTGATGCCGCTAACTTTGAAATTACCCTCAGCGTCCTTAGTAACCTTAGGCTTAACTGTTTTCCAGTATGCATATTCTTCCTGCATGCTGCGTTCCATCTCGGCTTTCTGCTCTTCCAGGTATAGCTCCATGTTAACGTAGTCATTCCACGTATCAGTTAGCTTTCTTTGTATCTCAGTGTGATGGGCTGCAGTGACTAACGCGGTTTGAACGAAGATTTTGTTCTTCGTTACTTCCTTGTTAGCCTTCATGATCAGGTATTCACGTAAAACTATGTCTTTAGAGGAGCCTAGCTTAGGGAGTTCGACCCCAGACACATACAGCTCCATCCTCTGACGTGCCCAGGGTCGTTTTAGAAATTTGCTTCACCCTCACGACAAGCGGCGTCCATCTTTTGATCGAACTTGACTAGAGCTTCGCTTAGAGCACCAATGACTACAGCAGGTAACTTACCAATCATCTCACGACGCTCTTTAATTTCGACTTTCTCATAGTTCTTACCAGCGTAAGCAATCATTGAGTAAATCAGGTTTAGGAATGCACGTTGCTCTGTAATCGTAGCCATGAGCTCGAATTTAGAGCCGTCAAGCTCACGAGAGATGGCAGTGATGTCGTTTGCGGAGCGAGCTCGGAACGTAACTTTTAGTTTACCTTTAATGGTAACTTCCTCTTGATATTCGCCTTGGAAAATCATTTCGTCAAAGATAGCCAGGAGTTCGGCTTTGTCATACTGCGGCTTATTCGCGTCTGCAGCAGGTTCAGTCTTTATTTCTTCTTTGACTGCTTTTGCAGATGTTTTGTCTGTCATGGTTTTTAAATCCTCTTTATGTTGATGTTGCCACTATGGCCTGTGTATTTTAGCAGTAGGACGGGCGAAAGTCCAGGCTTTAAAACTTGGATTAGGCGTTGTTCATAATTTTTGTAATTTTTTAAAAGCCATCGACTGTGAATTTCGCACAAGCGTGCGAAAATAGGCTAAAAATAGCAATGTTGCCTTATTTTTATGATTAAGATGTGAAAATTGGGCGTCAAAATCCATTTTGTCTTGGAGATTGCTTAAAAATTAAGCAAAATGACGTTCTGAGACAAAATGAGTAAAATTTTGTCATTGACTCTTGACTTTTAAATAAAAGATATGCTTGAATTCTGAGACAAACAGGACAAAATGACTTTTCACTTTGTCACAGACTTTTAAGTAATAAATTAAGGTGATAAATTAGTTTTAGACAAAAAGACAAAACTTTTCCAAAAAATATACCTACTTCTACAGAAATAAAAAATTACGAGGAAAAATATTCATCAAAATACACCCTCAAATCACGGGAGCCCCTTAGTCTTGGAAAAAGGTCCTCCTTATATATATATATTTTAT
>ERZ724509.280-NODE-280-length-24322-cov-12.369679_pt1 | contig 24322 bp, 28 predicted proteins | sample MGYA00376042_ERZ724509 | MGnify/ENA primary metagenome ERZ724509 (study PRJEB28724, sample SAMN07190887) | wastewater metagenome | isolation source: effluent of sewage treatment plant in Hong Hong | place: USA: Christiansburg, Virginia | collected 2016-03-01 ...
CGAACTCATGGGTCTGTACATGACGCACGCAGACACACTGCGCTGGCCCGATACCTCCAAGCTATGCGCCAAACGCATTGCGCCATGGCTCGACGGCCACCACGCATCCGAAGCCAGAACGGTGGCTGCGGCGATTGCCCGGGACATGGGAAAAGCCTACGCTCCTGCCACAATCAACCGCAGCCTGGCCGCACTCAAGAAAGCCCTGTCGCTCGCGTGGGAGCGCAACCTGGTGCCGGCCAACTACGGCGCCGGCATCAAGAGCCTACCCACGCACAACAAGCGCGAAATGTTCCTGACCATCGAGCAAGTGCACACACTGGCCGATTGCTGCCCGCCAGCCGCCCGTGCAGCCGTCTGGATCGCCCTGCTGACTGGTGCCCGGCGCGGCGAGATCCTCAAGCTGCGCGCCGAGGACGTCAGCGCCGACACCATCACCATCCACGCCGGCAACACCAAGACGCGGCGCACGCGCGTGGTGCCCATCGTGCCAGCGCTGCGGCCGTGGCTTGTGTTCGTGCCGATCGACTACAGCAGCTACGAGGGTTTGAAAACGGCGTTCCAGCGGGCGCGCATCGCGGCCGAAATGCCGTGGGTGAACTTTCACGACCTGCGCCACAGCTGCGCGTCGATCCTGATCGCCAGCGGCGCCACCCTGTACGAGGTCTCGACCATCCTCGGCCACAGCACCGTGACTACGACGCAGCGCTACGCACACCTCGAGGTCAGCCAACAGGCCAAGGCCATGTCGCGGGCGTTTTCCTGATGGATTACACCCAAATTGCACCCGGTTTTTCTGCTTGCTACACGTTTTGTAGCGTCAAACGTAATGTTTACGCTGGTGGGCGGTGGAGGTTTCGAACCTCCGACCCCAGCAGTGTGAATGCTAGTGAACGCCAGCGGCGGCAGGGCTACACAGAGGGAGATTGATCACCTGGCAGGCACAAAATGGCGCTGAATGTCTGGAAATTGCACCCAAATTACACCCAACTCAGTGCGGCCACGCCTGCACCAGACGCTTGTGGCGAGACTGGCACGCCGCGTACTGCTCGATCAGCTGCGCGCCCCATCTCAGCACCGTGCCGGATTGACCGTCACGGAGCTGTGGGACCGGCGGGCACGGAGTCGCCAGGTTCGCCGGGATCTCCGTTGGCTCTGGCGATGGCGCCCCTGATGACGCGCAGGCCGTCATCAGGCAGGCACACACGATCACGATACTCAATTTGAGTGACAACACGCTCCACCTCCCGCACGACGGGCACAAACTCTTTCTGGATCACGATTTTGTCGGACTCGTGAGCGACCGCTGCCGTGTTACTGTTCTGCCGGCGCAATCGCTCGGTGGCACGCTCATTCATGGACCGAGCTTGCGCGGCGATCGCGTCCTGGCCGGCGTGCCATCGGATGCCGGCAGCGAACCCGGAGACCGCAATGGCCGCCGCGATCGCCAGCTGCATGAGGATGCTGCTCACGCCAGGCCCTGCGTGTACCGCGTGCCCGATGGCGTGTAGTGCGCAGTCAGCACCTGGTTGCGCCTGCGCACGTTAAAGCTGATGTGCACCCAGCCGACCTCGAATATGAGCTGATCCCACTTGAGCGTGGGCTGCTCAGCCAACAAGACGCGGCAGATCTTGAGCGGGTCGCCGAACGCAGGCGACACGAAATCTGCCGCGTGGCCGGTGAGGTGGTCGCTACTCGGAGAGCCGCGCACCACTGCATTCAGGTGCGCACATCGGTATCCGCTCTTGATGATCACCGGGGCATCGAGCATGTCGCGGATCTGCTGCATTGCCGGTATCAGAACATTGGTCAGTGTGGCCACGATCGTGGCGCTGGGCGTGTTGTCGATCGCCAGGCGCGTCGCCGTGTGGCTGACCACGAACTCGGACAGGGCAAAGTTCTTGCTGATCATGGTTGCCGCCTCACAGATCCGCCCGCTCGGTGTCTGGCTGCGGGTCCCCGCGGCGCGGCCGCTCCCGGTTGCGCTGCCTGCCGGCATACCCGATCGTCTGCCACGGGAACCACTTGCTGTGGCTGCGCGTCAACGGCACGAACTGCTCGACGGGCATGCCTTTGGGCAGCTCTTGCGCCCATATGACGTGCGGGATACGAAATACGCCAAGGAAACGCACGTCGTCAGCGGGCCGGATGATGAGATAGCCGCCGCGCTTCGCGTAACGCGGCAGTGCAAAGGACCAACAGTTGCCCCACATCAGGCCGGGTATCAACCGCTCACCAGCTGCAGCCGCATAGGTCGCCACGGTGAACCCGATGATGCCCAGGAACCAGCCCACCAGGCCGAGCACCAGCAGCAACGAATGTCCGATTCGTTTCATGCGACTAATCCTTCGTGCTTGGAAAATCGGACGCGAGAAAATCGTCTTCGGGCTCATCCGCGCGCAGGTCCATCCAGTCGCTAGCCCGACGCTGGTGCCCGCGCCGGCTCGCGCGCAGGATGTACTCGACGACGATCAGCACCAGACCAAGGTGCACCAGCGCGTTGGCAGCCGCGATCGCCGAGGCGAATGTGTATGACTGCAGGGCCATCAGCGTGACACCAAGCAATCCAATGGACACCAGCACCAGGCCGAAATGCGCCAGAAGCCCGCAGCGCACGCGCTGGCTCATTACGGCGTAACCGGAAACGCTGGCCAACAGGCCCGACATGACCATGTTGAACATGTCGATCATGGGCTCACCCTCCCCGCCGACGAATCCAGCCGCTGATGATCTCGGCCCACGCTACGGTGCGCACAGCCTCGATCAGCGCGGCCGCGATGGACATGCCGAACATGCCAACGGCGAACGACAGCGCGGCCTCGGCACTGACGCTGGCCAGGCCGAACAGCTCGCCGGCGGCGGGTGCTATCCAGCCGGCGCACGCCGCGCCTGCAACGACGTTGGTGATGCGCTCATAACATCGCAGGCCTGGCGCAAAACGCAGGCCAACGATGGCGCCACCAACGCCGGCGGCAAGTGGGTGGGTGATGATCCGATGGGGGTCGATGTCCATCGTCTTTCCCTGCTCAGCAATGGTGCCCGGTGGGGTCAAATACGTCTAGAAGGTGATCGCAGATCCACGCTGCGAGTCGGCTTCGCCAGTCGCTTGTGGCAGCTCGCTGGTGCCGCTGCAGGCGCTTGGTCACCAGCAACTCGCGCGGCGGCTCGAGGAACAGGATGCTGGCGAAGGTGAGATTGACGACGACGTCGACGGCAAAGCCGAGCGCCACCCACGGCAAGGCCAGTACCTTGGTGACCGTGCTCAGCCGCTTGTCGAGATGGGCGCGGTACACGCCCATCACCATCACATACAGCGCCCACAAGAGCCAGGGCGCCAGGACCAGGGACAGCACCATGGTGGCGGTCATAGCGCTGCGTCCCGTTCCAGGGCCGCCTGGATGTAGAGGCTGTACAAGATGACATACAGATCACTCTGCGGCATCGACTCCCCTGTCAGCTCCCCGGTCTCGGGGTCGCGCAACGGGATCGAGGCCTCGGGGTCGAAGGGTTTCATGCAACCGCCGGTATCCGAAAAGGTGTTGGCGCCGTCAATGGAGATGACTTTTTCCTCGGCGAAGAATGCGCGTAGCGGCGACACCTCCGCCACCATTGGGCTCATGGGGTTCGCTCGAAGCCATTCCGGTGAGCCTGGCAGGGGATTGGAGATCGTGACGGATTTGCACCGGACCCATGAGGTGCCTGCGAGGGCTGATTCTCTGTAATTCATGCTGTTCCATTTACGGATAGAAGCACGGCACACGCACGATGATCCCGCCCACGGCGATGTACAGCGTATGTGTGAACGAGGTGCCAGGGTTGCCGACTGTGGTTGAGCTGGCGCGGTAGTAGTCGGCCGATGAGTACCCACCCAGGTACTGGACGTTCAAATTTGGCACGTTGGTATTCGATGCGATCACCAACGGCGGCGTGCCAGATGAGAGCGTCGATGTGATCTGCCCGGAGAACGTCGATTTGCCGAGCACAGCCAATGCGTTGCCGCTGGAAGACTCAGCGCGTACGCCCTCGCCTGATCCGCTGTTGTACCCGTACACGCCCCACCCACCCGTGACCGCCGATCCGATCAGCCCGTAATTGCCGGCGGCGGTGGCAAGCGCATACATGGCCGCGCCGGCGCCGGTGACTCCCGAATAAGCCGCAAGGCCGTACTGGGCCGTCTGCGACGAGTTAAATTTGCCGCTGGCTTGGATGCCCGACGGGACCACACCACGGGCGTCCAGATACCCGGTGGTGCTGATGCTCACAGACGACGACAGTTGCGCCGCAGCGATGGTGCCGGTCGCGACCAGGCTGCCGTCGATGAACGCAGCCACGGATGCCCAGGTGCCAGGGCTGCCGGCCACGGTGCACTCCATGGCGCCGCCGGTGTAATAGACGATGTCGCCTTTGATCGGCGAAGTGGGTGTCGCGCCGGCCGCAGTGGCGATCGCAGAGACTGCAGCCGCAGCTGTGGTGGCGTTCCACGCGCCAACGATCTTGGTGACGATGGTGCCGCGTGTGCCGGTCGCGCCTGGGCTCCCAGGCGATCCTGCAGCGCCATCGGCACCGTCTGATGCCATCAGGGCTGCGGCGGCCCATTCGGCAGCAAGAATGCTGTCGGTGGCTGTCGGCTGCACCGCCACGGCCGTCGCTTGCGTAACCCATAGGTGCTTGCCACCCGATGACGGCACGGTAGCCGTCCAGCCGTTGTTGATGCCGGTCATGCCACCCGTTGCAAATGTGTAGGTGACGGTTGCGCTTGGAAGCGATGGGCCGACTGAGTTGCTGGCGTTGCGCTGGTACACCATGGCCGTGGCCACGTTCAAGCCGTTCGTACCATCCTGCGCCCATTGAACCGGCGTCGCCCACTCGGTGTCGGCAATGGTATCCAGGGCCGTGCGCGCCGACGCCGATGCGACGGTGAGGTACAGCGGGTTGCCATCGACCGCGGGGATGTCCCGCAACCATCCGTTGAGCAGCGGGAATGTCGTGATGCTGCCGGTGGCAAAGTCCCACGTGACCGCACCTGGCCCACTGGTCGCTGAGTCGACCCAGGTGGGTGCGCTGGCAGATCGCTGGTACGCATATGCCAGCCCGTTGCTAATCCCCGCAGAGATGACCGGCAGCGTGCGCAGAATCCAGATGGGTGTTGTGCTCTCCAGTCCAGAGGTGTCGACGGCCACGATAGCGAATATGTAGTCTCCTGGCACGCCGTAATCAGTGTCGAAGCCGGCAGTGATAACCCCGTCATGCATCGGCGTCATCGTCGACCAGTCCGGCGTGAGGCTGCCCCCAAGGTACGGCAGGAACCGTAGCCGGGCGCCCGCCAGGTCGCTCGGGGCGCTGCTGGCCGGGGAGTAGCCAAAGGTCACGAAGCGCCGGCCGGTGTCTGGCGAAAACGTGAAGTCAAAAAAATCGAAGTTTGGCGGCGGTGCGGTCTTGCCGATCACGAGGTGGGTCACCTGCGTGCCCCACAGGCCTACCGCGACCCTGTTGCGTGCACGGGCGCGCACGGTGTAGTAGGCCTTGTCTTGCACGCCTGCTATCACAACTTGCGTCTGCGCGCCGTCGATCAGCACCGACGCCCACTCGTTGCCGCTGATGACGCTACGGTATTGCACCTCGACACTGCCGCCGCTGATCACGCTGGCATCGGTGATGGCGGGCCAGCTCACACGCATCCGGCTGACGATTGTGCCGTCTGCCATCTTCAAAAGCTCGGACGTGCCGCTGGTCACCGTGAGCGCACCGACCCCGGGCACATACCAGGGATTCGGCAAACTGGTATTTTCCGCGTAGCCCTGCGGATCGAAAGCGGCATCGACTGCATAAATCGCGCTGGCCGTTTCCTTGAGCGTGAGCTGCAGGAAGCCCTCGGCCGTCCACTCGCGCCCGAGCACCGTGAACAACTTGCCGGTCCAACCGTAGCGCGGCAGCGTGAGATCCACAGTGTCGAACAACTCGACCGGGTAGACCCGCAGCTTGAACGGGATCTGCACGGTCAGAGGATCGCGGGAGTCGCGCATCATGACGCCGGCCACGTGCAGAGCCTGGGCTGCGTACCCGATGGCCGCAAACGTGACGCCCTGGGCAAGCTCGACGCCGTCACGGGCGATCAGCGCGGCGCTCTTGAGCGGGGACAACGTGATCTGCTTGTACTCTTGCGCGGCATCCCAAATCTGCACGTTGACGGTGTTGATCTTTTGCGCGCGCTCACGGTGCACGGCAATACTGATCGGGTGCATCTGCTCGGCCGCGCCAGAGCGCACCACCACTGCCAGGTCGGCGTCGCTGAGCGACAGCACGCTAGCCGTGGCCACGCCGGCCTTGACGTACAGTTCACCCCCGGCGAAGGCCCAACTGCCGGCCATGGCCTGGCTCAGATCGTCGAGCAGGTCCTTTGCGGCCGAGCCGAAATACGCGACGATGCCGGCGCGGTACAGCGGCACAGTGGTGGTGACACCGTCGACCACATAACCTTGGGATGTGTCGCACGCATCGGCCGCGGCGATGACGCGCAGATCTTCGGCGGCGGTGATGGTGGCCTTGCCAAACGCGGGGTGCGTGTATACGTGGCGCATCATCAGCGCCGGGTTGTCGCTCCACGCGTTGGTGAACGTTCGCGGGTCGTCGATCTTGGCGCCACGCACCACGGCAGTTACGACGGGCAGCCCGGTCGAAAACGCGACTTCGTCGTATGTGAACTCACACACCAGGTAGGCCACGGCGCGCGCCTGGTGAAAAGCCGTCCAGATTCCAGGGAACAGGGCCTGCACGCGCGCATCAGCCGCCTGGCCCGTGGTGCCGAGCACGGCGCGGACATTCGCCTTGGAGACTGTGCTTTCGTATTGGTAGTGGATTGTTGCCCCAGCCGTAGTCGTCCACGTGACCCCGGAGCCAGTGATCGCCACCGCCTCCATGTCCCCCTCACGCCCGGCCACGGTTCCGGTGTATGCGGAAATGCTGCCGGGCAATGGCGCGGCTGGCAGCGTCTGCGCAGACCCAGTACCAATCGCCGTGGCGCTGAGGGTCTGGGTGATGGAGTAGGGGGCGTTGGTGACGTTGCCGGACCCGTCCAACGTCACAGGCAAGTCGTTGAAGTAGACAGTCTCCACCGCGTCGATCTCATGCCCGGCCAGGGCGACGAGCATTACAAACGTCGTTTTGTTGCTGCCGGTCGAGGCTTTGAAAAACACACTGCCGCCCTTGCGCACCCGGCCCAGGACCAGCTCGCGCGGGGCGATGGTGCCGACCACATTGGCGAGCCTGTCCACCTGCGACGCGTTGTACGCGTCGCGGGCCTGGCGCTTGGCTTTGCGCGACTGCGCCGCCGACAGGGCTAGGCCGCCAATCAGCAACCCATAATTGGCCACGAACGCGGCAGCGACGAGCGCCGTCCCAGCACTCGCCCCCAGCCACAGGAAAACGTTGGCTACGACAGTCGGCATCAGCCAACCCTCCAGGCGCACAACGCGCTATCGCGCGGCACCACGTGCAATCCTTGCGGCCCTGGTGCGACAGCGTCCTGGGCATTGACGCATACCGCCAACGCCTCGCGTCCCATGGCATCGATCAACATCACATCGCCCTGGCGCGCCTGGCCCGGTGCAATCGGCTCGCCCAGGCAGGCCGTCGCAATACCGCGCAGCCCACCATGGTGGCGCAGTGTGCGCGCTGCCTGCAGGGCGGTGCCATGGCCACGCAAGCCGGCAGACAGGTCCACCCCCGTGATCGCGGCGACGGCATCGCCAGCAAACAAGGCGCAGTCGTTGATGCCCCACGCAAACGGGCGCCGCAAGCGGCTATACACCAGCGCGTCAAAGCGGATGGGCCAATCCGGCAAACGGGTGATGGTCATTTGTAAAAATACTCGCGCGATGGCCACACGATCGGCTTATCGGCCTGGTTGACGACGAACTCGAATGCCAAGTCGCCGGCGTACAGCGCCTGCTGGTCGGCGTCGCTGTAGGTCGATGGGTTGCCGCGCAGCAGATCCACTGCACCACTCTCCGCACTCACGCTGATCACGACCGTGGCGCCGTCTTCGCTGATAGCCATGGTGTCGCACTTGCCGACCCAGTCGATCGGCGCATCGAGCACGGTGTATGTGGTGGTCTCCACGATGGCGGTGCGAATCGTCACCACAGCGCCCTGCACCTGGTCGGCGCTGTCCAAGGCCAGGGCAATGGTCGCGTCATCGCCGGCCATGATCTGCAGCGACAGACCCTGGACCTCGCCGGGCTTGTCGGTGATGGCGCTGACGCTGCCAAGGCCATAGGCGCCTTTGTAGGTCACAGACGACCACACCAGATCCCAGTTGCTGGAATTGAGGGCAACTACACCACCAGGAAAGACCATGTGCACGAACTGCACCAGGGCCACACTACCGCCAGCCAGCGCGGCGAGAACAGGCGCGGAAAGCGTCTTCATGATGCGATGTATTCCCCAAAGTCGAATTGCGTGGTGCCGATGGCGCCGGGCTCGTACTGCACCTCACCGGCAGACAGCAGACGAAAGAGCGCGGTCGGCTTGTCCCAGGTGACCAGGGCGTTGTCGGTCAGCGCGGTGCGCACGCGGTTGACCACTTGCACCGTCGCGCCTCCACCCGATGCCGTCACATCGGCAGCGACCATGAAAAGTCGACCGCCGACGCCGAGCATGTCGCCGGCCAGCAGAGTGCCGGTGCTAGGCGAGATGCCATCCACCGGAATGGCGCTGGCGCCCTGGGCCACCGAACCATCGACCATCATGGTGCCGCGCGCCGTGCCGCGCGGCTGCGGCCGCGCAAAATGCCACAGCGGGACCCAGTTGACCTGGCCACGCATGCCGGCGATGAATGCATCGCGCCAAGCGCCATCACGCTGACGCCCGGCCGGCAACACGCAGGACAGGTACCAGCGATCGTTGAGGAGATCGACCGCTTGTTCAGTGCCGCCAAATGGCGACGCGCTCACGCGCTGGTTGGTTGCCAGGACCAACGCGCACGTACGCGGCGAAAACGCAGCGGGCAGAGAGACCACGCTCATGACAACGCCCCGCCGTAACCTGCACTGCGCGCCATGCCGGCCTGGATCTGACGCACAAGCGCAGCATTGTTGCGCTGGAGCATGGACACGGTGGCGATGTCGCCGACCTGCTGGCTGATGTGGACCACCACGCTGCCAGCACTCTGTCCGCGTGTGTGGTCTGTGACGGTTTCGTTTCCGTGCATCACGGCGAGAAAGCCGCCACGCCCGTCGACACCGCCCGAGCGCGGGCGGTTGCCGGTGTACCCGCCACCGTCGAATGACAGCAGTTCGCCAAGAGCCCCCAGAGCTCCACTGAACAGGCCACCGGTGCCGCCTTTGCCGAACAGGCCTTCTGTGATCTTGGCGGCCGCGGCTTCGGCCACCATGCGGTTGATCATCTTGGTGAAGTTCTTGCCGATGCTGTCGAAGTTTCCACCCAGCATGTCGGCCAGGCCGCTGCCAATGCTGTCCTGAATGTTATGGGCCGCCTGCTCGGCGAAGCTCGTCATCTTTTCGTACCCGGCGGCGGCAATGTCGAGCCGAGCAGAAACGGCTTCGAGGTATTGGGTCTCGCCAATGCGGCCCTTCTCGAACAAGTCGGTCAGAAACAGCATGTCGCTACGCGACTCGGCCAACTTGGCTGTGGCAGTGGGCGCGAGCAGCTGCGCGCCACGCTGGGCCAGTGCCTCGTTTTCTTGGTTGACGCGGTCACCCTGCTCGATGGCATATTGCCGACCCAGGCGGATGCGTTCTTCCTGGGCTGCGGCAAGCGCCTTTTCCGAGTCGACCTGCTGTGCCAAACCAAGCACGAGCTCGCGCACCTCCTGCACCTGGCCGGTGGTGCCCAACGCACGCAGGAAGTTCAAGGCCTTTTCTTGCTCGGTGAGGTTCTGCGTTTTCTCGATCGCGTTGCTCAGTTGATCGACGTAGCTGGCAAGAGCGCGCTGCGCCTCAGTAATCGGCTCGGCTTTTGGCGCGCCAGCGCCGCGGCCACCCTTAGGCGTCTTGCCACCGCCGATCTCAGCCACCGAAGGACGAACCAATGGCGGGTTGACAAAGCCTCGCCCGCCGCCAGCGTCGGCGAAGGAGCCGGTGGCACCGCCGGTATTGGCCGGCGAGGCCGGGCCAACGAGTCCGAGGTCCTGGTAAAACCCTCTTACGTTTTTCCAGTAGCGGTTGGACATCATGGTCAGAAAGCCCTGACCATCTTTTGTCGCGGCCCGAAACTCCGCCGCCGTTTCGTTGATTGCCTGGACCAGACCGCTAGCCAACGTACGTGTAACGTCCTGCACGTTTTTCTGCATCACGAGCAATTCGCGGTTGAACTTTTCCGCCTCCTCGGCCTGCTCTGTAGTGACGGTCGCCACCAGGTCGCCGACCTCAGCCAGGTTCTTCATGAACGGGGCGATGTCCTTGACGGCGCGACCGAACAGCACGGTCTGCAGCCGAGCTTTGGAGCCATCGTCCGCGAACCCAGCCATTGCCAGCGCGGTCTGGCGCAGCGCTTCCGCCGGGTCCAGGCGCTTTAGCTCTTCGAGCGACAAGCCGAGCGCATCGAAGGCTTGGGCAAAGTCTGTGCCAGGCTTGGCGTCGACCAGCGTCTTGTTGAACTTGGTCAGCGTGTCGGCAACTGTCTCGAAGCGAGTGCCGGTGCGCGCGGCAATGTCTTCCAACGCGCTCAGGTTTTCGATGCTCGCCCCTGTGGCGTCTTTAACGTCGTTGAGTGCGTCGATGCTGTCGATCGCGCTTTTGGTGAGCTGTACAAAGAAACCCACCGATAGGCCGGCGACCAGGCCGCCAGCGGCCGCCTTGATGGTGCCCAGAGCGCCAGAGATCTGCGCGGCCGTGCGGTCGCTCACGCGCGCGGCTTGACCCATGTCGGCGGTGAACCTGGCCAACTTGGCTTCAAGATCGATCGACAGTGTCTGCAGTGACATGGTGCGTCAGTCGCCCTGGGGGCGGTGATTTTTGATGGTGGTAAGTCGGAGCACGAAGGCGGCCAGGTCATCGATGCCCAGCAGGGCGGCAACGAGCGGCAGACCGGCCCAGTCGAGCCCGCCCGTGCCATTGGCCAACATGTTCCAGGCCCGGATGGCCAGCAGCTCGTCGCCGGTAGGCTCGGGTGGTGTTTCGCCCTCGTACTGGCCGGCATTGCCGTCCAGCAGGGCGATCAGTTTTTTCTGTCGACCTCTTGCTTTTGGATGTAGGCGACGGTCGCGTCAAGTAGCGCCTTGCTGACAAGGCTCAGCCAGTCCGAGCGCGTGGCGACGAGTTCGGTCCACAAACTGGCGTCATAGGCCAGCAGGTCACTCGCACCAATGGAGGGGCCGAGCAAGTCGGCAGCGCTGAAGCCGGACCAGTCGACCGTGAAGCGGACAACGGCTTCGTAGTCGACCGCCAGACGGGTGTCGGCGCGCACCAGGTGGCGGCTGATCTCCACGTCGTTGGGGCGAATGATGCGCACGCGCTTTGCCGGCACAGGGCCCTGCACCGGCACGAGCTCGACCCATGCCATGCGCTGCTCGCGCATCTGGCGCAACAGCGCCTCGGTCCCTGCGTTGCTCATGCAGCCGCCGGCAGGAACAACACCTGGCCCTTGACCGTGACGTCAAAACCACCCTGAGCCAACTGGTTGGTGGCCAGCGACTCACCTGGCAGGCTGGGCTGCCCACGGAACACCCGGCGCTCGCCATTGCTGCAGGTGATGCGGAACACGCAATAGCCGTCGTTCCGAGCGGCTGCGCGCACGACGGCGATGGATGCTAGCTGGCTCTCGGACAGGCCGCTGAAGGTGACAGTCTGCGCGGCGAGCAGGCCCGACACTTCCTGGCGGATGGTGTCGATCAGGCGCGTGGCGTCGAGCTTCTCACCGGCGCCACCGCCGATCTCGTAGTTCTGCAGGCTCGACAGGGTGGACCATGTGGCCACCGGCGTAATCTGGCCGCTGGTGAATGTGCCGTAGCTGGTGGCGTCAACGTCTTCGGCGTTGAAGGCGTCGGTGGTCTGGCCGGCGACACTGTAGGCCTGCCCGAGCAGCTCCTCCATGCCGGCGGCCAGGCTGAAGTAGCCAATCGCGCCGTTGGCCTGGCCATGAGCAGTGGCGCCAATCGCGCATGGCAACGCCTTGGCTGCCGATTGCACGGTGACAGGGGTGCCGTAGGTGGCGGCGATTTCCACCCGGCAGTTGCGGCCTTTGTGGTTGGACATACGAAATCCTTTCAAGTGTCAAAAAAAAGGCCTGCGAGTGGCAGGCCGGGTGGGGAAAGCGGATGACTTGGCGACTGCGTCAGTCGTCCCACCAGTCGACGGTCAACACGGCGGCTTCGAGATCAAGGTCGGCAAGGTATTCGCCCAGGGGGCCGGCCACCGCGCGCTGGTTGGCAATGCAGACGGCTTTGACGGCTGCGGCCACCGCATCGGCCGCCACACGGGTGTCGGCCCAGCACTGCGCGGTGAGAATGGCCTTGCTGGCCAGTAGCGCGCCTGACAGGCTGTATTCGTTCTCCGTGTCGGTTAGCTGGAGAACGACATAGGGCCGCACATCGGTTTGCTCTGCGCGTTCGAAGCGCACGCGCTGGCCAACCAGCGCGGTGACGCCGGCGCTGCCCACAAGGAGGGCGCGCAGATCGGTGGAGGCACTCACGGCACGACCTTTCCGGTGGCATTGGTTTTGGAGAGCCACTTGCCCAGCTGCACCTTGAAGATGTCAAGCGCCGGGCGTAGCATGCGGGCGCTGCGCTGCAGGAATCGAATCTTCGGCAGTGCACCCACGGCGCGCTTGCCACGACGGGCGCGCACACCCTTGACCAGCACCACTGTCTTGCCGGCCCGCTTGAAGCTGATGCGACCGATTCGCGAGCGAGCGCCCGACCCTGCACGCTGCGAGCGCCCAAACTCCAGCCACTGCCAGTAGTACGGGTCGTTCGGGTTCAATGCCCCGCTACCCTTGCCGCCGGCACGGGCCGCGGCCCCCTTGAATGCGCGGATCTGCGAGCTCTTGAGTGGCTTGACGTTGACGAACACACCCACGTCGCCACGGCGCCGCGCGATCTTGCTGGTGCGCACCGTGATGGCCTTGCGAACCGTGCCACGGCGCCGATGCGGATTCTTGCGGGCGCTGGCTTCTGTGAGCGTGGGCGCCAGGCGCCGGGCCTCGTCACGCACCAGGCGAACGCCAGCGGCCAGTGCATTGCGCAATACCTTTTTCTTCATCGCCAGCGGGATCTCGCGCAGCTTACGGGACAGCTCGTCAAAGCCGTGTAGCTGCTGCGTGTCAACGGCCATCTTTGACCCCCTGGCGGCATAAGAGGCGAGTGCGGTCCCTGCGACCGCCAAAGTCTTCTGCGCTGATGATGTCGTACCCCACACCGGCCCATTCGAGCCGCCAGGTTGTGCGAACGTCTGCACGGTGGCGGATATGGAGCTCGCGCACGTCGTCGTCGCCGATCTGCGCGGCTTGCACGGCCTCGACGCTGCGCTGGTTGATGCGCTTGGCCCATACAGAGCCCTCGTCCACCCATGTGATGGTGTCCTGCCCTGCCGCATCGGTGACAACGCTGCGGCTAAACAGGGTGATGCGCTGATCGAATCCTCCAGACGCCAGCATCACACGCTCCAATCGCGCACGGTGTCGAGCAACGCCTTGACGCCGAACGGCAGTTCGACTGTGGCGCCGCGCGTGACGGCCTCGGCGTTGTTGACCAGGTGCGCCACCAGCAGCAGCAACGCCGATTTGACCGCCGGGTCGACAGCATCCACGCCGGCGTTGTACCGAACTTTGACCGCGTTGACGGCGGCCAGCGTGTCGGGCCAGCCGGTGCCAACGGCCGGCGCCGTCCAGGCAGGAACCGCGAAGTCGTCGAGCATGTAAGCGTTGCTGGCCAGGGTCCGCGTTACGCCGGCGGTATCGACATACGTGATGCTGTCAATGCTGGTTACCGGTCCCTGCAGCAGGAGGATCGGGCCATCGGGGAAAGCATCAAGCGCAACCTCCAGCACCTGGGCGCCGATGCTGGCGCCGGTCTCGTGCTGTGCCATCGCGTGCGCACCAGCCAACGCGAGGGCCAGTGGGCCGTCCAGGGCCGTGCCGTCGATGCGTGTGTGCAGGCGCAGCTCGGACAGCGTCAGGATGCTGGTGAGCGTGGGCGGTGTGATGACCTTGATCGACATGGCCTACCTTCGAGCGCCTGGCGCGTTTGAGTACCGACGCGGATACGACCTGCGCATGCTGCCGGCCAGTGATCCAAGGACAACCGGGCCGCGGGTGCCGCCGGTGGTCGTGAAATTGTCTAAGGTTGCCGCGCCCGACAGGCTGGAGGCAACCGCCGTCGACGTACCGCCGGTCGTGGCGAAATCATCCAGCGTGGCAGCGCCAGACAGGATCGACACAACTCCGACCGATGTGCCGCCGGTGGTCGTGAAATCGTCCAGCGTGGCGGCCCCGGAAAGCGTCGTGACAACGCCGGTAGAAGTCCCGCCAGTCGTCGTGAAATCGTCCAGCGTGGCAGAACCGGAAAGCGTCGGCGACGGGTTATAAGGCGCGACAACGATCAGATCGTCAGTCCACGCGGGTGCGCCGTTTTGCCCAAACGCTGGCGGCCTGTAGTAGGCCCCGGCACTGACTACCTGATCGTAATAGACCACGTTAACCGCCGTCCCACAGAATGCCCAACTGCGCGCCGCTGTTGGCGTCCGGCGTCAGCGCAATGTTGGCGCAGTAGCCATTGGTCACACCAGGAATGGCAACTATCCCACCAGTCACATGCGACCCAACCGCGCTGCCTGCCGCGTCATACAGCTGATAGCCAGGCGTGGTGATCGTGTCAGTTGTCAGGTACGGCGCAACCTTGCACACGACCAGACTCGATGGCGGCAGCGTCGGCGGGCTGTAAACCTCGACTGCCGCCGCATTACTGCCATTGATGTTGCCAAAAACCGCAATGCCCGCGAAGTCCCCAAAAGCCCCGTTCGGCACAGCTGACAATGCAATCCACCAGCCATTGGTGACATTCGGGATGGCAATGAACCCTGTTGTGATGGCCGACCCGATAGCCGTCAGGATGCCTGATTGGATGTCGTACAGCTGAACCGTCTTTGTCCCAAGGGTGTCAGTCGTCAGATACGGCGCACGCACCAACACCGTCACTACGTTGTAGTTGTTGGGGATGATCGCGCTTGATGCGGTCGAATAGCTACTATTGCCGACGCTGTTCGTCGATCTGACCTGCACTGTGATGCTGACGCCATTGACTGGCGAAAACGTGATCGGAGCGCCCGCACTGGCCGCGCTGGCCGTTTGCCCCGATGATGTCAACAGTGAGTTGCCAGTGATCGTCGCGCCGCCGTTGTCGCTGCTCTGCGTGTAGCTCGCCGTTACCGTGCCGTCGTGGTTGTCCACCAGCACAACGGATGTCGGCGCACTTGGGACAACTGCCGATCCGTTGTAAGTCTGGGCGCTGGCGCTGTCGCTGTCGGTGATCTGGATCGTTCCAAGGACCGTCAGGTTCAGGTCAAACGTGGCCGACGTGCCCGACACGTTGGCATAGTTGCTGATCGTTGCAGATCCAGATCCCCCCGTGACTGAGAATGGATTGCTACCGGTCCAACTGGTGCCAAACCCGGTCGCGGTGATGGCAATGGTGCCGGTCGCGTGCCCGACGCTCGGACTGATCGAAAACGCCGCGCCGCCGCTTCCAGCGGACAGCGGCGCGCCAAAAGGCGCACCGGCGAATGGGCCTGCACCGAACATCAGAACACCTCGGTCATTGCGACAAAGCTGATCAGGCCCGCAAACGCGGCCAGGCCCTTCGACCCGACGTTGGATTGAAACCGCAGCCGCCCATAGTCGTCGGTTGCCATCGCTACCGGCCCGATGGACCGTCCCCCAGACAATGCTTGCGCCGTGCTGGCGTGTCGCTGGTCATACAGATAATTGACGGTGCCGCTGCCGTTCTTTTCAATTGACATGATCAATAGATTGGTGTCTGCAAAATTGTTGACCGGATATGTCCCAGCGGCCCAGGCTACAAAACCAGCCCTGCGCGATGTAATGCGCCCGTTCGATGTGGTGCAGACTCCGCCGATGTTGGCTTCGATGGTCCACACGCCGGACACGTCCGTGGGGAAGGTATACACCCCTGCACTTTCCGTTGCTGTTGTGCTCGTGGACAGTCGCATCAACCCCTTTTGAGCAATCCGACGATCCAGCACACACACCCATTTGTTCGCCGCGACATACTCAAACTCCATCGTCTCGCCGGTGATGAACAACCGTGTGATTTCGCTTGCCGCCGCAATCGTCGCACCCCCCAGCGCGCAGGTCTGGCCCGTGCCGGTCTTGAGAATCAGCTCGAACGTCGCATTACCAGTCAGCATGGTGATGCAAATTCGGTCACCGACTGCCGCCGTGATGGGCAGCGTGTAGTCCCGATCAGCCGTAGCCCAGGAAGTGGCATCGACGATGTAATGACCGCCGGGGACCATCGTCGTATTCGCATCGGATCCTGTGAGCGTCGATAGCACGCTCGATGCAAGTAGCGCAATGCCGACGCGCTTTGTACCCGCTGCCCAGCTGATCGCCGACCCGGTACTGGACGCCTTGAACACCCCACGCGCAACACTGGTGCCGGAGTGCGTGTATGTGCCGACCCAGGTTTCCCACTCGCCCGTTCGAACGCCAGACCCATCAACCGCGTACATCGTCCAGCGCGCCAGCAGGCCATCGGCAGCCGCTGGAACAGCCTGGAAGCCGGTCACTGCGCCTGCCAGGGTGATCGCGCCGGTGCCGGTCGTCGTGCTGGTCATCAACACATTGTCAAAATTCAATGGTCCGCTCATGGTGTGTTCCTATCGTGTCTTGATTGCTGCGCCACGGCTGCGATACGTCCCATGGGGATCGCGCTGGCCTAGGATGGTTGCGAGGGCTTGCAGGTAGGCGCCGCCCGACGCGGACGGATCGAGGCCAATGGTCCCCTCCAGGCACTCGGTCAGTGCATAAAGTGAGACCGTGCGCGCCTTGCAGCTTGTCGGGTTTGCCTCGATGAAATTGAACGCGTTTTGAATGTGCGTCACCAGTTGCGCAGGCGTGGGCTGCACAACCCAATTCGGCGTGTCGTTCCCGTTCGCCTGGTTGGTTGGATCGGAATCGAGTTGGTAGCTGTTAGGGAATCCACTTGTATTGGCGATGCAACGGTAGTCCTGACCAACTGAACAGTTCGGAACTGTTGCACTGTGCAGGCTCAGATTGCTCGTCCATACGGCCTCCTCGCGGGCGCGGAACGTGGTGTAAGCCTCGCCTTGTGCGCCGCCCGTTGGCCCGACTGAGTAGTTTCCGAGCGCGTCCCACGCGAACGTCGTGGCGCCCTTTGGCCCCCAGCAGACGATGTAGGGGTATACGCCGACAGCATTGGCTCGCGTCACAAGGTCATCGATGTCGGCCTTCATGTTGGCAGCGCTGCCGTTGTAATTCCAATTCCGCGTAGCTTCTGCGGCAAACCAGTACAGCAGCGGCTGATTCGCGCGGCCCCCTTGCGCAGATGTGTCCACCTTGAAATAATTTGAATCCTGCATTCGCGTGATCAGCCAGTCTCGCGTATGCGGCCAATCTGACGGGTCTGTGCCGTTCAATGTCCCGTAAATGTTGTACTTCGGAATCCGTGTGCAGCTGCCGATGCCCTGCACCAGACAGTACGGCATCTGGTTCTTGTATTGGCTCTTGAAGTAGTAATACAGCGGAGCATTGAACCCGGCCCACTGCTGCGCACCGCCAAACCCATCCATCGATCCGTCGCCGAACATCGGGAACTCGGGATCAACCCCGACACCCCACAGGATGTAATAGTCGATGCCAGCCGAGTAGCATTTCTGGAGCCGCTCATCCTGTATCGCTTGCGCATCCTCGGTGCCGACAAGATCGCCATTCCCATCGACGGACATAAACCACGGCAGGCGGTAGTGCCACTGCGGCGGTCTGGCGATCTGCAAATTGGCGTTGCGCATGCCAGACCCGGCCCACATGCCGAATACGCCAATACCTAGGGTCGGACGAGCCATGCTTATGCCGTTGCGTGCGGAATGACGATAGACAAACCGGTGAACGTGACATCCGTGCCATTGACGACGCCGCCCGTATTCGTCCACTGCCCTGCGCCGCCGCCCACCTCGATGTCGATGATGGCCGTGCCGCCTGATGTCGAGATGCGCCAGAACGTCGGCGTGCCGGTGACGTGCCCGCTGTTGGTCTGGCTGATCCCGGCCTCGTCGATGTCAACCGCGCCAGCAGTGGCCGTGCCGATAGTGGCGCCAAATGTGCCGGTGGCAAGCAGCGTCCCGGCAGGCGTGCCAAGGTCAGTCGGAACCGTGCCGTCGTAGGCTTTGATCGTGGCCGACGAGCCGCAAGCGGTGATGAGTGCTTGCGCCAGTGCGGTGCGTGCTGAGGTAAGAATTCGCATATCAGTTCCTTGTGTCTGTAGGCCGAGTGATCAGGCCGCCATCAGTCGCGCCGGCTCTTGGCGTTGGCGACTGCGTCTGGATGTGCGTCAACCGCGCCCACATCGACAAGCTGCTTGATCACGTCGGGGTCCGCGCTGACAAGATCGCCGCATTTGGCGCCGTACTGCGGCAGGTCGATGAGGGCCCGCGCCTCGGCTGGTGCTTTGGCTTTTGCCATTTATTAGCCTCCATCTGAAAAGTTGGGCCGGAGTTACCCGGCCCGGCGCGCTTAAGTGGCGCTGTTGGCGTAGTGCTTGACAGCCAGCGTGTCGGTCAAGTTGCCGCCGGTGCGCATCCAGCCGCAGAAGCCGACCTGGCCGTTCAGGGCAAAGGCCGAGTCGTCGAAGCGGCGCATCAGCACCGAGCCGGCCACGTCGCGCACGATGTACTTGGAAAAGTCACCAAAGGCGATCGACTTGGCGTTGGCGGCCATGACGGCTACGTCGTCGTTGGAGACAACCGGCTTGCCCAGCAGCATGTCGGGCTTGTCGCTGGTGATGCTCGGCTCCCAGATCGGGCGGCCGGTGGTTTCCTTGATCTTGGACACGATGGCCACCGACAGGTCGTTCATCATCCAGCTGGCGTTGCCGCGGTATGCGCGGTTCACCGAGTGCTTGAGATCGACCAAGTCGTCATAGATCACGGTCAGGGTCTGGCCGGTGGTGCCGGTCTTGCCGGCGCTGGTGCGGGCCATGATGCCGAATGGCTGGCCGGTGCCGGTGCCGACGGTGTAATGCGTGTTCGTGATGCGGCCCAGGCGAGTCGCCAGGCGGTCAATGACAAACGCCACGACATCGATGGCACTGTCCTGCACCAGCTCAAGCGGCAGTGCGATCTTCTTGGAGCTGTACTTGTACGGGTTGACCGCCACCGTCGTGAATGTGATGTCGGCGCCGGCTGCGGCGGCATTTTCCGCGACGATCTCGCCAACCTCGCTGGTTCCATCGCTGCCAGGGAAGTTCAGCACGTTACCGCCCTGCGTGGTGATGACCTTGGCCAGCTCGCGCATGGCGCCGTAGGCCTTCATCGCGTCGACCACCATGGCGTTGATCTCTGCCGGCACGGTGTAGCCACCTTCGCCCGCCATCGTGGTGCTCATGGCGTTGCGGATGGCGATGGCCTGCTCGGCATTGACATCGTGGCCATTGCGCAAATACAGGGCCACTGCGTCGCGCACGCTGATGGTGCCGTCTTCCTGACGCTTGGTGCCGCGCTGCTGGCCGCCCGGATTGGTGATCTCGTTGAAAAACTTGTCGGCGTCGATCTCGCGCATGCGTTCCTCGGCACGGATCTGACCCTTGGCGCGCTCGATCTCGTCGGCCATGTTGTCGAACTGGGTCTGCTCCTCCTTGGTCCAGGTGGCAGAGCCCTTGTTGGCCAACAGGTTGTTGGCTTCGCGTGCGAGGTTGGCAATCTTCTCGCGCAGTGCTTGAATATTCGTCATATGACACTTTCAAAAATATGGGCCCGCAACTGCAGGCCCGGACAGTGGCGAACCGGCCACCGGCGGTGTGGTTGCGCGAGAAGCGCTACACAACTGGATCGGCCGGCGCCATGCGTGACGCGGCCAGTTGACGGAGATCTAGCTCACCCAGCGCCGCAAGGCGGCCGGCGTAGTCGTTGCTGACGGTGAGATCGACGACAACGGGTGCTGGCGTGTGCACCACGGGGTCGGGGTCTGCGATCTGAGCGGGCGCGTTCTTGAACACGCCGGCCAGGTTCCATGTGTTGCTGGTGCTGCCCTTGGCCGGAATGGCAGCCACGCGATCGGCGAAACCCTGCGCCACTGCCTCGGCGGCGGTGAACCAGGTCTCGGCGTCCATCCAGGCGGTGACCTGGTCGGTGGCCTTGCCGGTCTTGTCGACATAGCCCTGCACGATGCTGCCCTCGATCAGTTCGAGCAGGTCGGCGGTCTCGCGCATGGCCTTTTTGTCTCCCCAGACCATACTGCTGGCGTTGTGGATCATGATGAACGCGTTATCGGAGATCTCGACCTCATCGGCGGCCAGGGCGATCGAGCTGGCGGTGCTGGCGGCCAGCGCGTCAATGTGGGCGATGGTCTTGCCGGCGAACCGGCGAATGGCCTGCTGGATGGCCTGGCCCTCGAACACGTTGCCACCGGGCGAATTGATGCGCAGGTGCAGCACTTGCACATCGGCGAGCTGGTCAAGGGCGGCGATGACATCGCGGGCGCCGATGCCCAAGAACGAATCGATCTCGTCATAGATGTACAGCGTGGCCTCGCCGGCGGCCTGGTTGCGCACCAGGCTGACTGGCCGGCGCGCTGCGGCACCATTGCGAAAGGGCTGGCGAATGTTCATGGTATGGGCTCTTTCGTGGGCGCGGCGGCAGCGGCTTCGCGCGGGTCAAAAATGCGGGCAGACGCGCCACCCAACGGTCGCAGGCCTTTGGTCTTGCGGATCTCGTCCACGCTCATCCAGCCCATGCCAGAGCCAGGGCCACCGAGCGCGGCGCGGTTGTATTCGGCCTGGGCTTTGCTGTCGCCCTCGATCAGGGCCTCGCGGTCGAAGCGCACGAAGCGCCCGGCCCGGTTGGGCCACAGCTTGCGGTTGAGTTCCTGCTCGATGCGGCGCAGGTGCGTCTGCAGCGTGTAGGTGACGAAGCCGCGGCTCATGGCCTCGATGCCACTGCCCCAGCTCGTGCTGGCGCTGGTCTCGCCGATCATGTGGGGCGGAACTCCGAATGCGCGGGCGATGTCAACGACCTGGAACTTGCGGGCCTCCAGCAACTGCGCGTCTTCGGCCGAAAGACTGATCTCCTTTGCGTCCAGGCCCTCGGTCAGCACCAGGGGCAATCGGTGGAAGTTGTCAGCACCGCTGTACTTGTTGGAGAACGATTGCTGCAGGGTGTCGATCTGCGACGGCGACATCTTGCCGGCTGACTTGAGAATGATCGACGGGTGCGCGCCGTTGGCGAAAAACTTGCCGCTGTATTCGTCCATCGCCATCGCGTTGCCGGCGGCGTTACGCGCGGCGTAGCTGATGACACTCATGCCCTTGATGCCATCGAACCCGAAACCGGGGAAGTGCAGCATGTCGGCCGGGTCGATCCAGGTGCTGCGGCCGCGATCGTTCAGGTAGTAGCGCACGGAGCCATCGGTCTGCAGCTCTGGCGTGACGTCAGACCAGCGCATGGGCCGCAGCTCGGTGATCTTGCCGGTGGCGCTGTGCATCATGCGGGTGAACGAATCACCGCGCAGCATCTCGCCCATGCTCACCAGCTCCCAATGGCTGGCGGCCGTGTATTGCGGCGCTGGCTGTTCGTTGAGCAGATACCAGAGCGCATCGCGCGGCTGCTTGACAGGGGTGTCGCCGTCGGTGGTGTAGATCTCCAGCGGCAGCGAGCTGATGGCGCCGGCGATCAACTGCACGCACGCGGCGACGGCCGATACACGCATGGCGCTGGTGGCGTTGATGGTGACGCCGGCGGCGCCCTGACCCACACCGAACGCATCAAGCACCGACTGGTCATACGTGACCACGGCCTCGTTACGCACAGCCGCACGCGCCGCCTCACGCTCGGCCCGCCAGTTCGTCAGGATCGGCGAGCCTGGCACCGCGGCGCGGGCCTGGGCGTTGCTCCAGGTGTCGGGGGTGTTGTTGGTCACAGGTCTACGAAGCCTTGGGTTATGGTGTCGGACTGCTGGGCCAGTGCTCTGCCCAGTGCTATCAGCAGCGCGATCGCGCCGTCAATCTTGTTCTCCGGGCGATCCTTGACGGGCGCCCGCAGTTCGTTGAACTTCGACACCTTGACAACCAGGTTGCTGATCATCCAGGTCATCACCGGGTTGCCGTCGTGCCGCAGCTTGCCGGCCAGCACCAGGTTCTCCACCTGGATCAATACCTGGGTGAAGAACGCCGAGCGCTGCGCGATCTCGACCAGCGGCAGGCCCTCCTCGACCAACTTGCCGGCGAAGTACATCGACAGCGCCGGGTCGAACCCGATCTCCTGCATGTCGTGGCGCTTGCAGTCCTCGCGCATGTCGTCGGCGATCACGTCGAAGTCGGTGAGGTTGCCCTCGTTGACGATGACATAGCCCTCCTCGACCCAGCCAGGCAGCTGCGCGACCGGACTCTCATCGACCGCGGCCTGGTTGTAGTACAGGCGTGTGAACACGTTCCAGAAGCCGTCGCGTTCGATCACCTTGACCTTGGCCGCGAAGTCGTTTTTCTGCGCCAGGTCGAGGCCGCCGTAGGCTTCAGCGCCGTCGAACTCTGCCTCGCGATCGCGCAGCGTCTGGTCTGCGCAGCGGGCCCAGGCTTCCATGTCCATCCAGGCGCTGCCGGCGTTGGTCCACACGTTCAAGTGTTTGGTCAGGAAGTTGCCGCGCGCGCTGGGGGTGGCCTTGGCCTTGCTGCAGGCCGCCTGCAGCTTATCAAGCTTGACGCTGATACCCAGGTTCGGGTTGGCCTTTCGCCAGACGGTCTCGTCGTCCCATTGGTCGTTCTCGTCCAGCGTGTAGATGACACCGAACCAACTTTCGTCGACGTGCACGCCTTCCAGGATTTTGATCAGGTAGCCGCGCAGTTCGTAGCAGATGCCGGTCATGTCTTTGCCGGCGGTGGTAATCGCACTGATCATGGGCTGCGAGCGGGAGCCGTCGGCGGACTCGATCACGTCCCACAGGTCGCGCTTCTTGTGCGCGTGGACTTCGTCAACCAGGGCGGCGTGCACGTTCAGGCCATCCTGCGTCGAGGCCTCGGCGTTCAGGATCTTGAAGGTCTGGGCAAGTTTGGGGGAAGTGATGTCATACCGCCCTACCGTCACCTCAAAGCGCCTACGAAACTCCTCATCACGCAGCGCCATCTCGCGAGCCACATCAAATACTTCGCGTGCCTGCTCGGCCGTGGTAGCTGCGCTGTAAACCTGGGCTCCTGGTTCGCCATCTGAACCTGGTTCGCCATCTGAGAATGCCAGGTACAGCATGCGACCGGCGCCGCGCGTGGACTTCGCGTTCTTGCGGGCGATCTCCTCATACGAGCGACGGAACCGCCGCAGCCGGCTGGCCCGGTGGACCCAGGCGAACAGGTTGAACTCATTGAAGACCTGCCAGTCTTCGAGCACGAGCCGGTTGTAGGTGATCCTGCCGTCCACATAGATCGGCTTGGCCCATTCGCCCTTGATGTGCGGCAGTAGCTCGATGAACTGGCATGCCCGCGCGCCCAGGCGCTCGTCGATCACATACGGGAACTCGGCACTGACCTGGCGCACCAGGTCGCGCTCAAAGCGGGCGCAGGCGAGGCGCTCGTAGCGTCCCGCCATTTCCTTGCCCGAAACAACACGGCGCGCGTAGCGTTTTGCGCGCTCGAAGTAGCTGGCCATCGTCAATGAAATTCCGCGAAACCGGTGGGCTTGTGGTTCGGGTCCTTCGACTTGTCGGCACCATCCGCCGGGCCACCGTCGAACAGCTTGAGCTGGGCCCGCACGGCTAGGGTCACCCGCGCCCGCTGCGCCGGCGTCAGCCCGAATTCGGCCAGCCAGCTGCGCAGCTTTTCGCGCTCACGATTCAGCGCCTGGTAAGTCGGGCTCTGAATGCGCATGCCCTTCGGCGTGCGCGCCTCGACCGCGCCGGCCGGATCTTCGGCTTTGGCCAGCAGCATCTCCTGGCGCGCGTTGATCGAGCGGCGCAGGACCTTGATCAGCCCGATCGTCTCGCACAGATCCTCGAGCGCGTCAGAGTCGACCTTCGACAGCAGGTTGTAGCGGACCAGCTCCGGCACCAGTCGCTTCCAGGCCTTGCGCCCCTCGCGACTGATGTCCCGCGGCATCGAGGGCGCACCGACCTCGGCCCAGGTCGCCGAGGCGAT
>ERZ724509.282-NODE-282-length-24287-cov-7.267869_pt1 | contig 24287 bp, 34 predicted proteins | sample MGYA00376042_ERZ724509 | MGnify/ENA primary metagenome ERZ724509 (study PRJEB28724, sample SAMN07190887) | wastewater metagenome | isolation source: effluent of sewage treatment plant in Hong Hong | place: USA: Christiansburg, Virginia | collected 2016-03-01 ...
CATGAGACAGCGCCCACACATCCGACAAAGCGCTCAGTCAATACGGGGCTGGCACATATAAGACCGACCAGAAGGGCCGCGAACATGATCTATGACGCAGATACGGCACGTGGCGCGAAGGTCTATGACGTGGACACCAAAGAAGAGATTTGCTTTGTTCTTTCGGTTGACGACACGGCGGGATTGGTGGAAGTGGCAGAGTGGCCGCTGCGCGCCACCGAGGATGAGCGCATCGCCTCGCACCGCATCCGGTTTTCTTCGGTCTATGCGATCAAAGGCAGTGAGCCCTGGCCTGTGCTGTTCCACTGCTACGGGCTGAGGGGATGACTATGGCTCGCCTGGTGGTCACCATTCGCATCGCGTGGTGGGTTCGCTGGTACATCTCAGGCGTTGCCCTATGCGCATTCATCACAGGGGCCCAGCCAGACATGGAGAAGGTCAAGGCCACGGTGATGAAGGGCGTGCGCTTGTCATGAAGCTGCAACGCCTACCCAACAGGCTGGCATCCATCGCATGGCATACGACAACAACGACGGGCGACTAAGAGGCAGGAAGCTGCAGGCCGCACGGTTGCGCATATGGAGCAACAACCCGCACTGTGCACGCTGCGGCAAGCTGGTTGCATTCCCCCATGGGTTCGAGCTGGATCACATCACAGCCCTGCACAAAGAGGGCAGCACGAACGACGACGACAACATGCAGGTGCTGTGCATCGAGGTCAAGGACGGCGTGAAGTTCGGATGCCACATCGACAAGACCGCAGAGGATATGGGCTACGCCAAGCGGGCGAAGTTCGTGGTGTGGTGACGCTGGGGCGGTACGTGCTGCCAATCAATCGCGCGTCCTGAGCGCGTCCTGAGCGCGTCCTGAGCGCATCTAGTGGGCTTGCAGGGGACGCCGGAGGGCAGGGGGGCATCAGGTCTTTGGCGCCTTTTGCCTGGAAACCGGCCGGTTATCGCTACGCGCACACCCGCGAAATGGCAATAGGGGGTTGAACCCCCGAGGAATACATGAAAACGCACCCTGTCATCGTCAGCCGCAAGGTTGAGGATTTAATACCCTACGCCCGCAACAGCCGCACGCACAGCGACGCGCAGGTGGCGCAAATTGCCGCCAGCGTGCGCGAGTTCGGCTGGACAAACCCCGTCCTGATTGACGGCGAGAACGGCATCATTGCCGGTCATGGCCGGGTGTTGGCTGCGCGCAAGCTGGGCATGGCCGAGGTGCCGTGCATTGAACTGGCCGGGCTGACTGACACGCAGCGGCGCGCGTACATCATCGCGGACAACAAGCTGGCGCTCAATGGCGGCTGGTCCGAGGACATGCTCAAAATTGAGCTGGAAGAATTAGGCGAGCTAGGTTTTGACCTGGACCTGATCGGCTTCACGGACGAGGAAATCCTGGCGCTAGGCGAGGGCGAGCTGGCTGATGATGACGAGCCGGGCGAGCCCGCCGAGCCCAAAGGCAACCTGTCAGACCGCTTCATGATCCCGCCCTTTACCGTGCTGAATGCCCGCGAGGGCTGGTGGCAGAACCGCAAGCGAGCGTGGCTGGCTATCGGCATCAAGTCAGAGCTGGGCCGTGGGGGGGGGCAGGAACGCCACCCCATCCGCCAACTGTGACAAAAAACCGGGACGGGACGCTGAACTACAGCGGGACGGCGGGACAGGACGCGCGGTTCGACAGGCAGCGCCAGGCGGCAGCGCCAGGCGGCAGCGCCAGGCCCGCGTGCGACTACAGCAAAAAGCAGCGCGGCAACGGCGCGGGAAGGCCGATAGCATGAGCCGCAAGCCTAATGCAATACCGGGGGGGGGGCGCCATGCCGCTTGACCGGGCAAAGGACAAGGCAAAGGCTACATCCTACGATTCGCAGGATTCGCTGAATGCCATCATGGGCAGCGAGACGGCGACGGGCACCAGCATCTTTGACCCCGTGCTGTGCGAAATCGCCTACCGCTGGTTTTCGCCGGTCGGCGGGCTGATCCTTGACCCGTTTGCGGGCGGCTCGGTGCGCGGCATTGTTGCTAGCAAGCTGGGCCGGCAGTACATCGGGCATGAGCTACGGCAGGAGCAGGTTGACGCCAACCGCGCGCAGGGCAGCGAGCTATGCGGCGACGAGGCACACCCGCCCGCCTGGATATGCGGCGATAGCCGCAACATCGACACGACATGCGCGGACGTAGAGGCGGACATGGTGTTTAGCTGCCCGCCCTATGCTGACCTTGAGGTGTACAGCGACGACCCGAAAGACCTTAGCACCATGAAGTACAGCGACTTCCGGGCCGTGTACTTCGAGATCATCAAAAAGGCGTGCGACCGGCTCAAGCCTGATAGCTTCGCCTGCTTTGTGGTGGGCGAGGTGCGCGACAAGAAGGGTAATTACATCGACTTCGTGGGCGATACCGTACAGGCGTTCCGCGATGCGGGCCTGCACTATTACAACGAGGCGATCCTGATTACCTGCGTCGGCTCCCTGCCGATACGGGCCGGAAAGCAATTCAGTAGCGGCCGCAAGCTGGGCAAGACGCACCAGAACATTTTAGTGTTCGTCAAAGGTAGCGGCAAGAAAGCCGCCGACCGATGCGGCGCGGTGGATGTGGATGAGTCAATGTTTGACGGCATCGAGGCCATAGGCGGCGATGAGGGCTGATTTTCCCGCCTCGATGCAGGCGCCCACATCGCGCCCGATCTGCGTCAAAAAGCGCGGGTTGGTGTACGCGCTGTGGGCGTCAAGGATCGCGTTACGGTGCGCGCCCAGCCGGGGGAAGCGGGCCGCGATAGAGAAAGCGGTTTGCCAATCACCAGCGGCGGCGGCAGTTTTCAGGGTATCGAGCTTGGTCATTTGGGCGCCTTTGCTTTTTGTAGTGCGGCGCGCAACCATGCAACGCCGCCGAGTGATTTGAATTTCCCCCATTGCGCCGCAGTCAGGCGCAGGGATCCGACGACCGTTTTTTCATCCAGCGGCAAGGGCTTGCGCCCCGCGCCTTCACGTTTACCGCCGCTCATTCGCCGAAGTACAGGGCGGCCAGTTGCTCCGCGCTGCCGAATGCTTTGCAGTTGGCGGCCAGCGCATCGAGCGTGGCGAAGCGTTTGAAGCCGCCCGCGTTGTAGCGGCCCAGGGCCAGGCGGCGGGTGCCGACGCCCCAGGCGCCGTCGAACTTGTGTAGGCAGTATTCGGTGCCCTTGAATTCGGTGGTGATGTAAAGCTGCCCATCGTGTACGGCGCGGGTGAATGTCTGGGTTTTTGTAGTCATCTTGCTTCCTTTGGTTTGCTGCTGTTGATGTGATTATTGTAATGCGCAATTCAAAGCTGGCAAGGAGTTTTTTATGCAGATGAAGAAAATAAATGGCGGGTAGAAAGCCGACGCCGACCGCGTTAAAGCTGGTCAAAGGCAACCCCGGCAAACGCGCGCTGCCCAAGAGCGAGGCGGTTGTCGCGCTGTCTGAGCCCACGCCGCCCGCCTTCCTGTGCGATGACGCCAAGGTTGAGTGGGGCCGGGTGTGCAGCGCCCTGTACGCCGCTGGCCTGATGACGGAGCTGGACCGCGCTGCATTGGCCGCCTACGCAGCCGCATACGGGCGCTGGGCGCAAGCGGAGCGGGCCATCAATAGGATGGCCGCCAAGGATGAATTAAACGCCGCGCTGATGATTAAAACCACCAGCGGCAACGCCATACAAAACCCGCTCGTCGGGATCGCAAACAAGGCCAAAGCCGACATGGTGCGCTATGCCGCCGAGTTCGGCATGACCCCTTCGGCGCGCTCCCGCGTCACTGCGACCCCTGATGACAAGAAGCAAGAAGACAAAGCCGCCAGCTATTTCTGACGCGGCCACGCAGTACGCGCTGGAAGTGGTGGCGGGTGAGCGGATTGCCGGGCCTCATGTGCGCGGCCAGTGCGCGCGGCACCTGCGGGACATAGAGAGCGGGCACAAGCGCGGGCTGGTGTGGAATGTCGAGGAATCAGAGAAGGCGCAGGGCTTCTATGCCGATGTGCTCAAGCTGAACGGCGGCGACTACGAAGGCAAGCCCTTCGAGCTGCTGCCCTGGCAGAAGTTTGTCGTCGGCTCCCTTTTCGGCTGGCAAGGCGTGGACGGATACCGCCGCTTTCGCGTGGCCTACGTGGAAACCGCGAAGGGTTCCGGCAAGTCGCCCCTGGCCGCTGGCATTGGCATGAAGGGATTGGTCGCTGACAACGAGCCGCGGGCGGAAATCTACAGCGCCGCCACGAAAAAGGATCAGGCCATGATCCTGTTCCGTGACGCCGTTGCGATGGTTGACCAGTCGCCTGAGCTATCCAAGCGCCTGCAAAAGAGCGGCACCGGGGAAAGGTGCTGGAACCTTGCCTACATGGCGCAGGGCGCATTCTTCAGGCCAATCAGTAGCGACGACGGGCAAAGCGGCCCACGGCCCCACATCGGCCTGATTGACGAGCTGCACGAGCACAAGACGAACACTGTGGTCGAAATGATGCGGGCCGGTACGAAGTCGCGCAGGCAAGCCATGATCTTCATGATCACCAACAGCGGCAGCAATAAATTGGGGCCGTGCTGGAGTTACCACGAATATGCGGCGAAGGTCGCCGCTGGCGACATGCAGGATGACGGGTTTTTCCCATTCGTGTGCGCTCTGGACGAGGAAGACGACCCGTTCGCCGATGAATCGTGCTGGCCTAAGGCGAACCCGTCATTGCAGGATGCCGACCTGCCGGGCATGAAGTACATCCGGGAGCAGGTGGTCGAGGCCAAGGGCATGCCCTCGAAAGAGGCCATTGTCCGAAGGCTCAACTTCTGCCAGTGGACGGATGCCGAAAGCCCGTGGATCAGCGGCGAAGTGTGGCGCGGGGCACAGCGGGATTTTGACTGGCAGGACTTGCGCGGCCGCCGTGCGGTGGCGGGGCTTGACCTCTCCAGTACCACCGACCTGACGGGCATGGTGTTTCTGGTGGAGCCCATCGAAGCGGGCGAACCGTGGTTGCTGGTGCCCTTCGCCTGGTTGCCTGACGTGGAATTGCAGCGCAAGGCAGACACCGACCGCGTGCCCTACATCCAATGGCGGGCCGAAGGGTATCTGGACACCACGCCGGGCCGGGCCATCAGTAAGCGGGTGATTCTGCAAAAGCTGTCCGCGATGTGCGACTTCTTCGAGATCATCGCCGTCGGTTACGACCGCTGGCGCATCGAAGATTTAATGGCGCTGGCCGCCGATGATGGCATCAGCCTGCCGGAAATGAAGCCGGTAGGGCAGGGCTACAAAGACTTCAGCCCGGCCCTGGAAACCTTCGAGCGCATGTTGCTGAACGGCGAGATTGCCCACCCAGGCCACAAGGTGCTGGACTGGTGCATGAGCAACGCAGTCATTGAGCAGGACGGCGCGGAAAACCGCAAGCTGTCCAAAGAAAAAGCAACGGGCCGGATTGACTTGGCCGTCGCCGCCGTCATGGCCTCTGGCCTGATCAACACAACTCTCTCAACAGAGCTGTCATTTTGGGAAACCACCGCATGAAAAAACACATTGAAGCGTTCAAGGCGCTGGCCGCCGAATGGGCGCCCGATGCCGGGATGGTGGCCGGGGCTGGTGCCATTGCATACGGTGCCGGCCTGATCTATGTGCCCGCGGGCTGGATCGTGGGCGGGGCTTTCCTGCTGGCTGTCGGCTGGATGGCTGCGAAGGGTGGCAAGTAATGGGGTTCCTTTCGCGCGTCGTGGCCGAGCAGAAGGGCGCGAGCACCGTCTGGGAGCGCTGGATCGAGATGATGGACATGGGCGGCAAGTCGAAGGCTGGTCCCAGCGTCAACCAGCAGACAATGTGGCGCAACTCTGTGGCGCTTGCCTGCATTCGTGCCCGTGCAAACGGCGTGGCACAGGTCCCCTTCAAGCTTCACCAGGAGAAGATGGTTGACGGGCTGAAACGGATTGAGTCCGCGCGAGATCATGAGCTATACGACCTGATGACGACCAAGCCGAACGGCTGGCAAACATCATTTGAGTTTCGGCAGCAGTTGGAAGTTCACCTTTGCCTGGGCAATGCATTTGCCTTCATCAATCGCTACCGCGGCAAGATCGCCGAGGTGTTCATCTTGTGCGGCGTTCGTGCCGAGCAGCAGGAAGACCGCACCGCGAAGTATTGGGTCCGAGGCAAGAGCGGCGGCGAGGTAGAGGTGCCAGCAGCCAACATCTGGCACCTGCGCGGCCTTAGTTGGGATGGCTTTCTTGGTCTGGAAACTTTGAACATGGCGCGCGAGGCGCTGGGTCTGGCCATGGCACTGGAGGAAAGCGCTTCATCTTTGCATTCGAACGGTGTTCGCCCGTCTGGAACCTATTCGGTGGATGGCAGCCTGTCGCCGGAGCAGCACGAAAAACTGGTTAAGTGGCTGAAGAAGGAGGCTGCCGCGCCTGGCGGCACGTTAGTGCTGGACCGAAACGCCAAGTGGTTGACTACGGCGATGACCAGCATCGACGCGCAGCACAAGGAAATGCGCGACCAGCAAACCGAGGAAGTCTGCCGATTCTTTGGCGTTTCGCCGCACAAGGTCTTTCATTCGGACAAGACATCTACCTATGCGAGCGCAGAACAATTCAATATTCAGCATGTAGTTGACTGCTTAATGCCCGAGTACGCGTGCATCGAGCAGTCCGCTGACGCGAACCTGCTGACAGCCGAAGAGCGCAAGAAGGGCTATTACTTCAAGTTCAATGCAAACGGGCTGCTGCGCGGTTCCACAAAGGACCGTGGCGAGTACTACGCCCGCGCGCTTGGCTCTGGTGGACATCCTGGATGGATGGCGCCGGATGAAGTCCGCGAACTGGAAGAGTTCAACCCCATGGGCGGCGAGGCTGGCAAATTGCCACCCGCGTCATCCGCGAAGCCCATCAAGCCCACCGCCGACCCGGCGCCCTGAAAGGGAAATCATGGAACTGCGATACATCGAGCGACCCTTTGAAATCAAAGCGGTAGAAGAAGACGGCATTTTTGAGGGCCGTGGATCGGTCTTCGGCAACGTCGATTCATACAAGGAAATCGTCGCGCCCGGCGCATTCACGGACACGCTGGCCGCGTGGAAGGCTCAAAACCGCCTGCCGCCCGTGCTGTGGCAGCACCGCAGCGGTGAGCCCATCGGCCCGCACCTGGAAATGGAAGAGCGCGCCGATGGCCTGTATTGCAAAGGTCAACTGTTGGTCAATGACGTGCAGCGAGCGAAAGAGGCGCGGGCACTCATGAAGGCCAAAGCCGTGAACGGCCTGTCCATCGGGTTTGTTACCCGTGAGGACGCATATGACCGCGTGACGGGAATTCGCACGCTGAAGAAAGTGGATCTGTGGGAGGTGTCAGTAGTGACATTCCCCGCGAATCCAGCCGCACAGATCAGCTCAGTCAAGAGCGCGATTGACGGCATCCAGACGTTCGCCGAAGCAGAGTCCTTCCTTCGTGAGGTTGGCAGGCTCAGCAAGGCAGACGCAACGGGCTTCATTGCCCGTTTCAAGTCCCTGGGCGGTCGGAGTGAGTCCGACGAGCTGGGCGCGCTGGCGGCGGCAATTGAGCGCCGCACAGCACAACTCCGGCGCTGAAAAGCGCAGACCGCAAAACCAGCCGCCTCCGGGCGGCTTTTTCATTCCCGAAAGGAAAGACCATGGAACTGAAAGACCTGTCCGAAAAGTGGGACAAATACGCCGAAGCGCAAACCACGCACCAGAAGCTGGTGGACGAGCGCATTGCCAAGCTCGAAAAGGGCGAATCCCTGGCCGATGTCGAAGCGAAGCTGGCCAAAGCCAACGACGCCATGACCGCGCTGGAAAAAGAGGTCAAGGAACTGTCCCTCAAGGGTCAGCGCCCCGGCCAGACCGCCGAAAAAGCCGAAGCCGCAGAGCTGGCGCTGAAGTCGTTCAACCTGCGCCTGCAAGCAAACGCGATGGAAGCCGGCAAGTCCTTTGCGCCCGTCACCGCCGACCAATACGCCGAATACAAGGCGGCATGGGGTTCATATGTCCGCAAGGGCATCGACGGTCTGCCCGAAGCCGAAAAGAAGACCATCAACGTGGGCACCTCCACGCAGGGCGGCTACCTCGTAGGCGAAGAGATGGAAGCGGGCATTGACCGCGTAGTGCAGCGTTACAGCGCCATGCGTCAGGTGGCCCGCGTCATCCCGATTGGCTCTGCCAGCTACAAAAAGCTGGTCAAGGTCACGGGCACCTCTGGCGCATCGCGCGGCGGCGAAAACACCACGCCCAGCAACGGCACTTCGCCGGGCTGGGTGGAACTGGAATTCAAGCCTGGCACTTACGTCAGCGAGCAGCGCATCACCTCCGAAGCCCTGGAAGACGCCACGCAAGACGTGGGCGCCGACCTGGAAATGGAAATGGGCATCGAGTTCGCCGAGATGGAAGGCACCGACTTCATTTCCGGCAACGGCGTGAACGGTCCGCGCGGCCTGACGGACTACACGAACGTGGCAAACGCCTCGTATTCGTGGGGTAACGTCGGCTACGTGGCCTCCGGTGGCGCTTCGAGCTGGGCCGCGTCCAACCCGTCTGACTACCTGATTGATCTGGTGCATGCGCTCAAGCGTCAGTACCGTGCCGGTGCATCGTTCCTGATGAACGACGCCACGCTGGGCTCGATTCGCAAGCTGAAGGACGGCCAAGGCAATTACCTCTGGGGCATGACCAAGGACAGCTTCATGGCTGGCGCCGTGGGCACGCTGCTGGGATACAACGTCGTTACCGACGACTTCATGGCCGACATTGGCGCCAACGCCTACCCCATCGCCTTTGGCGATTTCAAGCAGGCGTATTACGTGCTCGAGCGCAAGGGCATCGCTGTCATGCGTGACCCGGCCACGGCCTTCCCGCACGTTCGTTTCTTGGCCCGTCGCCGCGTCGGCGGTGGTATCGCCAAGTTCGAAGCCGTGAAGCTGTTCAAGATCGCCACGTCCTGATCGGCCCGCCGCTGGCTGAAAGGCTGGCGGCATCCAAAACCCCATTTTCAAGGAATCCATCATGAAAGACCTGTTGAACAACATCGACGTGAAGCGGGTGATCAGCCCCGTCTCCGTCTCCGACACGACCGCGCAGGTCGGCCAGATCATCGACCGCAAGGGTTTTGACGGCCTGACCTACCTGATCGCAACCGGCTCGATTGCCGATGCAGACGCCACCTTCACGGTGCTGCTGGAAGAAGGCGACGCCTCCAACCTGTCGGACGCTGCAGCTGTTGCTGATGCGGACCTGATTGGCACCGAGGCCCTTGCCGCATTCCAGTTCGACGACGACAACGAATGCCGCAAGCTGGGCTACAAGGGCAGCAAGCGTTACACGCGCCTGACCATCACGCCCGTGGCCAACGCATCGGCGGCTGTGCTGGCCGCTGTGGCTGTGCTGTCTGCCCCGCAGATCTCGCCCACCGCCAACCCCCCGGCCTGATACCAGGCCACTACGTGAAAAGCCCTCCCCGCGAGGGCTTTTTTCATAGGACGCACGCATGAAATTCAAAGTCATCACCGCAGTAACCTCCGAGCCCATCACCCGGGCCGAGGCCAAGCTGCACCTGGGCCTGGACGACATGAGCGGGTCACACCCGGATGACGCCATCGTTGACGCCCTGATCACTGGTGCCCGACAGTACGCGGAGCATTACACCGGGCGCGCACTTGCGGAGCAGACGATAGAAGCGGCGCTGGACGAATTCCCGGACAGTGATGATGATCGAATCGACTTGCCCATGCCGCCAGTGGCCAGCATCACCAGCGTCAAATACACCGACACAGCGGGAGCCGAGCAAACGATTACGGGCAGCGCCTACGCCCTCAGCACCTACGGCGAATCGCGCACTGTAGCCCCTACAAGCGGCAACTATTGGCCCAGCACAGAGGACATTCCCGACGCTGTGCGAATTCGCTACGTGACGGGCTACGCGGCAACAGGGTCAGGGGCTGAATACGCAGTATTGCCCAAGGCTGTCCGGCAAGGCATGTTGATGCATATCAGCCTTACCTACCCGCGAAACGTCTTCACGCCGGGAGAAAGAAGCGCCATGGAATCGGCCCGTGACATGCTTTTGAACACCATCAAGGATTGGAGCTTTTCGTGACGCCAGACCTTGGGCCGCTGGACCGTCGAATCCGCATTGAGCAGCAAGGCACGGTGGACGGCGACTACGGGCCACAGCCGGGCGCATGGGCAACCTTCGGCACGTTTTGGGCGACGGTTCAAGAGGTTTTGCCCAGCCGTGGCGAAAGTCAGGCCGATGGCATCCGAATTGCGGAAAGACCGGCGCGCGTGCGCATGCGCTTCGTGCCAGGCATCACCAGCGCCATGCGCGTGATCTACCTCGACCGCAGCAACAGGGCCATGAAGATCATTGCCCAGCCTGTGGAGCTTGGGCGCAAGTTCGGGCTTGAATTCATGGCCGCAGACTTCACAACGGCGGGGGATTCGGCATGAGCAATGTGCGAGTCAAAGGCTTGTCAGAGTTGAACGCTGCGTTACAGACTTTGCCAGCAAAAATTGAGGCCAACGTTCTGCGCTCCGCGATGCGTGCCGGGGCCAATGTCATCAAAGACGAAGCAAAGGCCAATGTACCTGTAGCCACTGGCACATTGAAAGCCGGAATCAAGGTCAGCACCAGCAACCGGCGCGGGACTGTGACGGCGAAGGTGAAGACAACCGGCAAGCACGCCTACATTGCCAAATGGCTGGAATACGGCGCTGCGGCGCACCGCATCGTGTCGAAGGGTAAGGGTTTGAACATCGGCGGGGTTGTCGTGCGCAGCGTTGACCATCCCGGCATTACCGCCCGTCCTTTTCTCCGTCCCGCGTTAGATGCACGCGCCCAAGATGCTGTTGTTGCAGTTGGCAACGCCATCAAAAAGCGGCTTGCCACCAAGCACGGAATCGATACCGCAGACATAGAGGTAGAAGCAGAATGACAACCACTTGGACTATCCCCAAACTTTGGGAAGGCGAAACCGTTGCGGTATTGGCTACCGGGCCGAGCATGAGCCAAGACGTGGCCGACGCGCTCAGTGGGCATAAGCGGATCGTCGTCAATGAGGGCTACAGGCTGGCCCCTGACGCAGATATGCTTGTTGCGATGGATGGCAACTGGCCGCAGGAATACCGCGATTTCCCCGGCATGCGTGTGACCGGGGTCAAAGACGATGACCTAGACGCTTACTACATCGGACCGCGTTGGGAACGAGTCAGGCTCGAAAACGGCGCAGAGGTCGAAATCCACAACAGCGGCTTGACCGCAGTACGGATTGCCGCCGCCATGGGCGCCAAGAAAATCATCCTCGCCGGGTTTGATGGCTTCGTGCCAGGCGAGCGAATCCACTACTACGATGACGAAGTTGACACGGGCGCATACGTGGGCGTCACCATCGGCCTGAAAAACATCATCGCCGAGTTGTCCTCAAATGGCGTGACGGTTGAGCGATTCACCGCGCCAATTGAAGATCAAAAACCCGCGTTTTTTGGCAAGAAAGTAAAACGTGTCTGACGTAAAAGCGGTTCGCTACCTGCTGGCCAACAGCGCCACGTTGATAGCGCAAGTCCCAGCGGCGCGAATCATCGGCGGCGTGCTGCCTCAAGGGATCGCGCTGCCAGCCATTAGCGTCATGCACATCTCCACGGTGCGCCAACAAATGGTCAGCGCGGCCTCCAGAATGTGCATGTCACGGGTGCAAGTCACCGTCATGGCTCCGACCTACGCCACGCAAAAATCGATCATTGCCCTTGTCCGCGCAGCGCTGCCACGATCACGCGGGAGCGTCAACGGTGTGGCCGTGGAAAGCATCATCCCCGACACCGAAGGCCCCGACGCCACTGACGACGCGGGGCTATACATCGGATCCATTGATTACCGAGTGACTTACACCGAGTAAGCCTCAAACCAAACAAGCAACAACCCGCCTAGAGCGGGTTTTTTTGCGCCCAGTTTCGTCTTGCGACGAAAGCCCGCCCGCACGCAATCCGCTAGCGGGCTTTTTTATTGACTGAAAGGAAATCATCATGGCAGAACGTACCGTTTTACAAACCATGTCGGGCGCAACGATTGGCATTTCTGCCACGTTGCCAGCGACCTACGATGCAGCAGGCTATGGGGCCACTGCAATGGTCTATTCGACCATCGGGCAGATCGAGGACCACGGAAGCCACGGCGTCAAGTCGAACATTGTTACCTTCGCTGCCGTCGCTGATGCCGTGCTGCAAAAGTACAAGGGCGTCAAGGACTACGGCACTCAAACCCTCATGGTCGGGTGCCTGCCCAGCGATGCGGGGCAAGACATTGCCGAGGCCGCAGCCGAATCCCAAAACCGCTACAGCGTGAAGATCACCTATCCGGTGGGCACCGGCGAAAGCACGCCAGAAATTCACTACCTGAATGTGCTTGTCGGCAGCTTTGAATGGCAAGACGGCAGCGTTGACAACATCCGCAAAGTCTCCATGGACTTCGCCATTTGCCGCAAGCCTGTTGTTGTCCCTGCGACCTGAATCCCGGCCTAACGGCCAGCCCTAGCACCGACCCGGCTTGCTGTCGCCCTTCGCGGGGCGCAGCGGCTGGGCACGGGCATTTACCAACCCCGCGAAAGGTAATTTTCCATGACTCAAGAATTCGACCTGTCGGCCTTTGAAGCCGCTGAAACCGCCGTGCTCGAAGTGCTCAATCAAAAAGAAGAACCGCTTTTGTTCAACGGCCAGCCCGTGACCATTGAGCTTTATGGACCCGGCTCCGCGCAGTACGCCCGCGCACAAGCCAAGGTTGACACCGCCAGCCAAACCCGCGCCTTTGCCGCCATTCGCGGCAAGGTCACAAAAGACGCAGCCGAAGAAACCCGCAAACTGAATGCTGACAAGTTCGCGGCCTGCACAAAGACCATCAACAACTTTCCGGTTCCCGGTGGTGCATTGGCGCTCTACAGCAATCCAAAGCTGGGCTACATCACCAACCAGGTCGCCAAGTTCGTTGAAGACTGGGCAAATTTTCCAGCGGGCTCCTTGACGACCTGACCGAAAACGTCAGGTACTGGGCGTGGCTAAACGCGCCCGTAGAGAGGCCCGAAGGAGACAAGTCGAAAGCGCCATTGAAGTCCCGGCTTCAATCGATGCGCGACAACCGCAAGGACGAAAACTACACGCCGGATATGCCGCCAACCAACGCGGGCGGCTATCTGGTGGCGTACCTGTTTGAAGTCGGTCCAACCATGGCAAGCGGCATGGGCATGGGGCCGGTAACTCATCAAGAAATAGCCGCATGGCAAAGCCTCACGGGCATCCCTTTGACGCCGTGGGACGCGAGGGCCATTCGCAGGCTGTCCATTGAATACAGCAACTGGTCAATCAAGGCGGCAAGCGCTGACTGTAAAGCGCCATGGATGCCTGAAGACCACACCGTTGATAAAGCGCAGGTTGCGAACTCCATGCGAGACGCAATGCGCAAGTTGGCCGAAATTTAAGGATCGAACAATGCTCGCTGGGTTCTACACCTACATCCACACCCGCGCCGATGACGGCAAGGTGTTCTATGTTGGCAAGGGTAAAGGTGCGCGCGCGTATTCCACGAAGGGCAGGAATCAACGCTGGGCGCGCACCGCCGCCAAGCATGGCCTGCAAGTGGATGTCGCTGCGCGCTGGCCAACCGAGGCCGAAGCCTTCGAGCATGAGCGTCTGCTGATCGCTTGTTTTCGGGACATGGGACACCCGCTTTGCAACATGAGTGACGGCGGGGAGGGCGCGTCTGGCGTAGTGCCTTCCGCGGAAACGCGCGCGAAGATCGCAGCGAAGAGCCGCGGCCACACGCTTTCTGAGGACGCGCGTAAGCGCATCTCGCAAAAGAACACCGGACGAAAGCGCACGCCGGAACAGCGTGAAGCCAACGCTGCCGCGCGCCGTGGCATTCCGCCAAAGCCGGAGACAATTGCCAAGATCGCGGCCGCCAACACCGGAAAGAAACGCAGCCCGGAGGCGCGCGCGCGCATCAGCGAGGCGTGCAAGGGTCGCAAAATTACTGCCGCCCAGATTGAGGCAATCAAGAAGGCCAACACAGGCATAGTCCGCTCCGAAGAATTCAGGGCCAAGATCGTTGCGGCCTTGACGGGGCGACCGTGCAGCGCCGAAACCCGAGAAAAGATCAGTGCGGCGCAGCGGGGGCGGCCTGTCAGTGACGAGCGCCGCGCCAAGATCAGCGCCACCCTGAAAGGCAAGCCGCAATCTGACGCGCAGAGGGCCGCACATGCATCAGCTATGGCAAGCCCTGAAGTTCGCACCAAGTTGAGCGCAGGGAAAAAGGGAAGGTCATGGTCGGCCGCCCGTCGCGCTGCGCAGAAAGGGGTGCAGCTGTGATTGCCGGGGTATTGGAGCTGCAACTAATGGCAGACGTTGCGCGCCTGCGCGCCGACATGGACAAGGCATTGGGCATCGTGCAGCGCACTGCCAAAGGCTTTGACAATGCCGCGGCACAGATGCGCAACGCTCTGGGCGGCATCGGTGGCGGCCTGAGCGCCGCCGCCTTTGGGACGTGGATTAAAAGCGCCATCGACTTTCAGGACCAGCTGAACGACCTGAACAAGACCACCGATATAGCCGTGAGCAAGCTGGCCGGTATCAGCCTGATGTCCAAGCAGACGGGCAGCGATCTGACCGGCATGGCTCAGGCCATGAACAAGCTCACGCTGGAGATGGGCAAGGCGCCGGAAAAGTTTGCCAAGATCGGCATTACCGCCAAGGACCCGCTGGAGGCATTCAAGCAGCTGTCCGACATTTTCACCAGCATTGAAGACCCGCAGCTGCGCGCCGCCGTGGCGGCAGAGGCGCTGGGCAAGGGATGGGCAAGCGCCGCGCCTGCGCTGTCCGAGGGCTCGAAAGCCATTGGCGATATGGTCACGCGCGGCGAAGAACTGGCTGGCATCACTGAACTTGATGCGCAGATGGCCGACGCCTTCAACGATTCAATGTCAGAGCTACAGCTGGCCCTGATGGGAACGGCGTCCAACCTGGCCGGCGACATGCTCCCGCTGTTGACTGAGCTGGTGAAAAGCCTGACGGATGTGACGGCATCGGCCAACAGCACCGAAACGCCGTTCAATATCCTGACCGAGACACTGCGCGCGCTGATCGTGATCGGCGGCAATGTGGCCTTTGTCATCCATGGCATTGCGGTAGAGATTGGCGGCATGGCCGCGCAGGCTGTGGCGTTTTTCTCGGGCAACTTGTCGCAGGCCAAGCAGATTGGCGAGGACATGGCCGCAGATGCCGCGCGCCGCCGCGCATCGTTTGATTCGTGGGAAAAATCCATGATGACAGCGGGCACGGCCGCATCATCGCTGGGCGACCAAACCGACGCGCTGAGCCGTCGCTTGGCGGCCAATGCCAGAGCCACATTGAGCGCGGCAGAAGCTGCGCGGCTGAAAGCGTTTGTAGATGCTGCAGCTGCAAAAAAGACATCCGACGAAACCAAAAAACTGCGCGAGGAAGAAGAAAAGTTCCGCATTGCATGGGGCCGCGCTGATGTAATCCGGCAAGGCGAGGCCGTCATTGAATCCAACAAAGAATACGCCGAGTCTTTGGCAAAAGTTGCGGAAGAATACGCGGACCTTGTTGAAGCGCAAGACAAAGCAACCACATCATTGGCCAGCGAAGTGCGGGCGCAGCGCGAATACAACCAGCGCATTGGCCTCACAACTGACGCTATCGCCGCGCTTGACGCCGCCAAGCTGCAAGAGCAAGCCACGGCTAAGGACCGCCTGGCGACCCTGGCCGATGAAATCGACTGGACCGGGCAACTGGGTGACGCCTATCGGGCTCAAGCGCAATCTTTGCGTGACATTGCCCAACTCAAGAGCGAAGGCGCGTTCAACCAGAAGCAGATTGACGATTTCAAGTCTGTTTGGGAATCGGTTGACCGCACGGCGCATGACACATTCGTCAACATCTTTGAGGGTGGCCAAAACGCATTCACAAAATTGCGCGACACGCTGAAGTCAACCCTGCTCGATCTGCTGTACCAGATGACAGTGCGAAAGTGGGTTTTCAACATCGCTGCAAGCGTCACGGGGGCAGGCGGTAATGCTGTCAGTGCGGTGGGCGCTGCGTCGGGCCTTATGGGCAATTCTGGGGGTCTTCTCGGAACCATCCAAGGCGGGGCGGACATCCTCAACACTGGTGGCATTGCTGGAATGGGCTACGGCATCGGCAACACTGCGGGCGCAGCGCTGGCCAACATGACCGGCACGGGCATAGATGGCCTGCTAGCTACCAATGGCGCATTCGGGACGGCTGGCGGGGCCTTGGGCGCGCTGGGATCGGCCTTGCCATGGATCGGCGGCGCTCTGGCTATCGCAAGTCTGTTTGGTGGCGGCAAGCGTGGCGGGCCAAAAGATACCGGCTCATATGGCTCCGGGTTCTTGGGTGCGGGTTTTACTCGGGACGACACGCAAGACCAATTCAACAGTGGCGCGGCCAACATCGTGGGCGGCATTGGGGGAAGCTATGCCGCTTTGACCAAAGCGCTGGGCATCAATGCTGGCGACCTGCAAAGCGGCGCGATGTTCGCCATTGACAACAAGGGTGAGGGGGACGCGCTCACTCAGTTGATGACGCAAACCTACCTCAACGGCAAGTTGGTTTACGACCGCAACAACGCCACGCAGGGCGGCAACTTTGAGGATGTAGGCCGCAGCCCCGAAGAATTGCAAGCGGCCATCACCTTGGCAAGCGCACGCGCTGTTTTGAGCGCACTCAAGGCCAGCGACTTACCCGCACAACTGCAAAGCTACTTCGATTCGCTCGACCCGCTGGCGATGAGCGCAGAGCAAATCACAGCCGCGCTCGATCTTGCCAAAGCTGCGCAGCAATTTGTCAAGGACGTTGGTTTCATGGGCGAGGGCCTATCAAACCTTGCGGGCCTGTCCGTCAAAGCCACAACAGAGCTTGCTGCCGCAGCCGGTGGTATGGATGCGCTGCAAAGCCAGTTCGCTGCCTACTACCAAGCGTTTTACACCGAAGAGGAGCGCGCAGCGGCATCGCTGGCCAGCGTCACCGATGCAATGACCGGGCTGGGTTACTCCAGCGTTGACACGGCGGCAGAGTTCCGCGCGCTTGTTGAGAGCATCAACCCTGTAGACGACGCGAGCCGGGAATTGCTTGCCAGCCTGCTCAGCCTGGCCCCGGCGTTTGCCACGGTGCACGGGGCTATTGACTCGCTCAACGCAGCGGCAATCAGCTACTTCGCTGGGGTTGATGGCCAAGCCATGGCGCTCGAGCTTTTTGACGATGCGACCAGCGGCATTGATAAATTCTTGGGCACGACCGTGCAAAGCGTGGCAGACGCGCAAGCCGCACAAGCCAATGCCGCAATCAGCGCAGCACGCGAAGCTGCGAGCCTTTGGGGTAGCGCGAAGTACAGCATTGAATCGGCGCTCAAAGACGTGCGCGACCTTGGATCACTGATCAGCCCATCAGCCAGCCGCAGCAAATCGCTATCGGCGTTTGATCGCGCCACCATGGCCGCATTGGGTGGTGATGCCACAGCGGCGGCTTCGGTTGGCGAGCTTGCAAAGAGCTTTTTGTCAGCAAGCAAGTCATCCAGCGTTGACCGCCTCGACTATCTCCGCGACCGTGCCATGGCCGATGCAAAGTTGGTTAGCGTGCTGGACAAAGCCAAGTCACAAATCACACTGCAAGAGGCCATCGCCAGCGCCAGCGAAGCGACTGTGAGCCAACTGCAAATCATCAATCAGAGCCTTACCGGATTTGGGGCTCAGGTGTACGAGTTGCTGACCAAAGGCTATTCAGGCGCTGACCGTGGCACAGCTAACGATGCCGCCGAAAAGCTCGCCAAAGCAACCAGCGACTTCGCCTACTTTTTCAACACGACGAAAGAGGGCGATACGGTAACTGGCGGGCAGTGGGGTTCGTCAAAGATCACCCGCTTGGCTGGCGATATGGCGAGCTTTACGGATTCGAGCGGCGTTGTGTCCTATCTGCGCGCTGCCGACACCATCGTCGGTCTGGGCAAGCAAAGCCCTGAATTGCGCGCCATCTGGGAACAGCAGTACGGATTCAAGTTGCCCGCTTTCAAAAATGGCGGATTGCACGGCGGTGGTTGGGCTATGGTTGGGGAGGAAGGGCCAGAGTTGGCGTACATGCCACCAGCGCGCATCTACAACGCTGGAGACACCCGCGCCATGCAAAGCGGAGGCGGGGGCAATGCCGACGCCATGGCGGAACTGCTGGAAGAGACAAAGCTGATCCGCAAGAACAGCGACAAGACAGAAAACCGCATCTACAAACTTGAGCGCATTTTGGACGACTGGGACCGCAACGGTGCGCCCGTTGTCAACCAGCCCGACACTGTGTTGGAGGTGACCCCATGACGGCATCACCGGCTTACATCCTGCCCCCTATTGAAGCGGAGTCGATCAACACCACCAACGTGCCCTACGGCATCACAGACGCGATGCTCACGAGCAGCACAGTGGCAGAGACAGACCACGCCGCATGGAATGGCGCAACGGCGTATGTAGCGGGTGATTACGTCATCCGCACCACGGCCACAACGCACTCTATCTACCTTCGGCTGATTGACGGGACCTCGGCCACAGCGCCAGAGGACGACGCGACCAACTGGGTCCGAGTGAGTGCGACAAATCGATGGAAGATGCTCGATATGTTGTCGGCAAGCCCGACGACTGGGGCGTCACCTCTGACCGTTGTTCTTGCGCCAGGACGCATATCAGGGCTAGCAATCATCGGCGCTGTTGCCGATAGCGTGACCATTACTTTGGTCGATGGTGTTGACACTGTTTACTCCGAGACTGTGAATCTCGACCAGACCATCATTGAAAACTGGGATGACTACTTTTTTGCCGAGTTCGCCCAGCAAGCAAACGTGGTCAAGCTCGATTTGCCCACGTACAGCGATGGCGTTTTGACGATCACATTCACCGGCACAGGCACGCTCTCAGTCGAGAAATTGATTGTCGGCACAGCCACGGAAGTCGGGGTCATACAGTCCGGCCCAAGGGTCAGGCGCAGAAGTTTTACAACGCCTGAGCGCGATGACTTTGGCGAGTTGACCGGCATCACCAGACGCAAAAGCATCCCGCTTGTCTCGCAATCGCTATTTATCGACAAAGCCATGGTGCGTCGTGCGCGAATGGCGCTGGACCTTGCCAAGTCGTGCCCGTGCGTGTTTATCGGTTTCGACGATGACGCCGACGCCTACGCCGAATTGCTGACGTTCGTGGCCTTGTGCAACGACTACGAAATCAGCCTTGACCACCCCGAAACCGCAGTCATAAACACAGAATTGGAAGGTATCTGATGCCTCTTGCAAAACCCACAAAACCGGACGCGATAACCGCAGTCCCTACGCCTGTACCGCTTCGAACTGACCGCGCAAACTTTGCGGCGCGAGGCGATGCGATGATGGGATGGTTTCCCACTGGCATTGCGGGCGTCAACACGACGCTCACCTACTTTGGCAATGCTGTAAATTTCGTGGAGCAAGAAGCCAACGAAGCCGAAGCGTCGGCCACAGCAGCAGCAGCCAGCAACGTCGCCGCAGCAGGCAACGCCGCCGCAGCCGCTGCCAGCGCGGGCGCTACGGTTTGGGTGACCGGCACCACTTATGCCGCAGGGGTTGTGCGCTACAGCCCGACCAACTTCCAAACCTACCGCGACACCGTTGGCGGGGTAAGCAACACTGACCCAGCGAGCGACACCACGGGGCGCTGGATTAGCGGCATGTTGCCGAGCGTTGAGGCCATCGGCCTGCCAGCAATGCCGCCCACGGCTGTTTTCAATTTTGCTTCGGGCGTGATTGATCGGCGCTTTGTTGAGTCGCGCAGCACCGCCGGGACGCGATACAACATTTTTGGCAACCTCGAAACGCTGGCGGCTGGTGTCGCCAAGTCTACGTATAACCCTGCAACTAATGCGTGCGAAGGGTATCTTGCCGAGCCCGCTGCGACGTACCTTGCCATGCGCAGCACGGAGATGGACAACGCGAGTTACTGGGTTCCCGGAAACATTACCGTAACCCCAGATGCCGCTATTGGCATTGATGGGGAAATGAGCATGTTCAAAATTGAGGCGACTGCAACTGCCGCAGGGACAATTCTCACCCGGACGCACGCCGCCACTGCTGCGCAAGAGTATTACACCATCAGGGCCAAAAAAGGAACAGGCGCAACAGTTGGGAATCGTTTCGGGGCTTACAACGCCACGACAGCAACCAACTTGAGTTTTTTCACCATCGATTACGACACTGGAGTGGTCACGCATTCGGTGGGATCAGGGGCGACCGCTACACCAGTTGGGCACGATGGCATCTGGGAGATTAGAGTCCCCGTTACCTCTGGTGTTACAGCCTTGGACTCTTTAATTTTTTACGCGTGCTTCACGGGTGCGACAGCTACGGCTGGAGACCATGCCTATGTCGGATTCCCTGACGTGGCCGACAAACCAAACCTTACACACATCCCGACAGCAGGCAGCAACGTCACAACTGTTGCCGGTGGCCTGACGCTGGACCTCACGGCGCATGACGACGTTATCAATCCAGCAGGATTTACCGTGGTGGTGGCTGTGGACTTTGGGCCACCGACCGCGACAACTCGCGGCATCATGGAAATAGGCGACGGCACTTCTAATGATCGGTTCACGTTGGTGGCTACACCTACACAAATAAGAATAAACAAAGACGCTGGTGGTGTTTCTGCCGCGTCTTTAACTCTCAATTATGTTGAGGGTAGAAACGTGATCGCGTTCAGTTACTCGGCAGACGGCAGCCTGCTATTTTGTTCATCAGGGCAAGGCGTCGTGTCTGGTACTGGCGCCCCAGGGCCGGTTATCCCGTACCTGTACGTCGGGAAAATATTCACGCCGGGTTTTGAGCTTGGCAACCCAATCGAACACATCACCCCGTTTCCTCGCGCCTGCACAGCCGGTGAATTACGCGCCTTCGTCAACAACTTCTAAGGGCACCACTATGACCAACTTCGTGGGCGCAGGTCCCAATCAATTCCGTCCCAACATGCTGAACGGCCCTCAGACCGCAGCAGGGCCAATCAAAACCACAACCATCACCAGCGGCAGCGGGACCTTCACGCCCGCCGTGGCTGGCGGGCTGTGCGTCGTCAAACTCATTGGTGCAGGCGGCGGCGGTGGACGCGCACCAACTGGCGTGCAGGGCGCTGGTGGTGCCGGTGCTGGCGTAACTGTTGAGTTTTCGATGCGCCCATCTGCTGCAATGTCTTACACAGTCGGCGCGGCTGGGGCGGGTGCTACGACGACTAACACAGCGGGAACGGCAGGCGGTTTTTCGCGGCTCGGCAACTGGGTCGCGCCGGGTGGCACAGCCGGAAACAACGCGGCTGGCGGCGCTGCAATCACAGTTGGCGCAGGATGGGTCAGCGGTGGTGCTGGCGGCGCTGGCGGTAACGGCGCGGCGGGGACCGCAGGCAGCTCGCCAGGCGGTGTCCCTGCTGGCACGGGCACGGCGGCAGGGGGCACGTTAAGCACTGGCGGCGGTGGCGGTGGCGGTGGCGATGGCACAGACGGCTCGGGCGGCGCTGGTGGCGCTGGAGGCGCAACAACGGGCACGGCTGGCACTGTTGCAACAGGCTACGGCGGTGGTGGCGGTGGTGGTGGTGCAGGCGGCACGACTACTGGCAACGGCGGTAACGGCACGGGTGGCTACATCCTCATTCTGGAGTACGGCAATGTCTGACGAAATCATCATCCACGCACCGCCGCTCACGTGGGCGCGCATCGAGTCTGGCCGCGTTGCAGAGGTCATCACGCTGCCAGACGGAGAGCAACCAAGCGAGCCCGGCGATTGGCAAGACTGCACATCGGTGACGCCGCAGCCCGTTGTGGGCATGGCTTATGCCGATGGGGTGTATTCACTGCCACGCTGGGCGCAGATTGTTGGTGGCCGCGTGATGACAGTGGTGGAGCAAATCGAGTCACCCGGCGACGGTTGGCAAGACTGCACGGGCCAGCATGTCGGGCCTGGCTCTGGCTTTGCTGGTGACGAATTCACCGCGCCCGCAGCCAGCCCGCGTCACATCACAGTGCTGGCGTTCCGCAACCGCTTCACCCAGTCAGAAAAAATCGCTATCGAAATCGCCGCGCTCGATAACCCGGCTGCAGCAATGCCACAGCGTGCGCAGTCTGCGGCGTTGCGAGCCAATCAACTTGATGTGCAGGCCGCGAACTATATCGACCTCGACCGCACAGACACCCGCGCCGGGGTGCTGTCGCTGGAGGCTGGGACGCTACTAGGTGCTGGGCGGGCACACGAAATTCTGGACGCACCCATCGCCGCGCACGAGGAGTTCCACCCATGACAGTCGCCCTCGCACTCTGCAACCAAAACGCGCCAGGGCTACCGGGCCTGTTTTCCCTGGCCACACGCGCCCGACTCGTGACGCAGTGGCCCCATGCGGGCATGGTCGTTAACGGCGTTTTGATGCACGCCAACTTGGCCAACGGCTTGCACACAAGCGCGTTCACAGGCGGACCCGGCTGGGATTTGATAAGCCTGCCGGATGCTTCCGGCCCGCTGGTGCTTGAGCAATTCGAGCGTTACAAAGGGGCTCAGTACGACGCGATAAGCCAACTTGCTTTTGTGCTTCCGTGGCGCGTCAGTGACGGTGGCCGACTGTACTGTTACGAGTGGTGCTATCTCGCAATGACCGGGCAAAACCCTCATTGGCGCATGACGCCTGAACAACTGCTGTTCGCCGCCAGCCGAATCAACGAGGTGAAAAGTGCGTGAAAACAACCCCGATAACGTACTCACAAGAATGATCGATTTTCGCATCCCGCTCTGGGGTGTGCTGGGCGCTTGCGTGGTGGTGGTATGGGCCTTAATCGGCATGTACTTCCAACTGCAAAAAGTTTCTGAGAACTTGGCTGAGTTGCAGATCACAGTCAAGAGCGGGAACAACCAATACATAACGCTTACCGGTGAAATCGCGCTGCTGAAATACCGCGTGGAGAATCTTGAAAACGAGCGAGAAAGGCCTAGGCGATGAAGCGCCCAGCACTTGTTAAAGACGCCGGGAAGGTCGCCCGCAAGTCGTGGTCGTTCCGCCTGAGCGTCGTTGCCGCTGTTTTCTCTGGCCTTGAGATGGCCCTGCCACTTTTTAGCGATGCCATGCCCCGCCATGTGTTTTTGATCGCGTCGATGCTCGTGGCTGTCGGGTCTGCGGCGGCCCGCCTGATCGCCCAGCCTGGAATGCACGATGACACCTAAATCAAAACGCTATTCAGCCGTTGCGGCACTTGCGGCGGCCATCGCCATACCAGCCGAGGGCCTGCGGCAGTACGCCTATTACGACCCCCCCGGAATCCTGACGGTTTGCTACGGTTCTACCACTGACGTGCAGAAAGGTAAGCGCTACAGCCTGGATGAGTGCAAAGCGCGGCTAGATGCCGATATGCGCGGCGCAATCGAGGCGGTTGATAGGTGCGTGCCAGGCCTGCCAATAAACGCGCTGGCGGCGTTTTCTGATGCTGTCTACAACATCGGGCCGCGCATCGCTTGCGACACGCGCAACAGCACGGCGGCGCGGCTGCTCAAGGCCGGGAAGATTGCCGAAGCCTGCGACCAGCTACCGCGTTGGAACAAGGCGACCATCGGCGGGCGGTTGGTAGAGTTGCCGGGGCTGACAAAGCGGCGTGCAGCGGAGCGGGCTCTGTGCCTGACGCCCGATGCTTAGCCCCCGCTTGATCATCGCCGCCGTGCTGGCCGGTGTGCTGGCATTCACACATTTTTTTACCTACCGCGCAGGAAAGGCTTTTGTACGCAATGAATACGCCACACAACAAGCCGCAGCCAACGCCGAAGCGCGCAGGATCGAGCAACGCCGCGCATCAGTTGCTGCTGCCGCTGCTGCATCTGCCGTCACTCGTGCGGCCACTCTGCGCGCTGCTGCTGGTGCTGCTCGTGACGCTAGCGACCGGCTGCGCGACGAGCTCGACATTACCCAAAAATTTGCCGGTGAATCCGCAGAAGCCGCAGCCAAGTCAATCGCAACCCTCCGAGCCGTATTTGAGTCGTGCACAAAAGAATATCGAGGCATGGCTGAATCAGCTCAAGGACATGCGGACGACGCCATGACGCTGCAAGAGGCTTGGCCGGAATAACAAAAACCCGCTCTAGGCGGGTTCTTGTCGGCCATCCATTGACCTCGTGGGCTAGGCCCGTAGCGAATATCCCACGGACCGACGCATCGGTCAAGCCGGGAATCTGAGACATCCAGGTACTGGATATTTGGCA
>ERZ724509.284-NODE-284-length-24193-cov-112.126274_pt1 | contig 24193 bp, 25 predicted proteins | sample MGYA00376042_ERZ724509 | MGnify/ENA primary metagenome ERZ724509 (study PRJEB28724, sample SAMN07190887) | wastewater metagenome | isolation source: effluent of sewage treatment plant in Hong Hong | place: USA: Christiansburg, Virginia | collected 2016-03-01 ...
ATGCGCCTGGATAGCGACGATGGGCGCGCCTGACCCGCTCGACTTCGCCATGCTCGACGGACTGCTGCTGGCCGGCGAGGCGATTGCGGCCGGGGTCGAGCCGCCGCCGCGTTTGTCGGTGCAGGAGTGGGCCGATGCCTACCGCCGGCTGCCGACCAAGGGTGCCGGCGAGCCTGGACCGTGGCGCACCAGCCGGGTGCCTTACGCGGCCGGGATCATGGAGTGCCTGTCAGCCGAGCATCCGGCCAAGCGCGTAGTTTTCATGAAGTCGGTGCAGTCGGCCGGCACCGAGATCGGCAACAACTGGGTCGGCTGGTTCATCGACACCCAGAAGGCGCCGATGATGATCGTCCAGCCCACCCTGGACATGGCCGAGCGCTGGAGCAAGCAGCGCCTGGCCGCGATGATCGAGGACAGCCCGAGCCTGCGCGCCAAGATCGCCCCGGCGCGCGCCCGCGATTCCGGCAATACCACGCTGCTCAAGGAGTGGGCCGGCGGCGTCATGGTCATCAGCGGCGCCAATTCCGGCGCCTCGCTGCGCTCGATGCCGGCGCGCTACCTGTTCCTCGACGAGGTCGACGCCTATCCCGCCGAGCTGGAAGGCGAGGGCGATCCGATCAGCCTGGCCGAAGCGCGCACCACCACCTTCCCCCGGCGCAAGGTCTTCCTGGTCAGCACGCCGACCATCGAAAGCCTGTCGCGCATCAATAAGGAGTGGCTGGCCAGCGACCAGCGCCGCTACCATGTGCCGTGTCCGCACTGCGGCCATCAGCAGCACCTCACCTGGGACAACCTGCGCTGGCCGAAGGACCGCCCCGAGGAAGCCGTTTATCACTGCGCCGACTGCGGCGCCGGCATCGAGGAACACCACAAGACGCGCATGTTGGCCGCCGGCCAGTGGGTCGCCACCTATCCCGAGCGCCCGGTCGCCGGCTTCCACATCAACGGCCTCTACACCCCGACCGGCCTCGGCTACACCTGGGGCGAGCTGGCCAGCCTGTGGATCGAATCCAGCAAAGACCCGGCGCGTATCAAGACCTTTGTCAATCTGCGCCTCGGCGAAGTCGTCGCCGACCCGAATGAGAAGATCGACGCCGACGACCTCGCCAGCCGAGCCAGCCCCTACCAGGTGCGCAGCATCCCGCCCGGCTGCCTGCTGATCACCGCCGGCATCGACGTCCAGAAAGACCGCTTCGCCATCCTCATCGTCGGGCATGGCCGGGCAGGGCAGCAGTGGGTCATCGACTACAACGAACTGCCCGCCGACCCGACCACCGACGCCGGCTGGGAAGCGCTCGACGCCTTCCTGGCGCCGCCCTTCATCAACTCGCGCGGCCTGCCGATGCGCATCAGCCTGGCCGCCATCGACAGTGGCTACCTGACCGACCATGTGCTTGCCTACACCCGCATGCGCCGTGGCCGCGTCATCGCCGTCAAGGGCGCCAGCTCGCCCGGCAAGCCGATCATCAACCGCCCGAGCAAGCTCGACGTCACCGTGCGCGGGCGCACCATCAAGCACGGCGCCGAAGGCTGGCTGGTCGGCGTCGATACCGCCAAGCACGTGTTATTCACCGTGCTGGCCGCCGACGGCAAGCGCCCGCTCGACGCCGACCGCATGATTCGCTTTCCGCAGGGGCTGGACGCCAGCTTTTACAGCCAGCTCACCGCCGAAGTCTGGGACCCAAACCGCCGCCGCTGGGTCAAGGTCCGCCCGCGCAACGAAGCGCTCGATACCTGGTGCTACGCCATCGCCGCCGCCCACCACCCCAGCCTGCGCGTGCAAGTCTGGCGCGAGCCGCAATGGGCCAGGCTGGAAGCCGCGCTCGAACCGGCCAGCGGTGATTTATTCGCCAGCTCACCGGCGCCAATCGCGGTCAACCCCGAAAAACCCCAAAAAACCCCGCCGCCGGCCAAGGCCGCGCGCCCAAAAACTGCACACCCCATAGGCTGGTAATGGACATCCTCGACCACATCGCCGACTACATCAAGGCCGAACTCGGCGCCGACATCTTCACCGATGACCGGCGCGCCGCCTTTCTGGTCAATTTCCGGCTGCAGTATGGCAAGGATCGCCACTACGTCCATTCGCTGGCCGCGCAACAGCAGCAGGAGCGTCTGCTGCGCATCTTCGCCGCCTTCCGCAGCGGCATGCTGCCGCGCGACATCGCCGGCGCGCTGGGCATTTCAGAGCGCCGCGTGCAGCAGATCATCGCCACCACGCCGATGCCCTCCGCCCTGCCCGAAATCGCGTGCCTTAAAGATTTCGCCAGGGAAGGCTAAAACATCACCATGAGCGCTCCCACCCCGATTACCGAACCGGCCAGCATTCGGGCCGGCGATTCCGCATCCTGGCAGATCAGCGATGCGAATTACCTCGCCGGCGATGGCTGGGGGCTGACCTACACCTTCATCAACGCCGCCGGCAAGTTCTCAATTAACAGCGCCGCCAACGGCAACGCGCACCTGGTGCATGTGCTGCCCGCCGTCACCGCGCTTTACGTGCCTGGCGACTATGCCTGGCAGTGCGTCGCCGCCAATGGCACCGACGCCTACACCATCCGCAGCGGCAACCTTGAAGTCGTCGCCAGCTTCGCTGCCACCGCCACGCTCGACGCCCGCAGCCACGCCGTCAAGACGCTTGCCGCGCTGGAAGCCTGGATCGAGAACCATGACCTGGCCGTTGCCAAGTACGCCATCGCCGGCCGCGAAATGCAATACATCCCTATCGAGCAACTGCTCACGCTGCGCGACAAATACCGCAATGAAGTGCGCCGCGAGCAGGTCGCCAGCGGTGCCGTCCAGTCCGGCCGCGTTTATCTGAGGTTCTGATGGCCATCCTCCAGCCTGCGCCCTTCAAGGGCAGCACCATCCTGACCGAGTTCGCCGCCCGCCAGAAACATGAGCGCGAAGCCCGCGCCCGCCGCGAGCTGGCAGCGCAGCAGCAAAAATCATTCGCCGCCGCCTCGCTAAACCGCCTGACCTCAAGCTGGCGGGTCACCGCCGAGCGCATTGACGACGAAATCCGCGCCGACCTCGACGCCCTGCGCCAGCGCAGCCGCTCGCTGGAAAACAACAACGACTACGCCCGCAACTACCTCGACATTGCCGAAACCAACATCATCGGCGACAGCGCCCCGCGCCTCGTCAGCCTTGCCGACAACGCGCCCGGCAGCCCGGACACCGGCGCCCGCGAGGCCATCGTTGCCGCCTGGGCCGACTGGGGCCAGCGCGGCGTCTGCGAAGTCACCGGCCAGTACTCGTTCACCGGCGTCTGCCAGGCCATCGTCCGCGCCACCGCCCGTGACGGCGAATGCGTCGTTGCCCTGCACCCAGGCTATGACAACGCCTACGGATTCGCCCTGCAGATCATCGACGTCGACCGCCTCGCCACCTGGCTCAGCCGCGAAGCCGCCGACGGTGTCAATGCCATTGCCGGCGGCGTCGAAATCGATGGCTACGGCAAGCCCGTCGCCTACCACTTCACCAGCGGCACCAAGGCCAGCCGCAGCACTACGCGCATGGATGCGCGCAGCACACTGCACCGCTTCGTCATGCAGCGCCCCGAGCAAAAGCGCGGGATCCCGTGGATGCACGCCAGCATGCTGTCGATGCACTACGCCGGCGAATTCGCCCTCTCGGCGCTGATGGCCGCCAAGGCCGGCGCCGACCATCTTGGCTTCTTCGTCACCCCGGACGGCGCGCCGCCGGCCATCGGCGAAGCCGCCAGCGACGAAGCCGGCGCCCGCATCGCCACCAGCGCGCCCGGCACCTGGGACACCCTGCCGGAAGGCGTCGATGTGCGCACCATCGACAGCAAATACCCGAACGAAGTATTCGGCCCGTTCATCAAGTCCGCCCACCAGCGCATGGCCTCCGGCCTGCCAGGCGCCAGCTATCCCGAGCTGTGCAACGACTACGAGGCCGTCAACTTCAGCAGCATTCGCGCCGCGATCATCAGCACGCGCGACGAATGGAAGAAGCGCCACAAGTGGTTCGCCGAGGCCTGGCTCGAGCCGATCTTCGCCGAATGGCTGCGCCTGGCGCTGGCCAAGGGCGCCATCACCCTCGCCAACGGCTCGCCGCTGCCGGTCGCCAAGGCCGCCAAGTTCGCCGCCCACGCCTGGCAGTTCCGTGGCTGGAGCTGGGTCGATCCGCTCAAGGACATCAACGCCGCCAAGGAAGCGCTGGCGCTGCGCATCACCAGCCGCTCGCGCATCGCCGGCGAGATGGGACGCGACCTGGAAGAAGTATTCGACGAGCTGCAACAGGAAGAAATGCTCGCCGCCAAGTACGGCGTCAAGCTCGAAGGCGAGCCGGAACCCGCGCCGCCGCCTGCCGCGCCGCCCGCGCCGGAAGACGACGACGCCACCAAGGCGCTAAAGCTCGCACTGGCGCGCAGCATGACCGTGCAGCCGGCGCCCGCCGCCCCGCCGAACTTCTCAGTCACCCTCAACCAGGGCGAAGTCAAGAACGAAATCCACCTGCCGGCCAACGAAGCCCCGGTCGTCAATGTGACCAACGAAGTCAACGAGCGAGAACAGCCGGCCCCGGTCATCCACGTGGCGGCGCCCGTGGTCAACGTGGCCGCCCCGGAAGTTACCGCCACCTTCGAAGCCATCATGCCGGCGCAATCCGACGTGCGCATCACCAGCCTGCCGGATCGCGTCACCACCACCGAAATCGTGCGCGATGGCAACAGTAATATCACCAGCTCGGTGCAAACCGAAAAAGACGTTTAAGGAAATCCGCCATGTCCCTCTCCAACGCCTCCGAATCCGACGCCCTCGACATCTTCCTCGAAGGCATCGACCCCGCCTGGCGCGCTGGCGCCACCGGCTATCTCGCGCTTGTCACCGGCGCCTCGGTCGATGAGGCCGCTCCACTGACCAACGAATGCACCTACACCGGCTATGCCCGCGTCGCGCAGACCAAGGCCACCGCCTGGTCGGGCAGCGGCGACACGCGCACCAATGCCAACCTGGTGCAATGGGGCAAACGCACCGATGCCGGCGCCACGCAGACCGCCACGCACGCCGTCTGGGTCGATACCGCCTCCGGCGCGGTCAACATGGCCATCATCATCCCGCTCGATGACGACCTGCCCATCTCGCTCAACATCCGCCCGCAGGTCGAAGCCGGCGGCCTCACGGTGAACGCCGCCTGACATGGGCTTCAACGGCACCCGCGACCTCGGCCTGGCAGAGCAGGAGGGGCGCACCCACTTCTGCAGCTTCCGCAAGGTGCCGTCGCAAGCCTCGACCGCGCACGGCTGGTTCGACATGTCGATGGCCGCCGGCAACCCGCTGCCGCAGTATTACGCCGCCAGTCCGCTGGAAGCCGCGCGCCTCGAAGGCATGCGCGGCATCTTCCACGGCGACGACAAGGCGCCGAGCACCATGCACCTGACCGACTGGAACGTCGTCACGCCGACCGCCAACTGTGTCGGCCGTCTCAAGGCGCTGCGCTATGGCCTGTATTACCCGTTCATTGACGGCGATTCGCTCGATCAGCAGGATCTGACCAATGCCGTCGCGCCGCTGAACCCGCCAGCGCAGGGCTGGAAGGTCATGATCGTTGCCGTCGCCCCGACCGCCGGCGGCGGCTCGCTCACCTTCAATTACATGCGCAACGGATCGGAAAAGACCACGCCGGTCATCAGCTTGAATACCGCCGTCGTCAACATCGCCAGCATCGCCACTGGCGATCCGGCGGTCGCTGCAGGCGGCATGCCGTTCGCCAGGCTGGCGAACGGCGACGAAGGCGTCGACACCATCACCAGCGTCACCTTCGTTGCGCCATCCGGCGGCCTCTTCGCCTTCGTCCTGGTCGATCCACTGGCCGACATCGCCACTCGCGAAATCAACACGCCCGCCGAAAAGAACTTCGTGCAGGCCCACCCCGGCGCCCCGCGCATTCACGACGACGACTACATCAACTTCATCGGCAACTGCACCGGCAGCGTTGCCGCCGGCATCTTCGCCGGCTTCTGCAAATTCGCCTGGAGCAAATAATGGGCTACACCGGACACGACGACCTTCTTACCCAGATTTCTGCCGGCAAATGCCTGCGCGCCGAAGGCAGCAAGATCACCAGCCCGGTGCACACCGCAGGCGGCTGGCACCTGCTGGTCGGAAACAACGGCATGCCGAACGCCGGCACCTTCCCCGGCTCTTCGCTCGCCTGGCAGGGCTGCAGCGAATCTACCGGCGACGGCACCACCATCATCGGCCAGCAGCACGGCGGCAACCCCGGCGGCGCCGCCACCAAGCACCTGCTGTCGATTAGCGCCAACCTCGTTGCCGCTGCCGGCGCCCCGTGGCAGGCCAAGCTGGTCGACCTGATCGGCTACTACAAGCTGACCGGCGCCGATGTCACCGGCACCGGCGCCCGCACCCTGACCGGCACCCCGACACACCGCTATGGCAACGGCGACGGCGTGCAAGCCTGCATCGTCTCCGTCACCGCGCCCACCGCCGGCGGCCCGAACGTCTCGGCATCCAGCTTCACCAACGCCGCCGGCACCGCGTCGCGTGCCTTCCAGGGGTCGCCCTCCTGCGGCGCCGCGGCCGACGCCTACGCCACCCGCGTCATTCACTCGGGCAACGCCGCCGGCCGCTACGGCCCCTTCCTGCCGCTGCAAGGCGCCGATACCGGCGTGCGCAGCATCCAGTCGATCACGCTCTCCGGCGGCACTGCCTACACCGGATCCGGCGTCCTCGCCATCTGCCTGGTCAAGCCGCTCGCAGACATCAGCATTCCGGTGTCCGGCATGTGGTCGGAGCGCGACCTGGTCAATCAGATCAACAGCGCCCCGAAGATCGCCGACGGAGCATGCCTGGCCTGGATGCTGTTCAGCACCGGCGCTACCACCGCCAACTCGCCGTTCAACTACGCGCTCGACGTGGGCTGGGGCGGCTAAATGCTGATCTGCACGGGCGTCCGCGCGGGTGGCGGTCCCTATCGCTACTCCGGCGCCAATTCGGCGCTGGCGGTTGATCGCAACAAATCCGCCACCGCCGCGCTGGCGATGGGTTTCAACATCAGCGCAGCCACCGTCATCAGCGGCGCCAGCATCGCCAACACCAGCGGCATCCCGTCCGGCGTGCGCCATCCGCAAGCCTGGGTGCTGCCGGTCAAAGGCGGCGGCATCAAGTCCTACAAGCGCACTGACATCCTGATCGACGGCGCGGCGGTCGGCGAGCTTGGCTTCGCCCGCAGCGGCGCGACGACCATCACCATCGACGCCAGCGCGGCCGGCGGCCTGATCGTCGGCGCCACCGGGACGGCCACGATCTCGATTGACGGCTCGGCGGTCATCGTCGGCAGCATCACCGGCAGCGGCACGGCGACCATCGCCATCGACGCCGCCGCAGTCATCGGCGCCATCGCCTCGCTGACTGGATCAGCCACCCTGACCATCGACGGCCACTCGGCCATCATGGGCCTCGGCTACCTCACCGGCAGCACGCTTGAAACCGGCGAACTGACCCCGGCCAGCATCGCCGCCGCCGTCTGGAATGCGCTTCTTGCCAACCACCAGTCAGACGGCAGCGCCGGCAAGGCGCTTGGCCTGGCTTCCTCCGGTGGCGTCGATTACAACGCCCTGGCCGCCGCCGTGCACCAATACACCGTCGAAGCCGGCTACAGCTTTGAAGAGATGGTCCGCATCATGGCCGCCGCGCTGGCCGGCACATCGTCCAGGGCCGGCAGCACCATCACCTTCAAGGGGGTCGACGGCACCACCGACCGCATCCTCGGCAGCTTTGACGCCGAGAACAACCGCACCGGCGCGATTCTCGATGGCGGGTGACGCCGGCTGGTTCGAAGCCTGGTTCGCCGCCGGCTATTTCCCGCCGGTATGGTTCGCGCAATCCGACGAGGAACAGCAGGACAACCAGCTTCCTCTGGTCGCCGGCGGCTTCCTCTACGGCCGCGAGCCAAAGAAAAAGCGCCGCCCGCGCCTCGCCTTCTACGACCCGCGCCCGATCATCGAGCCGCAGCGCCGGGCGGTCGAAGAAGAAGAAGCCCTGCTGCTCTGCCACGCGCTTTAGCCGGCGAAATCCCGTGCCTTAAAAGTTTCGGCAGGCGCCGGTAAAACGTCACTCATGGAGGCTTTCCCATGAGTTTGACCCGCGAATTACGCTTTGCCGCCGCCCGCGCCCCGGAGTTCAAGGAAGGCGACGACCTGGTCGTCGACATGTCCTTCGCCTCCGACCAGCCCTATGAGCGCTGGTGGGGCGTCGAGGTGCTGGAATGCACGCCGGCGGCCGTCGATCTGGCCCGCGTCAATGACGGCGGACCGATCCTCTTTAACCACGACTGGGACGCCTTGCGCGGCCATCATGTGCCGGGCAGCGTGCGCGCCGACGGCAGCAAGGTGCGCGGCAGCGTCAGGCTGGCCTGGGCTGCAGACGATGGCAAGACCATCAAGCTGGTGCAGGGCGGCCATCTGACCAAGACCTCCACCGGCTACGAAATCCAGCAGGTCGTCGAGCAATCGACGGCCAAGTCTGGCGAAAAGATCGAAAGAACCCTGGACGGCCAACTGTTCGAGCGGACCTTGACGCGCTGTAACGCGGACAAGCCGGGCGACGTGGCTGCCTTCCGGCGTGCGCTGGATGCCGCCGCCGGTCAATTTGAGCGCAGCGAAGAGAAGGCGACATATCTCGTCAAGAAATGGCGAATTCTCGAAAACTCGCTCGTCACCGTCCCGGCCGATAGCAGCACCGGCCTGGGCCGCAGCCTGGCATCCGAACCCGCCCCCCAAGACCCTCCTAAGGAGACCCGCATCATGTCCGAACAAGACAACAAGCCGCCCGTCGACGTCGCCGCCATTGAAAAGGCCGCAGCCGACAAGGCCAACAAGCGCAGCGTCGATATTCTCGCGCTCGCCGAGCAGTTCAAGGATTACAGCGAAGTCCGCCAACTGGCCGACGCCGCGATCCGCAGCGGCCAGCCGGCCGAAGCCTTCACCGCCGACCTGCTTGCCCACATCGGCAAGCAGTCGAAGAAGGTCGACATGAACATCGGCATGAACGCCCAGGAAGCCAAGCGCTTCTCGGTGCTGAAAGCGATCCGCGCGATGACCGAAGGCGACTGGTCGAATGCCGGACTCGAGCGCGAAGCCTCCAAGGCCATCGCCGACAAGATTCGCGGCATGGGCGTCGAGCGCGCCGGTTCCGGCCGCGGCTTCTTCATCCCGCTGGAAGTCCAGCAACGCGACATGCTGGTCGCCACGGCCGCCAACGGCGGCAACATGGTGGCCACCAACCTGCGCCCGCAAGACTTCATCGGCCTGCTGCGCAACCGCATGCTGGCCGAACAGCTTGGCGTCCGCCGCCTATCCGGGCTGGTCGGCAACGCCGACATCACCAGGCAGACCGCCGGTGCCACCGCCTACTGGCTGGCCTCTGAATCGACGGCGATCACCGAGTCGCAACAGACCATCGGCCTGTTGCAGCTCCGCCCGAACAACCTCGGCGCCTACACCGAAGTGACCCGCCAGCTCATGCTGCAATCGACCCCGGACGCCGACGCCTTCGTCATGGAAGACCTGGCCGCGCAACTGGCCGTCGCCATCGACACCGCCATTCTGGTCGGCACCGGCACCGAGCAGCCGCAGGGCATCGTCGGCACCGCCTCGGTCGGCGCCGTTACCGGCACTACGCTCGGCCTCGCCGGCCTGATCGAAGCGCAGACCGATGTTGCCGGCGCCAACGCGCTGAACGCCAACTGCCGCTACGTGACGACCCCGGCTGTCGCCGGCCTGCTCTCGCAGCGCGTGCGTGTGGCATCGACGGATTCGGTCACGCTGTGGAAGGGCAACATCAACGACGGCATGGTCGAAGGCTACCAGGCCCATACCACCAACTCGATGACGGCTGCGACGGCCATCTTCGGCGACTTTTCCCAAGCCATTCTGGCTGAATGGGGCGTCCTCGAGGTCGACGTCAATCCGTATGCCAGCTTCGCCGCCGGCATCACCGGCATCCGCGCCTTCTACACCTGCGACGTGGGTGTGCGTGTGCCGGGCGCCTTCTCGGTGATCGGCACCATCACCTGATGGACTTGCCGGGCGGCCACAAGCTGCCCGGCAATCTCCGAAAGGAAACCCGATGGAAGTCATTGTCCTCAAGTCCTTCATGTTCGGCGGCCAGCCAGCGCCGGTCGGCAGCATTGTCGACCTGCCGCCGGTCGATGCTGCCTATGTGATCGCGCTCAAGCGGGCAGAGCCCGTTACCGCGTCGCCGGAAGATGCTGCGACCATAGAGGCAGATTCTGGCCCTGGGGTCGACGCGCCAAAAGCGCCGAAAACCCGCAAGGCCAAGGCAAGCTGATGGCCTTTGTCGAAGACCGCGCCCCGTTCTTCGTCGACTTCGGGGCCGCCGCCACGAAGTCCGGCGTCGCCGTGGCCGGCATCTTCGATTCCGCCTACGCGCAAAGTTTCGACATGATCGCCGGGTCCGGCCCGGTGTTCACCTGTGCTTCCAGCGCCGGCATCACGCGCGGCAATACGCTGGTCATCAACGGCACCAGTTATACCGTCACCATCATCGAGCCCGACGGCACCGGCATGTCGCGCTGTCGCCTGGAGGCCGTGTAAATGGCCCACGCCCGCCAGACCATCCGCGAAGCAGCCGCCACGTTGCTCACCGGCCTGACTACCACCGGCTCGCGCGTCTTCCAGAGCCGCATGGTGCCGCAGGAATCGCTGCCCTGCCTGCTGATCAAAACGCCGAATGAAGAGGCCGTTCCTGGAACCATCGGGAACCTTGTTGAGCGCCATCTAAATCTTATCGTCACCGGATATGCCAAGCAGTCAGCCACGGTCGACGACGTTTTGGACACGATTGCCGCTGAAGTTGAAACGGCAATGGCGGGATTTTCGTACCGCAACGAATACAAAAGCACTGATTCTGATTTTGAAGAGCGCTTAGAAAAGCCCGTTGGTTTTATAGAAATTACGTTTGTTGTCACCTACCTCACCGCCACCGGCACGCCCGGAACACCTCTTTAGGAGAACGAAATGGCAGTCATCACCAAATGGAGCAATGTGGCGGTTTCCGTACAGTCCGCCCTTGCCGCGACCAAGACCATCACCGCGATCACCAAGGCGTCGCCCGGCGTCGTGTCTTCCACGGCCCACGGCTACAGCAACGGCGACTACGTGCTGCTGTCCGTCCAGGGCATGTACCAGCTCAATTACCGCGTCATGCGCGTGTCTGCCGTCGCCACCGACAGCTTCTCGCTCGAAGGCGAAGACACCACCAACTACGCCACCTTCGTTTCCGGCACCGCGCAGAAAATCACCTTCGGCACCACGCTGGCCACGCTGACCAACATCAACGCCAGCGGCGGCGACTTCGATTTCGTCGATACGACCACCATCCACGACTCGATCAAGACGCAGATTCCCGGCCTCGGCAACCCCAGCACCTACAACTTCGAGTCCTTCTGGGACCCGTCCGACGCCGGCCTGGTCGCGCTGAAGTCAGCCTCCGACGCCCAGGCGCAGCGCGCCATCCTGTTCAGCTTCTCGAACAGCCAGAAGTTCGTATTTAACGGCTATGTCGGCTGTTCGCTGTCGCCTACCGGGTCGGCGCAGGACCTGATCAAGACCAGCGTTGTGTTCACCTCGCTCGGCGGCCCGAAAGCGTACTCGTCCTAAGCGATGGCGCTCAACCGATCCGACCTGGTCAAGCCTGAACTGCCGCGGGAAACCGTGGCGGTGCCGGCGCTTGGCGGCGATGTCATCGTGCGCGGCCTGCTGCTCGGCGAGCGGCTCGGCCTGTTCGCCGACATGCGCGAAGACGGCAAGAGCTACACCCACATCGGCAAGATGCTGGCGGTGGCAGTGGTCGGCGACGACGGCCAGCCGCTGCTCGGCGAGGCCGAGTGGGAAGCGTTCGGCGGGGTCAACTTCACCGCCGCGCTGGAGCTGTTCACCGTTGCCGGCCGCTTGTCCGGCCTCGACGCCGAGGTCATCGAAAAAAACTGAGCGCGGCGCCCGAGCGCCGCTTTTTATTCACCCTGGCCGCCCGGCTCGGCAAGACGGTCGGCGAACTTGAACGCAGCATGACCGCCGCCGAGTTCGGCGAGTGGTTTTTGATCTGGCAGTGGCAGCCGTGGGAAAACATCCCGCAGCCGCCACCCGAAAAACAGGAAATGGACGCCCTGGCCTGGGCGGCAACGGTCGGATAAATGGCAGAAAAAACGCAGATCGTCATCACCGCAAAGGACGAAACCGGCGCCGCCATCAATTCGGCCAGGCGCGGGCTGGCGTCGCTGTCCGGCGCCGCCGAAGGGCTGCGCAACTCGTTCTCCTTCCTCGGCACGGCCGGTGGGCTGGCCGGCTTGCTCGGCGGGGTATCGGTCGGCGCAACGGTCAAGGCGGCCATCGACGACCTCGACAAGCTCAATGATTCGGTCGAACGCCTGGGCATATCCGCCGAGGACCTTAGCGCGCTCAACTTCGCCGGCAAACTGAACGGCATTGAAGCCGAAGACATGACGATGGCGCTGACCAAGCTCAGCGTCAAGATGCAAGAGGCGGCCAGCGGCAGCAAGGAAGCCGCCGCGCTGTTCGCAGACCTCGGCGTCAAGGTCACGGATTCCAGCGGAAAGCTGAAAAGCGCCGACCAGGTCTTCGCTGAAGTTGCAGATTCGTTCGCGCAACTGGAAGACGGCGCGGGAAAGACGGCGCTGGCCGTCGATACATTCGGCAAGACGGGCGCCAAACTGGTGCCGGTGCTCAACGGCGGCGCCGATGGCCTGGCCAAGATGCGCAAGGAGGCCGAACAGCTTGGCGCGATCATCGGAACCGACCTGTCAAAACAGGCCGCCGAATTCAACGACAACCTCGACCGGCTTTCTGTAGTATCCGGCGCCGCCGCGCGATCTATCACCAGCTTGATGCTGCCGTCGCTGATCGAGTTTTCAAATGAACTGCTGGTCGCCATCAAGAATAGCGACGGCCTGCTCGACGCCTTCCTGCGCTATGGCGCTGGCAAATCGTTCAACTTCAAGACGCCAACCGAAAGCCTTGCTGCGCTGAATGTCGAGGCCAGCAAACTGGAAGACCGCCTCAGCATCGGCCGTGGCGAAAAGGGCGACGATGAGCGCCTGCGCCGGCTACAGCAGGAAATAAGCTACTACAGCACGCTCGACAAGCTCAAAACCAAAGCTGACGAGCCAGCAAAGACGGGCGGAACAAAACCAGTCGTTCGTACCCCTACCGGCGACGGCAAGGGCAAAACCGGCGGCGCCAAGGCCCAGGCCGACGAAGCCCTGCGCCTGATTCAGTCGCTCGACGAGCAGATCGCGCTGAAGTCCGCCGACGCCGAAAGCACCGACAAGATGACCGCCGCCGAGGTGCAGGCGGTCAAGGTGCGCTACCAGCTCGAAGCCGGAACGCTGAAGGCGACGGCGGCGCAGCGCGACACCATCTTCGCCCGCCTGGATAGCCTGGCCGTCCTCGAAAAGGAACTCGTCAAGCAAAAGGAATTTGCCGACGCGATGGCCAAGCAGGAAGAAAGCAACGTCAAGAGCAACCAGGCGATGCTTGAGCAGATCGCTACTGCAGGGCGCGCCGCCGAACTTTACGGCCTGACCGAAAGCCAGATCAGCGTCGTCGAGCAGGCGCGCCTGGCCGACGCCATCGCCATCGCCAAGGAAAACGGCGCGACGGAAGCGCAAATCGCTTACCTAGAGCAGGAGCTTGAGCTGCGCGGCAAACTCTCCGACAGCCTCATCAAGGTCGACACCAAAAAGCAGGAAAAGGCCGATGCCGAGGATGCAATCAAGAAACTCGACGAAATGGGCGAGTTCGCCAAGCAGGCCGCGAAAAACATGCAGGACGCGATGGCCGACTTCTTCATCGACCCGACCAAGGGCGGCATCCAGTCCATCGCCGAAACTTTCGCCCAGACGCTGCAGAAGATGATCGCCCAGGCTGCCGCCGCGCAGCTCGGCAAACTGCTGTTCGGCGACCTTGACAAGACCGGCAATCTCAGCGGGCTGGCTGGCAAGGGGCTGGACTGGCTGTCCGGCCTGTTCAGCTTTGAGAAGGGCGGCATCATGACCAGTGCCGGCGCGGTGCCGCTGCACAAATACGCGATGGGTGGCATCGCCAATTCGCCGCAGCTCGCCATGTTCGGCGAGGGCCGCACGCCGGAAGCCTACGTGCCGCTGCCGGATGGCCGGCGCATTCCGGTGCACATGCAGGGCGGCGGTGGCGGCAGCCTGCACCAGACGCTCAATTTCTACGGCCAGGCCGAGCCGGCGCAGGTCAAGCGCGCCGCCGCGTCTGCCGGTCGCTCGGTGCTGGCGCTGCAAAACGGAGCCCGCCGCTATGGCTGATTTCCTCGAAGAACGCATTTCCGACCTGATCCGTTACGGCAGCACCTGGGCCGAGGATTTCGAGGTCAACGTGGTGACGACCTCGGGCGGGCAGGAATACCGCAGCCTCACGCACCCGTTCCCGGTGCGCCGCTTCGACCTCTCCTACCTGCTGACCCGCGACGACCTGCGTACCACCCTGCTCGCCACCTACCAGCGCGCCCACGGTCGCTTTGCCGGGTTCCGAGCCCGCTGCTTCGACGAGTGGAGCAGCAACGGCGTCATCGGCACGCCGACCGCCTTCGACCAGCCCTTGCTGCTGGTTTCGGCCGGCGTCTACCAGTTGATCAAGCAATATGGCACGAACGGCACCGCCGGCGCCACCGGCTACCCGTACCGCGTCATCAAGAAGCCGGTTGCCGGCACGGTGCTGGTCGGTATCGGGTCGACGGCGATCCGCAGCGCCGACTGGTCGGTCGATACCACCACCGGCCTCGTCACCTTCGCCGCCGATGTGACCGCCTCGATCAGCAGCATCGGCCAGAGCAATCCGGCGGTGCTGACGGTCGGCGCTCATTCATTCACGACCGGCATGGCGGTGCACATCAGCGGGGTCAACGGCATGACCCAGATCAACGGCCAGCGCGCCCTGATCACCGCCACCGACGCCACCCACATCACGGTGGCGATCAATTCGAGCGCCTATTCGTCCTACGCCAGCGGCGGCGTGGTGCACACCCGCCCGCAGACCGGCGAAGTGCCGAGCGCCGGTTTCGAGTTCGACTTCCCGGTCCGCTTCGATTCCTCGCTGCCCATCGGCCAGGAACACCCGAACCACCGCAGCGCCGAGGCGTCGCTGATCGAGCTGCTCAACCCATGAAAGCCACCGTCGCGCCCTATGAAACGATGGTCAAGTGTTTGCGCATCGTGTGCGCAAACGGCACGACCTTCCGCCTTGCTGCCTATCCGCTCGACCTTACCATGAGCAATGCGACGGTCTATCAGTCGGCATCCGGCTACGACTTTTCAAGTGTCGTCGTCGAAACCTCGCTCTCGGCTTCTGCCATTGATCTGGAAGGATTCATCGTGGCGGGCGGCGTGACCCGTTCTCAGATCGCATCTGGCCTGTTCGACGGGGCCGAGTGTTTCCTGTTCGCTACCGATTTTTTGAATCCGGTGGAAGACGACGAGCAAATTATGAAATCAACGCTCGGCAAAACAACGCTCAACGACGATCGCTTCACCATAGAGGATATGAGCATCGTCGACAAACTTAACCAGACGGTCGGCTGGACGCATTCGGCTCAATGTCCTAACGAATTCGGCGGCCAGGAATACGGTGGATGCAAAGTTAATATCGCGGCGATTACCGTCACCGGCGCGGTCACGTCGGTCGGTTCATCGTTGCAATTCACCGACAGCAGCAGATCAGAAGCCGCAGATCATTTTGGATGGGGATGGGTGGCTTTCACGTCGGGCGACAATGCCGGATTGCGGGCGCTAAAAATACGCGACTTTTCGGGGGGTGTCTTTACGCTTTACGACCCCCCGTATTATCCGATTTTGCCAGGCGTCACGTACTCAGCCGTTCCGGGCTGCCGCAAGAGAATTATCGATTGCCAGCGCCATAACAACGTGCCTCGATTCGCTGGCGACCTTCATGTGCCGGTGGGTTCGACCTACCGCGCTATCGGCGGGGCAACCCCGTGACGCCGGCCGAAGTCGTCAACGCTGCCCGGCTAGCGCTCGGCACACCATTCAGGCATCAAGGTCGATCAGTCGGTTCCGGGCTGGATTGTGCAGGCTTGTTGGCTCATGTCTGCGCATCTTTAGGCCAGCCTGTAATTGAACAATCTGGCTACGGCCGCCGCCCGCTCGACGGGTTGCTAGAGGCCGCGCTGGATGCGCAGCCGGCATTGGTTCGAGTCCGCACCGCGCCGCAGCAGGGTGATTTCGTCCTGATGAAATTCGAGGCAGACAAAGCGCCTGCACACCTTGGCATCGTTGCCGGAAAAACCTTGATTCATGCGTGGGCGGTTGCCAGAAAGGTCTGCGAACACGACTTCGACGCCGAATGGAAGCGCCGCGTGGTGCGCGTTTATCGACTAATGGAAATGAATAATGGCGAGTAAATCAGTCGGCCAGATCGTCGGCACCGCAGTCGGGGCGGTCGTCGGGTTTTTTGCTGGCGGCAATGTCGCGCTCGGGGCGGCTATCGGCGGTGCGCTTGGCGGTCTGATAGACCCGCCAAAAGGCCCGACCGTTGTCGGTCCGCGCCTCGATGATCTTTCATTCCAGACGTCCACGCTCGGCGCCCCGCTGGGCCGCGCTTATGGAACCGTCCCGGTGATGGGAAACGTCATATGGCTGGAGGGTGACAAGTACCACGAAGTCATCACCAGTGAAGAGCAGGGCGGAAAGGGCGGCGGGGGTGGAGCCACATACGAAACGTCGCGCTATTACGCAACTTTCGCCGTGTCGCTGCTGCGTGTCACCGACCCTGCGCAAACCGTTGGCCTGCGCCGCTTGTGGATCGGTTCAAACCTGGTATATGACGCCGGCTCGACCAATATAGATTCAGTCGTCGCGTCGAATTCAGAAGGTGTTCAGTTCGATTTCTATTCTGGCGCCGACGACCAGACGCCAAATCCGCGTTGGCAGGCAGACAAGGGCGTCGATTCGGTGTCCGGGTTCCCTGGTCGGTGCTACATAGTAATCCATGACCTAGACCTTGAGCCATACAGTCGTTCTCTGGCAATGGCGCAGGTAAAGGCAGAGCTTGTGTGCGGCTATGCGACCGAAGTCAACACGGTTGTCGGAGAGGTTATCAACCCGAGGCAGGGAGAGGCAGACGAATTCACCGCCGCCTATGTCCGGTTTTTGACCGACCGCACGTTCGTCACCGGGTTTGTTCAGGATCACATCACCAATGCCGTTGTGATGCACGAATGCTGGGTGGTTTATAAAAACGGCACCAAGGAACTCACCGGATCGGTCGAAGCCTATGCCGGGTCTGGATGGCCGTCGCGCATCCCGCTCGTCACGCAGTCGGACGTTGACGGCATGTTCCAGATAAAGCTCGAAGACGCTGCGCCGTACAGGCAGTTTGCGCGCTTTTATGCAAATGGGGCGGTTGGCTGGGAGACGCTGGCCGCGCCTGATGGCACCTTTGGCAATGGCTATGCGTCGTGCGCCGCAATCGAGAATAACAAAGTCTTTCTATGCGGATCGGACATGACGGGCGGTTCGACTGCCGCGCCTGTGCTGCTTATATCGGCCGACGTGGTGGTTTCAAGTGCTGCCAATTACCTGTGCCGCGCCCTTGGGTACACGGATAGCTGGCTCTATCTTCTTGATGCGGCAAGCACCTCATCAACGGTGTATATAAGGAAGCTGGACAAACTGACACTGGCCACCGATTCGACCATCACTTTCAGCATCTCGGGAGTTGGTGCAGTGGCTGGCGGGATGCACGTTTTGTCTGATTTTGAAATTGTCGTGTGGACACAGTGGGGAGTATATCGCTGGGTAAATGGTGACGTTAATTACACGCAATTCTATGCCAGCTCTGGCGACCCGGATTATTCGGGTGGCGAGTTCGACCAAAACAGATGGTTCATGGCGGACGGGCAAATATGGCGCCGGTGCGAATGGGAATTCGCAGTCACGTCAAAAAAGAACAAGGTCATTACCAATTACCTGACGGTTCCGGCGCAGTCAATTGGCCTGCGCGATGTCGTAACCAGCGAGTGTGCGCTATCCGGCATTGATTCGTCCGATTTGAGCCTGGATGACCTGACCGATTCGGCTGTGCGCGGCTTCAGGATCGGCGGACCCGGCTCGTCGCGCAATTCGCTAGAGATGCTACAGGCCGCTTATCCTTTTGACGTTGCGCCGTCGGGTTATAAACTTCGCTTTGTATCGCGTGGCGGCGCGGCGCTGGCGACCATACCAGAGCAAGACCTTGGCGCCGTGTCTGGCAACGATGCAGCCGCCGTCCTTCTCCCGATGAGCCGCGAGATGGATACGCAAATCCCGTTCAGGGTCACGGTAAGGTATCTTGACCCCGCCCGCGAATACGACGTGGCGGAGCAGTCTGCATCGCGGCCTGACACCGCCAGTACCAACCAGCGCGCCGTCGATCTGTCTATCGTGATGACGGCCGAAGAGGCGGCGCGGTGCGCCGACATTCTGAATTCCAAGGATTGGCTGGAGCGAACATCGTTCGGCCCGTTCACGCTTCCTCCGACCTGGAGCGAACTCGAGCCACCGGATGTAGTGACGGTCGAGCATCGCGGGCAGTCGCACGAATTACGGCTGATCCGTGGCGAAACCTTGCCGGATGGCCGCTTCGTCTGCGCGGGCGTGCCAAGCACAGCGCAAACCTACACGTCGACCGCTTCGGCGCAGGAATCAATCACCATCGGCCAGTCGCTGGTTCCCCTCAAGGGTGCCACGGAAGGTTATTTGCTGGACATTCCGCGCATTCGTTCCGAGCAGGACGTTGCCGGCATGGCCGTTGCGCTGACCGGAATTTCAAGCGGCTGGCCTGGCGCGGCGCTGCTACGCTCTGATGACCAGGGGAGTACCTATGCGGCGTGCGCCGGAACGAACGACCGCGCCCGTGTTTTTTACACCGGCGCGGCGCTTTCTTCGCACCACGGATTCAGCCTGGACAACGGGTCTGTTTTGACCGTGACGCCCAGGTATTCCGGCCACATACCGGCCAGCGTGACCGAGGAACAACTGTACGCGCATGCCAACCTGGCCGCCTATGGCGCAGAAGGACGATGGGAAATTGTCGCATTCAAGACGGCGGTCGACCTGACCGGAACATATCGCCTGCATGACTTCCTGCGCTGCCTGTACGGAACTAAAGATGCCGCCGCGCTGCATCAGGACGGCGACTTGTTGATCATGCTCGATGAGGCGGCGATAAAATTTTTCGGGTTGCCGGTCAATGCCATCGGAAGCGCCCGGCTGTATAAGCCAATTACGCAGGGGGCCGGTCTTGATTCGGCGGCTGCAATCAGCGAAACCTACGGCGCCGTCAATCTCAAGCCGCTCCAGCCGGTTGATTTGTGCGGGTCGCGTGATCCGCTGTCGCTCGATTGGTCATTGCTTGCAAGCAGGCGCACAAGGACTCCGACCGAACTGTTCGCCGGGGTTTCCGTGCCGATTGGCGAGACATCCGAGTCTTATGAGGTGACGCTATACAACGCCGATTATTCGACAGTAAAGCGCACGTTTTCCAGTTTGCCTGCACTTGAAGTCGAGTACACAAGCGCCGAACAGATCACAGACTTCGGTGCCAATCAGGAAACGCTTTACGTCGAGGCTCGGCAGGTTTCGCCCGTTGTTGGTGCCGGCTTTGCGCTGCGCGCATCGATCTACCGTTATTTGTCGCTCGATCCGTTCGGCGATCAGGTTGTTCTTCTGCAAAACATGAACGACACCGGACTTACCGATTTCATGGGGCATTCGGTCACGCTGGTCGGTGGCGTGTCAAGGAGTTCCACTCAGTCAAACGAGGGGGGGTATTCAGCCTCTTTCGACGGCGCCACCGGGTACTACTACCTGGACGGCTCGGCAGCCTTCGCACTTGGAACAGGCGACTTTACCATCGAGGGATTTATCAGGCCATCGTCGGTAAGCCTAGACATGTCGTTGTTCGACTTCAGGCCTTACGGAACAAATGGCGCCTATCCGCTTCTTTACCTTAGCTCGGCGGGGCAGATCGTTTATTACGTGTCAGGCGTCGTTGCAATCAGCGGAAGCCACGGGTTACTTACCACGGAATTTTCGCACTACGCGCTCGTTCGGCAAAGCGGCGTGTCAAAGATATTCGTCAAGGGCGTCCAGATTGGGTCGAATTATACCGACACAAACAATTATTCAATATCTGCCGCTCGCCCGGTGTTCGGCGTGTCCACCTTCAACATGACGAGCGCTTTCTTTTCTGGCTACGCAGACCAGCAACGGATCACCAAAGCGGCGCGCTACTCGTCAACATTCACGCCGCCCACATCATTCCCTAATCCATAAGGCCAACCATGAGCGATTCAAGCACCCCATTCGGCACCATCGCCATCGGACAAGGCGACCAGGCCACAAAGGCGAACGCGCTTTTTGACGCTGCCGCGCCGGTCGCCATCTATGCGAAAAAGTACGCCACGACCACCGGCCTGACGCTCGGCTATCACGGCGGAAAAATTTCTGTCAATGGCGTGGTGACGACCATTGCCGACGGCACCCTGGCCTTGACCGCCTCGACCACAAATTACATCGAAGCCAACCCGTCGACCGGGGCCGTGACGAAAAACACCACCGCCTACACGCCTGGCTACTGGCGGATCGGGCGGGCCGTGACCGGAACGACCTCGATAACCACCTGGTACGACGACCGATTCCTCAACTTCGGCCAGCAGACGCGGATGCTGACCAAGGCATTTCCGAGCGATGCGAACTACACGTTGACCTCGCCCGAAGCCGAGGTCGACGTGATCAAGGTGTCGTCGGGAACGATCACCACCACCCGTGACCTGATCGTGCCGGTCACGTTCCCGCGCCAGTGGTGGGTGATCAATGGCAACGCGCAGAGCGTGCGGATCATCGGCGCAACCGGCACCGGCATCACCATCGCCACCGGCAAGGCGGCGAAAGTCATGGCCGACGGCACGAACGTCGTCCGCCTGACTGCCGATGTCTGATTTTGAAAAACATCCCGCCAACATAGGCGAGAAGGGAATAAGCATGACCGACCACGACTTGATCGCCAACCTGCACAGGCGAATGGACTCGCAAGACCGGCTGTTGCTGGAAATCGACCGCAAGATCACCAGCCACATGGCCGAATCGGACACCATCCGCCCGGCGCTCGAAGAACTGGTCAGCTTGTGGAAGGGCAGCAAGATACTGATTCCCATCCTCGCCAGCATGGCGGCAGCCGTGTGGGCGGTGGTCGCCTGGGCAAAGGAACACATTAAATGACGCACTACGATGTCACCCTGAGAAATCCGAACGTCCAGGCATTCCTGGCGCTGATCCGCTACACCGAAGGGGCGGGCTATCAGACGCTGTTCGGCGGCGGCATCGTCGACTCGCTGGAAGACCACCCGCGCATCGCCATCACCCGCACCCTGGGCGGCAAGCCGATCACCTCGACGGCAGCCGGCGCGTATCAGTTTCTCAGCCGCACCTGGGACGAATGCAAGAAGGCGCTTGACCTCCCGGACTTCACCGCCGCCAACCAGGACCGCGCCGCGCTCTACCTGATCGAGCGGCGCCGGGCATTGCCTGCCGTCCTTGAGGGCGACTGGACGACCGCCCTGGAGCGCTGCAACCGTGAGTGGGCCTCGCTGCCCGGCAGTCCCTACGGCCAGCCGACCAAGTCGATGGCCACCTGCCTTTCCTTCCTCGACAAGATGACGAAGGGAGGCGGCCAGAGCGCCGCGCCCTTTCCCGAAGCCAGCCCCAACCCCACCCCAACCGGAGCAAACGACATGGCCCCTTTCATCATGGCAGCGATTCCTGCGCTGGTTCAAGCCGCGCCAGCCCTGATCCGCCTCTTCGGCCACGGCGAGCAGGCCGAGAAGAACGCCAAGGCGGCGGAGATCGCGGTCGAGATCGCAAAAGCGGTGACAGATCAGCCGACGGCCGAAGGCGCGGTCGCCGCGATCCAGTCCGACCCCGAGCTAGCCAGCAATTACGCGCAGGCCGTCGAGGCGCAGTGGTACACGCTGACCGGCGAAACCGGCGGCGGTGGCATCGCCGGTGCGCGCAAAGCCGACGTGGAGTTCCAGACGGCCGGTGCCAGTGTTTTCAAGTCGCCGGCCTTCATCATCTCGGCATCCATGCTGCCACTGGTTTACATGGTCGTCGGCGCAGTGATATTCGGATCCAACTGGACAATGGAAATCAAGGCGATGGTCGTCTCGTCGATCATATCGCTGGTATTGGGCGCAATCTCAGGATATTACCTTGGCACCAGCTTCAGCTCGCAGCGCAAGACCGACATGATCAGCGCAAAATGATCTACGTCGCCACCTTCTATGACGTGCTGACCTCGGTCGGCATCCTAGTCGCCGTGGCCCTGGCGATGGTCGGCCTGTTCTGGTGGCTGGGCGAACGATGACATCGCCAAGAGTCGAAACCATCGGCAACGCCACGCTTTACCTCGGCGATTGCCGCGAAATTCTGCCGACGCTGCCAAAGGTTGATTTGATTTTGACTGATCCGCCGTATGGGATTGCCAGGTGCTGCATGCGGATTGTTTGTCCGTCTTCCATCACGCGCCACCTTGTATTCGGTGGCGCCGGGCTGACGATAACGTCGCCGGCGATTGGCTTCATTGGCTTGGTTTTGTGGTCAATGTTCATAGTGTGCTCGCTATAAGAATCGCTTCTTCAAGCGTGATTCTGTGCTGGTCGTTCAAATGCAGCGCGATGCGCTCCGCCTTTCGATTACAGCGCCGATAGCGCCGTGTTTGTCGCCTTCCGGCAGGATAGGCGGCGGGTTTGATGTCTACTTTGCGTTAGAAGTCACAAGGCATCCATTCCGATGGTCTTCGCTATCTGGTCGTCGCTCATCTGTGCCAGCTTCCACATGAGCCGCGCTTTCACTTCGCTAAACTCTGCGTGCAGTTCTGCCCTTGCGCCATTCACCATTTTTGACGCCATGGCAAAATGCACCTTCCCGGCCTCCGGGGCAGGTTTCGGCATCGGTACTTTCCACTGTTTCATTTTTCGTCCTTTTTTCCTGTTGACCGTAACTTCTAACTATTCAATCAACCGGACGCGCCGCGATAAAGCCGCGTCGCTCCGGTTATCTCAGGCGTTATGCCTCACCATCCTTGGGCGGCTTGAGCTTGTGCCGCTTGCAGATGGCGTCCTCTATCAGCACCGCCCGGCTTTCCGGCTGGGCGTCCATCCATTCCAGTAACCATTTCGGTAGCTTCACCGAAATTGGCTCCTTCCTGAGCATCGGCGGTGCTGGGGGCCTTCCGGCCCCCTCTCTTTTGCCTCCGCTCATTCCGCCACGAAGTAGGTCAGTTCCGCGCCATTGGCCTGCACCTTGTAGGCCGCCGTGTATTCGCCCCAGCCGGTCAGGCTTTCGATCTTTTCAACTTCGTCGGCGGCTTCCTGCACGTCGCTCCAGTCTTCGGCCTCGGCAGCGCCAATCATTTCGTAGTAGCCGCCGTTGTTCTTGACCATGATCGCTTTCATTTCGCTTCTCCTGTTTGTGGTTTGCGCCTATCGCTCACCGTTGAATCTAGTATATACCACAATAGAAAGAAGTCAATACCTTTTTCAAAATATTTTTCAACCAGCAATGCATAACACAACGCTCGTTCGGACCTGCGCGAAAAGCCGCGCAGTCCGCACAGCTATGCGTTATGCACCGCAATTCCAGCTTCGCTCTGGTGCCGAATCCCATCGGCAAAAGCCGAGGAACGAATCGAATCCATCTCCGTATTCCAAGAAGCGGCGGTATCTCTCCTGTGCCCTTGTGCGATTCGGCTGGGCCTTTGGTTCGCCAACTATGGACGTCCCAAGGAAACAGCCAAGGCCATTCAGTTTCGTGCATTGCCATCCGCACGAGCATTTGTCTTTGGCGTTACCGTTGCCGCCTCTGTCGCATTCGGCGCAGGCTGTCCAGCGCTTGCCGTCATCGTCGGTAAAGCTGTGCATAACACTACGGTCAACGCGACCGTTCGCGGAAATGCCTTGGTCACTCATCATTACCTCCTGTGCGCCGCTCACGGCGCGTTACCTTATGCGTTAGCCCTCGTCATGGCCGCTACGTTGCAAGCACGTCACAGTCACGCCGTCCGGCGCTTCGATCACCAGCGAAGGCT
>ERZ724509.285-NODE-285-length-24116-cov-7.883712_pt1 | contig 24116 bp, 24 predicted proteins | sample MGYA00376042_ERZ724509 | MGnify/ENA primary metagenome ERZ724509 (study PRJEB28724, sample SAMN07190887) | wastewater metagenome | isolation source: effluent of sewage treatment plant in Hong Hong | place: USA: Christiansburg, Virginia | collected 2016-03-01 ...
GGCATTGATACGCTGGTCGAATGCGGCCCGGGCAAAGTATTGGCGGGTATGGCGAAACGCATTGATGCCGATTTGACTGGATTGGCCATTTTTGACCCCGCAACATTGGCGGATGTCAAAGGGATTTTGACAGGATCAACAGGAGTTGTAGCATGAGCGCCACAGAATTGAAAGCACACATCGCACTGGTAACGGGCGCTTCACGCGGGATTGGTGCAGCGATTGCCCACACATTGGCAAGCCAAGGCTATCGCGTAATCGGCACTGCCACCACCGAAGCGGGAGCCGCCAAAATCACCGATGTCCTTTCCGCCTATGCAGGATGCAGCGGGCGCGTGTTGAACGTAACCCAAGCGGGTGCAGGTGAAGCCTTGGTCGATGCCATTGCCAAAGAATACGGCGGATTGCACGTCTTGGTGAACAATGCGGGCATTACCCGCGACAACCTCGCCATGCGCATGAAAGATGAAGAATGGGATGCCGTGATGGATGCCAATTTGAAAGGCGTTTTCCGCATGAGCCGTGCCGTGATGCGCACCATGATGAAACAGCGTTATGGGCGGATTATTAACATCACTTCCGTAGTCGGTGCATCCGGCAATGCAGGGCAAGCCAACTATGCCGCAGCCAAAGCAGGCGTAGCGGGCATGACCCGCGCCTTGGCCAAAGAGTTGGGTTCGCGCAACATTACCGTGAACTGCGTCGCCCCCGGATTTATCGAAACCGATATGACCGCTGTCCTACCCGAAGCGCAGCAAAAAGCCCTGATGAGCCAGATTCCAATGGGGCATCTCGGTAAACCCGAAGATATTGCGCACGCCGTTGCCTACCTTGCATCACCATTAGCAGGTTATGTGACGGGGCAGGAATTGCATGTCAACGGTGGCATGACCATGTAAAATGCGGCGTTCTTTTTCTTTTTTTCCAACCCTCAAAGGGAAGCTATGAGTGATATTGCAAACCGTGTCAAAAAAATTATTTCCGAACAACTCGGCGTAGATGAAATCAGCGTAACGCCAGAAAAGTCTTTCGTGACCGATCTCGGTGCCGACTCGCTGGATACCGTTGAATTGGTGATGGCACTCGAAGATGAATTCGGTATTGAAATCCCCGATGAAGAGGCCGAAAAAATCACCACGGTGAAAGCTGCTATTGATTACGCAGAAGCTAATTACAAAGCCGATTAATTGCATTGATTTGCACTTAAGTTGGTCTGATTTTTCATTTCCCTAACTGCTGCCTATTTTGCCTATGTCCCGTCGTCGTGTTGTTGTTACTGGGTTGGGTTGTGTGTCTCCTGTTGGTAATACCGTTACCGAAGCGTGGAGCAACATCATCGCAGGTCAATCGGGTATCCAAAAAATTTCTCGGTTTGATGCCTCGACTTTTACCTGCCAAATTGCAGGTGAGGTGCGCAATTTCAATCTGGAGGCCTACTTGTCTAGCAAGGAGGCACGCACTATGGATACCTTCATCCACTACGGCATCGCTGCGGCGGTGCAAGCGGTAGAGGATGCAGGGTTGCCAACGGGTGCAGCGTTGGGGGAAGAAGAGTCCACCCGCATCGGTTGCGTGATTGGTGCGGGCATGGGCGGTTTGCCCTTGATTGAGAATATGCATGGTGAATTCACCACGCGCGGTGCTCGCCGTATCTCCCCATTTTTTGTGCCTGCCACCATTGTGAATATGGCGGCAGGGCATGTTTCGATGCGATTCGGCTTCAAAGGCCCGAATATCGCTATCGCCACAGCCTGTACCACGGGTTTGCATTGCATTGGTGATGCCGGCCGCATGATTGAGTACGGCGATGCCGATGTCATGATTGCAGGCGGCGCAGAATCGACCGTTTCGCCTTTGGGCGTAGGGGGTTTTGCTTCCATGCGTGCGTTGAGTACCCGCAATGATGATCCCACCGCTGCTTCGCGCCCTTGGGATAAAAACCGTGACGGTTTTGTTCTGGGTGAAGGTGCGGGTATCGTGGTACTCGAAGAATACGAACACGCCGTAAAACGCGGAGCCAAAATCTACGCCGAACTCGCTGGCTTTGGCATGAGTGCCGATGCAGGTCACATGACCGCCCCCAATATGGATGGCCCTCGCCGTGCGATGCTGGGTGCGATGCGCAATGCCGGCATCAACCCCGATCAAATTGATTACTTGAATGCCCACGGCACATCCACCCCGCTGGGTGATTTGAACGAAACCAATGCGATTAAAGCCGCTTTGGGTGCGCATTCCCAAAAAGTGGTGGTTAGCTCGACCAAATCCATGACCGGTCACTTGCTGGGCGCGGCGGGTGGTGTGGAATCGGTGTTTACCATATTGGCGTTGCACCACCAAATCGTTCCCCCCACCATCAACCTCACCCACCAAGACCCTGAGTGCGATTTGGACTACTGCGCCAACACCGCACGCAGTATGCCGATGGAATACGCCTTGAAAAACAATTTCGGTTTTGGCGGAACCAACGGTTCTTTGGTCTTCAAACGGGTTTAACGGTTTAACCCTGTCATGCCCCACCGCCGAACTGCACCTGCGATCACGGTGCCGATTCGGCGTTCTTATTGGCGGCTGGCGTGCATCGGGTGTTTGTTCCTGATCGCCGCTTTTTTCGCTCCGCCGCTTTCCCTGTTTTTATTTCTGATTCCCTTGGTGGCGTGGTATCGCTCACCTGTTGGCTGCTTGCAATGGGATGGCACAGCGTGGTCGTGGCAGGGTGTTCCTGCATCGCCTTCGTCCTTACGCTTGGTGGTGCAGTTGGATTGGCAATACGGGATGGTCGTTTCAGGGATAGGCTCAGGATTGTGGCTGGATAAGCCCAGCGTGGAATTACGCCGCGCTGTGTATGGTCGCGCCGATAACCGCTCCGGCAACCAGTAGCCACATCATGTGAATGGAAGTGGTGCGCATCAACACAATCGTGGCAAAGGTAATCAGCCATAGCCACCCTGTTTCGTGAATGCCGCCACTGCCCTGACTGCTGGCCAGAATCCAACCCGTGGCTACCAATAGCGCGATCACAATCGGCGACATCCCTTGTTTGAAGGCACGCACAATACGGCGTTCACGGTTGTTATGCCCCCAACGAGCCGCAGCAAACGTGAGCGTGGTGCTGGGCAACAAAATACCCACCATCGCAATCACCACCCCCGCCAGCGCGGGAAGCCATGCCTGCATTCCAGCCGCAATTCCGCCCCCTGCATTCAGCCCCACATTCCAACCCAGCACGGCAATGAACAACAAATTCGGCCCCGGAGCCGCCTGTGCCAGAGCGATGGAGGAGGTGAATTGTCCTTCGGTGAGCCAACTTTTTTCCAGCACCAAATAATGGTGCATATCGGGTGCAGTCGTAATCGCCCCGCCGATCGCCAAGAGCGAAAGCGATAAAAAGTGCGTGAATAAAACCAGCCAATCGGCGGTGGTGAAATGCAAAATCATGGTTGTTTTGAGGGTGCTAATTGTCGATATGCCCACCACCACGCCGCACCGCCCAATACCAGCAGAACCGCCACCAGCGGCACGCGAAACAATGCCGAAGCGATAAAACTGGCGACGAGGAAAAACCAGCACGCCACCAGCCCCATCGCGTTATTTTTCAGGCTGGCGGTGAGTTTCAATCCCGTGGCGGCAATCAATCCTGCCGATACCGCGCTCATGCCACGCAATGCGCCTTGCACCACCGGAATATCGGTAAACCCACCCAATAAAGCCGCCAGTGCCACCACAATCAATAATGGAAACAATAACATTCCCGCCAACGCAGCCATCGCCCCCGTAAACCCGAAGTACCGATCTCCGATGATGAGCGATAAATTCACCACATTCGGCCCGGGCAAAATCTGCGCTACCGCCCAGTCTTCGAGAAATTCTTCCGAGGTAAGCCAGCGTTTTTTCTCGACCAATTCCCGCTGGGCGATCGCCACCACGCCACCAAAACCTTGCAGGGCCAGTTGCGAGAAAGAGAGAAACAAATCCGCCCGCGATTGCGGCACAGAAGGGGGGGATGGGGGGGTATTCATAGGAACAGTGCGATTTGATCCGTGCTTCCCCCGAAAGATTGTATTCACTTCCCCTCAATCCATCACCGGAACCAAAAATTCGCGGCTGATGTGGAGGCCTAGATCGTTGACGCGGTCGAGGAATTGGGTCAAATAGGCGTGTAGGCCAGTTGCCAGAATTTCGTCGATGCGTCCGTATTGCAATTCCGAGCGCAGCTTACCCGCGCGGCGCAGGGTTTCACTTTGCGGGTCGCTGGCGACCAGTGCCAAATTGCTGACGACTTGATCCATACTCGCGTGCAGTGAACGGGGCATGTCGGGGCGCAGAATCAGCAGTTCCGCCACCCGTTCGGGCTTGATAACGTCACGGTAGACTTTGCGGTAAATCTCGAAACCGGAAACGCTGCGCAGCACTGCACTCCAGTGGTAGAAATCGTATTCCTGATCTTTGATATTGGCACTGGTGTTGCCGTAAAAATCATTCGCCACCGCGTGGAATTTGACATCCACCAAGCGAGCGGTATTGTCGGCACGCTCCAAGAATGTACCCAGCCGCATAAAGTGCAGCGATTCATCCATCAGCATCGTACCCAGCGTCACGCCGCGCGAGAGGTGGGAGCGGAATTTGACCCACTCAAAGAACTGGGCGGGGTCGCGCTCCAACTCTCCGGTTTTAATCATGCGCTTCAATTCCAACCACGTTTGGTTTTGCGTTTCCCACACCTCGGTGGTGAGCGAACCGCGCACGGCACGCGCATTTTCCCGCGCTGCCGCCAAGCACGACAAAATGCTGGAAGGATTGCTCTCATCCCGCACCATGAAATCCATCACGTTACGGGGGTTGATCGCGCCATAGCGGGCGTGGTAGTTGGCGGTTAGCTCGCTGATGGAGAGTAAACCCTGCCATCCGATTTGGGCATCGGTATCCGATTGCGGCAACAACGAGGCTTGGTAATTCACATCCAGCAAACGCGCGGTGTTCTCGGCGCGTTCGGTGTAACGTGCCATCCAATACAAGTGGTCGGCGGTGCGTGAAAGCATTGAAAAATTTCCCATTATTGAACTCCTTATTTTTCCAGCACCCATGTATCTTTCGTCCCACCACCTTGGCTGCTATTCACCACCAGTGAACCCTCTTTCAACGCCACCCGTGTTAAGCCACCCGGAACCGTTTTAACGCTCTTGCCGCACAGCACATAAGGACGCAAGTCGATATGGCGGGGTGCTACGCCGCTGTCCACAAACGTGGGGCAACTGGAGAGGCTCAATGTCGGTTGGGCAATGTAGCGTTCGGGATGCTCGGTCAGCAGACGGCGGAAGGTTTCGATTTCCGCCTTGGTTGCCGCTGGCCCGACCAACATACCGTAACCCCCTGCACCATGCACTTCTTTCACCACCAAGTCTTTGAGATTAGCCAAGGTGTACGCTAAATCATCCGGCTTGCGGCACATATAAGTGGGGACATTGTTCAAAATCGGCTTTTCACCGAGGTAGAACTCAATCATCTGCGGCACATAAGGGTAAATGGATTTATCGTCCGCCACGCCCGTTCCCACCGCATTGCAGATGGTGACGTGCCCAGCACGGTACGCTTCCATCAAGCCACGGCAGCCCAGCGTGGAATCGGGGCGGAATACGGCGGGGTCGAGGAAATCATCATCGACACGGCGGTAAATCACATCCACCCGTTTCAATCCGCGCGTGGTGCGCATGTAGACGAAATTGTCTTTCACCAGCAAATCTTGCCCTTCCACCAACTGCACGCCCATTTGTTGGGCGAGGAAGGCGTGTTCAAAATACGCGCTGTTGTACATACCGGGTGTGAGTACGACCACGGTCGGCTCGGCGGTAGTGGCGGGGCTGCTTTCACGCAGAGTTTCCAACAACCAGTCGGGGTAATGCGCAACCGGAGCTACGCGGTGGGCGCTGAACAGTTCGGGGAATAGCCGCATCATCATTTTGCGGTTTTCCAGCATATAGCTTACGCCGCTGGGAACGCGCAAATTGTCTTCCAGCACGTAGTATTCGCCATTACCGGCTGAATCGGGCGCACGCACGATGTCGATGCCGGAGATATTGGAATAAATCTGATTCGGCACATTCACACCCACCATTTCGGGGCGGAACTGGGCGTTATTCTCGATTTGGTCACGCGGAATCACGCCGGCCTTGAGAATCTCTTGGTCGTGGTACACATCGTGAATAAAACGGTTCAGGGCGGTGACGCGCTGGGCCAGACCTTTTTCCATGCTCGCCCACTCGTGCGCGGGGATGACACGGGGAATCAGGTCAAAAGGAATCAGGCGCTCGGTTCCCGCACCATCTTCATCTTTCTCGCCATACACGGCAAAGGTGATACCAACACGGCGAAAAATCACTTCCGCTTCTTCGCGCTGCTTGGCCATCGTGTCTCCGGGCTGGCGGGATAGCCATTCGGCATAGGCGCGGTATTGCGCACGAACCGACCCATCAGCAGCATACATTTCGTCAAATTTCAGCATAGGCTCAATCCTTTTTTTTCGTAATTGTGAAAAAGCAAAAAACGCGCCAAACCTACTTTCTACGCTACTTCCCGCGCAGGAATAAACGGTCTAGCTCCGTCAAACTCAACTGCCGCCAAGTCGGACGACCGTGATTGCATTGGTCACTGCGTTCGGTTTGCTCCATCTGGCGTAACAAGGCGTTCATCTCCTCCAGTGTCAGATGGCGATTCGCCCGCACCGCACCGTGACACGCCATAGTTGCCAGAATATCGTGATGAGCGCGTTCTAACACGTCCCTACCGTTGCCAGTTTGCGCTAAGTCAGCCAATACGCTCCGTGCCAATGCCACGGCATCGCCCTGCACCAGCGCACTGGGAACGGCACGCACCGCCAGCGAATGGGTGGAAATCGGCGTAACCTCCAGCCCCAGCGCGTGCAGCGTTTCGGCATGGACTTGGGCGGTGGCCATTTCTTCGGGCGTGGCAGAGAACGGCGTGGACAACAGCAGGGGCTGGCTGCTCAATAACGCCGATTGGCTGAATTGTTGTTTCAATCGCTCGTAAACAATGCGTTCATGCGCCGCGTGCATATCCACCAGAATCAAGCCCTGCGTGTTTTCCGCCAAAATGTAAATGCCCTGCAACTGGGCTAATGCCCGACCGAGCGAGAAATCTCGACCACCCCCTTCCCCTCCTTGATAAGGAGGGGTGGCAGCGAAGCTGACGGGGTGGTTCTCTCCCACAGGGAGAGGGGGTAAAACGGGTTGCAGCGGTAACGGCAGCGGCAAGGGGCTGGTATTCCCTCTCCCTGTGGGAGAGGGCAAGGGTGAGGGTTCCGGCGGGGGCGCAATCATTTCCCCCGCACGCGGAACCGCCAACGCGCTTTCAATCGCATTGCGCACGCCGTGGTGAATCTCACGGCTATCCCGAAAGCGCACTTCAATTTTGGTCGGATGCACATTCACATCAACCCGCTGCGCATCCATCGTCAAAAACAGTACGTAAACCGGCTGCCGCTGACCGTGCAACACATCGTCATACGCGGTGCGGGCGGCGTGGCTGATGGTTTTATCGCGCACAAAACGCCCGTTCACATACACAAATTGGCAATCTGCCCGCGCCCGCGCTGCATCCGGCAAACCCACGCGCCCGTGCAAGTGCAAATGCCCGTAATTCCAGTCCAATTCCACCGAATTGTGGATAAATTCCGCACCCAACACATCGCCAATACGCTGATGAATGCGTTGATGAATATCGTTGCAACGCCGCCATTGTTCGATGAGCTTGCCTTCGTGCCAGATCGCAAACGTGACATCGGGGCGGACGAGGGCATGGCGGCGCACGGCTTCCACGCAATGGGCCAATTCGGTGGCATCGCTTTTCAAGAATTTGCGCCGTGCGGGGGTGCTGAAGAATAGCTCTTTGACTTCAACGGTCGTGCCTTGGCTGCGGGCTACGGGTTTGATTTCGCCCGTTCCACCATGCAGCATATACGCGGAATTTTGACCTGAATCGCTTGCAATGCGCGTCAATACTGCACACTCAGCTATCGAGTTGATAGCAGCCAGTGCTTCACCACGAAAGCCCATTGTGCCGACCGATTCCAAATCCTGCAAGCTGGCGATCTTGCTGGTGGCGTGGCGGTGAAAGACCAGCGGCAGTTCTTCCGGCACAATGCCCATGCCGTCATCTTCCACGCTGATGAGCCGCACACCGCCTGCCAATAAGCGCACGGTGATGTGGGTGGCTCCGGCATCGAGTGCGTTATCGACCAACTCACGCACCACGGATGCAGGGCGTTCTACCACCTCGCCCGCTGCGATTTGGCTAATCAGAACATCGGGTAATTCACGGAGAGGGCGGCGGCTCACAGTTTGCCGTATTGCGTACCACCGATCATGATGCCACCATCCAGCGGTGCGGCATCGGATTCATATTCTTTGTCCCCGACATGCAGCGGCGGCGGTGCTTTGCCTTTGGTGAGCGCGTTCATGAAGGCTTTGACTTCGTCTTCGGATACATCGTCGATCCCGGGGGTGACAGGGGGCGGGGTGGCTGTTGCCGTCACCGCACGGCGTGGCAAGCGTGATGGACGCACCAGCGCGTTCGGGTTTGGTGCCGCAGTGGGAGCGGTGGGGGCTGCGACGGCAGCGGTATCGGTGGCGCGGTTTTTTTGTTCAAACTGGTTTTCCCAGTCGTTCACACGCCAATAAGTGGCTTCAATCACAATACCGTAACGTTTATAGGCGTTGGTGCGCATGGCGCGTTCTAAATCACCAAAATTATGGGTACGCGAACTGTCTCCCAGTACAAAGGTTTTACCCACATCAAACATGGCAATAAAACGATGATGACGCTCATCCACTGGCATCACCTTAAATTTATACATACTGCCGATGACATTCATCGAAAGAAATGTCTCTCGAATCGACTGGTAAAGCATTTCTCGCCGAAAATTCTTGCGCTCTTCCAGTGTCATCCGCTGGGAGACACCTAAACCCATTTGGGTGGCGGGCGCGTCCGAGAAGGCGACCTTTTCAACAGGAGGCTTATTTTTGGGCTTGGATCGAAAGAGGGAGAATAGAGACATGAGCATTCGATAAAAAGAACATCTTACATGGTACTGTGATGGTATCGCGAAACTGTTTGACCCTCAGTATTAAAGGAAAATCCGGTATTTTGACTATGCAACTCCAAGAAATTCTCTATTCCCAAGGTTTTGGTACGCGGCGGGTATGTGCCGGACTTATCCAACAAGGGCATGTTCAGATTTATGTCGATGAATCGGGCAATAAGTCAGAAACACCGCTATTATCCACGGAATCTGCTATGGATATAGGAGCAAATGAATTAAAAAATTTCCGTTTTCGCGTACAGGGTGCGGATTGGGAATATTGTGAAAAGGCCTATTTAATGCTGCATAAACCTGCGGCCACTGAATGCTCACAAAAGCCTTCGACTTACCCCAGTATTTATACGCTATTACCGTCACCGCTGCGGATGCGTCCGCAAAAAAGTGCGGTACAAGGTGTGCAGGCGGTGGGACGATTGGATCAGGATACCACGGGTCTTTTGCTGTTGAGTGATGACGGTCAATTCATTCACCGCATGAGTTCGCCCAAAAAACACCAGCCCAAAGTGTACGAAGTCACGGTCAAACATCCGCTGGACGACAAGCAAGTTCAGTGCCTGTTAGCAGGCGTGGTGCTGGACGATGACCCCAAACCGGTACGCGCCGCAGCGTGTGAAATGGTGGAATCGCTCCATCTCCGCCTCACGCTGACCGAAGGCAAATACCACCAAGTCAAGCGAATGCTGGCGGCAGTGGGCAATCGGGTCGAAGGGTTGCATCGTTCGCGCATTGGTGATTTGGAATTGCCCGCCGATTTAGCCGCTGGGCAATGGCGTTGGCTGCGAGCCGATGATTTAGCCAAATTGGGAATCCAACCCAAGTAAGTCCGGTAAAAAAGGTAAAACTGTTTTTCGTCAAGGAATAGACGGGGCGTACTGGCTACACTTTGGATTTACGCGATCAAAGTGAGCTTCTGTGAAATTCCTTCCCCTTCTCTCTCTTCTCTTGGTGGGCGCGGTGCATGCCATGTCATTGGCTCCCACACCCGCCCCTGCTAAACCTGTTGCACCGGCATCGGCTCCTGATGCGGCCTCTAAATACCCCATTTTTATTTTGAATTCGTTGGATGCGACCGTGAGCGTCGTTGACCCCATCACATGGACGGAAACCCAGCGCATCAACACGGGGAAAGAGCCGCACCATTTGTACCTCACCCCCGATGAAAAATCGCTGATTGTGGCGAATGCGTTGAGCGATTCGCTCACCTTCATCGACCCCAAAACCGCCGAAGTGCAGCGCACGGTCACGAAAATTATTGACCCCTATCACCTGCGCTTTTCCCCCGATATGAAGTGGTTTGTGACAGCCGCGAATCGCCTCAACCATATCGACATCTACCACTGGGACGGTACGGATATGAAGCTGGCGAAACGCATTCCCACCAGCAAAACCCCCAGCCATTTGTGGATTGATACCGCGAGTACGGTGGTTTATAGCTCGATGCAAGATAGCAATGAAATCGTGGCGATTGATCTCGCTACCCAAACGCTGAAATGGCGCTCCAAAGTCGGGCCAACGCCAGCGGATATTTTCGCTACGCCGGACGATAAATTCTTGCTGGTCGCGCTCACGGGCGGCGATAGTGTCGAGGTGTATGACCTGACGGGGACAGCACCCAAGTTGGTCAAAACCATCAAAACGGATAAAGGAGCGCACTCTTTCCGCGCAGCCGGCGACAAGCGCCATGTGTACGTGAGCAACCGCGTAGCCAACAATATCAGCAAGATCGACTACCAAAGCATGACGGTCGTGGATTCGCTTCCCGGCCCCAGCGGGCCAGATGATATGGAAATCACCGCCGATGGGAAGACGCTGTATGTCGCGTCGCGCTGGGCGGGTAAGATGACCATGATTGATATTGCCACGCGCCAAGTTGTGCGCCAAATCAAGGTCGGCAAATCACCGCACGGAATTTGGACACTGAACCATGCGCCACGCCAATAAGCTTGTTGCGATTCTCTGCGCTACGGTTTCAATAGCTACCCATGCAAGTACAACGTGCGCTCCGGTGTATCTCACATTTGATACGGGTCACATGGGGGTTGCGCCACTGATTGCGGATATTTTGAAACGCCATAAAGTGCGCGTGACATTTTTCGCAGCGCACGAGCGTACCCAAGTGGGCGATGGTTCGCTGGGTACGCATTGGGCAAGCTGGTGGAAAGAACGCGCCGCCGAGGGGCATGAATTTGCCTCGCACACCTATAACCACGTTTATTGGCGTGGAGAAAAGCATTGGAATACCACGCTCGCCGCCACCTATTGCGATGAGCTAAAACACGCCAGCCAACGCCTGCAAGAAATGACGGGGAAAGCACCGCTCCCCCTGTTTCGCGCCCCGGGTGGCAGAACCGCACCGCCGCTTTTAGCCACCGCGAAAAACTGCGGTTATACGCACGTCGGCTGGTCACCCGCTGGCTTTTTGGGCGATGAATTGCCTAGCGAAAAATATAGCAATAAAACCTTATTGGATAAGGCATTGCGCGATATTCGAGCCGGTGATATTCTGATGGCCCATTTAGGCATTTGGTCACGCAAAGACCCGTGGGCTCCGACGGTGTTAGAGCCGTTGATTACGGGTTTGCAAGCCAAAGGATTTTGTTTTAAGACGCTGCGGGAACATCCTGAGTTGGGGCGCATTCAATTTTAAGAAAATGGTGAGGCATATAAAATAAAATGGAATACCTTCTTAATCTTTTCTCCAATGCCCAGCAAGCGTTATTTGAGGCGCTGGTTCAGCCGTTGATTTTTGCGATGGGGCTGACGAATTTTCTGGAAGACGGCTACACCGCCACGGGCTGGCTGTTGGTGGGGTTGTTGCAGTTGCTGGTCATGCTGACGGTGATTGGTCGTTTGCAGCGTTGGCGACCGGTGGAGGCCGTTACCGACCGTTCCGCGATACGGGTGGACGTGATTTACACCCTCATTCAGCAGTTGGGCATCTTCCGGCTGGCGATTTTCTTCACGCTGACCCCTTTATTCGATGAGCTATTCGGAATGCTGCGCATGGCGGGGTGGACAACGTGGCATTTGGATGGTTTGCTTCCGGGTCTCACCCATCTACCGTGGGTGAGCTTTTTGCTCTATCTGCTGGTGATGGATTTTGCCAATTACGTCATCCACCGCTCGCAGCACCAGTTTGAATGGTGGTGGGCGCTGCATTCGTTGCACCACTCCCAACGCCAAATGACGATGTGGACGGACAACCGCAACCACTTGCTGGACGATGTAGTGCGTGAATGCTTGTTCGTGATACTGGCGCAGATTATTGGCATTCCACCCGGTCAATATGTGGCGATTGTGGCGATTACGCAGATTTTGGAAAACCTCCAGCACGCCAATGTGCGGCTTTGGTTCGGTCATGTGGGGGAACGGCTGGTGGTAAGCCCCCGTTTTCACCGCCTGCACCACAGTATCGGCGCGGGGCATGAGTCGATTTCCGATGGTAAAACAGTGTTGGGTGGACACAATTTCAGCGTTTTATTTCCGTGGTGGGATATGCTTTTTGGCACGGCCAATTTTGAAAAACGCTTTGATGCCACCGGTATCCGCGACCAAGTCGAGCAAGGCCGTGACTACGGCACCGGTTTTTGGAATCAACAATGGTTGGGACTGAAGCGCCTCGTAGGGCGTGCCTAAAAAACGCTTCGCATGAAACCACTGAAACCCCTTTTTGATTCGTTCTGGCGTGCGGTCGCCTACTGCCTCCGGCCGGATGTGCTGATTTTTCTGCTCGTTCCGTGGGTGGTGGTCACAGCGATTACGCTGGGTTGGTGTTATTTCTACTGGGCTAAGGCGTTGATAGTCATGCAATCGTGGCTAGGGGCTTCTGAAAGCGTCAATTTCATTTTGCACTGGTTGAACAATAGCGGCCTCAACTTGCAAAAGACCTTGCCATCGTTGGTACTCATTTTTATCATGATTCCATTGGTGATGATGGCTACCTTGCTCTTTATGGGGCATGTGGCGACTCCGCTGCTGGTCGATTTGGTGCGGGTACGGCGCTTCGTCAAACTGGAAGCCAAGCGCAATACGTCCCTGTTGCACCATGCAGGCTGGTCGGTGTGGCATACCATCCAGCTTTTACTGGCATTGGCATTGGCGGCTCCGGTGTCTATTTTGCTGCCCCCTGCGGGATTTTTGATTATGCCGGTGCTGGGCGGCTGGTTCACGGCACGCATTCTGAGCTTCAGTGTGCTGGTACAGCATACGACGAAAGCAGAACGCCAAACCATCATGGCGGAACACGATATTCCCTTTGCCACGATGGGGGTCGTCGGGGGTTATCTGAGCTTGGCTCCCTCCTTGATGGGTATTGCGATGGCGTGGTTGTTTTCCGATGTCATGGTATGGGTTCCTTCGGCGATTGGATGCTATGTGTTGATCGTGGGGTTTTCGATTTTGTGGTTTACGCACTATTCGCTCCCCATTCTGCAAAAAATGCGCAACGATCAAAAAGCCAAGCAAGATGCAGAACTAGAGAAGAAAGCCAAAGAAAAAGTGGCGCTGGATGCCATGAATGCAGCGGAAGCGAATCGCAAAATCGCCATGAATAACGCCCTGCAAGAGCTATCAAAACCCGCTCCCCCCAAATTAACAGGATGGAAGAAGTTTATGGCGAGCTTCAAGAGCAAAAAACCCGACCCCAATAAACTGGCGGCGGAAGAAATTGCCAAGAAAGCCAAAGCCAAAGTCGCACTAGAGGCACTGGAAGCCACCGATGCCGCACAAAAAGCCGCCCTAGACAGTGCCAAGGCATCGATCCCCAAACCAGCCCCTAAACTGACGTGGTGGCAAAAACTTGGTGCAGATTTAGCCAAATTGGTGCATAAAAAGTAATTGATACACAATATGCACCAAATCAGTGATTTTCATTCCCACTGCACCCAAAGGGAACGTCTCGTGAAGCCCCGTGAAAAAATGGGCGAAAATGCAGGACGCACTGGCATGAAAGCTGCATCAGCCTGCTTACATTTTTTGTGTAGATTTTTTGTAACCGAAAACAGGAGTAATTTGAATGGCAACAACCGTCGCAGATGTGATGAAAATGGTGAGCGAGAGCGAAGTCAAATTTGTAGACTTCCGTTTCACGGATACCCGTGGTAAGTGGCAGCACATCACTGCGCCCGTATCGCAGTTTGACGAAAGCAAATTTGAAGAGGGACAGGCTTTTGACGGTTCCTCCATCGCTGGCTGGAAAGGTATCGAAGCTTCTGATATGTTGCTGATGCCCGATGCAAAAACCGCTTTCCTCGATCCGTTCATCGAAGAAACCACTTTGGTTTTGATATGTAACGTGGTGGACCCCACCGATGGCAAAGCGTATGAGCGTGACCCCCGTTCCATCGCCCTGCGTGCAGAATCCTACCTGAAACAATCCGGTTTGGGTGACACTGCTTTCTTCGGCCCTGAACCTGAATTTTTCTTGTTTGATTCCGTGCGTTGGAGCACCGAACCCAACAACACGTTCTACGCCATCGACGAATACGAAGCACCTTGGAACAGCGGCGCGACACTCGAAAATGGCAACCGTGGTCACCGTAACCGCGTCAAAGGCGGCTACTTCCCCGTTGCTCCTGTTGATAGCACCGTGGCGATTCGTAACGAAATGTGCTTGGTGTTGGAAGCCGTTGGCATTCCCGTTGAAGTGCATCACCACGAAGTGGCTGGCGCGGGTCAATGCGAAATCGGTACGAAATTCTCCACCTTGGTTGAGCGTGCTGACTGGACATTGTTGCAAAAATACGTGATCCAAAACGTAGCCGACGCTTACGGCAAAACCGCAACCTTCATGCCCAAGCCCTACGCTGGCGATAACGGCTCTGGTATGCACGTTCACCAATCCGTATGGAAAGACGGCAAAAACCTGTTTGCTGGTGACCAATACGCGGGTTTGAGCGAGTTTGCCCTGTACTACATCGGCGGTATCATCAAGCACGCACGCGCTTTGAATGCGATTACCAACCCCGGTACCAACAGCTACAAACGTCTGGTTCCCCACTTTGAAGCGCCCGTGAAATTGGCTTACTCTGCCAAGAACCGCTCTGCTTCCATCCGTATCCCCAACGTAGCATCCGACAAAGCACGCCGTGTGGAAGCCCGCTTCCCCGATCCATTGTGCAATCCTTACCTCGGTTTTGCCGCGTTGTTGATGGCGGGCTTGGACGGCGTGGAAAACAAAATCCACCCCGGCGAAGCAGCATCCAAAGACCTCTACCATCTGCCCCCAGAGGAAGACAAATTGGTTCCCACCGTTTGCTCCAGCCTCGACCAAGCTTTGGCTGAGTTGGACAAAGACCGTGCCTTCTTGACCAAAGGCGGCGTGTTCACTGAAGCGTGGATCGATTCTTACATCGACTTGAAGATGCAAGAAGTGACCCGTAGCCGCGTGGAAGTATCTCCTGTTGAGTACGACATGTACTTCTCGCTGTAAAAATTACTGCTCCATGATATAAAAGGACGACCTAGGTCGTCCTTTTTTTTGGGGTAATCCATGAAATCTATTGTCTCTGTTGTTTCTTTACGAAGGGGTTCGTTCCCGCTGACGTTGTGCCTTGCTCTTTGTACCTCACTGGCTGCTACGTCCACCAGTTGGGCGCAGGAACGCGACCGCAATATCTACCGTTGCCCGACGAATCCACAAAACGGCGCATCGCCCGAATACACCAACACCATCACCCCCGCCCAAGCGCAGGCACGCAACTGCAAACTCGTTACGGGTGGTAACGTCACGGTGATGGGGCAAACCGCTTCACGCAAAGCGAACCGCAGCGGGACGACTACCGCATCGGCTACTTCGCCTGCCAGCGCACCGCGTGTCGATGTGGCGGATCAGCGTGTTAAGGATTCCGATTCGCGTACCATTTTGCAATCCGAATTGCGCAAAGCCGAAGCGCATTTGGCAGAATTGCAAAAAACCTACAACAACGGCGCACCGGAAAAACTGGCATCCGAAGTCGCTAACCCGCAAAAATACCAAGACCGCATCGCCGAACTCAAGGCCGCTATGGGTCGGGATGAAAGCGACATCGCCAGCATCCGCCGTGAATTAAGCCGTTTACCTTGAATATGGATATGCAGTTCATTGCAATTCCATTGGCATGGGTCATCGCTTCTTCATTGAATCCGGCAATGGCACAAGAACGTGTCTACCGTTGCGGCAATAAATTTAGCAATACGCTAACCCCCGCACAAGCACAGGAACAGAAATGTACTTTGTTTACGGGGTCGGATAAATTCACGGTCGTTCCAGCCTATCCAAACCCGCATCGGGTGAATCCCGCTGCCAACCCTACACCGGCTCGTGCTAATGTGCCGCCTGCGGATACACCCCATGCTGCCAAAGCTGCCGCTGACCAGCGTGTCAAAAACGACCGTTTGCGTGCGGATTTGCAAGCTAAATTGAAAAAAGCGAAAGCAGAACATAGCAATTTATTGCAGCAGTACAACGGTGGTAAGCCAGAAAAGCAATTAGAGGAAATATTCTCGCGCTCTGCATACGATGATCGCGTTGCCAATATCAAGATGGCTCTTGACCAGAAAAAGGCTGAAATCAATGAAATTGAAGGTAAATTGAAGCGTTTACAGTGAAAAAAAATACCACTCCATCTTCCCCCCATAAAACCCGATTCGCCGCGTATGACCAACTGGCTTCGTTGATTGCGGTTATCAGTCCTTCCGGTCGTGTAGAGTTTTTGAACACGGCGTTGGAGGATGCCGTCGGGCTTTCTCAGCGTTTGATACGTGGCTCTAATCTGAAAGATGCCTTCACCAGCCCGAATATGCTCGAAAAAGCCCTTGCTGGAATTGAAGAAAAGGTTTTTTTCACCCTGCGGTATGACGCATTTTTGAAGCGTCTGGGCAATGAACCCTTGCCCGTTCACGTCACCATCAGTACGGCAGAACCCTCGCCCGAAATGATTGTGGAGATGGTTCCACTGGAGCAGCAAACCCGCCAAGACCGCGAGGAGCGTTTGGCGGAGCAAGCGCAAACCAATAAGGAGCTGATTCGCAACCTCGCCCACGAAATCAAAAACCCGCTGGGCGGCATTCGCGGTGCAGCGCAGTTGCTGGAAATGGAGATGGGCGGTGATATGGCTCCGCTGCGGGAATACACGCAAGTCATCATCCATGAAGCGGATAGGCTGCAAAGTTTGGTGGATCGGCTACTCGCGCCCCACCGCAAGCCGCACACGGTGAGCGATGTCAATATCCACGAGGTGTGTGAACGTGTGCGCTCGCTGATTTTGGCAGAGTTCCCCAAGGGCTTGAGCGTGGTACGGGACTACGATACCTCCATCCCCGAACTGCGCGGCGACCGTGAACAGCTCATTCAAACCCTGCTCAACATCGCCCACAACGGCGCACAAGCCTTGGCGGAACGCATGGCCAACGGGGACGCGCAACTCATTTTCCGCACCCGCGTGGTACGCCAAGTGACTTTTAGCAAACAACGCTATCGGTTGGCACTGGAATTGCATGTAATCGACAACGGGCCGGGCATACCGGACTCGATCAAGGATCGCATTTTCTATCCGCTGGTATCGGGCAGGGATGGTGGTTCAGGACTGGGATTGACGTTGGCGCAAACATTTGTACAGCAGCATTCTGGTTTGATTGAGGTGGACAGTGTGCCCGGTCGCACGGCTTTCAAGATTTTGATTCCGTTGCCGTGATTGCCCTGAATACCTTGAACTAATAACTGAGAGACAAATCCCATGAAGCCCATCTGGATCGTAGATGATGACCAATCCATCCGCTTTGTGTTGGAAAAAGCGTTGTTGCGTGAACGCCTTCCCACCCGTAGTTTCTCCAATCCGCGTGACGTATTAGCCGCCTTGCAAACCGCACCCGATGAGGATAGCCCGCAGGTACTGGTCAGCGATATTCGGATGCCGGGCGGTTCGGGGTTGGATTTATTGGAAAAGGTCAAAATCCGCTATCCGGGTCTGCCGGTCATCATCATGACCGCGTATTCCGATTTGGATAGCGCCGTGAGTGCGTTTCAGGGCGGGGCGTTTGAGTATCTACCCAAGCCGTTTGATTTACCCAAAGCGGTGGAACTGATTCGCCGCGCGGTGGAAGAAAGCCAGCGTGAAGAAATCGTTGAAGACCGTATCGAAGAAGCACCCGAAATGCTGGGGCAAGCACCAGCGATGCAGGATGTGTTCCGCGCCATCGGTCGTTTGAGCCAAAGTTTGGTAACGGTGATGATTACAGGCGAAAGCGGTTCGGGTAAAGAATTGGTTGCCCGCGCCCTGCACAAGCACTCAGCCCGCGCCAATGGGCCATTCATTGCCATCAATACCGCAGCAATCCCGAAAGATTTGCTCGAAAGCGAACTATTCGGACACGAGCGCGGCGCGTTCACCGGAGCGCAAACCATGCGGCGTGGGCGCTTTGAACAGGCGGATGGCGGCACGCTGTTTTTGGATGAAATCGGCGACATGCCGTTTGAATTGCAAACCCGTTTGCTGCGCGTGTTGAGCGATGGGCATTTCTACCGTGTAGGCGGACACAGCGCCATCAAAACCCAAGTGCGCGTGATTGCCGCCACCCACCAAAATCTGGAACAGCGCGTAAAAGATGGCGTGTTCCGCGAAGACTTATTCCACCGCCTGAACGTGATTCGCCTGCGCCTGCCCCCGCTGCGTGAGCGCAAAGAAGACATCTCCATGCTAACGCGGCATTTTCTGCAAAAAAGTGCGCAGCAGTTGGGCGGTGAAACCAAGCGCCTTTCGGACGCGGCGTTGGCGTGTTTGGAAACTTTCCCGTTTCCGGGGAATGTGCGGCAATTGGAAAATATCTGCCATTGGCTGACGGTAATGGCTCCCTCGCAAGTCGTGGAACCGGATGATTTACCGCCGGAAATTATCCCCACCGCTGCACCTGCATCCGTGGCTGTGCCTGCCGTGATTCCCGCAACCGTTGCAGCAGAAGCACCTATTTCGATAGCCAAACCCGCCAAATCCAATGCGATAGCCGATTCAGATTCAGGTAATTGGGAAGAATTATTGGAATTAGAAGCCCGTAATATGCTGGAATTGGGGCGTACCGATGTCTGGAATGCGCTCATTGCCCGAGCCGAATCGCGCTTAATTTTGGCGGCGCTTGCCAACACCAAAGGCCGCCGCATCGAAGCCGCCACCCAACTCGGAATCGGGCGCAATACGATTACACGCAAAATTCAGGAGCTGGGGTTGGAGTGAAGGCTCTACTACTTCCGTACTTCCGTTCAAAACGGCAGCAAGCGGAAGCACAGCATGGCGATGAGGGTCGGTAGTGCCGCGCCTGCCAGTAGCCCGATGGGGGAAATAGCGCCTTCGTGAAAGGTGCTTTTCAAGATCGAAGCACCTGCCGGATTCGGGGCGTTTGCGATGATGGTTAAACCACCGCCCGTTACTGCGCCCGTGAGCAAAGCATATTGAAATTCTGGCGACAACCCTTCCACCAACGAAGCGAGATAGGTTAAAGCGGCGTTATCCGTCACCGCAGTTAAGGCGATTGCACCGAAATAAACGGAATCTGCACTCATGCCCATGAGCAAAGGTTGCAACCACCATTGCTGCATTCCACCCAATACCACCAGCCCCCCCAGAAAAAAGGCTACCAGCAACCCTTCACGCAGAATAAGGGGATTTTGAAAAGTGGGGTATGCCGTGGCAACCCCCATAAACAGCAAAAAGATACCCATGAATGCAGCGGGGTGGTGGGAGAAAACCACAATTCCCACCATAAACAACAAATGCAGCAACACCATCCAAAACGGTACGCCCGTGTAAGGCGATTGGCTGGCGATTTTCATGCGTTTAATATCCGGCGCAAAAGCAATCGTCATGATGGTGGTGCTGATAAACACCGCCAGCGCTGCTTTCCAACCAATGTGCGTCAGCATATATTCCATATCCAGCCCCCATTTGCTGGCAACCATCAGCACGGGCGGGGCGGCAAAGGGGGTCAGCGTGCCGCCAATGGAGATGTTCACAAACAATGTCCCCAAAGCCGCATATTGCAGACGGCGTGGCGCTTGGGCAAATACCGTATCTTTGAGCAACAAGGCGGCTAACGTCATAGCAGCCGGCTCGGTAATAAACGAACCCAGTATCGGAACCAACGTCATGCAGGTAAAGAAAAATGCCAAGGGGCGCGGCAGCGGAATCCATCGGGTTACCGCCAATACACACCACGATGCAGCTTGTAACACAGGCTTACTTGCTGCGACCACCATAATGGCGAAGACAAAAAGCGGTTCGGTGAAGTTTTGCCCGTCTAAATACGCCATCGCATCGTGTTTACCGAGCATGGAAATCATAAAAACCACCAGCACCATCGCCCATACGCCAAATACGATTTCTACTTCGGCAAGCAAGTGAAATACCCCCGCATGATGGGGATGGCAGTGGGCGAGGTGTTCAAAAAACTTGGTGGAGAAAGTGTGCAGCAAGGCTAACGCAAATAGCACAGAGGCAACAACTTGCATGGTTTCCATAATTTTTCCTCAAGGCGCAAATATCTCAAATAGATAGAATAAAACGTGTGGTGATGATACCCGCTACCGTAAAAGCCAGTGAACCGATTAAATGCAGGCTGGCAGTTCCCAGTGCGAGTAAATAACGTTCTTGCATCAACATACCCACCACCTCGGCACTAAAGCTGGAAAAGGTGGTGAGCGCACCCAAAAAACCCGTCACCAAGGTGAGCCGCCATAGGGGATTCAATTCGGGCAGCGTTTGAAAAACCGCCACGCAAATACCGATCAAATAACCGCCTATCAGATTGGCTGCCAACGTCCCCCACGGTAATGTCGCACCCCCTGCGTTCAACCACAGCCCCAAACGCCAGCGTGCCAATGCCCCCAAGCACGCTCCGAAGCAAATAGCGAAAATGGAATGAATACTGGTGACGCTAGTGGGGTTCATGGTGTAGCTTGGTGGAGATATTGGACAATACGGGGATAAGGATAAAGGATACAGCGATGGATATATTGTTACTAGCCGGTTGCCTCTTGGTACTGCTGCATTGGATGAAAACCCGTGATGAGCGGGTGCGTGTGGGTTTGCTTGCACGCCATTTAGGGCAGTACGAAATCGAAAAGCTCATGGCAACGATTGCCGATGGCTATGCGCGGGCGTTGGGCGAGACCGATGGAAGTCGGCAGGCGCAAATCTGGAACATCTTGCAAGGTACGGAAAACAGCCTGTGCGATCAGTTCCGGCGCTTTGCTTTGGATTTTTCGCAGCTACCCGCCGAATCGACACGCGCCAGCAAACTGCCTTTCTCAGTATTCTTTACGGAGAAGATAGCACCCGAAGATTGTTTTGATATGCGGGCTTTGTTCATGCTGCACGCCCAAGCACTTTGTCAGGCAGCGAGTGCAGAGGGGGGCTTGCACGCCAAAGAAAGGGCATTTACCTTTTTGGCGGAGATGTATTTGATGCAGCACAGTTGCCACTGGTTTTGCAAATCCAAAGCGGTGGCATCGGCACGGCTTATTTTGCTGCATCAAACCCCCCATGCCAAAGTGCTGGAATCGATCGCAGCCCAGACACGGGTGGAATACCTGAAACTCACGACCCGTTAACCTGCGAGCCGTGGTGATTGCGCGGTTCTTGTGCTTTTATTGATAGCGTGCGTTTTGCAAAGCAGCGATACGCTCTTCAATCGGGGGATGGGTGCTGGTCAGGCTGCCAATACCGCCGGCAATACCCAAAGAAGCAGCGGACTTGGGCAATTCACCCGGAGCCATGCCACCCAAACGGGCTAAAGCGTTGATCATGGGTTGATTGCGTCCCATGAGTTGGGCTGCACCTGCATCGGCACGGAACTCGCGCTGGCGGCTGAACCACGCCACCACCATACCCGCCAAGAAGCCCAGCACCAAATCCAGCACAAAGGTGGTGATCATGTAACCAATGCCGGGGCCGGAACGGTCGTCTTCTTTGCGCAGGAAGCTATCAATCGCGTAGCTAATCAAGCGGCTGAAGAACACCACAAAGGTATTCATCACGCCCTGAATCAGCGTCATGGTCACCATATCGCCGTTGGCAATGTGGGCGACTTCATGGGCGATAACGGCTTCGATTTCTTCGTGCGTCATGCCTTGCAACAAGCCCGTGGAAACCGCCACCAGAGCTGAATCCTTGAATGCTCCGGTCGCAAAGGCGTTCGGCTCACCGTCAAAAATCGCCACTTCGGGCATTTTGATTTGGGCTTTATCGGCAAACTTGCGCACGGTATTGACAATCCATTGCTCATCGCTGTTTTGGGGGTTGTCAATCATGCGGATACCTTCGGTTGTCCATTTCGCCATTTGCTTGCTGAGCATCAGCGAAATAAACGCGCCACCAAAACCCATAATCAGGGCGAAACCCAGCAGCGCACCGAGGTTCAAACCGTTGCCAGTGAGGTAGCGATTCACCCCCAAAAGGCTCGCCACAATGCCCAACAGGGCAACGACCAAAACGTTGGTCAAAATCAGTAAAAAGATACGTTTCATAGAGTTTTTCCTTCTAACTTCCTTGAATATCATCCGAATATCATCCACAAGGATGAAAGGATTGTGCAGGGTTTTTAAGGTGCTGCTTTCCGTAAACGCGCAAAGGTCTCACGAAATTTAATGACTTTGGGCGCAGCCACCGCGCGGCAGTAGCCTTGGTACGGGTTGCGGGCGAAAAAGTCTTGGTGATAGTCCTCTGCCGCCGAATAATTCGCCAGTGGCACGACCTCGGTCACGATGGGTTTTCCATACACTTGGCTGCTTTCTAACTCGGCAATCAACGCGCGTGCTTCGGTTTCTTGTGCGGCATCGGTGCAATAAATGCCGCTGCGGTATTGTGTGCCGCAATCGTTGCCTTGGCGGTTGAGCGTGGTCGGGTCGTGAATCACAAAGAAAATCTCTAGCAATTCCCGCGTGCTGATCTGGGCGGGGTCGTACACCAGCTTAACCACTTCGTTATGCCCCGTATCGCCCGCGCAAACTTGCTCGTAAGTCGGGTTGCGGGTATGCCCGTTGCTGTAGCCCGATTCCACATCCAACACGCCGCGCACTTCGGTGAACACCGCTTCGGTACACCAAAAGCAACCACCGCCCAGAACAAGCGTTTGCGGTTTCGTATCCGGTTGATTTCCGCGCGGCGCACGAAACACGCTGGTATCGTTATAAAAATCAGGATTATCATTTTCCACCGACCAATTCGGAACGCCCAGCACGGGCAGGTGCGCAAATGGTTTATTGGCGATTTTTTCAGCAGTTAAATCGGCGGCTAACCATTTATCCGAGAGTTGCTCCACCCGATAAACGTGTGCCGTGATATTTTTACGGGGTTGAACCAGTTTTTCCATCAATGCGTGTCCAAAAAGAATAATCTGGCTTTGTTGCCATAAATCGCGGTGCGTGTGAAAAACGGCGTGCCAATCTTTGGCAACCAGCGCATTCCACAACGCATCGGGCGCTTGGAGAAGGGCGGCGTTTTCATCGAACAGCGTGATGGCATCGCGCACCGCACCGCGTTCAGCCGCCACGCCAAGCTGGGCGATTTGCGCGGCTTGCAGTTGGTTGAGCCGCTTTTTGGTACGCGGAAATTCCATCCAACACAGCGCATTGAAAAAATCGTGCAGTCCTTCGCGCGTGGGGACTTGGTGCGTATCAAAAATAAACGCTTCATAAGCCATGCCAGCGGGTAGATCGGTTTGTCGAACAAAACGAACGGGCGCGGCCTGTACCGCATTCAGGGCATCCGGCGCGGACATTCCCGCCAAAATACGCTGCGCAATCGGCTCACCCCGTTCGCGCCAGAATGCGAGCCACGGGGCTGACCAGTTGATGTTTTTTAGTTCGTGCGGCATGATGAATTAAGCGAGAAATGGTATCATTTTGGCATGGCTCCTACCGTTTTTCGTGAAGGTTCTTTTCGTTTCTTTTTCTTCTCTCGTGAAGAGTCGCGTATTCACGTTCACGTTTCTCATACCGATGGCGAAGCCAAATTTTGGCTCAAACCAGAAATTG
>ERZ724509.287-NODE-287-length-23847-cov-4.865123_pt1 | contig 23847 bp, 21 predicted proteins | sample MGYA00376042_ERZ724509 | MGnify/ENA primary metagenome ERZ724509 (study PRJEB28724, sample SAMN07190887) | wastewater metagenome | isolation source: effluent of sewage treatment plant in Hong Hong | place: USA: Christiansburg, Virginia | collected 2016-03-01 ...
CTGTTCTGAGGGGATCTGGAAGATCAAAAGGGCGCGATCGCAATCGCGCCCTTTGCTATACTGGTAGTAATGAAAAATGTATTGGCACTCCTAGCGGACTGGGCAAATGGTATTTTTGCGGTACTCCTTGCGGCTACCATTGTAGGCATTGACCCACTGTGGTGGCACTTTATTGTCGGTATAGTACTCGCAATGTCACCCGATATTGATGCGGTGCCTGAGCTCCTTGCTCGCGGTAAGGTGGGCTCAAGTGCCGAGCATATGCGTGACCACCGCACCTTCCTTCATTATCCTGTCATCTCGATACCACTTGGTTTATTGGCGTGGTACCTGTTTGGCTACTGGGGACTCTTATGGTTCATGGTACTTTGTCTCCACTTGATAAATGATTTGTATGGGACCGGTTGGGGGTTGGCACTGCTGTATCCTTTTTCGACACGACACTACAAATTTTTCACACGACGGGTGAATCAGACACCATTGCTGCTTCGTGAGACCGGAACGTGGCATGAGCTGCCAGTCAGCGAACGTGAGGTACGAGTGGTAACCTCTTGGTCTCACGAAGAATTGCCGAGCTACATTAAGAAGTATGGTGTTGATGATTGGATTAAGTACTGGTATCTCACCATAAATCCCACCGCTTTGATAGAGTATTCATTGTTTATGCTTGCTATCATACTCATGAGTATCTCTCTGCTATAATTTCTCTGTTATGAAAAAAACTTTTCCAAATGGGTTCTACTGGGGTGCGGCTAGCGCCTCCTACCAAGTCGAAGGCGGTATCGAGAATAATGATTGGGCGAAAGCCGCTCGCGAGGGACGTGTCCCGGTATGCGGTATTACCTGCGATCACTACCATCGCTATGAGAGTGACTTTGATCTCGCCAAAGAGCTTGGACATAATGCCCACCGCTTTTCGATTGAATGGGCCCGGATTGAACCGGAGGAAGGGAAGTTTAACCAGGAAGCGATTGAGCATTATCGTTCCGTGTTGCAAGCACTTCGTGTTCGCAACATCACGCCGTTAGTTACTTTATGGCACTTTACGTTACCGTTGTGGTTTTCGGAACGGGGTGGATTTGAACGAAAAGATGCACCAGAAATCTTTGCGAGATATGTAGAATTTGTCGTTAAGGAATTGGGTTCACAGTTGGTCGTTGTGTCTACCATTAACGAGCCAGTTGTGTATGCAGGGCTCGGGTGGTTAAAAGGGAATTGGCCACCATTTAAACAATTTAATTTTGTTACCGAGCTTAATCAGCTTACATATTCTGGTGATAGAGAAAAGGCGAGACCAAACCGCAGCTTTTGGAATGCGTTTGTCTATTTCAAAGTCCTCCACAACCTCGTTAAGGCTCATAAAAAAGCTTATCGAATGATCAAGAAACATGCACCTCATATTGATGTGAATATCGTCCATCATGTTGTGGCTTATGATGCAAATCATGAATTTAAAAATCGATTGCGGGCAAAATTGCAAGACTGGTTTGTTAACCGCCTACTGCTGCGTCGAGTGGTACGTTTCTCAGATTCTATTGGTCTTAACTTCTATCACTATGTGAAATATGGCGATCGTCCATCATATAAAAAAACTGACATGGGGTGGGAAATGGTACCAGAAGGCATCTATCAAGCACTTCATGTATTAAAGCCTTACAATCTTCCAATTTATATTTGTGAAGCAGGGCTCGCTGATCATGATGATAGTGATCGGGCTGAATACATCACCAAACAAGTTGAGGCGACGTGGCGGGCGATTCAAGATGGTATTGATGTGCGTGGCCATATCTATTGGTCACTCTTTGATAACTACGAGTGGGCGCTCGGGTTTGAAAAGCGATTTGGACTCATCGCTATCGATTACGACACCCTCAAGCGAACTCCGCGTCCATCAGCTTACGTGTATAAGAAAATTATCGAAGACAATGGTCTGATAGAATAATGGCATAATGGCGTGGATATTACTCGCAACCTTCGGACAGTTTATTAGTGCGATTGTTGCGATTCTCGATAAGTACATTGTGTCGGACGCTACCGCGATGCCGAAGCCATTTTTATATGCCTTCTATTCTTGTATTCTTACCGGTGGGTGGGCGGTTATCTTCGCCTTGGGGTATATACCTGGTCTCCAAGACATAGGTTTTCCGCACCTCAAGAATCTCCAAATGCCGTCGTTGACGGTGGTAGCCTTGGCCTTTTTGGCGGCGTACACTTTCTTTATGGCACTCGTATCAATGTACTCCGCTCTGCGGGAGTCTGAGGCGGTGAATGTCATGCCAGTGATTGGTGCGATCTCTGCGCTTATGTCGTTTGGGTTTAGTTGGTTGTTTTTGGATTCGGGCTTTTCCCTCAATCTGCTCTGGGGAGTCCTCGTACTTGCTCTTGGTACCATGATGGTGGCTCAAGGCCTACCCGATTGGGACGCGACCCTCCATGTGTTTCATAGTGGACTCTTTTTTGCCCTTCACTACGTGACAATGAAAGGACTTTTCCTCGAAACGAGTTTTGATGATGGATTCTTTTGGTCACGACTTGCTTTTGTCCTCTTTGCGCTCTCGTGGCTCTTGGTACCGATGAACCTCCGCAAGCTCAAAGAACAAGCCAAGGTCACCACAAGGCGTACGAGTATACTGGTGATCTTTACCAAGATACTGGCCGGTGTCTCAGCCTTTTTGATTCTCAAAGCGACGGATATGGGAGACGTGGCTGTGGTGCAAGCCCTTGATGGAGTGAAGTTCGTCTTTATCCTTCTTATCACTATTTTCTTCGCGGCCTGGCTGCCTGATAGTGCGGCGGTTCACGAACCTCGTCCGCACGAAGTGATGCGACGGGTACTCTACGTGACGCTCATTATGGTTGGCTACTTCATTTTGTTCTTATGATGAAACGACCTCAACTCAAAAAAATCTTCTTTTGGACCCTGGCCGTTATAGGTGTCGGTTGCATCGTGGTAACTGTCTTGGCTTACAAACCAGTTCCTGAACAAATTGCCTACGGTATGTCTTTTAATACGCCGTATGCACGGGAACTCGGACTCGATTGGCAAGAAACCTACGACGCCATCATCGACGACCTTGGTGTCAGACGACTTCGCTTGGCAGCTCATTGGCCAATGGTTGAACCACAAAATGATGTATGGAACTTCAAGGAGCTCGACTACCAGGTCAAAAAAGCGGAAGAGGCAGGAGCCACGATTGTCATGGCAGTAGGGCGACGACTGCCGCGCTGGCCAGAGTGCCATGTGCCAGACTGGGTAGATGCCCTTGATGCAGAGACACAACAAGTTGAACAGCTCACCTACATGACAGCTGTAATTGACCGTTACAAAGATAGTCCTGCCATTATCTATTGGCAGATTGAAAACGAACCATTCTTGGCACTCTTTGCTTTTGAACATTGTGGACATCTTGATGAAGAGTTCTTGGCGAGCGAGGTTGCTTTAGCGAAAGAACTTGATCCAACCAGACCAATACTCGTAACTGATAGTGGGAACCTCGGTACTTGGGCCGGTGCGTACCGTCATGGTGACGCGTTTGGAACGAGTGTCTACGTACATTTTTGGAACCCCGAGCTCGGGCAATTCCGCACCCTCCTACCACCGTGGTTTTACCGATTCAAAGAGAGTCTGATGGAGCTACGTTACGGTAAGAAGCCGACCTTTCTCATTGAGCTTTCCGCCGAGCCCTGGCTCGTGGCACCAGTCACTGAGGTGCCACTACCGGTGCAATACACACGAATGAATCTCGAAAAATTTAACGATATTCTTGAGTATGCCAAGCATACTCGTTATGACACTCAGTATCTTTGGGGGGCTGAGTGGTGGTATTGGCTTCATTTGCAGGGAGAGGACGCTATGTGGAATCGGGGTAAAGAGTTGTTTGACGTTACTCCTGCAACTCAGACAGACAAATAAATTATTATGCAAAAAATTAAAAAAACTATTGAAACGTCAGTTGTTACCACTCTTGATACTATAGACGCAACGATGGTCGGAGCAACTCAAAAAATTGATACGTTGGTACAACCGGCCCGAGAGAATTTTGCAAAAAGGTACCCCACCTTGTTTTCTTTGTTGACGACACTAGGTGTGATTATGACGTTTCTCGGGATTGAACAGCTATTACTTGAGGCTGACATGCTTGAGCGATATCCGGTGCTTATCCTCGCGCTGGGTGTCGCGATATTGGTGCTCACTGGTACACTATATAAGAAGTTATCGTAGTTATGAGTTTTTGGCAGTTCGTTTTTTTCTTTCTCTATATTCGTAACTGGCACACTGGCCAGCTCGAATTATCACGACCGCGCTTGGCGCTCTTTTTTGGCGGTCTTTTCTTTTTTGTACTGGCGCTCCTCTTGGTATCAATCATGCAAGCTCCAGTGACATATGTAGCACCGACCGCTGGATAATATTCGCCAAAGTGTAAATTTTGTGTTATATTTTTGGTTACTATGAAATTTGTCCCAGCCTTTATTATCATTGCTTTATTTGGTGTATATGTACCAACGGCCAAGGCCGAAACAGTGGTTCGCACCGGTGAAGCCATCTCCATTGCCGACGACCAGCGTGTCGAGGGGAACTTTTATGCGCTTGGCAGCACCGTCTCTCTTTCTGGTGCCGTCGCTGGGGACGTAGTGGCTGCCGCTGGGACTGTCTCGATTAATGCTCCAATTGAGCATGATGTATTAGTCCTCGGGGGAACGGTGGGTGTTAATGCGACGGTTACTGAAGACGTTCGTATTATTGGAGGGGACGTAACTATTGCCGACCACGTAGCCGGTTCAGTCTTCGTTGTTGGTGGGCGTGTATCTATTCTCTCTACCGCCACCATTGAAGGTGATGTGCTCCTTGTGGCCGGTGAAGCGGTGATCGAAGGAGTGGTCAAAGGCGATGTGCTTGGTGTGGCCGAACGAGTGCGTGTTGATGGAGCTATAGGTGCTCTTGATATGAAGGTGGTCGGACTAACACTTGGTGATCGAGCGATAGTGACGGGGGATGTTGCGTATACCAGTCAGACCGATATCGTGCGTGCACCTGGTGCGCAGGTAGCTGGTACTATTACGAAGAGTGACTTGGTGACAACTGAATCAACCAGTAGTCCGTACCGCGGTGCAGCCATGGCCTTTTTGGTCTCTCTCTTTGCGTCGTTATCGATCTATCTGGTACTCAAGCGTCCGCTTTCGCTCTATGCCCGTCAGGCTACAGACAATATTGCTCGTGAAGGATTTATTGGTTTTGGATTACTGGTTGCTGTTCCTGTAGCGATTATGATTCTTATGGTGAGTGTGCTCGGCCTCTTCCTTGGTCTCTCACTCCTTGCAATCTTTTTGATGATGTTGGTGCTGGCGCTCCCACTAATGAACGTGATTGCCGGTACGCTCATTGGCCGCACCTTCCAAAATACTCATGAGGTCAATACGCTTCTGATTACACTAGGTGCTCTCGCTGTACAGATGATGCTCTTTGTACCAGTGATTGGCCCTATCCTCCTCTTTATCCTCTTCCTCGTGACGATTGGTGGAGTGGCGACAGGCATCTACCGACTCCTGAAGAGCCAGTAATCAACAAGTCTCACAAAAAGCCATTACGGCTTTTTTGTTTTAGTTGGGGAGTGAAGTGACGTCTTCGAATGCGGTGATGGTGTATCATAGAGAGTGATATGCGCGAGGGTGTTCCTCAAGAGAGATTTACCAGTCCTGAAGAAGAGATTGCTTTTTTGCGTGAGCGCATCGCGCTCCGGGAACGCGAGTTGCTATCGCGCCAGCCAGAAGCCGACCATAATGACTTTGAGGCGGTGGCAAAGACTGAGCTTCGCGAGTACGGCATGTTTACGCCGAAGGTCATTCTCGACGGCGGGCGAGTAATGGATGGTCACGAGCTCGCGAGTCTTCAGGAGCACATCACGACGACCCGTACACCGGTAGAAGATATTCTCGTACTCGCTGCCGAAAAAGGCATTCGCAACGCGCTCTCGGTCCTCGAGAAGGTTGATAATCCGTATGTGATTGATGAAGTACACCGGTCCCTCATCGAACAAATCAAAGGTGGTATGACGACCCAAGATCTCAAAGAGGGGGTGCCGCCTTGGCAGATACTCCATATGACGCTCTTTGAGGTGACTTTGCCGGAATTGAAAAATAGCCAAGACCGCGAATACCAATTGGCTGACCTCATCGGGATGATGGAACAGCTATTTCGGGGACTGCGTACAATTTCAGCCAAGGACAGTTCCCAACACGTGGCGCTTGAGATTGCGGTGGCGGACAATAGTGACGACATCGTATTTTATGCAGCGGTACCAACGTCGTTTGTGACCCTGTTTGAAAAGCAGACCTTGTCTCTATTTCCACACGCTGTCTTAACTGAGCAGGTCCATGATTACAACATCTTTGTAGATGGTGGAGACAGTATCATTTCTGAACTCAGTCTCAAAAAACACCCGATTTATCCACTGCGCACCCATGAAGCGTTTTCATCAGACCCATTAGCGGTTTTGCTTAATGCCTTTTCCAAAATCGAACGAGACGGTGGTGGGGCGGCAGTTCAGTTCCTGTTCCGTCATCCAAAACATTCGTATCGTGGTACCTATGAAGAGATTGTAAAGCGGGTCAAAAAGGGTATGAAGCCGGGCGAAGCTATACGTCGCAGTACCCTCACTGGCGAAATGATGGCCGGAGTCGGTGAACTATTTTTTTCGAGTGCCAAACCAAAAGATGATATGCCTCCAGAACCAGATCAAGAAGCCCTGGAACTTTTTGCCGAAAAGCAAAAAGGTGACTTTTTTGAAACGAATATACGTATAGCGGTATCTGCACGTGATCAGCATCGGGCGAAAGATATTTTGCGTGAAATCGAAGCCACCTTTGGTCAGTATGCGCATTTGACCGGTAATCAGTTTACGTTCCAGCATCGTACCGGGTCGAGTCTCAGGCTAGCTGAAAAGGCTTTCTCCTTCCGCGAGTTTAACAGTAAGACTGCCATGCCACTCTCGGAGACTGAGCTCTCGACCATTATTCACTTCCCGGGTAATGGGATTGTTTCCTCGCCACAATTTAAGCAGTCCCACGCAGCTACTGCGGCTGCACCAACAGATATGCCGACCGAGGGCACACTCCTTGGTATCAACCGTCACCGTAATATCGAAAAGGCCATTTATATGACAGATAAAGACCGTATGCGTCACTTCTATGTCATCGGGCAGACTGGTACGGGTAAGTCTGTTTTCCTTCAGAATCTCATTCAGCAAGATATCGAAGCCGGACATGGTGTTTGTATGATCGACCCGCATGGGACTGATATTCAAACTGTCCTTGGCTCAATTCCGGCCCATCGCGAACAGGATGTCATCTACTTTGACCCCTCAAACCTCGACAATCCAATTGGACTCAACATGCTCGAGTACGATGAGCGGAAGCCCGAGCAAAAGACCTTTGTAGTCAACGAACTCTTCTCGATTTTCCAAAAACTCTACGGTGCGAACCCTGAGAGTATGGGTCCAATGTTCGAGCAGTACTTCCGAAATGCTACTCTACTCGTGATGGAAGACCCTGAGAGTGGAAACACGCTCATGGATATCAGTCGGGTCATGGCCGATGCCAAATACCGCCGCATGAAGCTCGAGAAAGCCAAGAATCCAGTGGTGGTTCAGTTCTGGCGGGAGATTGCGACGAAGGCAGGCGGTGAGGCGTCGCTCGAGAATATTGTGCCGTACATCGTATCGAAGTTTGACGTCTTTACCGCCAATGATTATATGCGACCGATTATTGGTCAACAAAAGAGTGCGTTTAACTTCCGGCAGATCATGGACGAACGCAAGATTCTTCTCGTCAATCTCTCGAAGGGACGTCTCGGTGAAATAAATGCGAACCTCATCGGTATGATTGTGGTGGGGAAGATTCTCATGGCTGCGCTGTCGCGGGTAGATAATCCATCGATGGATTTCGCCCCATTCTTCCTCCATATCGACGAGTTCCAAAATGTCTCGACACCATCAATCGCCTCTATTCTCTCCGAAGCTCGTAAGTACAAACTCTCATTGACGATGGCGCACCAGTTTATTGCGCAACTTGATGAAGATATTCGTGATGCGGTGTTTGGGAACGTGGGATCAATTGCTTCTTTCCGTGTTGGGTCTGAAGATGCTACCTTCCTCGAAAAACAGTTCGCTCCATCATTTGAAGCGAACGACCTCATGAACGTTCCCAACTGGAACGCTTTTGTCCGTATGCTCGCAAACGGCGTCCCAACGAAACCATTTAGCCTCGCGGCCATGCCGCCACCACAGTCTGACCCGGCCCGGGTTGAGCTTCTTAAGGAGGCAAGTGCCAAACGGTACGGCCGGCCTCGGTATGAGGTCGAGGCAGAGATATCCGCACGCTACGTCAAGGAAGTACCAGTGCTTCCGTCCCTTAGTGATATACTGTAGCCATTATGGGTGAAAAAGGCTTTGGCGCTTTGGCAGCAATTCGGCCAGCGGTAGAAGAAAATTATACTAATCGGCTTCTTGAACAGCGTCGGCAGCTTCATGAACAGTTTTTGGCACTTAATGAGAGATATACCAAAAACCCGGCTCAGTTTGGTGCCGTGGCATCAAAAATTAAAGAGCATGTCGATAGTGTTGAGCCGCTGTTTTCGACACCTCATACAACAGTAACTGATCTTGAACAAATTAAAAAAGTGTTAGCTTCAGTTCAACAGTTGATTGAAAATCCTCTGGTTGCGCCAGCAACAAAAGTCATTGCGTCTGCCAGTGAGGTTACAGTGCCGTCACTTTCTCAATTGCCGACACTAACTATCGAAATGACTGCACCCACTGCGCCTGTACCTGAATCAGCTGGTATCGAGTCTCTGGTGACTGTAGAACATATGAAGAGTAGCCTAGACACTCTTAATTCTCGAGTCGATGCTTTGTATGATGAAAAAACTGTTCCACTCTACCAAGAACTCACAAAGCGTGGGTTACAGGAACATCCGGATGTAAAAAAGATCTATGGTAAGGACGGTAAGACAGGACTACTGGTAAGCTCTTTTGTTTTATGTGCGTCAGCTCGTGACAATTTTGTTGAAAAACTAGAAGCGTCCAAGGACGAAGTGCCAAGTGCAGAGCTTACAAAGCTGCACAAAAAGTTTAGTAAACAAGTGGCGGTTCTCCAGCAAAAAGTCGAGTGGCATGTACTTAACATGCAGAAACTCATCGAATCTGAACCAATTAGTCCCGCACAAGGGACTGTCACTGTGCCAGAATCACCAGCACTGGAGCCTCTGATTCTGGGTGAGTCTTTACGTGTAGATACAAATCCAGCACAAAAATTGACGATGGTGACATTGCCAGAAGCAGAGCTGCAGGAACTTAACGAAGTGCATCGTATGGAGAATGTGGTGGGTAAAATAGAAGAAGAAATGTCGCAGTTGCGACTGCTCGCAACTTTGCAGCCGGCGCATGAAGCTGGTCATACACAGGCAATGATTGATCAGTTCAAGCGAACTCTTTCAAATTACTACGTACAACCAACTCCAAAATTATTTAAAGGACTTGAAGATTCCTTTGCCACCATTGAAATTTTTCACCGTAAAGCCAAAGAAATGAGTGTTGATATCAGGCCGATGTTGGCGGATATTGAAACCTACCAACACGACTTGTCTCGGCTAGAAAGTTTACCAAGTTACCAACCGCTTGAGCAAGGTAATTTGCGAGCACTCATTGCAAATTTTCATAGCCTACGTGCGCGGTACGTTAAAGCCGAAACTGGTGAAGACAAAATCATGTTACTTCGCTTGATGATTAAGATGCATGACAATATCAAGCAGGCCCATCAAGACGCTGAGTCATTTGTGGAGCCGGCTCCGACTACTGAACTAGATGCCTTGAAAAAAGTAATTGATGAACTCTTGACCAAACCAAATATACCCGCGTCAGTACTGCAGTCAGTTGCTTTTGTACAAAAAGAGATGATCTCGCAGCTTGAGGGTCTTTCACCGAGTGACCCGCAGTATATTACACTGCAAGAAAAGATAAAAGACCTACTCAATGCCGCACAGCAGATGAGTGACGTCGAAATTACAGTTGCGCCTACACCTAAGATAGAGGTAGCTGCTAATCATAATTTGGCGCCAAAAACAAAAGAACGACTCATTAAAAATCCAAAACTGGTAGCTGCATTGGCATTGGTTATTGCTTCGGTTGTGTCGCCAGAGAAGCTATCTGAATATGGTGATCGTATGCCAGTCGTGTCAGCGGATATAGGTGCGACATTGAATAACATCGGCTCACAGGCGGTGTGGGGGACTGAAGTAGCCCAGGGTGTTCCTGTGGGCGTTGATGAAGTTACTAACGAAGTGGTTCGAATTCCGGTACATCCATACACTCGTGAGGTGGCAGAAGAGGAAGCTCGCATGACGTCAAGTATCTCAGCTCCAGCAGTCCTGACAGAAACGATGAGCATGCCCATAGCAGATACCCGTGAAGATAGTGAACCAAGCGTAGCTGAAGTCGCTGCCGTTTCGTATGATGGGACACCAAGTATGCTCGAATCAGTGGGAGAAAGAGACCTGCCACCGCAAGCTACTGATACGGTTCCGAATACACCAACAGCTGAATCGATAACGCTTAGTACTGCAGGGGCGGACTCTAAAGAAAGTATTGCCACTACTGAGAGTATCAGAGTTGATAATACGGTGATTGAGGTGATTTTTGACGATAAGTCTACACTGCCTGACCGAGCGATTGATACTGTCCTTGATACGGTAGACACCAAAGGTCTCCCCGAGGTACTGGTAACAAAGCTTAAAGCTGATGTGAAAATAACTTTTCTAAACAATGCTGAATGGTTGCGTGAAGCGGGTGTAAAGAGTGGTGAAAAAGGCACTACGTTCCCTGGTGAAAAGATTGACTACTATGTTCCAAAACAATCTTTTGAACAAAGGATTAATGAATACCGACAATATCTCAATACTCCCCATACCGAAGTGGCAGTAGAGGATGACAATCTCACTAAACTCGTAGAAAAATCATTTGCTCGCGATTTAGCCGTGCTATCAGAGGTTAATCGTTTGCCGGTGGTAGAGGAGGCCTTGGCCGCGTATCTCGCGACACCGGGGGCGCTTGAAAAACTCAGGCTCACGGATAAGGATATGGTACCAACAGCTGCCGTAGTGCCGTTACAAGTGATGGCGCAGTACCTCGCTGATGCCGTTGCCAAAAAAGTCCTAACAGCTTACGAGTCAGGTAGCGCTTCCGAAGTATTGGTAGACAATAGTCCAACGACAGAAACTGCTGCTGACGAAAGTATAGATTCATTTGAATCAGATAGTGCTCCTGAGATTTTGATTGATGAAGAAGTGTCAGAAGCTGTAACATCACCGGAAACCTATCCCGGCGGTGTTCTTGAATACAGCAAAGCTTTTAATGAGAAACTTGCGCTGCTTGGTATCGCACCGAAGGCGCCTTCAATGATCGACAGTTGGTTTCAACCGCGCACCGCAGACAATCGCGGACTTCTCGAAATGACCGTTGGTGAACTCAATCGAATAATGTTGCAAAAGCCACAAGAAGTAATGCAGGAGTTAGGTGTCCGTAATATTGCACTACCCAGCGCTGAAGCGGTTAATGCTCTTGTCAGAGAAGCACGTCAACGTGGAGTTATTCCATCTGAAGTTGATGTAAATCTCACCATCGCTGATCTGTTACAAGCCGAGGTGCTCGCTGCTGCCCCAAAAAAGTAGTTAATTATTTTTGAATATGTCTACCGATAAAATGAATCCTGAAGAAGAACAAGCCTTTGCGGTTTTTATTGCTGCGGTCGAGCGGTATGTCGAGAGTGTGGATGAAGCCTCGGGTGAACAATTCGAAGCCTGGCTTGATGAACATGCTGAAGCTGAAGACTTGTTGCCGCTACTCTTGCAGACCTACCCAAAGTTTGGAGAAATTTTTGCTGATGAGGTAGAGAAGTTGGGTGCACAGACGAATCAAAATGCACCATCTCCCGCCGCTGCTGAGGAAAACTAATCAATAGTTTTTTGATAGGGTGGTAGTATAAGAAGTAATATGGTTCAGGGAGTGCGTTCTTCTGCGACTGAGGTCGTTTTTGATTTACATAGCGAAGCTGGTGTGGTGGCTGCTTTGGCAGCGGTCCGGGGGAGTCAGCTGTCTCGCGAAGAAAAAAGCGAACTCCGTGATCTCATTTTTGCTTTCAAAAATGAGCCAGATACTACTCTTGAAGCAACCATTCAAGAGGCACTGGCTGGAATCGCCCCAGCTCCTGTGGCTGTCATGACACCCGTGGCTGTTCCCGCTGCGACGCCGGCAGTAGTAGCAACTACCGCAGTAGTTGTCCCTGCCCGATACGGTTTTGGTAATACTCGACCACAGCCAGTGTTTGCGCCACTACCAGTAACTGAAAAAGTAGTATCAACATCGGTGTCGTCTCCAATGCCGATACCTGAACCTGAACCTGAACCAGCCCCTACACCTGTTGTTAAAGTTGCGTCAGTGCCGCCAAATCTTCCGGTTGCGCCAGCAGAAGCAGCATCAGATTTAGACGTCACGATTACACCTCCTACGCAAGAGCCTGTTCGTATCGTACCAGTCTCAGTTGTCTCTACCGATATGGTGCCCAAAGCTGTAGTAGATGAAAAGCTTGCCGCTGTAGCGCCAACTTCAGAACCAACGATTGAGCTTAAGCCACCTTACCAAGAAGATCAGTCGCTTGATGTCTATCGTAATCGTATTACCGAGATTAAGCAGTTCATTAACCAGAAGGTTGGGAACCCCGTAAATCTAGTTGATCTCGATAATACCGTTGGCCGAGCGTACATGGGGGCGCTCCTTGAAGCAATGAAGGCAGTTTCTGGTGGGGGCGGTGATGTTGCCGGTCTCATGACGAAGCTCGAAGCCGTGGTGAAGGAAGTTGAAACGGTTTTAAAGACGAAACAAACAGTTGACGTATCAAAAACTACCGTCGTACCAGTAGATGAGTCAATTGTTTCGCAGCCAGAGTCAGTGCTGGAAGTGTCTACATTTCCTCAAGCTGCTATCGCGGTACCGCACAAAGCATCAGAAACATCTACAGTGAGCACTCGGCCAATTATTTCGCCAGTAGTACCTGTACAGCAAGTAGAAGAATCCATCACTGCAGTAACCCCACTTGATGTAACTGCGCCACGTTTTAAAAATGTTATTCCAGTCACAGCGCAAGAACCTCTAAAAACTCCCACTGATCTTCCGACTGCTGCCGAGGTGAAAGCCCGTTCCGGTATTACTGACCCTCTGGCTGATCCAGATATTGATCTCGGATTGGAACAGTTACTGACTGAATGGTCTCTGTTCCGTAAGAGTGGTGTATTTGGTACTGGACCAAAAGGAACACAGCACCCGCTATACCAAAAATTGGCTACGCTTGCGATGCCGTTGGTACTGTCTGGGCGCTTTGAAGGTGCTACGGCTGAAATTCGCCAGAGTATCACTGACTACATGAACGGCTGGCGTTATGAACAAGGTATTATTTACGAACAAGACGAAACTTTTGAGCACTACCTCCGTCGGGTGATTCGTCATATCATCGATTCACAAACCAGACGTCGTACGGCATAATAAGGGGCATGCTCGCTCACCATGCCCTCCTCGAAGTTGCGTCACAGCGTTCCGCTGCGATTTTGCGATACAAAGAACAAGTCGACTCTACTATTGAAGTGGTGGTGTATGAGGTAGAGTCGCTCACTATTGAAGATGTTCGGTACCTCATTACCTTGGCCTACCAAACTCCTGGTCAGTATGCGAGTCGATCGATTGTCATTGCCGCGCGAGTCATTAACCGCGAGGCACAGCATGCACTATTGAAGGTGCTTGAAGAGCCACCAAAGACGACGTCGTTTTATATTATCTTACCGTCAATTGCGAGTTTGTTACCGACGGTGCTTTCGCGCGTAATAATCGTTGCTGGTGATACGGTGGGAGAAAACCAGTACCCGCTCTTTGGTGCCTTTGTGGAGAGTACGATAGCCGCTCGCCTTGAAATGATTGCCGATATAGGGAAGCGCAAGGCTGATCAAGATTACGACGCATTCTACGATGGGCTGGTTGCGTACGCATCACAGGTGAGTGAACCTGCGGTGCTGTCTGCAGTAGACTTTGCATTACGCTTTCTGCGTCAAAAAGGCGCAGCCAAGAAGATGATTTGGGAGCATTTGGCGCTTATGCTCCCAGTCAAGGTAAAGTAATAAACTGTGGTATACTCAACCTTAATCTAGTAGTAGTTAGACTTTGTATATGGATGAAACTGAAAAAAAGCGATTTACTGATATTGTCGAATGGCTCGATAAGGAGTTTTCTACGATTCGGACCGGCCAAGCGACACCAACTCTCCTTGATGGTGTGCGGGTTGAAAGCTACGGCTCTATGTTGCCACTCAATCAGGTTGGTTCTGTGGGTATTGAAGATGCGCGCACACTCCGTATCTCGCCCTGGGATGCTACCCAAGTAAAGGCGGTGGAAAAAGCTATCGCTGATGCCAACCTTGGCTTGTCAGTTATGGCGGATAGTTCAGGTGTACGTGTCATTTTTCCAGAACTAACCGGTGAGCGCCGTCAGCAGTTGGTGAAGCTCGCGAAGAGTAAGCTTGAAGATGCTCGAGTGTCTGTAAAAGCGGTCCGTGACGACATTATGAAGGCGATTGATGCTGCAGAGAAGTCTGGCGACATGAGTCAGGATGATAAGTTTACACAAAAGGAAGAAGCTCAGAAGCTGGTAGATGCTGCGAATCGAGCATTAGAGGCTCGTTTCGGAGAGAAGGAAGCTGAAATTAGTCGCTAGTAATTAACTGTCCCTATCATGACCATTTTGATCTTCCTTGTTGTTCTTGTTGTACTGATTTTGGTGCATGAGTGGGGGCATTTTATTACGGCCAAGTGGACCGGAATGCGAGTGGATGAATTTGGGATTGGCTTTCCACCAAAGCTCTTTTCGTGGCGCAAAGGGGAGACAGTCTATTCACTCAACGCACTACCGATTGGTGGTTTTGTAAAAATCCTCGGTGAAAACGGTGATGGTGATGGGGAAGTGTTGTCGGTTGCTGATCAAGCTCGGACCTTTAGTGCCCGGCCAAAGTGGGCACAGGCAGTTGTACTCGTTGCAGGTGTGACGATGAACATCTTGTTGGCGTGGGCGGTTCTCGTAGCTATCTTGATGATCGGAACGGATGTCCGAGTTGGCACTGATAGTGTCGCTCCCGATGCATCGCTCTTAATTCTTGGTGTCGTACCAGGTAGTCCAGCTGCTGACTTGCCACTCAAAGCCGCCATCCTCAAGATCTCTCATGGAGAAGAAGTCCTCATTGCTCCCACTCCTGAATCATTCCGTGAATTTGTAAAAGCGGGTGATGGTACACCTGTAACAATTACCTATCGTGCCGGTGAGGTGGACGAAGTGGTCACTATCACGCCAGAGCGTGGTATTGATGCAGCAAATCCTGACATAGCCATCCTGGGGGTTGATACCGGCTACCTCGAAAACCAGCGTTATGCTTTTGGTCCGGCCATAGTTGAAGGGACAAAGCAGGCAGCATATATGCTCAAGGCTATTACCGTTGGTCTTGTAACTCTGCTCGGGAATGCGATAGTAGGTAATGCTGATTTCTCACAAGTGACTGGACCAGTTGGTATTGTCGAACATGTAGGTGCGGCGGCAGCTTTTGGGTTCACCTCACTGTTGTACTTCACCGCGGTCATATCACTGAACCTCGCGGTCATTAACCTGCTTCCAGTGCCCGCACTTGATGGGGGACGGCTCGTCTTTGTAGCGATTGAAGCCATCACGAAGCGTCCAATTAACCCAGTCTGGGCTGGCCGTCTCAATCTGCTTGGCTTTGCTGCACTTATGCTTCTTATGGTTATCGTTACCTATAATGATATCGTTAAGCTATTTTAAGGTTCTGGACATAACAAAATAGTTGTTTTGGCCATTGATTCGGGGATGTGGTACACTCTAAAGACTTATTCGGAGGTAATTTTACCTTACCGAATTAACCATTTCACACACCAAAGTAATCTTTTGGCTACAAAACTACGCTTCGTCCTCACCATATCTCGATATGACTCGGACTCCAGCTTGTTTTTCGCTCAAAATATTACTTGGTGTTATAGTGAAAGCGTTAATTAGGAAAGGTAGTAGGATTTTTATGCGCCAATCAAAGCTCTTCACCAAGACAAAAAAAGAAGTACCAGCTGATGAAACGTCGAAGAACGCTCAGCTCTTGCTGCAGGCGGGCTTTATCTACAAAAACATGGCCGGAGTGTACACCTTCTTGCCGCTTGGTCTTCGTGTTATCGAAAAAATCAACACGATTATTCGTCGTGAGATGGCAGCAATTGGTACACAGGAAATGTACATGCCGAGTCTCCAAAACCCCGAACTCTGGAAGAAGAGTGATCGTTGGAGTGATGAACTTGTTGATGTATGGTTCAAGTCCGAGCTCCGTGCTGGTGGTGACGTCGGGTTTGCCTGGACTCACGAAGAGGTAATCACTGATGTGATGCGACAGTACGTAGCCTCCTACAAAGACCTCCCGTTTGCGGCCTACCATATCCAGACGAAGTTCCGTAATGAGATGCGCGCGAAGAGTGGCATCATGCGGACGCGTGAGTTTTGGATGAAAGATGCCTACTCATTTTCAGCAGACGAAGCTCAGCATAATGCCTACTACGAAGCATGTGCCTTGGCCTACATGCGCATCTTTACTGAGATCGGTATTGGTGACAAGACCTACAAGACCTTTGCCTCAGGTGGAGCTTTCACTAAGTTCTCTCACGAATTCCAAACACTCGCCGAAGCTGGTGAGGATATTGTGTATGTCTGTGAAGAAAAGGGTATTGCCGTGAATGCTGAAGTGTTGGCGGACGCAGACCTGAGCGAACTTGGCGTTACTCGCGAAGAACTCGTCGAGCGTAAGAGTATTGAAGTTGGAAACATCTTCTCACTCGGTACAAAGTTCTCTGAAGCGATCGGTCTCATGTTTAAAGATGAAGCCGGAACCGACCGGCCAGTTATCATGGGCTCATATGGTATTGGTCCGGCCCGAGCTATGGGTACTGTCGTTGACTTGCTCAGTGACGACAAGGGTATTGTCTGGCCAAAGAGTATTGCACCGTACCTCGTACACCTCGTGGCACTTAATAACGAAGAGGGCGAAATCCGTGATTGGGCTGATGGTCTCTATGCCAACCTGCAAGCGGCTGGGGTTGAGGTGCTTTACGATGACCGCGATGCACGGGCCGGTGAGAAGTTCGCAGACAGTGACCTTATTGGTCTCCCATACCGCGTGGTCGTGAGTAAAAAAGGTAAAGCTGAAGGCCTCTACGAAGTCGTCGAGCGCGCCACTGGCGAGGTGAAGAAGGTAAGTGAAACAGAACTTTTTGCACTCCTTGGAGTAGCCACTATATAATATGGCCAAAATGTCGCGTTTCATTCAAAAGATCCTTGGATCTTTCTCGACCGATATCGGTATTGATCTCGGTACCGCCAATACCCTCATGTATGTCAAAGGCAAGGGGATTGTTCTTAATGAACCAACGATTGTGGCGGTCAATAAAAAGACCGGTCAGCTGGTGGCGGTAGGGAACGAAGCGCGCGTCATGCAGGGTCGCACGCCGAGTCATATCGAAGTGGTACGACCGCTTGTTGATGGCGTCATCTCAGACTTTGAGGTGACCGAAGAAATGCTCGCCTATCTCATCAACAAAGTGCGAAGTGAAATGCGTACCTTTATTGCGCCGCGCGTGCTTGTGGGTGTACCATCAGGTATCACGAACGTTGAAATGCGAGCCGCTCGCGACGCGGCGCGTAATGCCGGAGCGCGTGAAGTCTTCCTTATCGAGGAACCGATGGCGGCAGCAATCGGGGCGAAGCTCCCGATTGGTAAGGCGGCCGGCAACATGATTATTGATATTGGGGGTGGTACCACTGATATTGCTGTCATCTCCATCAATGGTATCGTCGTGGCCAAAAATCTCCGCGTCGCTGGTGACCATCTCACCGCTGCTATCATGTCGTACATTCGCGACCAGTTTAAGGTGTATGTTGGAGAAAAGACGGCCGAAGATGTCAAAATTCTCCTCGCTGCTATCGAAGCGCCCGAAGGCGGGAAGGAACACGTGGTGCGTGGTCGTGATGTGATTACCGGCCTCCCTCGCGAAGTAGTCATCACCGATAGTGATGTCCGCGACGCGATTGCCTCGCAGGTAGACACAATTGTGGAGTCTGTTCGCTCAGTTCTCGAGCAAACACCACCCGAGGTGATGGCAGACATTATGCAGCGTGGTATACATATATCAGGTGGCGGGGCACTTATTCCGGGTTTGAAGCAGTTGCTCGAAGAAGTACTCGAAGTACCAGTTATCATCGTCCCTGATCCGTTGCGAGCAGTGATTCGAGGAGCGGGTATCGTCATTGAGAACTTGGAACTATATGAAGAATTACTTATCGACAAAGAAGGGGAACTCTCGCCAACACTCCTTACCTAAAGGAGTTCGCATTACTGTACTCCTCTTGGTAGCGGGACTGGTACTTTTGTATATTGTGCCAAAGCTCATCTTTGGTGTGGTTTCAGTCGTGTTATATCCCTTTGAATCGATGCGCTCATGGATTCTTGAGTCACAAGATTCGCTCCCGTATTACTTGCGTGATCGTCACGAACTGGTCAAACATATCGAAGAGCTCGAGCAGCAAGTCGCCGTCAGTGGCGGCACCGAAAACACCCTGACGAAACTGAAGACCGAAAACGAACAGTTTCGGCTTCTCTGTGAGGCGGTTCCTGATGAGCGAGTGATTGCTCGGGTAGTGGGTCGTCCGCCAAAACTGCCATACGACGTGGTGATGCTCGACCGCGGGAAGAATCATGGGGTAGTCGAAGAGGCACCGGTATTTGTGGGCAGTGATCAAATCATTGGCTATGTTTCGCGCGTGTACGAACGTACCTCACTCGTCACGCTCGTGTCAACAGCACAGTTTGAATCAATGGCGTATGTTATTGGGCCAAATATTTATACCTACGCCCGTGGTGTCGGGGGTGGGATGATGCGAGTGGTAGTACCGCAGGGTATACCGCTCGCTGTTGGGGATACGGTGATTTTACCCGCCATTGACTCGGGTGTATATGGCACTATTGCATACATCGAGACCTCACCAACCCAGCCAGAGCAATACGGCTACGTGCCGATGACGAACAATCTCCAAAGTGTGCAATATGTCTCAGTCGGACGCGAGCCAATTGTCCCGCACTCGTACGAAGAAGCCGAGGCCTTGGTTGATGATCTTCGCTCTTCGCTCTTCACTGTTGATCTACCCCCGGGCGTACTGGTGTCTCCTGAACTCGCAAGTAGCACCGCTGCGACCACCAGTAGCACGACCGCAACCACCACCCCATAATCACTATGTCCTCTTGGTACCTACGAATTTTGTTTTTTGTCGCCACCACCCTCTGCTTTTTGTACGGGGCGTATATTGTGGGGCTGATTTTTGTCGGTTTCCTAGCACTCCAATATCGTGCGTATGAGTTTGTGGCGCTCGCGTTTTGTATTGATTGCTATTTTTCGCCCGAGCCGATTATGTTTTGGTATACCGCTGTTGTCACCGCAGTCGTATTTTTGGGTATTGTTCTTCAGCCGTTCATTCGCCGTAATCATCGTTACGAAACATGAGTTTCTGGCGCCGCAAAACACAACAAACAGTCGAGTTCGACGAAATCCTCATGGATGTGTCGAACCTGCCGGCTTTTAACACCGGTCGTCTTGAAGGACGGCGCGAGCTACCAATTACCAAACGGAGCATCTTCTTGATTGGCCTTATTTTCTGTCTTATTGCAGTAGCTTTTCTCTCGAAGATTTATAGTCTTCAAATTGTGGAGGGAAACAAGTATCGTGAGATCAGTGAAAACAATAGTTTGAATCGTACGGTGATTATTGCCGAGCGGGGAGTGGTGTACGACCGTCGCGGTGAGCTTATTATTTGGAACGAGCCAGACTTCACGGGACAGTACTCATTTCCGGTTCGTGCCTACACAGATCGTCTCGGTATGGGGCAGCTCATTGGCTACGTCAGCTATCCGCAAAAAGATAAAAAGGGTGTGTACTTCCGGACTGAGTATGTCGGTCGCACTGGCGTCGAAAGTGCGTTTGAATCGTATCTCCACGGCCAAAACGGCGAGCAAATAATCGAAGAGGATGTACACGGCACCGTCGTCGGTGAACACGCGCTTAAAGCGCCGATACCGGGCGGTGAACTCCATCTCTCGGTTGATGCTGGACTCTCTGAAGCGATGTACCAGATTATTTCGACCTCCAGTGCCCAGGCTGGCTTCCGCAGTGGTGCTGCTGCCATCATGGATGTACATACCGGTGAGATTATCGCGATGACAAGCTTCCCGTCTTATGACCCTGAGGTTATGGCTGATGGCGATAACACCGATTTGATTTCGTCCTATAACACGGACGACCGTCTGCCGTTTCTCAATAAGGTCGTGAGTGGTGTCTATACGCCCGGTTCGATCGTAAAGCCCTTTGTGGCCTATGGAGCCCTCGCCGAAGATATCATTAGTCCGAACAAAGAAATTGTTTCAACTGGTGAAATTGTCATCCCAAACCCGTACAATCCTGATCAGCCATCGATTTTCCGCGACTGGCGGGCGCACGGGGTCATGACCATGCGTGAAGCAATTGCCTTTTCTTCAAACGTCTACTTCTATATCGTTGGTGGCGGCTTTGGTGATCAAAAGGGTCTCGGTATCACCAAGCTCGCTGAGTACTACCGCAAATTTGGGATGGGGAGTATCACCGGTATCAATCTCGCCACCGAACAAGAGGGTGTCGTGCCAGACCCAGAGTGGAAACAAAAGACCTTTGATGATGATTGGCGCCTCGGTGACACGTACTTCACCTCTATTGGGCAGTACGGCTTTCAGGTGACGCCACTGCAGATGCTCCGTGCGTATGCGGCGCTTGCTAATGGCGGACAGCTCCTCACACCACACGTGATGAAAGGACAGGTGAGTTCTTCAACCGACCTCGGCTTGAATCCAAACTATCTCCAGATAGTGCACGAAGGTATGCGCAAGACGGTGATTTATCCAGGGGGTACAGCGCGCGGTCTCGAGCGCAGTGATGTCGCGATTGCGGCGAAATCAGGTACGGCCGAAATTGGTGCCGGCAATGCGTACGTGAATTCTTGGGCGGCTGGCTTTTGGCCGTACGAGGAACCACGCTACGCATTTATCCTCATGATGGACAAAGCGCCACGCAGTAATGCGCTCGGTGCGTCCCGTATTATGGGTGGCGTGATGGAGTGGATGGCACAAAATCGCCCGGAGTATTTGAACCCAACGACGACACCGATGATAGGTGGATAAGTGGCTCGGTTGACCATAGTCCGGAAGTCCGTATAATAGTGTCACATTACTTCCATAACGTTCTATATGACTGACCAGCAATCGTTCCTTACTGCCGAAAAGTTCGCAGAATTGAAACAAGAACTCGACCACCTCAAGACTGTCCGCCGCAAAGAAGTGGCAGAGTCACTCGAATACGCTCGTAGTCTCGGCGACCTCTCAGAAAACGCTGAATACCAAGAAGCGCGCGACATGCAGGCCGCGATTGAGGAACGTATCACTCACCTCGAAAAGGTTATTAAAGAAGCGAAGATTGTCTCACACGACAAGAAGGGTGATATCGTCGTTATGGGTTCTACCGTGACGATTGTGAAGGACAAAGAAAAAGACGGACGCACCTACACCATGGTTGGTTCCGAAGAAGCGAACATCCACGAGCACAAGCTTTCATACCTCTCACCACTTGGTGAAGCCCTCATGGGGAAGGCGAAGGGCGATGAGTTTGTGTTTGAGACTCCTGCAGGAAAGCAAAAATACAAAGTACTTAAAGTCGAGTAACAGCTGTCCACAAAATCCTCATCTACTTTGTTGCGCTGCGTTCGACACCTGTCAACGTACAAAGCGTACGCCTCCAGGCGTCTCACTGGCGCGCCTCGTAGCTGAAGCATTTTGAGAACAGCTTAATGACTAAGAGTTACTGTTGTTACGGAAGAATTATGGAAGAAACGAAAGGACGGCACCTACGGTGCCGTCCTTTCGTTTGGTTGCTTCCAGAAAATCTGATTTTGCGCTACTATAGCAGTATTATGTCGAGCGAAATTATCGAAGAGCGCCGCCGCAAGCGCGAACTATTACGAGCTGCTGGTCAAGATCCATATACTGCAAAGGCCAACAAGACCCATACAGGGAGCGAGGTTTTGGCGCAGTTTGAAGCGCTTGTAGCAGGCAATACTGCAGTCACTATCGCCGGGCGCGTTATGGCCGTTCGTCTCCATGGCGGTTCAGCTTTTGTCGATGTCTTTGATGGTACACAGAAGCTCCAGCTCTTCTTAGCCAAAGACCAGCTCGGTGACGACCTCTTTAATCTTTTTGCCGATGCCATTGATGCGGGCGACTTTATCGAGGCAACTGGTGTGCCGTTTGTCACCAAGCGCGAGACGAAGGCCGTAGGCGTGACTGCCTGGCGCGTGCTCACCAAGGCGCTTGAATCAATTCCATCTGAACACTTCGGTATCAAAGATGAAGAAGCTCGCTACCGCAAGCGCTACCTCGACATCCTCATGAATCAGGACCTCCACGACCTCTTCGTGAAGAAGGCGAAGTTCTGGGCGGTGACTCGTCAGTTTATGGTTGATCATGGCTTCCTTGAAGTTGAGACTCCGACCCTTGAGGTGACCACCGGTGGCGCTGAAGCCCGACCCTTTAAGACCTGGCACAACGACTACGACATGCCGGTCTACATGCGTATCTGTATTGGTGAGCTCTGGCAGAAGCGCCTCATGGCCGCCGGCTACCCAAAGACTTTTGAGATTGGTCGGGCGTACCGCAACGAGGGCAGTAGTCCAGAACACCTCCAGGAGTTTACGAACCTTGAGTTCTACTGGGCCTATGCCGACTACCGCGATGGTATGACCTTCGTCCGAGACCTCTATCGTACGATTGCCAAAGAAGTGTTTGGTCAGACGAAGTTTGAGATGCGTGGTCACACCTTTGATCTCGCTGATGAGTGGGCAGAGATAGACTACACAGAGACTATTCGCGAGAAGACCGGTATCGATATCCTGACTGCGACTGAAGCAGAGATGGAAGCAAAGCTCGTGGAGCTTGGTGTGAAGTACGAAGGCCAGAACCGCGAACGCCTCACCGACACCCTCTGGAAATACTGTCGCAAACAAATCGCCGGTCCAGCTTTCTTGGTGAATCATCCAAAGCTCGTGGCACCACTGGCGAAGACTCGTCCTGGTACCGAAACAGTCGAGATGTTCCAGCCGATTATCGCCGGTAGTGAAGTGGGACGTGGTTACAGTGAGCTTAATGACCCTGATGATCAGCGCGCTCGCTTTGAAGTCCAAAAGGCTCTCCTTGAAGCAGGGGACGAGGAAGCGATGATGGCGGACTTTGAATTCGTTGAGATGCTCGAGTACGGTATGCCACCAACTTGTGGCTACGGCTTTGGTGACCGACTCTTCGCGTTCTTGGCCGGGCTACCACTCCGTGAGACACAGATGTTCCCACTCATGAAGCCAAAGCAGGAAGTCGGGAATGTGCCACCAGAAGATTGCGAGGCCTGTGAAAGCTAGTTAAAACCCGCGCCAGCTATTGGCGCGGGTTTGTATGTATTAAAATCGTATGACTATATATCGACTCATAAGTCTCTGGTTCTATACCTCTCGTCCTTTTCTGTATCCTTTGGTACCGCTCATATTTGCACTTGGTTACCAAGCGGGTGGTGGACAACTTTCGGAGTGGTCTGTATATGAG
>ERZ724509.289-NODE-289-length-23733-cov-6.142960_pt1 | contig 23733 bp, 17 predicted proteins | sample MGYA00376042_ERZ724509 | MGnify/ENA primary metagenome ERZ724509 (study PRJEB28724, sample SAMN07190887) | wastewater metagenome | isolation source: effluent of sewage treatment plant in Hong Hong | place: USA: Christiansburg, Virginia | collected 2016-03-01 ...
GATTACGCCTGCTCCCCCTGCCCCAGACCCTCCACCCCCCGCTGCTCCCCCTACCCCTACGGTGGCTGCCAAAATCAAGTTACTGGTGGTGGATAGGTTGGTAATTAAAAACTCTATATCTGCCCCCGCCCCCGCGTGGCCTGTTCTCACCACATTAGAAGAATTATCCCCATTAGTCCCTCTAAACCCTGCCGCACCATAGCCTTGACTAGCTAAGTAATTGAGTTCTCGGCTATTCTTTGTAATTGTTAGAATGTTTTCCAACAAGGTTCCTGTACTCTCAATCACTCCTTGAGGCCAAGCTGGTTGATCCCCGCTACCACTATCTACCCCATAGCCAGCCAAAGCACCTAATCCGCCTTTTGCTTTTAAAACGGTTACCCCTAAATGTGTTAGCTCGCTGTCTGACCCATTCCCCCCGTTTGCTCCCTCATAAGTTGACCCACCGCCGCCGCCGCCTATAATTATAATTCTAGCCAAGCCTTTGGGGGGGATAACTATGGCAGAGCCTGTGGTTAAGTAACTGTAGCCATTGCCAAATAAGTTTAAGGGTGCTGGGAGCTGACTCATCACCGCAACATCATCAGCAGCCACGCCTGCTGCCGCCTTAAAGGTTCTACTCGCGTCTCCGTCTTGGTTAGCACTAATCCGCCAATTTCCCCAAGATGCTCCGTCTGTAGAAAAGCGAGTTGCCCAAAGGTTCGTAGTAGTTTGAACCTTCTGACCAATAAGGTTTCCCCCTCTCCAGACTTTGCAGAAACCTGCTGCTGAGGGTTTTACTCCTAGTGTATCAACATTGTAATAGCCTTCAGCTCCTTCATCTGCAAAGTTATCAATATTCAGGATTATATTCGTTACCGATAAATCAGCCCCGATACCGTTACTCACCAATAAATTTGAGACTGCAAGAGAAGTCCATGAGCCAATGTTTGTCCAAACTCCCGCAGATTTCTCATAAATAACATCAGTATTTACATCACGGTAATATTGGTTATCCGCACCTAGGCTATTGCTGGGCACCCCTATCCCTTTCAAAAACTCAGGAATTGTACCTAATTGATTACCAAAAGCTGTCCACACCCCACCTTCCTTGCGGTAAGTAGTTTTTAGCCCATCAAGCTGCATGAAGATGTCACCATCAACGCCGTCAGCGTTGGAGGGTGTACCTGTGTTACTGTAAGTTTTGCCTGACATAAGAGCCATCAGAAATTCTCCAAACCATATAAATCTGAGTGTAAGTGCGCCTGAGCTGTTGGAGCAACTGTTATCGTAAGGTTACCCCGATTGATAACTCCCTCGCCTTGATTTCCGTTCGTTGGGCTACTTGCCGAGGTTGTGTGAAGGTCTACAGAGGCTGGGCTAACTTTAACTGCTTGTGGGTTTCGGTAGTCAGTTAAGGGTTGTCCACACTGGCCTTCACCATTGCGTATATTGTAATTAACGGGTGGACCAGCCTGTAATCTATCCCCGCTTAGGCGTGGACTGATACTACCTATGTAAGTTTGGGCAGTAGTTGAGGTAGTACCACTTAGGTCCTTTGTGCCAGCAGTGCCTGCGGGGGTGGCTAAAGAATTTTTCAGGACGTTAGTCGCTGGTGCAGTGTCTTTACCCGATAAGCCTGCTGCACCGAAAGGTGCCCCTCCTGATCCCCCTGCCCCTGCTAGTAGTGCTAGGCGGTAAGGGCTTATTGCAAAGCTAGGGAGCATACGACCTATGGCTTCACCGTTAGTGACTGGGTAGGAAAGAGATAGAGAGAGAAGATCGGTTAAAGCTGCTCCACGACCGCCGAAGCCTCCGCCGAACCCACCAAAGATTTGAAGGTTTCCGCCTGCTTCAACCTCAATATCCACAGGGTAGTCTAACAGGCAGGCATCCCCCCCATCTTGGCCTGACAAACCGTAGCCTAAGAGAACATCTGCGGAGGAGCCTGCTGTAACATAAGCAAAACCCCCATCGCCACCCTTACCGCCTCGGCCATAAATGTAAACTGAACCTTTGATAATAACTTTAGGCTTAACCCCGACACCCAGTAACCCTGTCCAGTCTCCAACTTTAAAAGCCAGCCTGTCTACCGCTGAAGCACAGACCATCAGGTAACTTCCCTGAGCCTGCTCAACTAAACCGTCGATGATAAAGGTCACGCTACTATAAAGCTTCTGTGGGTTGCCTTGGTCTAAGAACCACTTTCTTAAGTTAAGGTCGAAGGTGTCAGCGTTAATCGTAATCACTCGATCAAGGTCGCTGCCGACGACATCATACTTAGCTTTGTAAACCTCAAGGGCGGTAATTCTAAATAGGTCGTAACCATCTAAGGGTTCAATTGATGTGATGCGAAAAGGCTTAGGTTCTTTCTGCCCTAACTCGTAGAGTGCCAAGCTGAATTGAGCATTCTCAGGGTGGTTATCGTTAAGAAAGCTTAGGTCACCTACAACCAGTAACTGTGTTGGGCTTTGTAAGACCACATCGGTATGGTAGCCAACGCCTGTTTCGGTCTGAATATACATCTTGGTATAGGTAGGGTAGGAAGCAACCGTTATCTCATCACGTAACTGGATAACATTTCCGCTAATCGACTCTACTCGGCCTGTTACACCCCAGCCCATCATGGGGTCAGAAATGTAAACAATTTCTAATGGGTCGAGAACCAAACCCAAGCGAGTTGTCGTAAAGCTAACAATGGTTGTCTCGTTATTTGAAGTCAAGATCCGAGCTTTTGCGCGGCGTAAGGCTTCGCTTTCTGTAATACAGCCAACAGCGACCATGTCGAAAGGAACTAGGCCGTTCTCAAGGTAGTAGGGGTCAGTTGGTATCTGCGTATCTGTTGGAATTTTCCGTCTTGATTGTTCCCAGCCTCGGTCTTTGTTATTAAAGCTGACTGTTATCTGGTTATAGCGCGTGGTTAAATCCGTAAAGCTATAGCTGAAACCTTCAGGGTTAATTGTCTCAGGCGTAAACAGAACACGGGGGTCTGTCCATCTATCCACTTTGAGTCGAACATTACCTTCGCCGTCGTCAAAAATCACACCGTCAAAAGAGCCAGCGATGTTTTGCAAGTAATCCCAAGCGGTTTGATTTTCGGCCACCGTGAGGTTCATAGTGTAGCGTTTCTCAACACCCGTACCGAGTTGGTTTTGGACAAGCTCATCACACCACTTACCCGCTTCGTAAAAATCTTGCAGGTTGACACTCATCTCGGCAGCATACTTTGCCAAGCCATAGCGTTGGTTAGTCAACAGGTCGTAAAGTACCCAAGCAGGGTTCGTGTGCCACCCAAGAGTTAAGCCACCGTCCCACGGTTCAACGTAAGCAAGGCTGATGCCTAAGGCTTCAGGGTCATAATTATTAGGTATCTTAGTGATTAAACCCTTATAGATGCCATGAAAATCAGGAATGGTTGAGAACTGGTCACTGGCTCGGCCTGTAATGTGAACCATGGCAGTGTTGCTAAATATCCGCGTGTTTTGGCCAATCAATTGAAAACTGTCGAAAACAATCTCGGCAGGAGTTCTTAGTGTCACTGTCGGGTCGGTATCAGGATTAAACTTTGTCACCCGAAGAGCATAGTCATCGGTATCTGAAACGGGCACCGTGAAGGAGAAGTCTAATACGAAACCAGAGCTGGTTTTACCGTGTAACTGGTAACCGTTTAACGTGTCTGCTTGGGCAGCAATGGTTAGAGTAACCGCAGGGTCTAAGCCTAAGATTGAGGGCATCACTCCAACAATGTTCCAAGTAGGAGAACTGGTGGCTTTCCACTCTACACGGAATTTTGCCGTGTTATTTAGAACGTCCCCATCTACATTCTCGGCATAAAGTTGCGCGATGTTAATACGCACATCAATCTTAGAAAATCGACCGCGCATATTGGCTGGAGTGTAACGGATAACAGGAGACTTCTGCGTTACAGCCACGCCAACATCGGTGCTGTGAGCCTCACCGCCAAGTGCAAAGGTAATTGAGATAGGGCTTGAGCTACCATTGTAAGGTGTTGCCGTGAAGTCTTGGAAAATATCTACCCCAGCAGCGTCTTTTAAGGGAACGTCTCCGACAAAGAAACTCTTTTCCCCATCTTCCAAACCGAAGATTTCTCCCTCACCCACACCCAATAGCAACTCAACGCGGTCGCGTGAAAAGATGTTGTCATTCGTGGTGACAGGTGTACGAGGCTTTTTACCGCCTGCGCCTTTGTAGGTAACGATATTATTTATTTTCATACTCTTGGGTCGTACCCCTCAGCGTCGATGTCGAATGATAGGATTTGGCCATAAACTTTTTGCAAGCCATAGATAAGGGGTATCGGTGTGCCTTCCTCAATTGTATTACCTTTACCGTTAATAAATCGACTCTTCATGTCCCCCTGCGTGGGGTCAGCCTTAGGTGTTTTCTGGAGAAGCTGAAGTGCCCCGCCAAGCATCAGTTGCGCTCCAGTTAGGATTAACGCACCTTTGCTTACACCGATTTTAGTGAAAAATCCCGTAGCCCCTAGGCCGACACCTGTAACAGCCAAAGCGATTAGTAGGATGCCAATTGCAATTTGGAAACCTGCACCTTTTTTACCGCCGCCTCCACCCATAATAATGGGTGTGATTGTTAAAGTCTTCTCACTTGGGTTTGGGTTATCAAAGGCTGCTTCACAAGGCAACTCGGCGATCCGAACAAGGTGACGGACACCCTTGGGCAGGTAATTTTGTAATAAGCTTAAAGCCTCACGAGGGGTTGTAGCCATCAAGGTAATTACTTCAGGGTGGAAGCGTTTCATATACCCTTCCAACCGAATAGTGAATTGATTACTCATCATCCTTCCTCAATAGTACCCCATCGGTATCAACGAAATAGTAAGCTAAATTCGCCCGACCCACAATGATATGGAGCAGCTTAGGTAGGCTGCGAAACAGGTGGAAGTCTTCCACAGATAAGTTTGGGCAACCTGAAGGGTGAGTGTGCCATAAAGCCACAGCTTCACTGGGGATAGCTGCAATCTCAAAAGCGTTTCGCTTGTCAGGGTGGATATTCTCCAGCTCAACTACCGTATTACCTAAGGTAACATAGCCGCAGCGTTCTACTTGACTATCCCAGTAGGGTAGGAGTTTCTCAGCTAACATTATAGTCTTCCCTGTAAGTGAGGGGGGAGTAAATCCAAAATGCTGACCTTAGTTATGCGCGTATCATTCGCCAGTGTAATATCAGGATGGCGGACAACTCGCATGACCCTGTTGTACCAACGTGCGTCAAGGCGGTCACAGACTGAGACCTTCTGGTAAAGGTGATGGATAAAATAACCATTGCCAATGTAAACGCCAACATGGTTTACGTGTTTGCTGTGAAAAAGGTTGAACAATAAACCGTCACCGCGCTCCAGTGCAATCATCGCAGGCACACCTAAAGACACAAAACCTTCACGCTGGAAATTCTCATCCAGCAGTGGGAGGTTCGCCTCATCAAACCCTATTGGCCTAGCGTAGTTGCGGAGGATGAGTCCGTACTCACCTTCGTAGTATTGACGAGCCAAGCCGTAACAGTCATCTTTTCCGTCAACGTAAGATTTATTTAGTAGTTCACCAATATCCACGTTTACCTCATTAACTTAAACTGGTTGCGGGGAACTCAGGAGAAATATATTGCCGTACAGGTAAAGTGTATCTCGTTCCATCCAACACGCTGCGTAACTCAAACGTAATGGTTTCCCGTGTCAGGTTTAACACCCTGTTGACCACCCACTTGTTTCGTAGGTAACGGGGATTGTTTCCGATCAAATCATCACGCAAAACCATGTATCGCTCAAGGATGGCTTTCTTCAAAATCCTATCGGCAATATAGCGACTAAACAAACCATTTGGGTTGGCAATTTGTAACTTTGGCCGACTTTGCTCACCTGTCGTTTGGGTATTGTAACCGCTAAAGATTAAAGGATAGTTTTCCCAAAATCGTTCAGAGCCTTGAACTAAATCCCAACGAACACGCGGGTGGTTAGTCATATAAATTGCTGTGTTGGCATCTCGGTCAACTGTTAGTTTAAATAGTTCAACATACGGCTCAGGACGTAGCGAGGCGGCTTCCGCCCTGTGTTTAGGATCAGCAGTACCTTGTAGCATCTTCCACCTCTTCAATAAGTTCTAACTGGAAGTCTCCAACCCAGCCGTCGCCTTTTCTTAGGAGCTTAGGTACTTTCAGCGGGTTGTTGAAACGGACTTTCAGTTTACCGTAAACAGGATGGTTATAATAAAAAGGTTGGCTTAGTTTGAATTGTTTATAGAAAAGCTCTAAAGCCCCCATATTTAAGGTGCTGTTCAAAAACGGGTCGAGCTTACCTGCTCCGTCTTGATAATACTTCATACCTTTAAAGTACAGCGTAAACTTTCGCTGTTCAGGTTTGGCACCGCGAACTGCATAGGTGTAGTTGCCACCCAATACCGCAGTTGTACCTTCTTGCTGGTACTCACTGCTGACACAATGGAAAGGGAAGTCAAAACCCAACTCATCAAAAGTGCGCGGGTTAAATTGCCGATAAGAAGCGTCGGATGGGATTTCAATCAACCGTAGTTCAAGACTTTCAACACAGGCTTGGCCACCTTTCAGCCCCTTCGGTACTTTCAACGGCTCTTTAAATCTAACTTTCAGAGTTCCATAAACAGGATGATTGAATAGGAAATAACGGTCGAGTTTATGAATGTTGTACATCCAATCAACCCACGCCATATTGGTGTCTTTGTTGTAAGTTATGTCTAAGCTGCCATCATGGTTTTGGTAATACCGCAACACAGGTACGACGACGTTGAACGCTCTCAGGCTGGGTGCTTCTACCTTTAACGAAAACTGATAGCTGCTGCCTAGATTAGTGCTGCTCGCAAATTCTGTGTACTCAGTCTCAACCTCAAAAAAGTTTAGCCCAAGGTTTTGGGTTAGGTTCAGTCGTACATGACTGAAAGCATTGGATTGAAACGTCGGATTAGACAAGGGCCGCCTCCCAACTCAGGGTTTCCAAGTTAAAGATATTCCCTGCTGACATTTCATGTGGGTTATCCAGCTTACCTGTCAGGAGTACATCGTTTGAGCCAGCGTTTAGAATGTAAACTTCTGTAATCGGAGTTGGCCAATTGTTGATAGCTGACCAATTTAATGCAGTGGTATTGGTGATTGCTGGAGGGTTGTGCCCATAAACATGGAGCGTAATATCTTGGATGGTTGCCCCAAGGTGGGTAGCTATATCCAGTAATGTGCCATTGTTTCCTAAAGCAACACGATGTTGCCCTGACACGTTCTGAGTGAGGGTTAAGAGTTGACTTAACATGATGTGTTTAGAAAAGTTGGAGAAGGACATAAACTGAACCCTAAGAGCTTAGGGTTCAGTTTATCATAAGTTAAGACGTTACATAATTAGAAAACTCACCGTGTAACTTTTTATGGAGTTCGATGTAGTCTTGGTGAGCTTCTTCTTGGGTGTCTCTTACATGAGGGCAGGTATATCTTTTACCTTTGAGCATACAGCGAGCGTAATAGCGATCTGTTTTATTTACTCGCTCTACCCCTCTTAAGAGGGAGCTATTCTTCCTATTTGATTGATTAGAACTATTTTCTTGAGGTGAGGCCAGTCTTAGGTTTTCCCAGATATTATTCAATGGGTTTCTATCTTTATGGTCAACATAAAAATCCTTTTCGGGATAATTACCTGTCATGTAACACCAAATAACATGAGTTAAAGGTTTCTGATGACCATTTAACCCTACTAAGTTGTAACTTTCACGAGTTACAGAGCCTACTTCATCACCTACCTTTACTCGTCTAACGTAATAAGGAACCTTCACCCATACTATCTTTCCTGTTTGTGGGTTGTAGGAGAAAAGGTTTCTTAATTCCTCGCAAGTTGGTAGGTGGGTAGGGTTACTAGATACAAGGGTAAGGTTCGACCACTTCAGGTTATTTGAATCTCCGTCAATAACCATAACCTGACAAGGAGGTATTTCTCCTGTAACTAAGTACCAAATGACTCTGCCGACTGCAAAATTACGTCCTTTAAGACTGACGAAATTTTTACCTAGCTGAGGGTTGTAAAAAACAGGGGAATTACCTTTTACCCCAAAAGGCGGGCAATTTTTCGCAAAAAGTAGTTCTCCTGTATCTTGGTTATACTCGAATCTATCTCGTAAAAAACTTTGCGTTATGTTGAAAGACTCAAACTGATCTATTTTACTAATTGTGGACTCCATAGCTACCTCTCTAAAGGTTTCTGTTACTGGTACTATACCAGTAACAGAATACTATGTCTAACTAAATAAGTAGTCAAGGATTAACCCTGTCTCTTCATCTGTAGCTTTTTGACCCCAACGCTCTTTAGGTATGCAAGGTAAATCTTTATCAATTTCCATCAGTTCCACCAATCCCTTGGGATTCTTTTCACGATTAAAAGCCAAGTAATTGCGCCCCATAGCCATAGATGAGTCAATCTTCACATTATCAAAGATGCCTTCACCGTCAATCATCAACTCGTAAAGGTAATCTCTCGCCTTCATTACATCGTCACGGTGAACGGAAACGACTAACTCATCATGGATAAGAGTCATCACTCTCGCACGTAAACCTAAACGTGGGAAGTCTTTGAACATGGCGCGATAGAGTTTACGCTTGGCGTAAGTAGCGCAAAGCCCTTGGACCAATGCGTTAACGGCCATGTTAGAGCTTCGAGCTTGAATACGCCTAATACACTGTTTACCAAATTCTTGAACACCTAGTTTCTCAAATTTATTCTGCATCAACTGTGCCCACATGGGGGTTGACTCAAAACGGTAACGGCGCAAGTGATCAGGTAACTCGGCATACCCTTTAAGTTTGGTGTCCGAGATAGTATCCAAACGCCATTGTTCGGCTTCAGCGTAACCTGCTTTGTAAAGCTCAGTTTTCATCTTGACAGTGTCAGCATCCCAACCGAGTTGTTTACCTGCGGTGTGTAAAGTACCACTGTACCACAGAGAGAAGTTAGGAATTTTTCCTTGTTCATTCCGCATTTGTTTCTTGTTCGGTAGCTTATTAAACTCCTCAATCGTTAAGCCAAGCATAAGGGCGGCTGTTTGACTGTGAATGTCGTCGTGAGGCCGTTGACCGTAAGCTTTAAGGAAGCCAGCGTCGTTGGAATAGCCCCCTATTATAACAAGCTCGATGGCACTAAAATCAGGAGCCAATATCACTGAATTTTCATCATCAGGTAAAAAGAACGAGCGAACAAATTTACTGCTGCCGAACTTAGTGAGTTGTTGTGGTGAGGGGTTTGAGGTAGAGGTACGCCGTGTATCTAAGATAGAACTGATGCTGGGGTACATTCTACCTGTCTCAGGGTCAACCATTTTGATGTAATTGTTGATATAAAGCTTGAGACTTTGTGAGATACCCTCTAAGGTTTGATAACAATCCATCAACTCCACCACCAACTTGTTTCCGCTCTCTTCTGCCTTCGCCCGTAACTTATCACGCGCCTCACCGTCAGATTGAATCTTACGCGCCTCAACCATTGCTTTTAGACCGAAGATTTCAAATAAGATAACGCGCATGGGCATATAGTGTGACAAATTCACACAATTAACCTCTTCCCCACTCCAGCCTTTACCGACAGGCGAACGAACGCCAAAGTTAACAAGGTCATAATCCGATAAGTTATCAGGTAACGCGACGAACTGTTTAATCAGACTGAGATAACGGTCGCGTCCTTTCTCATACCACTTCTCATATTTAAGGAGTTGTTGACTCGGCTCACCTGTCCAGACAGTGCTTAATGCCTCGGCAAGAATAGTCTTCATTTTACGCAAACCGACAGCGTACTCGATACGCTGAGAATCTTGAGCGCGATAGATTGCATCAACGTCAACACGCATCCCACTCGCGTTCATCTGAGCATAAACCCAGCAGCAAGGGTTTTCTTGGTTAAAGAAGGTCTTAATCGCGTTGGGGTTTTCCTGCATTAGCCAAGCCATTACCTCATGGTAGATACCCACGCAGGTTATCGCATCGTCAGCCCCATAGTTGACGACCTCAGCCCCTGTAATCTGACCCATGTGGCCTCGGCCTTGCAAGACTTCCTCAAAGGTTGTTTGGGTATAGTTAAGCCAATGCTTACTGGCTTTCTTGAGGTTAAAACCCCATGCAAATTCTTTCACGAAACCATTGTAGGAGTGAACAGCATCGCTTTCTTTGGCACAGAACTTGTTCACCAAGTCCTCTTGCCGTTCAACGTCGCCGCTACCGTAAGCAACCATAAGGTCGGGTACTAATTTGTACAGGCCAGTCAGTTGACGTTTGGCAAACTCCGACTTCGTATAAGTGTCAGAGTTATACGCGGTCACGCATAAGATTAACGTGTCTATCACCTTACCATGAGGGAGCTTCCATTTTGTGTTTAAGCCTTTCTCTAGCATCACAATCTCGAACGGCGCGTTGTGGATGACGTAATAACCAACATAGCCGTCAAGTAGGTGGCGTACTTCATCAAAGCTAAGGCAGTTCTCGGAGTCAGCGTGAGCTAGATTGAAGTAATAGGATTCGTCAGTACCATCGGGGTAGAGGGAGAAACCTGTTACCGTCGTTCGGTTAGTATCAAAGATTAGCTTCGACCCTGCTGACTTTTTGCCTTCATCATCAATCTTCATCAGTTGATTTAAACCCTCATGGCGTAACGCATCGTGGGTTTCGATGTCAAAGCCAAGTAGTTGGGTCTTGGCGAGCGTGGCGGCGAGTTTAGGGAGAACTTCGTTTAGGTTACGGCGATCGACTAAGGTTTTGGCAATTTTGTTCGGGTCTAACATGGTATGGACTCACTTGAGTGGTAGGGGTTCGTTAAGGTCGTATGTGTTTTTTAGCTCTTCACAGTTAATGCAAGCTTTTCCTATTGCGTTCCAACGATCGTAGGAGCGTGGAGGTTTGAAAGCCTTCCTAACAATTGTGTACTCTTCACCCATACCCAGCTTGTTTCCACAATGGAAACAATGGGTAATGGGGTAAAGTTGACGGGCGTGTCTTGAGTTCAACTTAACTCCACATAAATTTATCAAGCGTTTCTTGGAACTTGGCAGGATTGTAAACTCCAACTGAGGTGTATTTGTCACTCAGTTCCTGCATATTAACAGGTAAGAACCCGACAATCTGCCAGTAAGTTCGTAACAATTGTTGGTTCTCTGTAACTTTCATCCACTCTAAAGGTTTTTTAGTGAGGCCGTTAAGCGGGTAAAGGTTGTCACCCATCCATTCAGGTATCTCTTCTTTCAGGAAACATTGCCACGCTTCTTTATCGGTCTCGGTCAAGGTGAGCCATTTACTATCACCGAAGCCTTCGATGCCCCCAATGTTATCGGAAGCATCCCCGACGAGCGTTTTGTACAGCCGTATGTCGTGAGGTTCGACGTGTGCCAGTTTTTTGCTGCGGTCGGTGACACTGACATTCTCATCAACCAGTGCTTGGAAATCGGCATCATTGGAGTGGATTAGGATTTGCTGAGACGCTCTATACTGCTCAACAAGGGCAGCGATAATATCATCGGCCTCCATACACGGCTGCTTCATCACAAACGTGTGCTTGCAGTGAGGCAGGAGGTCTGTTTCGATTGCCCGAAGGAAGTCAAAGAAGCCGCTATCGACAGCCGCTTGCACATTACGTTTTGCTTTGTACTCAGGGTAGAGGGCGAGCCTCGGCTTCTTAGCCCCTACGCCGTCAAAGACCCAAATAGAGACTTCAGTTGGCGCGATGTTGATAAGGTCGGTTACAGAGTCTCCACGCTCGAAGGCGCGGCGGATATAGTTGTTAGCATCGTAAATGTGTAACATAAACACCTCAAAGGAAGGCTGGGTAAAAAAATACCCACCGAAGTGGGTATTGTAAAGCTTTGTTGTTTTAGCCGTTATGGGCACCAATCAACTTGAAGGTGTAAACACCCCAAGGCTTGTAGTTGCCTTTTTTAACCATTTGATGACCGATTTCAACTTCAACAACTTGGCCTTTCAACTCGGCGGCAGCAACTTCTTTAAGGAAGTTGAACCAGTTTGTTGCTTGGCTTGAGGAGAAGCTGGTCGCTACTACCTTACCTGCGGTGAGGTCAGAGGTGTCAGCTAACAAGGTCATCGCAACTTCAGCAGTTTGGTAGTCGTAAGCTTTAGGATCTTCAGCTTTGGCTTGAGCAATCACCTGAGTCCAAGGACGGCCTTCAGTATCAAAAGCAGCACCTTTTTTCGGGTTGTTATACGTTTTGGCATACTTGGTAGGTTGACCCCAAGCAATGCTAAACATATTACGGTAGCCGACTTCGCGTTGCGTGTTAATTGCCACGCGGAAAGGTTTATCGACGGCTTGCTTGGCAGTGTGGGTTTTATCAAACAACACACCATCAGGGCAAACACGAATCCAACGGTCAACAACTAAACCACTAGGGGTATCGTCGTCGTCATCGAAACTGCCAACTGCTGTAGAAACGGCAGTGCTTTGTGGTTGAGTTACTACGACTTGGTTGGCTTGGTCTTGGAGGTTTTTAGCAGCTTCGGCAGCTTGAGCCATGGCTTGTTCAACAGCGTTCATAATCTTTTCTCGTAAAATGTGAAAGTGTTCGTCGTTTGTGTTTCGACAGGGTTAGTGTGGCTCGGTTGGGCTTTTTAGTCGAGCCATTTGTTGTAATCGTTTGTAACCTCAACGGTTTGTCCTAAAATCACAGTTTTTGCAGCGTGACTGACCAGTTTCGTACAAAAAAACAACGCTTCAGTAAAAAATCTGTCTGTCAAGAAAATTCTGAATGTGCGCTCCGCCCTAGAGCCATAAGGGTTTGAGAGGGGGGTGAAAATTAACAATTTAGATGAAATGAGAAAATAACCCCTGAGCCTATATAAATATCTAAGTTTTAATATAAATTTTCCAATAGCCCACATCCTTATAAAAAGATTCTATCTAAATTACAAAAGTTTACAATCCGTACAGCCTTAGGGGGAGTAAGGCTGGAGGCACTTGAAGATTTTTCTTGACGTATGGAAAAAAATCAGAAGCGTTCAAAAAATAATCAAGAACATTTCTAAATGTTTCTTCCTATCTTTTTAAGCTGTAGCTCTGGAGGGCCTTTTAGAGCTTACTCACTTAAGGAAAAAGCTAGTTTTTACCGAACGGTTACAGATAGCTCTTACCTATTTTGATAAACTTCTGGCTCGCAGATAGGTTGGCCAACCGATAAAGTGAGCTGCTTACTCACCTTCTGCGACTTCTTAAATAAGCGCACTTTTAAAGCGAAGGTAAGACTCATGGTTAAGCTAGTATGCGGCGTTGGCTATAATGATCGTAGCTGCCCTAGTAGTTCTGAGGGTAAGCCTCTGAAAGAGTACCGATTATGGGAGGGTATGCTCCAACGCTGTTATTCTGAACTAACTTTTTTCAACTTCCCTAATTATGTTGGCTGCTCTCTAAGTGATAACTTTAAGAAGTATAGCTTCTTTCACTTTTGGTGTCAGAGCCAAATAGGTTTTGGCAGAGAGGATTTTGAACTGGATAAAGACCTGTTGAATAAGGGCAATAGAGTATATTCTGAATGTAGCTGCGTTTTTATACCTCGTGCGCTGAATACCTTGCTATCAAGCAGCAATAGATCACGAGGAGCTTTTCCAATAGGGGTTTCTTGGGGTAGAGGTGTTTATAGATCCGAATTGAGGGTCTTTAATAAAAAAATTCACCTCGGCTGCTTTAGAACACCTGAAGAAGCCTTCCAAGCCTACAAAACAGCTAAAGAAGCCCACATCAAAGACATGGCCGAACTTTATAAAGCCGACATAGACCCAAGAGCCTATGCCGCTTTAATGGCTTACCAAGTAGAGATTACCGACTAAGCCTCACCCGATATGACTTGTTTAATCAACTGCTTGATGCTGCCATTCCTCGAAATGTTGTCTTCCACCGTAACTACTACGTCATTAGGTGACATCTGTTGCGCTTGGTCAGGAGAGACGACGTAAACATTGGTGGGCGGTGATTGAACCACGTTAATCTGTGGAGCTTGAGCCTTACCATCCAACTGCTTCAATGACCCTGTTGTTGTGGCATTTAGGCGGTCTAGGAAGGGCTTACCGAGTGCAGAGGTCGCTGAGGGACGGAGGACATATTCATTCGGCATTAACATCGCAGGAACACTATCTCTACCAACCCCTGTGCCAGAGACATAACCACCCCCTGAGTAGCCTTTAACCATGCCTCCGTTTGCTCTGCGTAAAACAGAGTTTGTACCAATAGGTACTCCTGCCCCTTGATCTATTAAAGAGCCAAAGGTTGTACTTGCTAAAGAACTCGCAACCGAACCTAGGGGTATGCCTGCTACGTTACTGCTTGTACCACCAAACAAACTGCCTATCCACGATCCAAAGGTTCCGACTAAACCTAGGCCGTTACCTTGTCCTCCGTTTGCGCTTGGGTTACCCAAAAGCATATTAGTAAACGCCATCGCTGTACGGTCACTGACAACTTTAAGCATGGATTGAAGGATCGACAACCCCATCGACTTAAACGCAGCTTCCACGTCATCAATGTTCTTGATAGTTTGGGTTGCCCAGTCGCTGAAACCTGCGGAAAGCCCTGCATCTAACGCTTGTCGGCCTGAGTTGAAGGCATTTGTAAAAGCTAGGGCATTTTCATCAATGGTGGCTAAGTCGTCTTTTAAGTTCTCAATATCTGCTAACAGTCGCTGACGTTCTTCCTTATAGTCCTTGACTAAAGACTTGTGCTGTTCAAGAGCTTTTATCTTGAGGTCAATGGAGGCTTGTAAGTCTTGACGAGTCTGTCTTAACTCATCCTTACGACTGGTATTTGGGTCTAGAATCTGAGCATCAAGGTCAGCTACCTTCTTACGTTGTTCGGCAAGTTTGGCCTCTACCTCTGGAACCTTGTAGTTAGCTGAGTCCTTCTTAAACCTTGCCTCAACACTTTGTAGGTTAATAAAATCCAGAGCCAGTTTCTTTTGCTTCAACTGCTGGAGGACGACTCCACTCTTAGCCTCCGCAGCTTGACGGGCAAAGAATCCACCAATCCCTTGACCGTACTGAGCATACTCTTGAGGGATACCTGAGTTATTAGCAGCTATCTGAGCGCGATCTGCCAGTTCTTTATTAAGACCTTTGAACATAGCTCCTGCATTAAGTACACGCTTACCTTGGTTCTCAAAGCGTCTACGAATAGCTTTTTGCTCTGCGTCAAATAACTCATTATTTAAGTCATACTGGTCTTTGAAATCCTGATAAGCCTGCTCGTAGTCCTTTAGGTTCTTCTCACCTAATTTAAGCTCCTGATCCACGGCTTCCCTACTATTTTCTTGGGTCAGCGTAGTATTGTGTTCTTTAACCTTAGCCGCCCAGTCTTGTAATACATAGGTTTGTTTTTGGTTATCAGCCTTTAACATAGCTTCAAGCTCTACACTTGATTTATGTTTTAAGCGGGTAATATCCTTAATCAAGTCACCAATTACGTCGTATTGTCCAACTATGCCTTTAGCAAGCTGGTTAGAGGTAGAGATACTGGTTTCCTTATCATATACCTTCTCCATACTAACCAACTGACGCTTCTCCGTCTCAAGCTGGTTCTCAAGTAGAGCTAGTTTGTCCTTATCACTTAACTCTGATCCCCTACGAATCGCATCTATAAGCGGGGAGTTACTTTTTTGTAACTCCGTGCGCTGTTCAATCCAAGTTCCGCGAAGAGCTACCTTATCTGTATAGGGTTTGGTCGCAGATAACCCTTGATCGGACAAAGTCTCTAACTCAATATCCGCCTTCTTGATAATCTCATCGTAAACCTTGATATTTCTCTGGACAACCGAGTTAGCTTCTCCTGCAAGTTTAGCTTTTAAGAGAGTTCTTTCCCGCAGAGAAATGTGACTATTTTCCTTATCTACCTGAGCAGACAGTTTGATAAAATCTAGTTGGGCACCCGTTGCCGCTGAAAAAGCTGTACCGCTTTCTCCCGCCTCTCGCATACCCCTAAGACTCATCTGCTCCCTATCATGTCTAACTTCAGCCTTAGCCACATCTTTAGGATAATCTCTACGGGTCTCGTAAGCTGCAAAAGTGTCCTCAACGTACTTCTTAAAGTAGTCTTCAACCAGTTTCTTTTGATAGGCATCTAATTTTGAATGGGAGATAAGCTTAGTCAAATCTCCTTTAGCATCCCTCACGTTAAAGGTACTAGCTACACCCCCCTCCTTTTGGAAGTCTTTTACAGCCAAGATACTCTTGGCAACGTGAGCTAGGACTTTCTCATCATAAGCCTTCAAACGCAGGGTTTCTGCCTCAGCACCCCCTTTCCCCACCTTACGTTTAGTTTGTAGAGCTTCCGCTTCCGCAGCCATAGCTCCAGCAGTAAACTTATTACTTCCCAAAGTGTTCTTAGAAACATTCAGTAAGGCACTAAGCTTGTCAATCTCTGCCCCATACTTCGCCGTCACCTCACTGGAGTATTCCTTACTTAGCTCCCCACGAAGTTCTTGGAGTTTTTGCATCAGTTGGCTAACTTTAACATTTGCTAAATCGTCAATAGCAAAACCTACATCGGCAAACTTGGTTACTAAAGCCTGTGCTTCGTCAGTCGTCGCAGTCTGGCTCTCACTTAAAACCCCATACTTAGTAGTGAGATTACTGATGGACTCATTAACATTGTCATAAGCCGTTTTAGCTGTCGCAGCGTTTTCCTTAGCCTTGTTAAAGGCCGCTTTTGCCTTATCCAATTTATCATTTAGCTTGGCTACTTCATTACCATAACTACGGTAGGAGTAAACTACCAAACCTACTGCGGCAGAGATACCAATAAGAAACGGGGCTAAGGCTCTTAAGGAAGACCATAGGCCAACAGTCGAGGCCATAGCCGCCACCTGCGTGGCGGTAAGTGTAACCAAACCTGCTTTGTACAGGAGTAGTGAGGCCCTCGCCGTTAGAAAGGCTCCAGCCGCTTTGAAAGCCCCGTAGGTCATTCCAACCAACTCGAAAGTAAGTTTAGCCAGCCAGCCCACTGCAACAGCTACGCCTAAACCTGTTAAAGCTGTTCCGAAAGCCATTAACGCTCCAGAGCCTTCTTCCGTTCTCTCCATCATGTGTGCCGTTGCTTTGGCAAGGTCACGAACCAGCGTTGCTACAGGTTTTAACGCTTCGGCTGAGAGAATCCCAAGATTAGATTTTAAGTGATCTAATTGAACGGCTAAAGCTTCAAGTTGCACCCCGTTAGCCTCAAAGGCGGCATTGGTGTCATTCAAGCTTTCCTTCAGCTCGTTAAAGTCTCCGATGTTCCCCGATAGGGCAGCAAACGCCGCAGCAGCACGTACTTCAAAGGTTTGGAAAGCATCAGCGGAGGTGAAGCCTGCGTTACGCAGATTTTCTAACACACCAACCAAGCCATTAGAGTGTAGGTCTACCTGATCCAAACTTAAACCTAACCCATCTAAGCGAGCTTTTAGCTTCTCACTCGGTTTTTGTAGGTCGATAAACATCTGACGCAAACCAGTACCTAAGGTCGAACCACTACGAATACCCGCGTTGGCCATTGCGCCTAAAGCTGATGTTAACTCCTCAAAACTAACACCCGAATCGTTGGCGATGTTACCTGCGTATTGGATACCTAAGGCCATCTTGTTGATGTCAAGTTTCGATCTGTTCAACGCTTCAGTTAATTGGTTAACAACCTGATTGGTCTCACCTGCCCCCTTGTTAAAAACAGATAAGACCGAGGTCACCACATCAACCGACTTGCTTAACTCTGTTCCTGTAGCTTGAGCTAAAGCGATAACCCCTTTCATCGACTGACTGATTTCACCAATGCTATAACCTGCCTGAGCTAATAAGACAGCCGTCTGGCCTACCTCTGCCGCGCTGAACTTACTGGCTTGCGCGACAAGGATTAAGTTCTGTTTCATCGCTACCATTTCGTTGTTTGTCGAAGCAGAGATGGCTTGTAATTGGCGGAAAGCAGAGTCGAGTTCAATGACTGAGCCAATCGCGTTGCTAAATAAACCTTGCATACCTGCCAAGAGTTTGTAGTTGAGCATCAAGCCTGCTTGAATCGTCAACACACTCGCGCCTGCGTCACCCAAGATACGGGTACGAGCGGCTTCTCGGTTATCAGCTTGATGCTCAGGGTTAACCTTATAGCTTTGGTTTGCTGTGTTTAGTAGGCTTTGGGCAGCAGCTCGCTGTTGCTCTGTGGTAGCAATACTTCTCCGATAACTTAGAACAGCAATAGCTTGCTGTAACTCTTCACGACCCAAACCATTAAGACTGGCCTTAGTTTGGTAGTGAGTTTTTTCTAGCTGGGCGATTAGTGAGGTATTAGCCGCAGATTTTTTCTCTAAAGCTTCCCGTTCTCTAAGAAGCCCAAGCAGCATTCGAGCATGGCCTTCTTCAGCTTTATTACGAGTGTTATTTGCCTGATAGTTTAGAGTAGCTTTCGCGTCGTAGAACTGCTGAGGCGTACTTAAAGCTTGAATGGCCGCAGGTGTAGCATAGGTTCTTGCCGCAATATCCTTTCTGTATTGTTCTTCATTTCGGGCTTTAATGCTTGTACGAGTAGCTGCCGTTGCTGCTAGGTCAAGAAGGGAGGATACGTTACCTGCCTTAATGTTTCGCTGCTGCTCGGCCAGTTGGAAGGCAGCTCGGTATTGAGCGTCGGTAGCCATTTTAGAGTTGTGAATAGCTAGTTTTTTAGCCGCTCTTGCTTGCTCGGCTGTGGCCTGTTCAATCGAACGAATATGGCTTAAAAGCTTTAACTCAACATCAGCTTGCTGTTGATTAGCCCCTGCCATGTTCTTACGGTAATTAACAATCTTCTTGGCGTGGGTTAGCTCTTCAGCACTTAAACCTGTCAAGCTTTGAGTGGTCAGATATTGGCTTGCTGCTACCCGTTCTAATTCTTTCGCTTTATTTAGCTGTCTTGTTTTTTGTTCGATTGAACGAGTACCTGACTCGATAGCTGTGTTGTAGTGCTTAGGGTCAGACTGGAGGGCAGCATTCTTGGCATCACGGTTTAGGCCACTTGCACGAGCAACAGGGTCGATAACCTTGAGGGCATCCTTAAGAGCAATTTCCCGTAAGCGTAACTCATGGCGGGCTTGGGCTGCTACTAAACGCTGAGACTGGGTTAGGGTCTTATCATCAACCGCTTGGCTTAGAGATTTCCGTAGTGGGCCAACCTGTGCTAAGTCAGTAATCTGCCGCGAATCATGGCGAGTGAATAAGCCTTTCTCAGCTTTGCTCTGCATCTCAGCAATGAAGCTTTTGCTAATTTTGTCCTGTGTCTTGGCGACTTTAACCAGTGTCGCGCCATGTGCCTTCAACGCATTGGCATAAAGAATCTCAGCCTGTTTAGCTGGCCCTTCCGACATCTCCTTAGCCCGAATGCTGCTCATACGAAGTTGACGAGCAACCTCATCACGGCTAGTTAAAGAGCTAAGGTTAGCCAAAGGCATATTTTGTGGAAGATTTGCTACCCGTTGGTTTTCCTTCTCGCGTAATTGGAAAGCACTAGAGGGGCGGAATTTCTCAGCGTGAATATCACGGGCGGCTTGATGGAGGGCTTCCATTTGTACGACTTGAGCATAACTACCACCCTCTTTCTTAAGGGTTGCAATTCGACGCGCAAGCAGGCTCAGGCCAACTTTGCTTTCGCCTTTCTGATCGGCCTGTAAATTCTTAAAGTCATCAAGCTTGGAAAACTTAAGCTGAGACTGTTTTTCAAACGGCGTGATATTGGCTTTAACCAGTCGCTTCTGAACCATATCCTCTAAGCCAGAAAGTACCTGACGTTGAGGGTTGGTTAATTTCGGATTGTGGTAGCGATCGGTGATACCTGACTGAATAGCCTTCAGCTCTTCAGGAGTTCTGGCGTTCTTAATATCAGTACGAGTTAGGCTACCTTCTGAAGCTTTACGCTTTAAAGTGGCACGAGTATTAACCGCCTCGGCAGCATCTCGCCGAGCAATTTTGTTCTTTTCAACAGCTTGCTCTTTTAATTTTCTGGTGTGTTCTTCAACAAGCTTAATACCTTCCTTAGCCATCTTTTTAGCGTCAGCACCAAGTTGAGCTTGTCCTTGAGCGAAGCCTTTATTCATTGCTTTTAGAGCGTTGATATTACTTTTATGCTGGTCGAATTGTTCCCGAGTTAAAGTGCCATCGAAGGCTGCGAGTTGTAGCTTCTTGTTAGATAGTTGTGAGTATTTTTCGGTAACGCCAACCAATTTGTGCATGGCGTTAATCATGCCTTCAAGGGTAGTTAAATCCCCTGCCTTTAAGCCTAAGCCTGTAGACATCTTCGCTACAGCTTCTTTACCCTCAAGTAATTTATGGTAAAGCTCAACAGTCGTTCTAAGGCTAGAGATTCCAACTAAGCTTATTCCCTCCTTGTCTAAAGGAGCTTTAGCCGCAGCTATTTGGGTTTTAATCTTACCAAGCTCGGTGGTAAGAAGCGTTGCTACATTCAACTGTTGATTAAGAACCTTGGTTAGGGTGTCATTACCAATGAGGGTATCAAATACCAACTTAGATTCATTGTCACTCATACCCTAACCCCTTCCGAAAATATCATTAAACATATTGATTGCTTCATGGCTTGTCTTAGCCACATTCCGATCAGCTACCTTAACCTGAGTCAGCTCACCTTTACTACCGCCTTTGTCTTCACTACCAAAAACTTGGGAGGCTACTGAGACTATCGCTTCGTACATTTGGGAGGCTTCAATCTGTTTCTCACCCACCTTGAAACGAAGCTTTAGCTGTATGTCCTCAAAAGTTTCCTGCCAGTAGATGAGTCTTAGGTTGCTCTTAGAGCAACCGTAAGCCCAAGCCACGCTTTCGTGGAAAGTCAGACTACCAAACCAAGATTGGAAAGCCTTAAACTCTACTGTGCTTTTTCCTCGGGCTTGTACTGCTGTGCTATCTTCGCCGAGTTTTGAAGATTCTTGAGAAAAAAATAGGTCAGGCTCTCTAAAACCCACGCTAACAATTGAAGTAGCTCCTCCATAGAGCAGTTAATGTCATCAATGTCGGCTACTTCGAGCTGCTTACCCTTCTCATCATAGGTGGCAAACAACTGGCTTAACAGGGCTTGCTGGAGATCACTATCAATCATCACCATACCTAACGTCTCAACATTACCTGCAATACGGGCGAGGCGGTTGAGCATCCCAAAAGTCATTTTTAACTCTCGGCCATTAGCTAGATTGAAAAAAGGTTCGGGCGCGGTGTAGGTCTGAGTTAAAGCAGTGGTCATAAGTTTGTCCTCTCTTGTGAGGCTTAAGTGTAACAGGCGATTCGGTTTTTGTTAAGCAAGTTGATTTTCAGGGCTTGGTTGTTTACAATTCTCAACATCTAATGAAGAGCGTAGTGGCGAGGCATTGGGTATATTAAACACATAGAAAAGCCGTTTTATCATTGCTAGTCGGGTTTCGTGTTTAGACCCTCCACTACCTAGCTTATGATTAGACGGCTTTTCTGTTTTCGGGGTTTGAAGATTATGGTTAACCTAGTTTATGGTGTAGGCATAAATGATAGAAGATACCCTAGCAGTATAAACGGTAAAGATGCTAGAGAGTACAAGCTCTGGCATAGTACCCTAGAACGCTGTTACAGTCCTAAGTCTCATAAAAAATGTCCAACGTATATTGGCTGCTCAGTCAGCGAAAACTTCAAAGGTTACAGTTACTTCCATGAATGGTGTCAAACCCAAATCGGGTTTGGCCAAGAGGGTTTCCAATTAGATAAGGACTTAATCTGCAAGGGGAATAAGGTATATTCAGAAAATACTTGTCTATTCTTACCAAAGCAATTAAACACTTTGCTTCTAGCTAGTGGAGCCTCTAGGGGGCATTTACCTGTTGGGGTCTCAGTTTACCGAGATAAATTCTCAGCTCAGTGTTGTACAGGTAAATCTTCTAAGTACATAGGCTACTTTCAGACCATTGAGGAAGCTTTTATAAGATACAAACAAGTTAAAGAAGCCTATATCAAGTTTAAAGCCGAGCAATGGAGACAGTTTATTGATCCAAGAGCCTACGCTGCTTTAATGGCTTACGAGGTTTTGATAACTGACTAAAAGAAAATCCCCACTAACGTGGGGATTTTCTTATCTCAGGTTGAAGGAGGACTCTTTAACCTTTAATTTCTTAACCTATCAATGGTTGGTATAAACAACCGCTGAAGCACCATCAAACTCATCTTTGAAACGAGCATACTGAGGATCGCTTGGAACCTGATCGTAAACAGTATATTCAAATGGCATATTGGCATAATCAGAGGTTTGGAAAGTAACGTCAAAACCTTTAGTAACGCGCAATTTTGGAATCTCAATCGCAATCTCACGGCCATCAGCCATGGAGCCAACGATTTTAGCAGCCAAGAATGGTTGCTCAGATTTGCGGCCAACAGGGACTACCAAGCAACGGCGGATTTTAGAGCCAATGCTTACAGCTACGTTTTTGATGGGGGCATCAAAAGTAATGGTAGGAGACACACCCGTGGTTGTAGCAGTGATACGGCGAGGGATAACAACATCGTCATAACCTACCTGCACCATCACATAATCCCCCACAACGTAACCAACAGTTGCAGTCACATCGAAGGTACTTGTGCCTAAGGAACTGGCAGCTACAGCAGTTGTAACGGTCGTTTCAAGTTCGGTGTTTACGATGTTGTAACCACTGAAACCTAAAGCGTAGCTCCAGTTAGCAGCATTAAACTCGTAAACTTCAGACGATGCTCGTACTGGTTCACCTGTTTTGATCGAGTGAACAACAGAGTTACGAATACCCTGAGTTAACTCAATGTAAGTCGCCTCAGCCATTAACTTTACGTTTTTGACCAAGCCAATGGAGTGAGTTTCAGGACGGAAGTCACGCAAGTCAGCAGGAAGCCCCAACATAATGGTGGCGGTGCCGACTAAGAAATCAATGGAACGGGCTTCACCAGCCATAGTTGTTCTCCGAAGTTACAAAAGAGTGGTTGTTCCTGTAGTTTAACAAAGATATACTCAGGCAACCACAGGTTTTTTTAACACGCAAATTAGGATTTCGCCATGCCAAAAGTTAGAGCAAAAGTCGATGTAATGTACAGCATCCGTATCACCCGCGAACTGGATGATGAACTCTGCCGTGTTGCCGAAGCAGAGGGCCGAACCAAGACAAATGTTATTCGACATTACTTGGAGTTAGGGTTACGAGTTGCTGGGAAAACAGAGCAGGTTTCTTTCCGTCCTGCCGTTTACGACCCAGAACACTACCCAGAGCTAGATTCTGTGTTACAGAATGTCGGGGGTATTCCCGCTTAAAGCCCAATCGTCCGAGTACATTTAAAGGGAATAGCGAACGTCTTGGCAGGGCGTTCATCCCCTTTCTCGACAGGCAGCATCTTCACACCATTCATCACAATAATCGTCCCTTCAACCTGAGTACCATCGGGTTGATAGAGATTAAATTCCTGCATCGGTTTCATCTCATCAAAAACCAGACTGGCGGCATTTCGTAGACGGAATAACCCTGAGTCATTAAAGGTACTAAGGGTCAGCAAGAATGTGCCTGAAAGAAGGTGGTCATCCACTTCAACTTCTAACTGCCAACAGCCGATGATGTCTTGCGCTGGTAGCTTCTCTTCCAAGGTGTAATCATCAAAGAGAACTGACTTCGTGTTGTAACCTAAAGTACCGTTAATCGCGCCTGCAAGAGCCTTTGCTCGCGCAAGTAAGCTTGATTCAATGATGTTAAGTAAACCATT
>ERZ724509.293-NODE-293-length-23629-cov-172.844871_pt1 | contig 23629 bp, 22 predicted proteins | sample MGYA00376042_ERZ724509 | MGnify/ENA primary metagenome ERZ724509 (study PRJEB28724, sample SAMN07190887) | wastewater metagenome | isolation source: effluent of sewage treatment plant in Hong Hong | place: USA: Christiansburg, Virginia | collected 2016-03-01 ...
AGCCCAGCCGCCGAACCTCTAAACGCGCGCAACCCTTTCGCCAAACCCTTGATTTTACGCGCGAATCCCAAGCCCGCACACCGCGCACCCCGCAGAGGACCCGACCGAAGTGTCAAAGCAGCGATCCAAACCCGGCACCGAGGTCGTCCCCGCGAGCAACGCCGTCGATGGTGTCGAATGGGGCGGCCGCACTATCGCGGCCGGCTTTAGTGTTGATTTGGACGCCGCGACCATCGTCGACCGGATGAGCGAGGCGCTGCTGCGTCACCTCCGGGAGTCGCTGCTGACGGGCGAGCGCCCCGACGGCGCCGGCGAGCAGGCGCCCCTGTCGGCAAGGGCGGCGGCCATCCCGGGGCGACAGTCGCAGTTTCGTGGCTACCGGACCGGCGTGCTGGCCGACGAGCTCCACAGGTCGGCGATCAAGTCGGACGGCCGGACGGCGAGTTGCACCGTCGCGCCACCGCCGTCGCGCAACGCCTACCTCGCGGGCGAGCGCCGACGTGGCCGCGCGCTGTTGACGCTGAAAGGCGCCGCCGGCGAGGCCGTGGCAGCTGCGGCTCGCGCCGCCGTCGCCGAGATGGTGAGCGGCGACGAGGTCGCCAAGAACCGCGGCGAGGTCGCCGCAAAGGACGTCGAGAAATGAAAGCCGGACCCGGGCGACCGCGAGCACCGCGACCCCCACGCAACGAACACCAGGCCGCCCTCGCGGTGGCCGTCGAGACAGCCGAGGCCGAGCGCGACGCGGCCGCCACCGCGTACCGGGCGACGCCCACCGTGGCCGCCGAGCTCGCGCTGCTGCAGGCCGAGATGTCGGCCGCGTCGGCGTGGGGCGCGTACTGTCGGGCGCAGGCCAACCTGACCCACGCCCTCCGCTTCGCCGACGTGACGGCGAAGTACGCCGGTCGCATCGCGGCGTTGCGTGAGCTCGCCGCCGTTGATCAGCTGGACAAGCTCGTCGCCCGCAGCCAACGCGAGGACGCGCTGGCGGGGAAGGCCGGACGATGAGGCGCAACCGCATCGCCGCCGCGGTGGCCGACCTCGCCGCGAAGCTGTCGCGCCCGCGGTACCTGCGGATCGTCGCTCGCATCCTCGTCCACGACCGGCGGCCCGAGCTCGACGGCACGCGGTGCCCCTGCTGCAACTCGCCCGACGCCGAGATCGTGCAGGAGCTCCCGGCCGGCGACGTCGTGATCGACCTGCGGACCGGCCAGCGCCACACCGCCGACGACACCTTCGCCGCGACGTGGGCCGAGCTGTGCGAGCTCGCCGAGCGCCACGAGCTCGACGTGCGGTGCGCCGTGGCGACGCTACCGCTGCTGCTGGACGAGACCGGCCGGCACATCTTCGCCTCGGGAGGCAACCGCGCCGCCAAAACGACGACCGGGCTCGCATGGCTCGCGCTGCAGTGGCTCCGCCGCGGCGGCCGCGAGCGTCGCTTCTGGCTGGTCGCCAGCACGGACGCGAAGGCGTTTCGCCTGCTCGAGAAGCTGTTTCGCGGGACGGGCGAGTCGCCCGCGATCCTGCCGGCCGTGCTGATCGACCGCTGCCCCGACACGCACCGCGCCAGCAACCTGCAGACGCGGCTCGTCGACGGCAGCCTCCTGGACCTCCGCAGCTTCGCCAACGACCCCGGCGCGGAGCGGCTCAAGTCGGACAGCATCGTCGCCGCGCTCGTGGACGAGGCCGCCCACCTTCCCGCGCCCGACTCGCTCACCGCCCTGCGCGGCCGGTGCGTCGACGCGGGCGGCCGGCTGTGGCTCGCGTCCACCCCGCGGCCGTCGTCGTTCCTGCGGGCCGACGTCGTCGACAAGGCGCTGGAGTACGAGCGCCTGCCCGCCGAGGACGAGCGCAAGGCGAGCGGCCGGCACGAGGGCGCGGCGTGGCTGCTGGCCACGCTGCCGATGGTGTCGAACCCGTGGCTCCCGCTGGCGAACATCGAGCGCGACATGAGCACGCTCGACATGTCGAGGCCGGAGAACCAGCGCGACTTCGGGGGCGCGTGGATCGCCAACGAGGGGCTGTACTGGCAGGACAAGTTTGACCCGGAGCGCCACACCTACGCGCACGAGGACCGCGACCTCGGGGAGTGGTCGGCCATGTTCCTCGCCAGCGTCGGCGCCGTCGGCCACGTGCCGATCACCGGGGTCGTGCGTCGGCGCCTGTGCTCGAGCCCCAGCCGCAACCCGCACCACGCGACGATCAAGGCGACGAACGACCGATGGCTCGTCGGTCAGGACGTCAACTTCCGCATGGAGAGCGTGGTCGTGCAGGTCTCGGCGCCGGCGGACAAGCGCAACGACCCGGACGCCTGGCACTACTGGGTGCAGGACTGCGTCACGTCTATGCGCAGCAACAGCGACCTGCACGCGGCCCGCCTCGTGTCGCCCGAGCTGTCGCGGGTGTTCGACCCGCGCGGCTCGACGCGCACGCTCGACGGGGCGCTCGTCATCATCGACGAGACGGCCATCACCGCCGTGGACCCGCACCAGCGCAAGCACCACCAGGGCGGGACGATCGTCGACACGTTCGCTCGCCACAACCTCGAAGTCCGCGCCCCGCTGTATAAACTCGTGGATAACAAATACAAGAAGGCCCGCGTCGAACGCGCAGCGACGTTCCGCGTCCTGACGCGCCTGCTCGCCGAGGGCCGGCTCCACGTCGCGTCGCGGTGCGGGCCGCTGCTCGAGGCGTTCGCCACCCAGCTGTCCGAGCCGAACGGACAATGCCCGCTCGACGGGCGTCGCGGTAAATGGGACGAGCGCATGGGCCCGGTCGACGCATTGCGATATCTGACATATGCGATTCCAAACGTGCGAGCGCCCGCCGAGGTCAAGTCGTGGGGCGAGCTGCCGGCCGGGTGATTCGCCTTTGATTCCGAGGTGTTGCCGCTGGCGGATGTCGCGGTAAGGTGGGTGTGTATGGTCGGATTGACGTATGCCGGCGGACTGCCCGGCGAGCTCGGCAAGCGCTGGCCCTCGTGGTCGGCGAGCACAGCTCGTCGCGGCGCGGCCGCTCGCAAGCTGGCCATCTACCGCGAAGCTCACCTCGAGCTCGTCAACGCGAAGATCGATCAGCTGCTCGGCGGCGGCCAGGTCGCCGCCGACATCAAGCGATTCGCGCACCGGTCCCCGAACGTGCTCAAGGCCGTCGCCGACGCCATCGGCGTGGCGTATCGGTCGGGGTGCACGCGCTCGCTCCGGGGCGTCAGCCCCGAGGTCGCCCGCGCCTTCGCCGACGTCGTCACCGAGTCCGGCATCACCCGCAAGGCCGCCGGCCTGAACGCCGCGTCGTGGGTCGCCGGGCCGCACTTCGTCAGCCCGTACCTCACCAGCCGCGGCGCCGTCGCGCTCGACGTCGTCGGGCCCGACCGGCTCGACGCCGAGATGCAGGGCGAGGACGTGGAGCGCGTGCTGTGGAAGCAGGGCAACTCGTACGTCCTGCTGGACGCGTCCGGCTGGTCGTACTACGACAGCAACGGGGAGCCGACCGGCGGCGACGTGGCGCACGCCGTGGGGCGCTGCCCCGCGGTGCCCTTCGTCTCTTTCGACGGCGGCCCCGACTTCTGGGCCCAGTCGGCGCACGACGGCCTCGCCGACGTCACGCTGGTGTGCGGCTACAAGATCGCGTGGATGCTGTACGCCCGGCAGGTCTCGGGCGTGCCCCTGACGACGGTGTTCGCCGACCTCGAGAAGCTGCCGCCGGGCCAGGTGCTCGGCAGCCCCGTGACGCCGCTGCTGCTGCCGCCCGACGGCAAGGTGCAGGTGGACTCGTCGCGCGTCGTGTCGGCCGCCGACTACCTCTCGGAGGTGTCCGCGCTTATCACGATGGCCGTGTCGATCGAGGGCCTGCCGCCCGGGTCGGTCACGCTGGTCGCCAACACCTCGGACTGGGGCAGCCTCGGGATTTCGGCAGAAGGCCCGCGCCTCGCCGCCCACCGCGACCGGCAAGTGCCCTGGCTGCTGCACAGCGAGCGCGAGCTGTGGCCCGTCGTGTGTGACCTCATTCGTGGCAGCACCCACAAGCATGCGCGCGTCCTCCCGCCCGGTGACGAAGTGCGGGACATCCTGCGCGTCGAGTTCCCGGACCTCTCGTCGCCCGACGAGCAGCTCAAGCGAATCCAGGTGATGCAGGCCGGCCTGCCCTACGGTCTGTCCTCGCCGGTCGACGTGCCGCTCGCGGCCCGCCCCGAGCTCACCCGCGAGGAGGTCGACGAGACCCAGCGGGCGAACCTCGAGGCGTACATCGCCCGCATCGAGCCGCTCGTGTCCCGCCAGATCCCTGGCCAGGCGCCTGACGCCCCAGGCCACCAGACCATCGCGCAGCAGCAGGGCCGCCAAGGCGGCATCGCCAGCGGTGAGACCCGCGCCGCCGCGGCGCAGGAGAACGTGAACCCGTGACCGACACCACGAACCCGAACCCCGCCCCGACCGGCACCCCGGTCGCTCCCGTGACCCCAGCATCCGCCCCCGGCGCCGACGTCGTCGCGCGCCTCGAGGGCGAGGCGAAGGTGCTCGCCGAGAAGCTCGCCGAGAGCAACACCCGCGCGGGGCAGTTCGCGCAGCAGATCGCGGCGCTGACGGGCGAGCGCGACACGTTCAAGGCGGCGATCGCCGCCCTCGAGCCGAAGGCCGCCAAGGCCGACGAGCTCGCGGTGCGCGTCACGGACCTGACCAACGCGAAGCACGAGGCGTCGCTCATTGACGCCCTGCGCGCGAAGCTCCCCGGCGCCGACCCGCTCGCCATTCGCGGCGTGCTCGGCGAGCTGCACAAGGCCGGCAAGGCCAACCGATTCGCAGAGGACACCGCCGCCGAGCTGGCGAAGGTGCTCCCCGTGATCACCACCGAGGCCCCCGGCCTCGCCCGTCCCGCCACCGTTGGCGGCGGTTCCCCCGGCGCGCGCCAGACCCCTGCGCTGCCGTCGATGTCGCTGTTTCGTTAGGGGCAATCAGCCGAGGCCGTAGCCGAAGCATCGAAGTTAGGAGCCCACCATGGCCACCATCGCAGGCGCGAATACCACGACCCTCACCGAGACCATCCCGACCGAGAGCATCTCCGGTCTCGTGCTCCCGGCACCGAACCTCATCCGCGTCTATCAGGCGTTCACCTGGCAGGCCCCGGCGCGTGGCGCCAAGATGGTCTTCCCGCAGATCGTCGCCGCGGCCGTCACCGGCACGCAGACCGAGACCGACGAATTCACCGCGACCGACCTCGAGACGGTGAAGGAAGAGATCAGCCCGGCGATGGTCGGGAAGTACAGCTTCCACTCCGAGCAGGTCGACCTCGAGGGTTCGGTCCTCACCCCGCAGGCGCGCGTCGACGCGATGGCCAACGAGGTCGAGAACCGGATCGACAAGGACGTGCTCGGCCTGTTCGTCGGTGCCACCGGCTCCGACAACAGCGGCGTGAACCTCTCGCTCGATCTCTTCGATGCTGCGCTCGCGGCCTTCCACGCCGTCAAGCCCCAGCACCCGCGCATCTGCTTCGTCGGCTCGACGAACCAGATCCGCGATCTCAAGAAGGCCATCCGCAACTCGGCCGGCGGCTCGCTGACCACGGGCGCTGGCCTGGCGGTCTTCAACGGCCTGCCCGTCCAGGGCTATCTCGGGGAATGGGCGGGCTGTGAGATCTACCAGGGCAACACGACCCAGGCCGACGGCACCAACGACGCTGGCGGGTTCGTGTCCGCGCCGCCGCTCGGCACCACCTCGCCCATGGGCATCCTGCCCGGCGCCGGCCTCGGCGTCGCGGTGTGGCGTGGCCTGAAGATCGGCGCGCAGGAGATTCCCTCGCGCGTCGGCATGGCGATCACCGTGTCGACCTACTACGGCGCCGGCATCACCGCTGACAACAACGTGTGGTCGTTCTTCTCGAAGAAGGCCGCCTAATCCTCGCACTCGCCACCTGTCCTACGGGGCAGGTGGCCCCACCCGTTTTCTCAAGAACTCGAGCCGACTCGCCATGATCGACGCATCGTCCAGCCCCCTCATCATCCCCGTCGTGCTGCCTCACAGCGCAGACCCGTCCAACAGCGGCCGCGTTCGTAACCTGCCCGTCTCGCCGCAGGCCGTTCCGGCGTGGCTCGAGCGACGTGCCGGGGGTGCGTACGCCGTGCGCGGCGCGTACGCGGACAAGGGGTATGTGCTCCTGCGCGACCTGTACGCCGCGGAGCACAACGACGCGGGCTGGGCGAAGTACCAGCGCTATATCGTGGCGTACCAGGAGGGCAAGACCCGCAGCTCCTTCCCGCAGGCCGACCTGCCCGCCGAGGTGCGCAAGCGCCAGGGCGAGCCGCTCGAGCAGGACGAGTTCGCCGACGAGTTCAACGTCAAGCCGACCACCGGCGTCGTCGCTCCGCTGCCGGCCCCGCGCAAGGCGAAGGCGGAGGCGCAGCCGTGAAGGCCCGCCCCGCACGCAGGCCCGACTGGCGGCACTCGTACGAGATGTCGCGCCAGCGCTTCGAGCGGGACCTCGCGGCCGCGCGCTCGCGCGGCCAGACCACCTACCAGTTCGGCGACACCGGGCGCCTCGTCGACCCGACGCGGCTGTCCCCGGCGAAGGTCGCCGAGCTCGCCCGCGATCACGCGGCCCGCACGACCGACCGCGCGATCAACCGCTGGAACGAGCAGTTCGGGAGCTGACCCATGGCCCTACACCGCGTGTACTACAGCAAGGGCGCTCAAGCCCTCACCACGATCCCGCACCGCGCGGGCTCGCCGGTGCGCGTCACGTCGGCCACGTACGAGATCATCGACACCCGGTACGGGGTCGACAGCGACGAGCACGTCGTCGTCGCCGCCGGCACCGCGGCCACCGTCGACGCGACCTCCACGACGCTCACCGCCCTCGCTGGTCGCGGCACGGAAGACAAGCGGGCCGTCACCCTCGTCAGCACGGCCGGCGTCACCACGGGCCACCAGTACCTCCTGACGAGCTCGGTCGGCGCGGTCGAGCTCGTGCGCGTCGTCGACGTGGTGTCCGCGACGGTCCTGCGGACCGCCGCCGAGATCCGCGGGAAGTACGCGAGCGGGTCGACGTTCAAGGGCGTCGAGGTCGCGGGCGTGTTCCCGGCCGACCCGGCCGCCGACGAGGACAACCTCGACAGCGACGCGTTCGTGGTCGTGTGGGCCATGCCGGGCCTCCCGCCGATCCGCGAGAGCGTGTTCGTCGAGCGCGGCGAGGAGGGCCAGCTGGCCACGCTCGACGACCTCGCCGAGCTCGACCCGCACATCCCGCTCGCCGGTGGCGACCGCGTCAGCCCGGCGACCGCCCTCGCCCGCGCGCACAAGGACTTCCGCGTCGACCTGCAGCTCGCCGCGATCAACGAGAGCGACCTGCTCGCCGGCCCCATCGGCCGCGACGCGGTGTGCTACCGGGCGGCCGAGCTGTGCTTCTCGCACGGCGACGACCCGGTCTCGGAGCGCAAGGCGAAGTCGTACGGCGCCCGGTACCAGGAGCTTCGCGCCGCGATCGTCGTCGGCGCGCTCAAGCCCCAGGTCGTCGCGCTCGACAAGAGCGAGGAGACCACGGCGCCCCAGCCCGCGGTCATGTTCTACGGCTTCGGGTTCGGCCCCGGCGGGAGGCGATGATGCAGACCGTGACCGTCGCCCAGATCCGCGACGCGATGATCGCGGCGATCCACGCCATCGTCCCGACCTGCGAGGTACTGCGCGACGCGGCGTGGTCGCACACGCCGTCGCCCCGCAAGGACGGCCGCGCCCTGCTGCCCCGTGCCACGCGTAACTTCGACATCATCCTGGGCGGCGGCGTGCCGAGCTACGTGTTCACCGGCAGCGGTGGCACATCCTACCGGGCCACCGTCAACATCGCGACGAGTTACGCTGGCGTGGAGCCCGACGTGCTCGAGGTGCTCGTCACCGAGGACAGCGTCGACCTGCGCCGCGCCCTCTCGCAACTACGAGACCCCACGGTATCAGGGCTGGCGAACGTCATCGCCACCGGCTACGCGAACCCGCAGGTCGACGACGAAGCCAACTCGTATATCGAGCACGCGTTCGTGATCGATTACAACCAGAGCACCGACTGAGAAAGGCGATCCACCATGGCCGCACAAAAGAGCATTCACGAGAACTGGCTCGGCTTCTACCCCGAGGCCACCGTCTGCACGGCGCCGGCAAGCTGGGCCGCCTCGGGCACCTGGCTCGAGCACATCACCTGCGACACCTCGGGCATCAAGCAGATGCTCATCACCGACCCTGTCGCGTCGCGCCGCGCCTTCAATCTCGGGACTCGCAAGGCAATCAAGGGCCTCCGCAACTGCACGATGGCCGTGACGCTGCCGCTCCACGGCACGGGCGTCACCACGGCCGATACGGTCCAGGTCGCGCAGACCCACCTCGGCACGCTGCTCACGCACTGCATGGGCAACGTCCACCGCTCGACTCGCCACGCCGTCACCGGCGGCGACGCGGTCGAGGTTGAGCTGGCGGCCGTGACCGGGCTGATCCCCGGCACCTTCGTCGCCTTCGAACTGGCCGCCGACCCCGGCAAGCTGCACCCGCGGCGCATCATCGAGATCACCGGGGCCGTCGTCACGCTGTCCGAGGCGCTGCCCTCGGTGCCCGCCGCCGACGACATCGCGCACCCGTGCATCGTGCCGTACCTCGACTCGAGCGTCCTCGTTGACGCGTTCAACGGCCCGAGCACGCTGGCGTGGTTCATCAAGAAGAGCAAGACCGGGACCGACCTCCTGTGGGAGACGGTCGGCACCGTGGCCTCGATGAAGATCGACGGACTTGGCAGGGGCGCCCTCCCGACCCTGGGCCTCGAGATCATGGCGTGCGACTTCAAGACGGGCGCCGCTGACGGCCTCACGAACCCGGCGCCGACGAGCTTCGTCGGCAACGCGCAGCTCGCCATGGGCCTCGACGTGCAGATGAACATCGGCGAGTACGGCGATGACACCCTCGTCTCGCACCACATGGCGAACGTGAGCTTCGAGCCCGGCTTCACCCGGACCCGCGTCGAGACCGTGACCGAGAAGATCAACCGCGCGGAGGGCACGGCCACTTACTCGTTCGCCCCGGGCGACACGAAGATGTCCGTCACCCTGACCCCGTACGACAACGCGTGGTACGCCGGCCTCGAGGAGGGCAAAGAGTACCGCCTGACCCTCTACAACCCGGGGGACGGGTCGGGCGCCGGGAAGGGCTGGTGCCTGCACATGGCCCGCGCGCAGCTGATCTCGACCCCGGGTCGCGCCGACGCCAACGAGAACCACGCGGTCACGCTGGAGTTCAAGGCGATGGAAGCCGAGGACTGCGTCGGCGGATCGAACGAAGACCTCGAGCGATCCCGCTTCACGCTCGCCCTGTTCTGACGGGCTGGTGCGGCGCGGCGCGGTACGCTGCCTGCGATGGCAAAGCCTGACCTCGACACCGTGCTCGCCACAGCCGACGCCGGCCTCTCGCTCGCCGAGAGGCTGGCCCGGCTGTTCAAGCGCGACCCGGCCGCCCGAGCCGCCCGCATGCTCGCTCGCGCTGGCCGCCTGAACGCCCGCAGCATCACCGCCAACCCCAAGCGCGCCGCCAGGCTGCGCGCGCAGGCAGAGGCCCTCGTGGCCGCCGCCGAGACCCTGAACCCGAGGCCCTGATGATCCGACTGCTCCCGCCCACACACTCCGTCGACGGCCAGGCCGTCCTGATCTCGCAGCGCGATCCGGCTTGGGACGTGGACCGCGTCCGCGGCGAGCGCGAGGGCCGGGTGGCTGCGGCGCTCGCTGACAAGCGCGCCGGTCTCCCGGAGGCCGAGCGCGAGGCCGTCGTCCTCACGCCCGCCGAGATGATGGCCGCGATCATGCGCTCGCCCGTCGAGCGCTACTTCGCCGGCTATACCCGGTTCCAGATCACCGCGCCGGACTGGGACGTCGCCGGCCAGCCGTGCACCGTCCTCGACTTCCTCAAGGCCGGCGTCAAGCCGACCAAGTTCGGCCTGCGCCGGCTCAAGCATCGCGCGTACCTCGAGGTCAAGGAATACGCGCCCACCGTGTCGAGTCGCCCCGCAACGGCGATGCTCGTGGAGGCCGCGCGCATGGGCCTGCGGTCGATCATCTCCGACGGCTACCGCTGGACCGCCGTCGGCGACGCGCTCGCCGAGGACGAGCAGCTCGAGGTCATCCACGCCGCCGACCCCGACCTGCTCGAGGAGATCGGTCGCGCCGTGATGCAGCTGTGCCGGCCGCTGGACCCGGCGCTCGAGACCCCTCCCTGCGCCTCTTCGGTCATAGAGTGAGCGAAGAGGCCGACTGCGACGGGCACCGGGCCGAACACTTCAGCTGCACGGACCTGTGCAGCCGTGGAGGTCAGCTCGTGCCCAGCGAGCAACGGTCGCGGTGCTGCGCGCTGCCCGGCTTCCCGGTTGGCACGTGGACTGCCGACAAGGTCTACAAAATCCGCATGGGCGCGCCGCGGAATTACTCGCGCCACGGGATAGGCGACTGGGCCACGCCTCACGAGATCGCCGACGAGACCGGGTGTCCGGGGAGCTGGTACAGGACCGACTTCCTCGGGTCTGTGCTGCGGTACTACCGGCGCCGCGACAAGCAGGGGAACCGGATCGAGAACCCGCTGCTGTCGCGCTGCGACGACGAGCTCGTGCTCGAGGCCGTCCGCGCGCTGGAGAGCTACGAGGATATCGCCAACGCGGAAGCCGAGAGCGCCGCGATCCGCCGCGCACAGAAGGGGTGAGCCATGTCTGACACAAGCCTGACGATCGAACTCAAGGCGAACACGTCGGCCGCTGTGTCCGAGGTCGGCAAGCTCAAGACGGAGCTGCGCGATACGACCACGGCCGCGACGGTGGCCGGCTCGGCACAGAAGCAGCTCGGCCTGGACGTCGGACGCACGAGCGCTCAGGTGGCGGAAGCCAAGCAGGCGCTCGCCAACCTCACCGCCGCATCGAGGAACGTCGAGCTCACCACGGCCGCGTACGGGAAGGAATCCCGGCAGGCCGCCGAGGCGGTGGCGAAGCAAGCCGCGGCGCAGCGCGAGGCGACGAAGGCCGCCGCGGCTGCTGCGGCCGCGACCACGCGCCTGCTCGCTGACACGCGCGCCGTGGCCGTCGCGCAGGACGGTCAGATGTCGCCCGCCCTGAAGCGGGCCGCGACGAACGCGATCCGGTTCGGGGAGAACGTCGAGCGCATCACGGACGACTTGCACCGCATGGAGCTGGCCGCCGTGGCGACCGCGCGGGCCACCGAGGACAAGCTGGCGAAGGCCACCGCGCGAGCGAGTGCCGACCTCGCCAGCCTGCACGGCAGCACATCGAAGGTGTCCACCGGCATGATCGCGCTCGGCACCGCCGGCGGCAACCTCCTGGCGAGCGGGGCGCAGCGCGCGGTGCACGGCCTCGGCGAGGCGATGTCGTTCACGCTGCGGTCCGCGATCGACATGGAGTCGGGCATGGCCGACGTGGCCAAGGTCGTCGACGGACTCAAGACCCCGACCGGCGCCGCGACGGCCGAGTATCACGCGATGGAGGAGAGCCTGTTCGGGCTCTCGCAGCGCATCGCCATCGCGCCGGAGGGCTTCGCCAAGCTGGCCGCCGCGGCCGGGCAGGCGGGCATCGCGGGGAGCGAGCTCGTGGGCTTCTCCGAGGAGGCGGCCAAGGTCGCGGTGGCGTTCGACGTCACCGCGGAGGAGGCGGGCTCGGGCCTGGTCAAGCTGCGCACCGGCCTGAACCTCTCGCAGCCGGAGGTGATGGGGCTCGCCGGCTCGATCAACGTGCTCAGCAACTCGCTCGCCGCGACCGCGCCGCAGGTGCTCGACGCCGTCCAGCGCGTCGGGTCGATCGGCAAGGCGACGAACATCTCCGGGCAGGAGATCGCGGCGTTGTCCGCGGCGATGATCGCCGCCGGTGCGAGCGCCGAGCAGGCCGGCACCGGGACCAAGAACTTCCTGCTCACGCTGTCCATCGGCAGCGCGGCGACGAAGCACCAGGTCGAGGCGTTCACCGCTCTCGGGTTGAGCGCGGAGCGCGTCGCCGAGAACGTCACGTCGCGCGACGCGATCACGCGGGCCGAGCAGATGCGCCAGGTCATCGAGCGGATCGGCGAGCTCGGCGACGCCGAGCGCGTGTCCGTGATGTCCAAGCTGTTCGGCAAGGAGACGCTCGGCACCATCGGCCCGCTGGCGACGAACCTCGAGCTGCTCACCGAGAGCCTCGAGCTGGCCGCGGACAAGACCAAGGCGCTCGGCAGCGTGCAGGCGGAATTCGAGAGCCGCTCGTCGACCACCGCCAACACGCTGCAGCTGCTCAAGAACAACGTGAGCGTCGCCGCGATCACGATCGGCAACGCCCTGTTGCCCGAGATCAGCGACATGGCCAAAGAGCTGTCGTCGTGGGTGAAGGAGAACCGCGAGCTCATCAAGAGCAACGTCGTCGGCTTCATCCACGGGGTCGTCGACGCGGCGAAGGGGCTGGCCCCGATCGTCATCGGCGCAGGCAAGGCCCTCGGCGTGGTGGTTGACATGCTGGGCGGCGTGGAGCGAGCCATCGGTCCCGTGGTCGCCGGCCTGGGGGCGCTCAAGATCGCCGCAACCCTCGCGCTCGGCCCGTGGGGCATCCTCGCCGCGGGCATCATCGCCGGGGCCGTCGCCATCGGTCAGGAGATGGCCGACGCGGAGCGGCGGACGATGTCCCTGATCCAGGCCGCCGGCCGGCTCAAGGACATCGCCACCACGCAGTACGGCCTGGAGAAGAAGTCGGCGCAAGAGCTGCTCGTGATGCAGGCCGAGCTGGACAAGCAGCGCGAGGACTCGCAGACGATCAGCGCACGCAGCGCGTCGGGTCGGTTTCTCAGCCCGGCCGAGCTCAAGCAGCGGGAGCTCGAGCGCAAGGCGGACATCCTCGCCATCGACGCGCAGCAGAAGCTCGTCGCGGCGGCGCTGTCGACCAAGACCAAGGAGCTCGAGACCTCGATCTCGATCCGCAAAGAAACCGAGCGCACAGCCGAGGCCGAGAAGCTCAGGGCCGACCGCATGAAGCTCGAGCTCGACTACCTGAACTCGCTCGACAAGCTCAGCGACCGGCAGGCGCGGCGCAAGCGGGCGCTCGAGAAGGTCGGGATCGAGGACGAGAACGGCGACGGCAAGAAAAAGAAGGGCGGCGGCAAGAAGGCGCAGGCGGTAGCGGTCGGCAGCCTCAGCGACCGGGGCGGCGACGTGTTCGACGGCACCGTGCAGACGGAGGTCGTGGCGCGCGCCGCCCCCGAGGCCGCCGCGCAAGGCCGGGCGGACGCCGAGGCCAAGCTGTTCGACGAGCAGATGGCGCGGTACGACCGCGAGGCCGAGGCGCTCGACGCCCAGGGCCAGCGGGAGGCGGAGCGCATCGACGGCCTCTTGCACACGGTGGAGATCGAGGACCAGGTCGAGACGCGGCGCCGCGAGATGCAGGACCAGCGGCTCGACCGCGAGCAAGAATACGCCCGCTGGCAGGTCCGCAACGCGCGCAACGAGACGCAGCGCGAGCAGGCCCAGACCCGGCTCGAGGCGATCGAGCACAAGAAGCGCCTCGTCGGCCTCACCCGCGCCGCGGAGGAGGAGCGCGCCGTCCTGGCGCAGCGGCGCGAGACCGTGGCCGCCATCACCGGCGGCGTCACCAGCCTCGCGGGCTCGATGATCGGCGGGCTCGAGGCGCTGGTGAACGGACAGAAGGGCGCCCTTACCCGCGCCCTCGCGGATTGGACCAAAGACCTGGCCGTGCGCTCGGGCCTGAAAGCTCTAGAAGAATTCATGCTCGCGGCAGCCGCCGCGGCGTCTTACAACTACCCGGGGGCAGCTGCCCATGCCACGGCCGGCGGGATGGCCGTGGGCGTCGCTGTGGCGGCCGGCGGCGCGTCGGTCGGCCTCGGGGCGGCCGCGTCGTCCCTTGAGCGTGGCGGGGCTGCTGGTGCGCCCAGCGCGGGCGCGCCGGCGGGCACCGACCCGGCAAGCGCCGGCTCGGGCTCGGGCTCGGGTGCGGACAAGCTCTCGCATCTCGACGTGCCCGTGTCGCACCCGACATCGGGCGGTAAGATGAACGCAGACGCGGGCGGCATCACGATCAATATCAATGTCGCCGGTCCGGTCGGCAAAGACCAAGCCCACGCAATCGGCGAGTCGGTGCGCCGGGCGCTGCAGAAGACCAAGGCCCAGGGACCCCGGACGTGAGGACACACCATGGCTGACTACCGCGGAGCTTGGCTGATCGGTTCCATCGAGGACATGGATACCCAGACCGTCACGATCGGCGGCATGCCGCTGAACTTGTCCGGCGACCTGTACTTGTACGACACCACCCTCGCCCGATCGCTGATCTCGCGGTTCGCCGGCCTGATGTCGACGGCCGGAATCGCTGCGCCGCTCGCCTTCATCCGACGCAGCGGGTACGTGTACCTGGAGTCGTCCGGCGTGTTCACGGTGAACTGGGGCGCCAGCACGATCCTCCGCGACCTCCTCGGCTTCGATGCGAACCTCTCCGGCGCGTCGTCCTACGTCGCACCGTACAAATCGCCGCTCCTGTTCGCGCCTGGCAAGCCCGAGACGCCGGTCGGCCACCGCCTCGGCACGGCTGGTCATAAAGTGCACACGCAATACCAGGCAGTGAGCGCCTTCACTGGTCGCGCGGTGAGCGTGTCGCACGGCTCGCGGACCTTCGCCAGGTATTCGTTCCCCCTCGTCTCCACGGACCTCATCGTCTCGGCCGCCAACGAGGGCGGGACCTTCGCCCGCTGGTGGCAGGAGATCGCGGTCACGTCCTCGCGCTGGAAGCTGTACCGCGACGTGCTCGGGGGCGCGACGAACACGACCGCCGTGCACGGCGACCTCGTGAACCCGCTCGGCCCCTACGTGCACTCGAACACCGGCGGCAACGCGCCGCGCTGGAACTTCACGCCGAGCAAGGGCCTCGAGCGCACCGACCTCTGCGCTGACGTCGACGTCAGCGCCCACATCGTCCCGGAGTTCACATGACCGCCACCGTCACCGAGCTCGCGTCACGGTCCGGCCTCGACATTGGCTATGTGCTTTTCCTCGAAGGCATCCCGTGGGCTTACACGAATCGCCAGGAGCTCGTGGGGTCGGGCGCGGGCTCGTGGATCGACGGTGCGCCCGGTGGCGACCGCGAGATCCTGGACGGCCTCGTGGTGCCGGACACGCTCAGCTACGACACCAGCCTCGAGGACGGCACGCTGTCGAGCAACGACGGCGCGAGCTTCCAGCTCGTCGACTTCCAGAACAGGCTGATCGCGCTCGTCGCCGAGAGCGACGGCGATATCGTCGGCGAGACGATCGGGCCCCTCGCCGACCCCGCGCCCGCGCTGCTGCTCGACGGGGTTACGGGCGTGTGGGGCCGGTGGCTCAACCATGAGGCCATCGGCCCGGCCGGTGAGCGCCGCTATTACCCCTGCATGCCCGTCACGCTGCCGGGGTACGACCACGCGGCTTTCAGCGGCGACGCCCAGACGCTCGCGTTGTCATTCCTGCGTGACGCCCCGACGTGGCACGAGGGTATCCGCTGCGCCCTCTACATTGTGTATATCGACTCGCGCACGGGCGAGATCCCTTCCTGGCAGGACCACCACGACGGCGGCAACAGCCTCGTGTGGTTCGGCAGTACCCGCGAGCTGACGTGCGAAGGGTTGACCTGGACCTTGAATTGCGACGGGCCGTCGTCGTGGCTGCGTAAGCAGCTCGGAGCGACCCGCAGCGCGGAGTGGCTGCCGGTAACGACCGTGCTCAACCTGTCGAGCGAGCCCGGCGCCCGCGAGGACATGGCGGGTTACTATTTCTCGTACCGCACCGCAGCGGCGTACGAGCGCGGGGCGGCGAGCTACTACACCCCAAGCGATGTGCTCACGAGCGGCACCGCGGCGGACCTGCGCGCGCAGATTCAAGCCAGGCTCAACACCGTTGCGGGCACCGCAGGGCCCGACACCACATGGTCGACTTCTAGAAACGCGTCCTGCACTTTGAGCTCCGGCAAGATCGCCATGCAGGTGGATAACTTCGGGTGGGCCGCGAACGCATATATCTGTTTGCACGAGTCGGTGTGGAGAGCGATGGGCTACGAACCGGCGGTTCAAGCGGGTTCTATCCCCGACAACGATTTAATGGTCGTCAACTTCACCAGTCCGGACATTCTCGGCTTCGAGTTCGCCCTGTTCAGCAACACGCCCGGCCCCGGCTACTGGCTAGGCAAGTTCTCCACGCTACCTGCTCAGTACGCGTCGCTGACCGAAGCCGGGACCGATGCAGACAACGACGGCAAGCCACGCATTTATTTAGCGATCATGGACGAGGACGTGTCCACCATCAGCCCGAAGGGCGGGCAAGAGCTCGAGGTCGGGCTGGCCGGCGGGCTGCCGTACCTCGAGGGGCAGCTGTGCCGGCCGCCCGCGCAGCACACGTTCACGAACGGCGGCGGCGAGGCGGACGCAACGGCGTTCATCGCCTTGCGCGGCTCGTACCGCACGAGCGCGGACCAGGAGCCGATCACCATGGCCGCGGTGGCGAAGGTCGGGTTCAAGGACGACACCAGCGCTGGTGGTCACGGCCCGACGCCCGATACGGACTCGTATCTCAAGCTGCATCTCGAGAAGCTGATCGATCCGCGGTACTTCGGTATCGACCGCAAGCTCGCGGGTCCGTGGTCGGCGTTCGACCTCGAGTTCGTGCCCCTCAATTTCATGGGGTACAACATGAACTTCTCGGACAGGTCCGATCTCATCCTCCTGCGCACGATGCTGTCCACCGGGACGAGCTCGTGGTCCGGGTATGACGGCGAGGGCGCGGTGCAGACGCTCGGTGCCAACGCCCACCCCGACGCCAGCGCGCCGCAGGGCAGCGACGTCGAGATCGCAGACCTCGGGCTGGCCATCCCGTACTCGCTGATCGACGCCAGCAGCTTCGCAAAAACCGCGGCCAAGCTCCCCGGGGGTGGCGTGGACTCGCCACTCAACCGCAGCCGCTTCGCCTACGTCGGGCCGTTCGACAGTCAGGACATGATGTGGCGGATCATCGAGCAGCGGGGTTGGGGCATGGGTTTCGTGCGCGGCCGGTATCGCCTCTTCTCTCGCGCTGACCTGCTGGACGCCGACGACGTGGAAGTCGAGATCACGCCCGACGACATCGTCGGCGAGCAGGACTTCGTCGAGGTCGCCGACCTGCGCCCGGTGCTGCCGCGCGACGCGTTCGACATCGAGTACGGCCGCCCGCTGGTGGAGGGCACGGGGAGCGACACGGAGCTCCGCGCGACCGTCGTCGCCACGGACCCGCAGTCGCGCTCGCGTCGCACGAACAACAAAGAGACGATCGACGGGAGCGGCCTGGTGCCGTCGCGCCTGTGGCTCAACGACCCGGCGCCGGAGTCGTGGGTCTCGGCGTGGTCGCAGCTCGCCGGCCACGAGATGGCCGCCTACTACGCCTCCCCGTGGGTGGCCGTCGACGTGCCGGTGCACTGGAGCATCGCCCGGCAGCTCGGCGTCGGCTCGATCGTCAAGCTGACGACGCACTACGCCCCGAACCGGAGCGGGTCTTATGGCATCACGGGGCGCGTCGGCCGCGTGATCGGGTACTCGCTGCGCACGTCGGAGCTCGTCGTCGACCTGCGCATCCTTGTCCAGGCCGGCGACCCGGCGGTGGAGCCCCCGAAGTTCGGCCCGATCGCGCAGGTGCTCGAGAGCGTGACCACGGTAGAGGCGCGCCACGACGCCGCCACACGGACCTTCAAGTGCTACGCCGACGTGTTCGGGCACGGCGAGCCGACGAGCGACGTCGCGGGCTTCGGCGAGCCGAGCTACAGCGGCACCGGCACCGAGGCGCTCGTGTACGGGTACCAGCACAACGGCCGCGCGTGGGCCAAGACCTTCGAATTCACCGTCGAGAGCGTCGACTCGACGGCCCACACAATCACCTGGAAGGCCGGCACGTTCTCGGGCACGTGGTGGCAAGCACGGCCGACGACGCTGCTGCTCGCGCCCTACGATAGCCAGCCGGCGAACTCGTGGACCCGGTCGGTGTACGCTGTGATTACTGACTCGACCGGCTACTTCGGCGCCGGCCCGACCAAGGGGTTCAAACTCGTATGACCGCACTCTCGCTTCTAAGCAAGGGCGACCTCGCCTTCCTGTGCGAACCCGCAGGTGGTGGTGCCGCGTCCGTGATCGTCGACGCGTCCGAGCAGCGCACGAACCTCACGAACAACACCACGTATTGCAGCGAGGCGAGCAGCGCGCGCACCGCGATCAACACGCCGCGCACCGTCTGCGTCGTCGTCAACATGACCACCACGAGCTCCGGCGTGCTCGTCCACCACGGCAGCTCCGCAGCGGTATATGGTTTTCAAATCGACAAGAGCGGGACCAACGTGCTCGTCCGCGAGAACGCGACCACCCGCGTCACCCTGGCGCTCCCCGGCCTCGCCGCTGGCGCGCGCAAGATGCTGGTGCACTGGGGCCAGCGACAGGACGGCTCCAACGTCGTCAGCGAGGTCGCGGCCTACAACTTCACCACCGGGGCGTGGAGTTTTTTGAGCGCGACGCACAGCAGCTTCAGCACGACCACCACCCACACCTTCACCATCGGCGCCGTGACCGGCGGGGGCTCGGCCTACTCGCTCGGCATGTCGGCCTTCCACGCCGTGTCGGTCGGCCGGCGCTTTCACTCGACGACCGAGAGCTCGATCGACTTCGTCACCGTGCCGACGCCGCCGGCGATGCCAGGTCGGCGCCGCGTCGCCAACCTCACCGGGCCGTCGAGCGAGCTCCCCGCGGAGGACGGGTACTTCGCGGGCCCGTCGTACCTGTGGGCGCTGGCCGCGACCCGCGACGCCGACTCGCGCCTGATCACGCCGCTGGTCAACCTGATGATCGCCAACCCCTACAGCGAGGTCGTGACCCCCACGGCCCGCTACCACCGCAACGCGCCGGGGTCGACGGTCTTCCGCCTGAGCACGAGATGGCTGTGGCACGCGTGGCCGGGCCCGAAGGTGAACGCCGCCCGCTGCCGGATCCACGTCGCCGTGACCGGCTTCGCGGGCGTGTGCCCGGTGAAGTTCCGCATGTACAGCCTGGCGAACCTGCCGATGGGGCAGCCGAAGCCGCCGCCCCTGCTCGCCTACTCGACGACGACCGTGACGATCAACGCGAGCACCGGCGCCGCCGGCGTGTGGCTCGACCTCGGGCAGGTTCGCCTCGCCCGCGACGACGCCGGCATGACGGCGCTGGCCCTGGGGCTCAACTTCAACGACAACCTCGGGGACGCGTACGCCACGAGCGTCAAGATCCGCGCCGTCACGGTCGAGCCGCTGTCGGCCGACCTCTCGGGCGGCGGGTTCGGCGACGTCGACGGCGACGACAAGAAAGGGGCCTGACCCATGGCGCTACGCTTCCGCGACCTCAAGAAGACCTCGAGCGGCACCACGCCCCTGTCCCCGCTCCGCGCTGGCCGTCCAGCGAAGCGTGACCGTGTCCTGTCGGCGCACGCCGACGCCGACCGCACCCTCGGCAACGGCTCCCGCGTCGTCGCCCGCGTCGGCCTCCACGGCGAGGCCGCGATGCAGGTGCTCTCCGTGAACACCACGAGCGGGGGCCAGGTGTACCCGCTCAAGACCGCCAGCCGCGTCGCGCTACGCGCAAAGTGCCTGCTCACGCCTGGGCACTTTCTCAGAATAAGCGCGCTCGTCCTCCCCTCGGGGGCGACCCAGAAAGTGAATGCTGGGTATCAACTTGATGCGGTCGTGGGGTGGATCGACATCACCATCGCGTACGACGGCAGCTTCTCCGAAACCGTCACCCACACGCTCAACCTGCCCACGAGCGAGCTCCAGTACGGCGGCGAGGGCACCGACAGCGGGTGGGCGTGGGCGGCGATGCGTCGCGTCGAGTCGCCGTTGCTGGCGCCGGTCGGGGCGCTGCTGAACTCGCTCACCCTGCAGAAGTGGTTCGAAGAGGTCACGGCGACGATCACGATCGCGTACCGCGGCGGCCCGCGCGTCGTCGACCTGGTCGTGCAAGAAGTTCCGTTCGGCTACGCCCGCAGCGTCGGCGTCGACGCCACCAGCACCTACTCGAGGCCGCTCGCCACCATCGCGGGCGGCCAGCCGCCGGCCACCTACCCGAGCCTCTACCCGCTCGAGGAGACCGGCGCCTCCAACCCAACCTTCGGCAGCAAGCTGCTCGCCGACGTCGTGGACCGCCAGCAGCACCGGCTCGGCCCGGTCCTCGCGCAGTGGTCTGGCTGGCGCGAGTCGCAGGCCGTCACCGCGACGGCGGCCGTCGGCGTCACCACGACCTCGCTGACCTACGTCAACCTGCTCGACACCTCGATCACCGCGTGGGCCGCTGCGTCGCCGGGCTGGTCGCTCGCGTCGGGTGGCCAAGCGCAGCAGGCCGACACCAGCGACGCCCGCCGAATCACCCGCGACAAGGACGCCTGCGTGCCGGTCCGCTGCTGGGTGTACGGCTCGCGCACCGGGTCGGGCACCAGCACCGTCCGGTTTCAGACCGAGGCGTACAGCGTCGCCGAGGTCTCGATCACCACCACCACGGACAGCTGGTGGAGCATGACCGGGCACCTGCGCTGTGGGCTCGGCCCCGAGGACACGAGCGTCCTGCAAATCCTCGGCAAGCTGGCCGCCGCCGGCACCCTCACCGTGAGACACGTCCTCGTCGAGTACCTCGACGTCTGACCGATAGAACAGGAGCACACCATGAGCAGCTACTTCTCCGACCCGATCGAGTTCCGCAAGCCCGTCAGCTTCACCGGCGACGCCGCCGCGGAGCAGGCGATCATCCACTACGCCAGCAAACCCTTCGTTCTGGCCAACATCACCGCCGGCTCGCTGACCTTCACCAACGGGACCGACATCCCCGCCAACGCGATCGTCCTCGGCGCCTACATCAAGACCACGACGCTGCCGGCGTTCTCCGCCGGCACCACCACCGGGGTCTCGGCGAAGATCGGCACCGCCGCCGACGACGACGGCTTCGGCCAGCTGGTCGCCATCGGCGGTGCGGTCGGGCTCAAGATCCCCGAGCCCGGCGCGCGCCTCGGGGCGCTCAACACCTCGCAGAACATCCTCGTCGCCTTCACGGCCACCGGCGGCACGCCGCAGCTCTCCGAGGTGAACGCGGGCGCCGGCACCGTCTACCTCGCCTACGCGCTCGCGCCGGTCTGACCATCGCGGGAACGACGAAGGCCCGGGAGCGTGAGCCCCCGGGCCTTTTCGCGTGCGCCCCTGCGGGTCAGTAGCAGAGGCCGGCGTCGCACGCGACGCTGCCGGCGGGGCAGTCCGCGAGCACGTCGCACACGGCCGGGAAGCACCCGCCGTCGATGCACTCGACGGGCGCCACCTTCGGGATGAACGCGCCGCACGAGACGGCCTCGACATCGCAGATCGGGGCGGCGAGGCAGGTCGTCACGCACATGCCCTCGCCGGTCTCGGGATGGGTCATGCAGCGGAGGCCGGGCAGGCACTCGGCGCTGTCCGTGCACGGGGTGCCGAAGCACGCGGTCGGCACGGGCGCGGGCTCGCCGGTGCTGCTGCTGCCGTCGCCGCCGCCGGACCCCTCGCCGCTCGACGCGTCGGAGGTCGAGCTCGAGCCGGCGCTGGTGCTGGCGTCGGCGTCGGTCGTGCTGGAGTCGCCGCCCTCGCTCGCGCAGCCGGCCGTGGTGGCGTCGGTGCCGGCGTCGGCGTCGGTGGTCGGGCTGGTGCCGGCGTCGCCGCAGGCGGCCACGAGGAGGATGGAGAGGGCGAGGGGGATTCGTGCGTTGCTCATGCCCCCAGCGTACGGCTCGCGTTCCGACGTGTCGCGAACCCGCAAGCCCGCCCGGTCGCGAGTTTCCTCGCGATCTTCCCCGTCCAACCGTCTCCCGTATCTCTCCCAAAACGGCAGCAAACGGCGTGCACGGGACAAGAAACACTAGAGTAAGAGTGACAATGTAGAATGACCCGCAGCCCGCCCCTGTTGGCGTTCTGCGGGTCTTTGCGCCCGGACTAGCCGGAAGCGTGCTTACTGCTGGAAGCTATCCGGTGCGGCGAGCTAAGTGCTCGCGACTGCTACGATTCTTTTGGGCCTGAGTTTGTGTCTCCCGTATCTCTCCCGGGCGCCGAGCCGTAGCTGTCGAGCGCGACGGCGATCCGCGCCCCGTCGTCGCCGAGGTGGGCGATATAGCGCTGGGCCATCCTGAGATCGCTATGTCCGAGGAAGCTCGCCAGCGCGGCCGGCGACGCACCGGCCCGGGCGGCCGCGGTGGCTGCCCCGCGCCGCAAGATGTGGGCGCCGCAGTAGTCGACCCCGGCCCGCCCGCAGGCCCGCTTCAACCTGGCCGCGACGTTGTCCCCGGTCGTCGGCCCGCCGACCCACGCCGGCACACCTGCACCGCGACGCCGCGACGGCGGCACCGAGGGGAACAGCCACGGCCCGGCGAGTTCGGCCAGGTGCTCGCGCAGCACCGCGGCAGCTGTCTCGGACAGACGCACCGTGCGGATCTTCCCGTGCTTCGCCCCGTCGAGCACCTGCCGCCGCCACACGTGGCGAGCGACCGTCACCGCGTCGCAGTCGGGCGAGAAGTCCTCGCGTCGCAGCGCTGCGATCTCGGACCGGCGCAGCCCGCCGTGGAGGCCGAGCAGGACCAGCGCCCGATCCGAGAGCTTCGAGCACGCCGCGATCACCTTGCCGGCTTCGGTCGAGCTGTACGCGCGGACGGGCGGCGGGTCGCGGGCGATCGACGGGCAGCGCGCGAGCTTCACCGTCACGGCCTTCAGCTCCTCGGCGACGGTGAGGACGCGGTTGAAGGTCTTGACGACCTCGCTCGCCGTCGCCCGCTTGAGAGGCGCGAGCGCGGCGAGCAGCCGCTCGTGGTCCTCGGACGTGACCTCGTCGAGCCGGCACCGCCCGACGGCCGGGATGATGTGGATGCGCAGCGCGACGTCGTAGGCCGTCAGCGTGGCCGGGGCACGGCGGCGGTTCGTCAGGAAGCCGAGGAAGCGCGCGGCGAACTCGGCGATCGTCGGCGCCAGCGGCTTGACGCTCGGCCTCGGCGCCAGCGCATCGGCGAACATCTGCTTCTCGAGCTCGTGCGCCCACGCCCGGGTCGCCGTCCTCGAGGTGAGCGGCGACTTCTTGCTGACCTCGACACGCCGCCCGTCCGGCAACGTGATCTTGACGCGCACGCGCCAGCCGCCCTTCCCCGTCGGCCACGGCGAGATGACTACTGGCATAGGCCGCGCTCGACGATCGCGGCGATCGCCTCTTCCTGGTAGCGGACCCGTGAGCCGATCTTGACCCGGCCGGGCAGGCGATCGCCCATCTGGTAGACGGCGCCGGCCGACATCCCGAGGCGCTCGGCGACCTGCGCGACGCTCAGCAGCCGCGGGCCCGACGACGCGCCGCTGGCCTGGCGCGCGATGAATGCCTCGATGTCGGCGACGCGCCACCGCAGCGAGACGCCGGGCACGTTGGCCGACGGCGGCAGCTGCCCCCTCTGCCGCATGTTCCTCGCCTGCTTCGTGGTCGTCCCGATCCGGGCGGCCACGTCCTCGATGGTCAAGAGGTTGCCTCTCGCTGTCTCTACCCGTTCCATGCCCGCCACGGTGGCGACTCGCCGGCACGCGGTCAACTGCATGCAATGAC
>ERZ724509.296-NODE-296-length-23355-cov-4.409099_pt1 | contig 23355 bp, 23 predicted proteins | sample MGYA00376042_ERZ724509 | MGnify/ENA primary metagenome ERZ724509 (study PRJEB28724, sample SAMN07190887) | wastewater metagenome | isolation source: effluent of sewage treatment plant in Hong Hong | place: USA: Christiansburg, Virginia | collected 2016-03-01 ...
GGTTGCGCGGGTTCGGTGTTTAGGAAAGCGCAGCGCTCTTAAAGCCTACAACAAATGCCACCATCAACGTTATGTGCAAGGCAAACAGAACCCTCCCGAAACTAAGACTAAGTAATGGATGAGAAAATAGTACACGACTTTCATCATAAGATGACCGATGAGCGACTTAACGGTCATCACAATCATGAAAATGAGCTAAAAAGATTATATCGTGAGATCCTATCTGGGATGGCTACTGACTATTCAGAGTACAGGAAGCATGTTCCAAAGTTCCTGTCGAGTTTGGAAGCCAATAACGAACATTCTGTTTCATATTCCATTCTTTTGTTCTTTGAGTTGTATGAACAGCTAATGGTCACAAGACAGTTCCGTTTCTTCGACTTATCCATAATGAATCATGATGCGGATGATGATACGCTTGAAAAGATGAAGCCGATTTTTGAAGCCACCTATTCAAAGAATAATCAACAAAGATTGTCTGAAGAAAACTTTGATATTTCAACGCTATCTGACAATGACAAAAGAGAAATGGCGGCTCTTATTATCAGTAAACTGCAAGCTGATTCCAAGCAATTGAATTGGAATAGAGATATGGTTGATGTTACCATGATGCAGTTTACTTTTTTACGGCAAATATTGGGCTCACTTAACAATGCAGAATTATTTTATCATGCAGTAGGAATGCTTATAGATAGATTAACCTCTTCGGAATATTATCAGGCAGGACGTGATATAGCAGAAGAAGTAATAATATCTTCTTATAAGGATGGTATCTCGGAGGTAGGTTATTTCAATTCGTTCCGCTTGTATTCAAATCTAGGGAGCATCCATGCTTCTTTATTGTATGCTAATCTTAGTTTAACCAGCATTCTGAAAAAAGCACCTCCGTATTCCGAAAAGTTGGTGAAGGAAGTAGTTTGGCAAGGCATAAAATTTTTTAGAAATGTAAAACTCTATCCATGGGCAGCAAAGATATATCGTGAAGTACCTATTGAATTAAACTTCCTTGACTATGAAAGGAGATCACTCGACCACAGTTATTTTACCGTATTATTAATGATGATGGAGCCTTCTTTGCCATCGAAGCTATTTGATTACATGCACAAGGAAAGAGAAGAAATACTGGTAGGCGGAGTAAATGAAGCATTGCCGTGGCTCTTAACGTTGTACAATATAAGAAGGCTTTATCCAACAGCAGATTTTAGTCCAGCAGGCTTTGGCTTTTTCCTTAGCATCTTTGAAATGATCGTTCCAGCAGACACGGTGAAAAAATATAAGGATGTTATACAAGCAGATTCTGAAGACCTGAAAAAGCATTTGAAAGAATCTCTTGTTAAATTGAATGAAACACGAAATTCTGCTGACTTTGTTTATGATAATGAAAGTGCGATCAGGATTTCAAGTCGCTTAATTGAATATAGTACAAAGAAAAAGGATGCATCTGCATTCCTGCTTTCAATGATGCTAAAGTCCGATTATAGCATACTATTCAAGCAAAAGGAATCAAAGGAACTTGCACCCCTAATATTGCCAGAAGTAAATGTTGACAACTTAGAAACGCTTTACGAGGACAGTATTGAATTTTTAAAAGCATTACCGGTTGTCCCAAATACATCTATGAACTGGCTGGCATTCTCAGAAGGGAAATTGTATCAGCTTCAACTATATAATAGCGAATACTCTTTTTCATCTTTAAGTGACTGGAATTATGGTACGTTCAAAGAATTACTTAACAGCAATTATTTCGTTGATCTTAGCTTTGACGATGTAGTAAAAGATAAAGGAGGAGTGAGACAGATATCCCCTGAAGAATTTGAAGAAGAGGAGAAAGAGGTTGCGAAGAAACTAAGTATAGCCAAACTGCCAGTTGTTAATAAGGCAGAGGAGGTTTACATTGTAAAGGACATGGAGTTGTCCAAATATCCCCACAATCTATTCCTAAATGAAAAGGGTGATTTTATAGCCAAACATGTTCCGGTAACCAACGTTCTTTCAACAGAATGGTTGCTTCAAACAAATGGCGCTGCTACATTACCAGTAGCTTATAGTAAATCCATTTGGATTCCTGTTGAAAGCGGAGATATTGAATTAAACTGGTTGTACAGTGGGATTGAGAATACATTACAGGAGAATGCCTTTGAAGTATTCAAGCAGGTAGAATTAGCGAAACCTCTTTCATCTGACATCAATATTGTTTGTTCTCATGGTGCAAAGAATATTTCCGAAGTTCAAATAGTATTTCAAGAAGACAAGGCTACCTATAACCTTAATACTGTTATAGGAAAGGGAAAAATTCTCGTTTTCTTTGTGTGCTATTCAGGCTCAATGAAAACCGAGTTTTTTAGGAACAATGTTACCTCAATGGTCAAGAGATTTATTGCTCAGGGCTATGAAGCGGTTGTTGCCCCTTACTGGGCTTTAGATGTTACAATTCCCCGCTATTGGCTACCAGAGTTTTTAAAATCGCTTGATAAAGGCTTAACTATATCCCAGGCAATGTTCAATGCTAATATGAAAGTATATGAGAAATATCCTACACCAGCGGCTTGGGCCTGTTTGCATTTGTACGGAAACCCAAATCTGAAGACTAATGCAATATAAAGGAGAATGCCCAGCACATAACAGGCGTTTGGCTCAATGGCGGGTGACGTGGTTAATTGAACATTCTACCTCGCACCAACATTTGTGCTGTATTGACAGTTTTGTGCTCCGAAATCCGCCACTGCGCCAAGCGCCAAACCGTTAGCTTCTAGCTTAAACAAATAAAATTTGAAAAGATTATATACAACGAGGAAATACTCTAAAAGAAATTTAAGACACGCTAAACGTTCTCTTAAACGAAAATTAATTTTTAAAGAATATAAGAAATTCAAAAATAAAATTGATTTAGGTATAAATAAGGTTAAAAGAACTTATAAAAGGGAATTCGAAGAGCCCTTTAAAAATTACATAAGAATTCATGCTCCTGAAAATTTTTCGTTTATCGAAAATTCCTCAAAAGTCATTGAATTTATTTCAAAGCTAAAAAGTCATTTTGACGATAAGAAAAAAGTTTTTGTTGTATTGAAAAACGTAAAGACAATTTCATATGATGCTATTGTTGTTTTGCTTTCCATAATGGTGAGATTTAAGGCAACAAAAATTGCTTTCAATGGAGATTTTCCTGATAATGAAAATGCTAAAAAGATATTAAATGAATCTAAATTCTTAAAATATCTATTCCAAAACTTTAGAGATGAAGATAGGTATAAACTTGGTCAAGATAGCTCAATTGTTACACATGCATGGAAAGATGTAGATTCTGAACTTGGTAATGATTTAATAAAAAATGCTAGCAAAACAATTTGGGGTCAAGAAAGGAGATGCCAAGGTGTTCAAAGAACGTTAATTGAACTAATGCTTAACACAAATAACCATGCAGATGATAGTAAAAAAGGAGAAAAGCATTGGTGGTTATCTGTTCACCACGACAAGATAAATAAAAAAGTGAGCTTTGCATTTATAGATTTTGGAGTAGGTATATTTACAAGCTTAAATAATAAACGTACAGGAAGTAAGTTTTTTGGAGTTATTGATAAATTAAAAGAAAGAGTACAGTTTGGTAACAATGCTGAACTTTTAAGGTTAATTTTAGACGGCACCTTACATAGAACAGCAACTGGTAAACCATATCATGGGAAAGGATTGCCAGGTATTAACAAAGCTCGTGAAAGAAATCAAATAAGTAATTTGAATATTATTACAAATGACGTTCATGCAAAGCTGGATAGTGATACTTTTAGTATAATACCGAAATCCTTTAGCGGAACTTTCATTTATTGGGAATTAAACAATGAAAATTTAAATTGTTATGGAGAAAATTAAAATAAATATTCGTAAAGATTTTAGTCCGACACCCGGTCCGAGATATATTCACGAAGGTAAATTTTCAGGAGAGTTATTTAGGCAACAAGTACTATTCCCAAAAGTTTCAGAAGCAATAACAAAAAACATTCCCTTTGAAGCTGATTTAGACGGAACAGCTGGATATGGAACTTCATTTCTTGAAGAATCATTTGGTGGTTTAATTCGAATCCATGGGCTATCTTATGAGAAAATATTATCCCTAATGAAGTTAATCTCTAATGAAGAAGACTATTTAATTGATGATGTTAATGAATATTTAAAAGATGCTTATGAAGAATCTAAAAAATAATTTAATTCATGGTGGTGTTTACTTTTCTTTCTTGTGTTTAGGTTATGTTATTGCTCGATTTATTAGCATACCATATATAGAAGTATCTAAAACAATTGATATCTCTAATGTGTTTACATTAATTGTAACTGTTTTATTGGCTATTCTTATTACAACATTTTTTGAAAAGAAAAATAGTGATCACAGAGTTGAGAAAGATTTAATAATTACACGAGTTGGTGATATATATGATATTGCAGCTTCTTTACAGATAGGGTCAAATACTGGTAAAATTCATCTTACTGAAGCTTCTTCTTCTATTAAAAGAATAAATACAGCTCTAAAATCAATTTATAGAATAGTAGATAAATGTCATTTTAACATATCGGATGATATTAAAGGGAGACTAAAATCTTGTTTGAGTGAATTACGTGATATTTTAACAAATACTCCATCTATTAGTGACGAACAATTAAATTTCAAAGACTTACCTATTGAAATTAAAGACAGTATTATATTTTTCAACAAAGACAGAGTTTCCCAAATTGAAGTTAAATTCGACAATTTAAAAGATTTACTTTTAGAATTGCAAATTGAAATAAATAAGAAATAATAAAGCCTGAAGCTAACACTTAGTATCATTTATTGTAGGCTTATTTGATAATTTTTAAAGCAGTGCTTTCTAGTCCGCACAATTTGATTAATTTAAAGGTTGCGCGGGTTTGGTGTTTAGGAAAGCGCAGCGCTCTTAAAGCCTACAACAAAAGCCACTATAACCGTTGTCGGAAATTGATATGAAAAACGCTCTTATAATCTTAATAGTATTCATTTATTCATTTGATGGTTTTTCTCAACAACTAAACATTGGCGGTTATGGTCCTTTAAGTGATTCTTTAATTCACGTATTAAAAAATCAGAATGTATACAACGAGCAATTTACCGAAGAGGGGGTCATGTGTCCTGAAATTGACAAAGATGGGGAATATGAATGTTTTGGTGATTCAATGACGAAGGTAATCGGAACTATTAAAAATGGAAAATTAAATGGACCATATACTGCTTATCATAAAAATGGGAATATATATATTTCAACAACGATGGTAAATGATACATATCATGGAATTACGAAGTATTACTTTTCAAATGGAAAATTAAATGCGATTTGTGAATTCAAAGATGGAAAGCTATGGAATGTTAATCAGATGTATGATAATTCTGGACGAAAATTAAATAGTGGTGACTTTTCTGATGGAAACGGAAAACTAAAATTATATTATGCGAATGGAAAGTTATTCCGAGAAAGCTTAATGCAAGGAGGATTAGCTAATGGACCAACGGAATATTATTACAAGAATGGAGCCCTGATGATTAAAGGAACATTTAGAGCTGGAAAAATAATAAATACATGGACTGAGTATTCAACAAATGGGACTATATATCTTGAACGAATTTTTAAGTAACATTATTTAAAAAAACTTCCGACAACATTGTGTACAAAATATGCCTGGCTGATGTGCGGAAGTCGAGAGAGGTGCTTCTAAGTCCCGCACATTTTTATTATTTTTTAAAGGTGTGCGGGGTTCAGTGCAGGTGGATAGTTAAGCAGTTCTAAACCCGGCACATTTTATACACTAGCCGTTAGGCGTCATTGTAAAACGACACTCTGAACCAATAACTTAACGACAAAAATGGACAATAAGCAAATAGAAGAAATCTTCAATCAAACTTTTGGTGGTTTGACACTTTTTTACAGAGACACAACACTTTCCGAAAATTTGATTTCAAAATATCACGTTGGACAAATTTTGACTGAACGTGGATTTACTGATATGACATTTAAAGGTGGCGGACTTGCAACAAATTTTCGTTACCTAATTGCTTCTGCAAACGGAAAAGACTTGTCAGCAATAAATCCAAATTCGGCACAATTTGGACACATACTTTTATCTTCTAACGCTTTTTTTAAAGTGTTAGACATTTATAAAATTGGTAAAAAGACACAAGTTTTTCTTTTAGAAATTCCAGAAACTACACTCGACTTTTTTGCAAGTGCAACTTCTAATATTGAAGACGACATAACAAAAAAGGCAAGAGAGAGTTTTGAAATAAAAATTGATGCAGAACCTATTCCAGAACTTCAAACCCAAGAATGGCGAGAAAGAACTGAATTTCCAATCGGAATGAATGACAAAGGCGAATTATTTTATCAAGCAGAAAATATAAAGCCAATTTCTGTTCAAAATCAAACTGAAAAAGAAAAACCTTGGTGGAAATTTTGGTAATAAAACAACGAAAGAAAAACAACGAACAGCTAACAGGGGTTTTGAGAAAAGGGGCAGAAGTAGTAAATTGAACATTTGTACTTCTATCAACATTTGTGCTTCTAATTCCCCTTCTTCGCAAAGCTGCAAACCGTTAGCAAACATTATAAATCGCACTAATGAGAAAAATAACACTTTGTAGTTTCTTGGCATTCTTTCTTCAATTTACTCTATGTGGACAAAATAATATTCAAAATGGTGAGTATTTTTATCACAATTATGATGATCCAACTTCTACGATTGATTCCATAGTATTTTTTTATACAAAATCTGGTGATACATTAACATATTATACCAGCGGTGGAAGTATTGCATGTAACAATAAAGAATTCAAGAAATTCGAAAATAAAAAAGGATATGGAAAATTCATACAAAAGGGTCCAATATTGAGTGACGGACGTACAATGGTTTATTTCTTAACTAAGAATACTTTTTTAATAAGAAATGATTCATTATTTGAATGGAATGAAACCTGTCGTCTATCCGAAGACTCTATTAAAAACTTACAATCCATTTATGAATTATCTCAAACAATTAAGGAACGAGAAAAAGTAAGTAAAATAATAGAAAAAAATTCATCTTTAGGTTTTGTGTTTATATTTTCACCTTCATTGTTTAAGAGTGGAATTGAACAATCTGTTATTGATAATGGTAATAGTTGTCCTAATATGATAACATTGATCTCTAAATGGTCTATCATGTCGACTGATTATTACAGAATTGAAATTTCAAATAACTGTGGTATCTGGGGACACCGTTGGGGATATGTTATCACTAATGATTTTAAATTTATTGCTTTTGGAGGATATGGCAGTAAAGAATTGAAATATTTGACCAAAGAAAATTTAGTATTCATGAACCAAGACAAATAAAGTTTGCTAACAATAGCTAGTAATTAGTGCAAGTTCGAATGTTAGTAAGCTACAGTGCATTACAACCGCATGAATGATTTTATAATAAGGCATGCTTTCAGTAGTGGGGAGGAAACTGATAAGAATTAGCATTTGCCCCAATTACCAGCATAACCGTTATAGGGCATTTTAAAAGAAGACAACAACTTGACAACGAAACAAGAATATAGACAATTTTTAAACGTCAATTTCAAAGGATTAAGACTTCGGAAACCTTTGTTTTATAGTTGGAACTTTGGATTGCGTTTTGAACTGCAAACAGGAGAAATGTCTAATTCGATCAGACAAATTTTGGATGAAGAAGGAAATGTCATCCCACAAATTGGTGACACAGACACAGACGAATATTTCCAAGAAGTAACAAGACGAGCTTCGACAATTTTCCAAACTGCATTTGACAATTCGGACAAAGTGTTTTTGGTTTTTATGGATTACAAATACAAACGAAGAAAAATCAAATTTTCAAACTTTACATTTAGGCAAATTGACAATCTTCAGAAAACTGAAATTAACTACTCGAAAGAGTTTCGACTTTATGAACCAAACGACAAATTTGACATAAGAAATATTGCAATTATTAAATCAATCACTAACAGAATTAACTACAAAAGCATTCTAACAGCAATTGGACACACAGATTTTCCACCAAGAAAACCAATGCTTGATAACAATGGATTTTTAACGAGCAAAGAAATTTACTTTGTAAACATTGACAAGAAACTTATATTTCATATGTATGACGACAGAGGACTTGACCTTATTTCTTCAAACAAAGAAACATTAAGACCAATTTATAATAAGCATAACGCCTGGATACTAGATTATGACAGAAAACGAATTGACAAACAGTTTGAATAGGAAAACGGCCTATAACAGCGGTTTAGCAAAAGTGGCGGTTCAGTGCTTTGTAGACACATTTGTGGTTAATCAAACATTAGTTCTCTGAATGAACATTTGTGGTGAAATTCGCCACCTTTGCCAACCCGCAAACGTCGTTACCAGCAACCCTTAAAGACGACACATTGCTAATTGACAACAATGAATAAGGACTTACAATACCAACTTATAAAACCCGAAAAATCACTCGCTGATTTCGTGGAAAGTTTTTGGGTGTTGCAAAACCAAACGGACAGCGACAAAGAACTAATTGTTTTGCCTGACGGAAGAATTGATTTAATTTTTTCAAAATCTAATAACAAGCTTTTTCAAACCACACTTTTAGGAATTGCTACACAGCCTGACATTGTAGTTCTTTCGAGTAAAACAATAATGTTTGTAGTAAGCTTCAAATTGCCTGCAATAGAATTTGTATTTCAAAATTCAATTTCTAATTTATTGAACACTGCCCACAGTTTATCTTCTAACTTTTGGGGGTTTAGCCCAAACGATTTAAATGATTTTAGCAATTGCTGTGAAAAAGCAACACAAATAATTCAATCACTATTACCACATGATTTTGACAGCAGAAAACAAGAATTATTTAACCTGATTTATTCCTATAATGGAGAAATGACCGTAAAGGAAATTTCAGAAAAAATATTTTGGAGTAGTAGGCAAATCAATCGCTATTTTAATCAGCAATTTGGGCTTTCATTAAAAGAATATTGCAACATTATTCGTTTTAGAGCTTCATTTCATCATATCAAAGAAGGAAAACTTTTTCCAGAACAAAACTTTGCCGACCAATCACATTTCATAAAGGAGGTACGAAAACTTTCAGGTGTTTCGCCAAAACAACTCACCAGAAATCAAAATGACCGATTTATACAATTTTCTACCCTAACCAAAAAATAATTTTGCATCATTAATTTACGAAACTAAAAAATGATGCAGAATAAAAAAACAGCTATTATCAACACAAACGTATTTGATGGTAATAAAATAGTAGGTCAAAAAAACGTTGTCTTTCAAAATGGGATAATCATCAGTATTTCAGACGAAGTACCCAATGACGCAGAAATTATTAATGGAGAAGGATGTACACTATTGCCTGGTTTAATTGATGCCCACGTGCACACTTCTGAAGACTCATTGAGAGACGCATTAAAATTCGGAATAACCACTGAATTAGAAATGCAAGGAGGTATGACACAAAAAGGTCGTGCAATTCAAATAAAAGATTGGCGTAATTTAGCAGATGTTCGTTCATCAGGCATGGCACTTACTGCACCTGGTGGGCATCCTGACGAATTAATTCCTAAACAGGAAGGCATTCCAAGTTTCATTTTGAAAAAGATGGAAAAAATGACTGAGCAAGAAAAGAAGGATTTTATTGCTGCCTTTGCAGAGAGAGAGAACGAAGAAGGCAATATATTGGATGTGACAACCATTGAAGGTGCTGTGCAATTTGTAAACCAACAAATGGAAAATGGAGCCGACTATTTTAAAATAATGATTGAAGAAGGAACGGTAATGAATGCACCGGGCTTGCCAATGATAAAACCTGAAGTTCTAAAAGCAGCAGTTGATGAAGCTCATAAATTGGGAAAAATTGCCATCGCACACGTATTAACAGCCGAAGCAGCAAAAACTGCTATTGAAGTTGGTGTAGATGGATTAGCTCATTTATTTATTGACAGACCTGATTGGACACCTAATCTCATTAAGTCAATTGCAGATAAAGGTATATTTGTTACACCTTGTTTGGTTTTGAATTCATCCATAATTGGTAATTCTGCTTGTCATGTTGCTAACGATATAAGAGTGCAGCACAAACTTGACGAAGATTGGAAAATGACAATGTGTTCTTGTTTCAATACTTTTCCATCAGGTAAAATGGAAGATAGTTTCAGTAATGTAAAAGACTTATACGATGCAGGAGTGGATATACTTGTAGGTACAGACGTATCAGTGCCAATGGCACACCTTGGAGGGCTTGCACATGGGGTAAGTGTGCATCATGAAATGCAACTTTTGGTTGAAGCTGGTTTAAATCCGACGGATGTTTTAAGGTCAGCGACATCAATCATAGCGAAAAGATTTAGCTTATCAGACAGGGGACGAATTGCGGAAGGATTGAGAGCTGATTTGGTTTTAGTAAAAGGAGACCCAACAAAAAATATCTCAGACACGTTATCAATTATGGGCGTTTGGAAAGAAGGTGAAAAGATAAATTTACAAGTAGATTAAAGACGGCAAAAATAAGAGCCGCCTATAATAGGCGTTTGGCAAAAGTTTCGGTTCAGTGATCCGCAGACAGTTTTGTAGCTAATCAGAAATTGGTGCTCCGCAGATACATTGGTAGTGAAAATCGCCAACTTCTGATTAGCTACAAAAGTGTCTGACTTGAATCACATTTGAAATGAAATGTGAATGCTGTAAAACAGATGAAAGATATTTGTTTTGTTTTTTTGTGTAGAGTTTAAGCGAAGCAAATGGCTAACAAATAAAATAGCACAGAACAAATAATTGGCCTTCCAAAGACGACGTTCAGGCGTAGTTTTAAACCACTTTATGCTGCATATATTGGCAACAAATGTGTGGTGAGCGATAAAGAAAAACGAGAAGCAAGATTCTTGTAGGTGTGTATAGTAGAGCTGATCCCGATAGATTCGGGATGAACCAACTACGAAGCCTTGTAAGGGCAATTTAAGATGTCGATTATAAGCAGTTAGTTTTGTGCGTATGAAAAGAGTCCGCTGTTAGCTAACAGCTATCTGCATGTGGTATTTGATGGTTGGATTAGAAAGGAGCATCCAGCAAAGACTTTTGAGCGGTATGCAGATGATATAGTTCTTAATAGTAAGACAGAGAAACAAGCGCAGTTATATGCTTTACAGTATACGCAAACGTATGCAAGTATGTAAACGTACCTTACACGAGACTAAGACACAGGTTGTAAACGTGAGAGGTTCATCCGAAAGAAAGTATCCAAAGAGGTATGATTTTATTGGTTTTGAGATTGATGCAAACCTAGTTAAGATGCATGGTAAAGGATGTTTAGTGCCAAGTGTATTTGGATGTGCAAAATCAATAAGCGTAATACTCTCTAAGTTTAAGCAACTGAATATTCATAAACGAAGAACAACGATAGAATTACTAGCGAAAGAGTTGAGTCCATTTGCATACGTATGATAATAAACTATTATCATACGTGTGCAAATGGACCGATGCGCTATGTTTGGAATCCGTTGAATACACGACTACTAAAATGGGTGAAGTGGGAGAAGAGATTGTATAAGAAAGCAAGCTTAAAATGGTTGCAAGCGCAGTACAAGAAATACCCTCGATTATTTCCGTATTGGTAATTGGTACATCCGGGGGTAATGTATACCTTGTGATTTATAAACAAGAAGAGGCCCCGCTGAAGATTGGCGCAGGCTGTGTGAGGCGAAATTTCCTTACGTGAGTCGATTAGCGGCAACCATAAAACGATACGCTCCAAACATTCTACATCCATAAATTTGACGACAGAAAGCTACCGATGTACAACGAATTAAAATTACAGACAATCCGACCAAAACCATCACTTACAAACTTTGTTGATGTGTTTTATATGTTTGCAAATCATTCGGACAAAGGTATTGAAATTGCTAGTTTACCAGACGGAAAAGTTGATTTGATTTTTATGCATTCCGAAAATGAACCTTTCAAAACATTGTTAATGGACTTGGACAGACAACCTTTTCAAGGAATTTTTCCAGCGAAAACGGTTGTGTTTGCCGTTAGTTTCAAGATACTTGCTCTTGAATATATTCTTGAAACTTCTATTGCCGAACTACAAACTGAACCTAAAATATTGTCTGAAAATTTTTGGAATATGAACATTGAAGACCTAAACGACTTTGAAGTTTTTACAAATAAAATTTCTGATAAAATAGTAAACATTCTCAGCACAAAAAAAGTAGACGAAAAAAAACGGATTTTGTTTGAACACATTTATTCAGCAAATGGAGAAATGACAGTTAACGAATTATCTAAAAAATCATTTTGGTCAAGCCGTGAAATTAACCGCTATTTTACTAAATATATTGGACTTTCATTAAAAGCCTATTGCAATATATTGAGATTTAAAGCATCATTACCACAAATCAAAAAAGGCAAACTTTTACCCGAACAAAATTTTGCAGACCAAAACCATTTTATCAGAAATGTTAAAAAATATTCAGGTGTTACACCAAAAGAATTGAGTAAAAATGAGAATGACCGATTTATTCTATTATTGGATTTTCCGAAGACATAATTTTACATTGAATTTGTAAAAGACAATATAAAATGGAAATCGTAAAAAACAAAAAAGTACTCATTTCGGGTGCAAGCATATCAGGACTTACAACAGCTTGGTTTTTGAAAAAATTAGGCTATGAAGTAACAATAGTAGAACTTTCAGCCAAACCGAGAACAGGCGGAACATCACTTAATTTAAGTGGGAATGCCCTTGAATTTGCCAAACAGATGGGCATTTATGAGCAAATTTTGTCAAATAGTTTGAGTTTAGATTTAATAGAATTTAAAGACACAAACGATGAAACTGTAAACTCAATAGTGATAAATGGCGGTGGCGAAGACCAAAATAAAACCGAAGAACACAACTTTGACGAAATTGAAATTGATAGAAGTAAATTAGTAGGTATTATACTTGATGCACTTGGAAACGATGTTACATTTATGTTTAGCAACAGCATTACCACATTGAACGAAACTGAAAACAATATGAAAGTTACGTTTAATGATGGTTCACAAGGAACTTATGACCTTGTAATTGGTGCTGATGGTATGCACTCGGGAGTAAGAAAAATTTGGTTTGGTACTGAAAAAGAGTACACTCATTTTCTAAAAGCGTATGGCTCTATCACAACAGTAAACCGAGAATTGATAAAACCAAATACAATGCAATGGTACAATGTGCCAGGGAAAGCATATATGTTAAGTGCAAACAAGGACAAAACAGACATCGTTTTTTTCTTTATTTCCGACAAAGAAATCACTTATGATTTTCGGAATATTGAGCAACAAAAAAAAATTATTTATGACCAGTTTGTAGATGGTTGGCGAACAACAGAATTGATAGTAGAAGTGAAAAATTCGGACAACTTTTACTTTGTTAATTTAAGCCAAATAAAAATGCCATCGTGGACAAAAGGCAGAGTTGCTTTGGTGGGCGATGCCGCATATTGTGCTTCACCAGCGGCAGGGATGGGTGGTTCGTTGGCTATGGAAGGAGCAGGAACATTGGCTGGCGCTTTACAAAAACACAACGGAAATTTTGAATTGGCATTTAACGATTATAACAAAAAAATGCGCCCTTTTATTGATGAAGTTCAAGCAAGAGCAGAAGACGACATTCAAGAAAATTGGATACCAAGAACCCAAGAAGCCATTGACAAAAGAAACCAAAAAGGTTTTTAGTTTTTTGACAGTGAAAAAGGAAGAAGAAGAGGGCAGCAGATAAAATTCGTTACAAGAGATTGGGGTTTTAGACTTAATTTAAAGATCGTTTTGTACTTGGAAAATTTGTTCATAATGAAAAAATCTCGCATCTTTAATCCCCAACCTCTTGTATCGCCAAGACGTTATATACCATTTTAAGTCACACAATCATATCCATATAATGACAGAAAAACTTATTTACACGTTAAATGAAATAACCCATTTTTCTGATGAAGAATTAACCCTTATTGAACCATTTTTTGAACGGATTACATTAGATAAGAACGAGATCTTATTGGAGGAAGGACAAAATTGCACCACTTTTTTTTGGATAGAATCAGGCATGCTTCGGAATTATTACAACAATGATGGCTTGGATGTAAACCTTAGTTTTGCTTTCGAAAATCAATTCACAACAAATTTTGAAGCGTATATTAACCGTGAACCATCGAAAACGATTATCCAAGCAATGGAAAAAACAAATGTATGGATAGTGAATGCCCGAGGATTTTCCAACGAATATGGTTCATCTACTACGTTTTCAACCTTTATGCGCCGATTGGCTATACGGTTATTAATGACTACAGAAGAGCACCACAATATGATGCGGATGAATACGCCTGCCGACCGTTACCACTATATTGTAGAGAAAAGACCAGAACTTGTTCAACGCGTTTCGCTTACACATTTAGCTTCATACATTGGTATCAGCAGAGAAACCCTTAGTAGAATTCGAAGCAATACGTACTAAATTCTATTTTTTGATATTTATCACAACTTAAAACACAAATCAAGTTGTATTTTTGTTCTATATAAATGTATCCTTATTTGTGTATTGCAGGTGAAATAAATACCAAAACTATATTTCCAATGCCTGTGTTTTCTATTGGTATTACGGCTATGAGCATTGAATGTAGTGCTAGTTTTCAGAAAAAAGACAAAGAATCAGTATGAATATAGAAAACATCTTCATTTCCCTCAAAAGTAGAAATTTTGCGCTCTTTTTTTCAGGTCAGCTGGTTTCAAGAATTGGTATGTGGATGCAGCGAACAGCGATCATTTGGTTGGTATATAGCTTAACTGATAGTGTTTTTATGGTGGGTGTAACCACATTTGCAGAGCAGTTTCCTTCCTTTTTGTTCTCCATTCGCGGGGGTATTATTGCAGATAAATACAATCGCTATAAGGTGTTAATGATTACCCAGATTTTGTCTGCCTTGCAGGCAATTGTGCTTACTGCTTTTGCATTTTCAGGTAATTATAGCATAACACTCATTCTTATTTTAAGTGTGTTTCTAGGAATCGTAAATGCGTACGACGTGCCAGTAAGACAATCTATGATTAATGAAATTATTGAGCATAAAGAAGACTTGACCAATGCAATTGCCTTAAATTCTTCGCTCAATACGCTGGCAAGATTAATAGGTCCTGCATTGTCGGGATTTGTTTTGGTAAAATACGGTGCAGCGAATTGTTTTTTAGCCAATGCCATCAGTTTTATTGCCGTTATTGCTGCGATTGCTGCAATGAAATTTCCCGAAAATACATTCAGTAGTCACAAAGGAAAAACGAAAGGCACGTTTAAAGAAGCATTAATATACCTTTCAGAAAATAAACCTATTGCGATCATCATCTGGATTGCAGCATTGACAAGTTTATTCGTGTCTCCTTATCTTACACTTTTACCCGTATATGCTAAAGATATTTTTAAGGGTGACGCTGCAACTTATGGTTGGCTAAACGCAGCCATTGGTGTCGGTGCATTTGCTGGCGCATTCTACCTTGCAACCTTAGCAAAAACAACTAATTTTAGGAAAATTTTACTCGCAAATACATTCCTGATTGGAATAAGTCTGCTACTCTTTTCTTATACGAGCAATATATATCTAGCACTTTTTTTTACCATGATTGGTGGATTAAGTTCTATATTACAAACATCCGTCATCATTACTATTTTGCAAAGTGAAACCGATGATGCATTCAGAGGAAGGGTTGTTAGTTTAATTGCAATGGCAATTTTTGGGATGATACCATTGGGCAGCCTTTTGGTTGGGTACCTTGCTCCAATTATAGGAACACAATTTACAGTATTTATTGAAGGAATAATTTCGATTTTAATAGGAATACTATTTTACACTAAGTTAATCCATACAACTACAACACTAAAACAAATAGACCATGAAAAATAACAGCACAGCACTATTGGTAATGGATATGCAAATGGGGATTTTACCGAGATTGCCACAACAAGGAAAAGCATTGGTAGAAAAGGTTGCACATGCAATAAACGTTGCGAGAGAAAAAGAGATATTGATCATTTTTGTGCGTGTAGGCTTTAAAAATGGAATGCATGAAATAAGTGCGAACAACAAAAGTTTTTCTGCATTAAAAAATAAATTTAGCAATGCAGATCTTGCTAATTTTATGCAGATGCACACCCAACTTGGAATGACGGATAAGGACATTGTTATTGACAAAAAAAGAGTAAGTGCTTTTTGCGGAAACGATTTAGAAATAATCTTGCGAGCGAATACTATTTCACAGCTAATACTTACAGGAGTTGCTACTAGTGGTGTGGTATTATCTACTCTTAGAGAAGCATCAGATAAAGATTATCAATTAACAGTTTTATCTGACGCGTGTACTGATTTTGATGAAGAAGTACACCAATTTTTGATTGAAAAAATATTTCCAAAGCAAGCAGACGTACTAACAATTGCCGATTGGACGAGAGCATTATAAATCGGCACACACAGCAGTTAAAAGAAATTGGTGGTTCCGTGCTTAAATGAAGCCAGGTGCTTCGCATCAAATTCAGCGCTGGTAGCTAGTTTGGCGCTTATAAATTGCCAACTTCTTTTAGCTGTAAACCTTAGCTTTATGTTTTAAAACTACACTGCTGGCTAAAGTAGCAATTTTTCGGCAGCGAATAGCGGGGGACAACATTGAGTTTTAATGGGGACACATTAGTGAAGGATTAGTTTTTTTCAAACCCATAAACGTTGATGATAAGGCTACGTTATTGGGCTGCTTCAATTGTGATTGATCTTGGTTGGTATTTTGCCAATGTTCGCAACTAAAATAGGAGCGTGCCAGGCCGAAATGCACAAGCACGGCGGGCTTTGGCTGGTATGTGTTTGATCCGTCCTAAAAAAAATACAGATTGATGTATAATCCGGATATGCATTTGCCGTTTAAATGTCATGCTAAAAATACATGTACAGGCTCATTTATTTTCCGATCATTCGTTTTAAGGCTTTATCATTATTGGGATTTTAAATTGGTAATGAGTTTCGTTAAACTATCTTTTAACTGTATTAATTCGTCCATATTCAATTGCTCTGAAATTAAGTGGTGTGATAATTTTTCAGGAATTAATAGCGCATCGTTTTTTAGGTCTCTGCCTTTATCCGTTAAGGTGACAATAACTTGACGTTCGTCTTTTTTTGATCGTTGTCTTTCAATAAGTCCAAGCGATTCCATACGCTGTAAAAGAGGCGTAACCGTATTTGTATTTAAAATTAATAATGAAGTTATCTCACTAATTGGTATGCCATCTGATTCCCATAATACCATCATTACAAGATATTGCGGATACGTTATGTTTAGTTTATCCAGTAAAGGCTGATACATTCGAGTGATCAATCTTGATGCAACATATACTGGAAAGCAAATCTGGCTATCTAATTTTAGTGAATCCAAATTGTTCATCGATTTTCTGTTGTTTAAAAGCAAACATATTTTTGCTCTGTTATTTTATCAAAGATAACAGAATACGACAGGCTACACAATACATTGAAGCCTGTCGTAAATTTTGTTATGCTGCTTTGTTAGAAATTAAATGGATAAGGAAATATCCTCCATTCAAGATAAGCTGATGTTCACATCAACATTTCCGTTTATAGCTCTAGAATACGGACACGTTTGATGCGCTTTTTCCAATAATTGTTGAGCAATTGCACGATCTACGCCATCAATTTGCGCTACTAAATTCACGGTTAGTTTAAATTCAGTTTTAGTGGGCATTAATACACCTACGGTTGCAGTAATTGTAGACGTTATTTTAACATTTTCTAACAGTGCCATATAATTTAACGCACTATCAAAGCAGGCTGCATACCCAGCAGCAAATAGCTGTTCCGGATTACTAAATGCCCCACCTGATCCGCCCATTTCTTTGGGTATACGTACATCAATATCCAATACGCCATCTGCACTGGTTATTTTTCCATTTCGGCCACCTGTAGCCACAACTGTTGTTTCATAAACTGGTTTCATAATGCTTTATTTATATCGCAACAGACAATATCGCCTGCGATACAAATATAGCTTTCTTTTAATTAATTCAAAATAAAAGTTATAAAATTGTGCTTTCGCCCATTAGATACTTTATGTGATTTTAATCCAAAGTATTAATAGTCTTAGCTTTAACAGTTATTTGTACTTCAAACTCCGATTTCAGATTAGGGGAATGGTTATATGTATTAAGTTGGGAAAAAGGATTTAGCGAGTGCTTGGTCGAAAAGATACACGACAGGCTTTGGTTGGTATGTGGTAAGGCCAGCAATTGAGAGAAACAAAGGCGCGTCAACTTAAGAGATTTGAATTTCATACTCTAGTGGTTCGGTACGTTTACGCAGCAGTATTATAGATAATGCGAAATTGTTCTTTTGCGTAAACTACCAACCACCTGTCATCGGTGTCGACAATTTTCTTAGGTTGACGGCTATGGTGTGCCAGAGACCACGGTGAGGGGGATCTAAATCTGGGCGACTTGTATAAGTTTGTAATCATTGGTTGTACGAACAGTTTTTAATTTAGTAACTTGATTTTTCAAATATCGAACACATGAAATTATTGCTTGTATATTTTTTATTGATTGTTAGCCAGCTTGCATTTAGTCAGACAGACGAAACATTAGTTCCTTACAAAAAAGGAAATTATTGGGGTTTTTCTGATATACATGGTCAAATTAAAATCACCCCTCAGTTTGATACCGTGGATTTCTTTACTTCTGCGCATATAGCTGAAGTTAGAAAGCATTCGCTTATTGGTTATATAAATAAAAGTGGTAAGATACTTGTGCCTACCCAATACCATTCTTCTAAAAATGCGTCAAATTCATTATATATAGTAGAAAAGGATAAGAAGGTAGGTATTATTGACACCTTAGGGACGTATAAACTTGCGTTGCAATTTGATAGTATTTCGCAATTGAATAATCGTTTTTTTGTGGTTGGATTGCAAGGCCATTTTGGTATCTATGAATTGAAAAATAATACCTTTGAACGTGTGATTAAAATTTTATATGATACCATTAAGCTCGAATCATACCCTGATCAATTTGTTTGTAAACTCAAAGATGTTGTTTACACTTTTAATCTATCTGGTGCTCGTATAAATAATAGTAAGGCAACAGGAGAACCCCGTGTGATTAAAGAATTTGGCATGGATCAATTGGTTTCTGAACTGTCAAAAGGTGCAGAATATCCTATGTTTATTTCGTATGAAGTAAATGGAAAAAAAGGATTGATTGTTAAAACGAAGAGCCAATATATTCGGGATAAAGGGAAAATTCTCTCCGATACTATTCATCCGATATACGATTCTATAAATCCAAAACAATGGTTTAGTAATTGTTATGTTGTTAAATATAAGGATAAATGGGGTGCAATAGATTTGAAGGGTAGCACGATTATTGAATTTGAATATTCTGCAATCGATGTAAATTCAATGGAGTTTCAATCCTATGTGGCAAAAAAATACCGCCAAGTGTTTGTTGTGAAAAAAGGAGATTATTGGGGGCTGATTGGTAATGTAAATGCGTTTCAACAATGGGGAAATCCCTTTGAGGTTATGGTTCCATTTAATTATGATGGAATAGAATTAAGTAATCAAAACTTTTATGTTGTTAAGGCTCAAAATAAATTTGGCGTACTTTGGACGTCTGATTTGAAATTAATTACCCCAATAAAATATGTGCATATAAAATCTACATATAATAGGGTGGACGATTTTATTTTAATACATGTATTAGATGATAAGGGACGCACATTATATGTAGGTGAAAATGGGGTTGAGTTTTTCGAAGACTAAGAGCGCTTGAACCACACGAATTGCATGTCAGTCATTTATTATTGTTTGCGTCAAGTACCCGTGAGTAAATGGTCTGTGGTACACTATAGGTAGAAGGTGTTATCACCGTTGTCTGCGAGCCATCATAGCCGTCAACTTAAGAGACAAGATTACTATTTTCACAGTCGTCGGAACACTTTTTCAGTGGTCTGACGACTTGTTTAGTGCAAAAAAAAGATGTAAAAATCCTTATGTTAACGGCTATGGTGAGCCACAGATCATGGTGAACCCACGCCTAGCTGCGTTTGAGTAGAGAAGATGAGGGGAGCATTTAGCCACAGACCACGGTAGTAGCCAATAATCGTAAAAATATTGGCTATACTAGCAGTTAGTAATGCCGGGTTTTTATATTTAAATTACATGGCGGTAGAAAATTTTTTGCCCCCAATTTTACTACATAATTATTTTTAAAATTGCTATTATGAATAACGACCCTTTAATATCGGCTTTTTTTAATGAGGCAGATGATGCTTTTATGCTCTTCGATAAAGACTTAAATTTTATTGCAGTCAATGAGGCATTGTTAAAGGTACTGCGCTTAAAAAGAACGGATCTAATTGGAAAGAATATTATTGAGATTTCTCCAGACATAAAATCTAGCGGTCGGTTTGATCTGTATCAAGAAGTAATGCGTACAGGTAAAACGTATGTTATAGACGAATTAAGGCCACATCCTAGTTTGGGGAATGTATGTGCACGTGTTAAAGCCTTTAAAGTTGCTGATGGTCTTGGGGTGGTAAGTCAAAATATCACTGACCTTATGGAAACCATTGACGAGCTTGAAACATTTATTTATAAATCATCGCATGATATGCGTACCCCAATTTCAAGTATACTTGGTGTAATCAATGTTGCGAAAAACGAAATAATGGATCTTGAATCGGCAAAAAAGTATTGCGATATAGTAAAAAAACAGACCGAAAAATTAGACGCGATTATTCACGAACTTGTTTCCACAACTCAAATACGAAAAGGTGAAAAGAATGTGTACTTAATTGATTTTATTCAAATAATAGACGGGGTTAAAAAAACGCTTGCGCACGTAGATGGGTTTAAAGATATTACATTCGAAGAAACGTTTTCTGTGACTCAGAAATTTTACAGCGACAAATCGTTACTTATTTCTATATTCCAAAACTTAATTGACAACGCTATAAAATACCGACAACACAACGAAAAGGATTCAATTATACAAATAAGCGTTGTTGACGAAAATGGCGGTGTGAAAATTACTGTTTTTGATAATGGAATTGGTATACCCAGCAAATCACAACAAGATGTTTTTAAAATGTTTTTTAGAGCCACCAATCAAGCATCGGGTAGTGGGCTTGGACTCTACACTGTTAAGCATTGTATTAAAAAACTAGAGGGACATATTGCTCTAGATAGTAAACAAAGAGATGGGACAACATTTAAAATATATTTACCCAACGAAAAAAAGCTGGCAGATTGATAAAATGAATGTTCGTTTATAGCAGAGAATAGTAGGTGTTGCACAAAATGTGATCTAGAATTTTGTGTCAAACTTGTGTTTATTTTTACCTTGGACTGAGGTACACAGAACACCAATGGTAGATGTAGTTAAGAGATGATTGGATTTGAATGGTCTGTGAGCTTCAGGCCATGATGAAGAGAGCATACAAAGAAACCCCAGCGGGCATGCGCGTCAACTTAAGCATTCCTATTGTCTGAACTATGATTTTATATGATTAGAAAATGATTTGCATGAAAAATTCATATTTAAACATTTTGTATTTCCATGAAATGTCTCCTGTTTTGAAATATTGTCTCTATATTTCTGTTCTTTTTTAATCATGTTTTTCACTTTAATCCTTTTAAAATCATAGTTCAGACAATGAGAAAGGATGATAATGAACTGAATGTTTTTATTAATCTCTTAAGTTGACGCGCATGCCCATCGGGGTGGAGCGTATGTTTTTATTCATTGTTATTCTTCTACAAATATGTACTCCTACCGGAGTCATTATACATTGTTATTTATTTGATTATCCACGATGTTTCACATAGAGTACAAAAAGATTATTGACACGTCATGTTTTTCAATATAATCCTTTAAAGATCATGGTTCAGACAATGAGAAAGGATTGGAAATACGTAACATTTTTTATCCACAATAAACCTCCTGCCAACTCGAAAAATGCCCCGACAGAAACCGTTAACATTGAAAAACCAACCATTAAATAAATAAGAGTTTGGATCGTTCTGTCGGTACCTGTTTTGTTGTATTTTCAGAGTCAGACTACTCGGTTAAATGGAGTGATTGTATTCGCTTGGATGCCTTTCTTCGTTTTACACAGAAGTTGAACAGTTTATTCAAATTTCTCTAAACAAAAAAGAATATGATTGAATAAAATAATTCTCTCTTAACACCATCTTCAGATGGTGTTAAGAGAGAATTAAGTTGAATGTTCTGTGTGCCACCATAGCCGTCAACTTAAGAGACAAGATTACTATTTTCACAGTCGTCAGACCACTTTTTCAGTGGTCCGGCGACTTGTTTAGTGCAAAAAGAAGATGTAAAAATCTTTAGGTTGACGGCTATGGTGAGCCACAGACCATGGTGTGGAAGAAGCTGTGCCTGTGCAAATAGAAGAGAAAATTGCTAATATTCCGCCTTTAGCGGGGATGGTCATTTTAAAACTAATTGCTAGCGACCGACCAGAAGAAAGAGAAAATGATCTTTCAGATATTTTTAAAATAATAGAGCATTACTACGCTCTAAAATGGGATGAAATAGTGGAAATCCACTATGATACCTTAGATAAAGAACCATTTGATCAAAAAATTATTGCGGCAGAAGTATTAGGAAGAAATGCAAGATTGTATTTAGATAAATCTAAAGCTATCTCAGAAAGAGTTCTAAAGGTTTTAGAAACTAATTTACAAGATGCTTCAAGATCTGCTATAGCTAAAGAATGGGCTAGGAAATTAGATGTTGATATTGAGTATGCTTTTGCTTTGCTCACCGCTTTTCAAAAAGGTATAACTCATGCATTATAAAGGAAATGCAATAGAAATAGTTGTAGAAAACGAAGTCTTTGTGCAAAGAATTACCTGGAACAGCCAACACAGCAGCCATACACATTTGCAAGCCGCACAAGCCAACGCACAGTCCCATGCTTGCAAAAGAGTAGCCTGCCCAACCGCACAGCAGACAGCTAACCAGACGACCGAAAAGAACAACGAAGGCATAACAGCACCTACAAGAAATTGGCGGTTCAGTGGTTAAGTGAAGCTTTGTGCTTCGTATCAAGTTTTGTGGTGGAAACATTGTAGAACTTTCGAGGCAAACCGTAAAGTACCGAAACGATACTTCCCACCACAAAAACGGCAGCTGCCCACCAAAGCGGATCTGTACCGTAAAAAGAATAGCCAATCAGATATAGTGCTAAAAACACCACTATGGGATACAGGAAAAAAGCCA
>ERZ724509.297-NODE-297-length-23122-cov-13.597910_pt1 | contig 23122 bp, 37 predicted proteins | sample MGYA00376042_ERZ724509 | MGnify/ENA primary metagenome ERZ724509 (study PRJEB28724, sample SAMN07190887) | wastewater metagenome | isolation source: effluent of sewage treatment plant in Hong Hong | place: USA: Christiansburg, Virginia | collected 2016-03-01 ...
CCTTCCGCTTGATCCGTTTATAGCGATTTCCACACAACCCAACAGCAGCCCCGACTGATCCTCGGGGTTAGAACGGCCCACGTCTCCCGGCGTGGGCCGTTCGCATTTCCGGGAGCTTGTCATGTCAAAAGAGTCCCTGACGTGTCGTGTCTGCGCTAAGCCGATGAAGCGAAGTCGGAGCAGTCTTCCGCAGGGCGAGGCGACGTGTCGCGGATGCCGTCGGTCGTCGCCACCGAGGCCGAAGGACTACGCGTACAAAAAGTCGCTCACCTGTTGCGACTGTGGCGAACCCATGTGGAGGGGTAGCGGCAGCCGGGCGCAAGGCCGGGCGTGCTGTAGGCCATGCCGTCGCGCAAGACGGAAACCCGGCTACGCGATCCTTGCCCGTGGGTTCTGCGCTCATTGCGCCCACTGGTACGAGTCGACCGGTAAGGCCACCCGGTTCTGCTCGATCCAATGCGCCAATGCCGCGAAGCCCAGCACCCGTCTCGCCGATTACAGCAGCGAGCGCGAGCGCAACAGCATGAAATGCCAGCGTCGGCGTGCTCGAAAAATGTCCGCTGTGATCGAAGAGGTCATTCCGTCGGTCGTGTTTGAGCGCGACAACTGGACGTGTCAACTGTGCGGCGAGCCAGTCGATCCTTCGATGCATGGATGGAACCGCATGGGCGCGACGCTCGACCACATCGTTCCTCTCGCTGCTGGTGGACTGCACTGCTACGCGAACATTCAGCTCGCCCACCGATCCTGCAACAGCAGCAAGGGTGCCCGCCTGGTCGTCCTGACCACGACCTCAGGGGGTAGCCGTGGCACGCACACCGCTGCGGGTAGCCGAGCCGGGTGAGACGCCTCCCACTCCCGCGAAGCCGAAGTCTGTTGCTGAGGCCGCGAAGGGTGGCTCCCGCCGTGACCTGCTGGTTGCGATGCGTGACCGGATCGCGACTGCAGTCTCCGCCGCTGATTGTCCGCCGCGCGATCTCGCGGCTCTGACGCGCCGGCTCCAGGACATCGCGAAGGACATCGAGGCGATCGACCTTCGCGACCGCGAGGAGGGGTCGGATGCCGCGGACGCCCAAGGCGACGAAGCCCTCGACGCCTCGGCTTTCTGAGGTAGCCAAGCACCTCTCCGTCCCGGATGGCATCACGGCGACTGGTTGGCCGGATGTGGAGCGGACGTGCCGGCTCAAGATGGGCGTCGAGTTCGACGCCTGGCAGGACGCGGCCGGGAAGTTGATCCTGGCGAAGCGCGCGGACGGCCACTTGGCGGCGATGATCGACGGCGTCGGCATGTCGCTGCCGCGGCAGGTTGGCAAGACGTACCTCGTCGGGTCGTTGATCTTTGGCCTGTGCGTGAACACGCCGGGCCTGCTGGTCATCTGGTCGGCGCATCACGCCCGGACGCACGGCGAGACGTTCCTGGCGATGCAGGGATTCGCGCAGCGGGCGAAGGTCGCGCCGTTCGTGGACCAGGTGTTCAAGGGCTCGGGTGACGAGGAGATCCGGTTCCACAACGGGTCGCGCATCCTGTTCGGCGCTCGTGAGCGCGGGTTCGGTCGCGGCATTCCCGGTGTCGACATCCTCATCATGGACGAGGCGCAGATCCTCAGTGATCGCGCGATGTCGAACATGCTGGCGACGCTGAACACGTCGCAGTTCGGACTCCAGCTCTACATCGGTACGCCCCCGAAGCCAGGCGATGACGCAGAGGCGTTCACGCGGATGCGTACCGAGGCGCTGGCGGGGACGCTGGTTGACGGGGCGTGGATCGAGTTCGGCGCTGATGACGATGCGGACGACGACGACCGAGCGCAGTGGCGCAAGGCGAACCCGTCGTTCCCGACTCGAACCCCGGTGCAGTCGATGCTCCGGCTCAAGCGGAAGTTGACACCCGCGGACTGGCGGCGAGAGGGCCAGGGCATCTGGGATGAGGTCCTGGATGCGGCGAACGCCCCGTACCCGGTGGACAAGTTCGCGGCTGCGGTCGATGACGCGCGTGTGCCGGCGGATGGGTCGTCGGTCGCGTGGTCGGTGGACGTGTCGTGGGACCGGCGTTCGGCGCACGTGTCGAAGGCGGCTCGAGCGGCTGACGGTACGGCGTTGGCGCGCGTCGTGTTCACGGATGTGCCGACGTCGCAGGTGGTCGAGCTGCTGGCCGCTGAGGTCCTGAAGGGGCCGGCTCTGGGTGTCGCGATCCAGGGTGGCACGGCTCCGGTGGCGTCGTTGGCGGAGGCGTTGACGGTCGCGCTGGACGGTCATTGCGAGGTCGTGGAGATGAGCGGCGCGGATTGCGCGCGGGCGTGCGGGATGGCGTTCGACGCGCTGTCGGCGGGCGCAGTCAAGCGGGCTAGTGATGGCGCGCTGGACGAGGCGAACCGCCTGGCGGTGAAGCGGTCGCTGGGTAGCGATGGCTGGGCGATCGACAGGAAGAGGTCGAAGACGGATGTTGCGAACCTCGTGTCGTGGACGGGCGCGCTGTGGTTGCTGCTGACGCAGCCGGAGCCGGGGGAGCCGGGGGTGTGGTTCCTGTGAGCCGTCCGTACGTGGTGTGGTCGCCGCCGTGGGATCACAAGGTCGGCGGGATTCGCGCCCTGTACAAACTGGTCGAGGAGTTGCGGGCGCGTGGCTTGGACGCGGCGGTCGCCTCTGGAGGCGCCGACCCGGAGGCGATTGTCGTCTACCCGGAGATCGTGCCGGACAACCCGCTGCGCGCTGAACGCATCGTGCGCTGGCGGTTGGCTCCTGGCGAGGTCCCGGACGACGGTCTGATGATCGACTGGTTGGACTACGGCGCTGGCAACCCGGTGCTGACGTTGGACCTGATCGACTCGGAGCTGTTCGCTCGTCGTCCCGGTCCGCGTTCGGGTGTCGCGCTGTGGGTCCACAAGGGCCGCGCCGATCTTGACCTGATCCCTGACGGCGCGGTGCAGATCACGTCGAACACGCCGGAGCGCCGCGAGGACGTCGCGGCCCTGTTGGCGCGGTCGGAGTACCTGCTGTCGTTCGATGAGTTCTCGACGGTGAACCTCGAGGCGATCCTGCTCGGTACCCCCGTGCTGCTGTACCCGACGGTGCGGTTCACGCGCGAGGAACTACTCGCGCAGCGGTGGCCGTACTTCGGCGTCGCATGGTCGCCCGACGAGTTGCCGATGGCGCGTCAGTGCACGACGTTGGCGTGGGACTGGTACCGGGGCGAGCAAGTGAAGTTCGCGGCGATGGTCGACGAGTTCGTGCGTCTCACGCAGGACCGATGGCCGACATCTGGGTGACCGTCCCCACGGCGGGACGCGAGACGCTGACCGAGGCAATCGACTCGACGGGCATCCCGCGTGACCGCATCGTGCTGGTTGCGACGGCACCGGGCGCGGACCTGCCTGGCGGCTGCCACGTCGTCGAGGACTTCGGCGAGGTCAACATTCACCGCTGGTGGAACGCGGGCATCGACTACGCCGCCGAGCGTGGCGCGACGCACGTCCTCGTCATCAACGACGACGTTGTCCTGAACCCCGACAGCACGGTGCAGACACTGCTCGACGGCATGGGGTCGGCGGCAATCGCCTCACCCGGCGCGGGCGGCATCTTCCAGCAACCAGACACCGCCATGCGGGTCATGGACGGATCGTGCTGGCTACTGGACCTGTCCTCGGGCCTGCGGGCGGACGAGACGTACCGGTGGTGGTACGGGGACAACGACCTTGACCTGCGCGCCCGTCGCGACCACGGCGGCGTCGCATCCCTGCGGTGTCACTTCGCTCACGTTCGAGCGAACCACCTGACCGCCGCGTCGCCGGAACTGAAGCGGCTCGCCGATGAGGACCACAAACGATGGGAGGCCGCGTGCGCTGGATGACCGTCGTCGGGTTCGCGCTCGCCGTCCTTCTCGTCTTGGCCGGCGTCACGGTCATCTACTGGCCCGCCGCCGTCGTCATTGCCGGTGTCGGTCTCGGAGCGGTGTGCCTGCTTGTCGATCTCGACCAGAGGCAGGGGGACCGTGAATGAGGCTCCTCGATCGTCTCTTCGGCGGGTTCAACGGCGGCGCGCCTATGCCGCTGCCCACGCAGTCGACTGGCCTGCTCACGTCGTACTCGTCGGGCGACATTGAGAAGATCAGTCCCGAGTTCCAGGCGTACTGCGAGCAGGCGTACGCGAGCAACGGGATCGTGTTCGCGGTCCAGTTGGCGCGTAGTTCCCTGTTCTCGGAGGCGCGGTTCAAGTTCCGTGCTCTGAACGACAAGCACCTGTTCGGCTCCCCGGCGCTGTCGCTCCTAGAGCGCCCTTGGCCCGGTGGTACGACGGGCGAACTGCTGTCGCGCATGGATCAGCACGCGTCGTTGGCGGGGCAGTCGTTCACGCGGCACGCAGGCGACCGACTGGAGCAGTTGCGACCCGATCGGGTCGCGCGCATCCTCGGCGAACTCGAGGACGGCTCGTACGAGATCGCCGGCTACGGCTACGACCGCGAGGGCGTCGGGGACTACCTGAGCGAGGTGTACCCGGCGAGCGAGGTCGCCGACTGGACGCCGATCCCGGACCCGTTGTCGCAGTTCCGGGGCATGTCGTGGCTGACGCCCGTGGTTCGCGAGATCGAGGCCGACGTCGCGATGACGACACACAAGAGCAAGTTCTTCGACAACGCCGCCACACCGAACCTGCTTGTGAAGTTCCCAGTAGAGCTCAAGGGCGAGCAGATCGACCGGTACCGCGACCGGTTCGATGCCCGCAACTCCGGCGTGCAGAACGCGTGGAAGACGCTGGTCCTGGACCGCGGCGCGGACGCGACGGTCATCGGCCAAAACTTCGAGGAGATGGCGTTCACCGCCGTTCAGGCCGCGGGTGAGAACCGCATCGCCGCGGCGGCCGGCGTTCCCGGCATCGTCGTCGGACTCAAGGAAGGGCTCGAGGCGGCAACGTACTCGAACTACGTCCAGGCGATGCGCCGGTTCGTTGACATCACGATGCGGCCGAACTGGCGGTCCGCGTGCGCTGCCCTGGCGAAGCTCGTAGAGGTTCCGGCGGGCAGCGAGTTGTGGTTCGACACGACCGACATCGCTGCTCTCCGCGAGGGCGAGCAGGAGCGGGCGAACACCGCGCAGACGCTCGCGAACGCCGCGGGTGAACTGATCCGATCCGGCTACGCCCCGGAGTCGGTCGGCCCGGCGCTGACCGCTGGGGACTTCACGCTCCTCGTCCACACTGGCGCGATCCCGACTGCCCTGTACCCCGGGGGCCAGGACCCTGCCGGCAGCCGCGACCTAGCCGTCCCGGAGGTCGTGCAGAAGGTGTACCTCGGCGTCGTCAACAACGTCATCTCGGCAGAGGAGGCCCGCCAAATGATCAACGACGCGGGCGGCAAGTTGACCGGCCCTGCCCCGACTCCCAAGGCACCGCAGCAAGGAGGCCCCGCTACCCCGGCACGGTCGATCGCACGTCGCGTTGAGCGCGACGCGGACGGCTTTGTGTCTCGCATCGTTGACGAGGAGGTCTGATGGCCGCTGGCCTGAACACCGCGGGCAAGAACCTGCTCCTGGACTCCGGCATCACGGGCTTCGCCTACGCGTCGCTGCACTCGGGCGACCCGTCCACGAACGGCGCGAACGAGCTGAGTGGCGGTTCCCCGGCGTACAGCCGGGAGGGCATCACGTGGGGTTCCGCCGCCTCGGGCGTGAAGTCGAACACGAACGCCCAGGCGTTCGACATCCCGGCCGGGTCGACGGTGGCGTATGTCGGCTACTGGTCGGCGTCATCTGGCGGCACGTTCTACGGGTCGCGCGCCGTGACGCAGGAGACGTTCACCGGTCAGGGGACGTACACGATCGCAATCGGCGACATCGACGAGGGCGTCGCGTAGTGGCCATCACGACCGGCGACGGCTACATCGCGGGCGCCAAGCAGATCATCCCGTACGTCAAGACCGCGTCAACGACGACGATCTCCAACACGCGGTTCTCCGTGTTCGACAAGGCGGGCAACCCGGGTGCGGGGACGTTGGCGTTCACGACGTCTCTGGCGGGCGTGGTCCCGACGGATGCGACGGCGGGCTTCCCGACGATCAACGCGTTCGGCGGGAGCGCCGTCGGCTACCTATCACGCGTCCAGTACGCGTCGTCGGTCGTGCAGCGGCTGGAGCTGTGGGACGTGCTGTGGGGCTACAACGTGCCCACGACGCCCGCGGCTCCGACGACGTACACGATGTCAGGCGCCGCGTCGTTCTTGGGGCGCACACCGGACGGCATCGGCGGCGGCTGCCGGATCTTCCTGTGCATCTCGTCGGCGGTCGCCGCGAACGCGGTGACGATCACTGTCACGTACACGAACAGCGCCGGCACGACGGGGCGCTCGACGGGTGCGTCCGCGGCTCTGACGTCGTTCACCGTGAACCGGTTCATTGAGATGCCGTTGCAGGCCGGTGACTCCGGTGTGCGGGCGATTGAGTCGGTCGTCGTGGGTGGCACCGCTGCGGCGACAGGCGCCGTGAACATCATGGTCATGCGCCCCCTGTGGACGCAGCGTGTCCCGAACGCTAACGGCGGCGACGTCCACGGCATCGACAAGACGGGCATGCCGATCGTGTACGCGGACTCGGCGCTGATGCTGACGTGCATCCCGGACTCGACGTCGTCTGGTGTGCCGGACGTTCTGCTCGAGATCGTCAACGGCTAGCGGGTAGCGGTGGCGACCTCGCCTCCGGGGTTCGGCCCCGTCTTCAACCCGCTGTTCGAGAGGTCGTCAGGGGCGACCGCCGGCACGGGTGACCGTGCCGCGTCCGTCGTCAACTCGTGGCTGTACGTGACGCCACGGGCAGCGACCGGAACCGTCAGCGGAAGCATCACGTCGAGCGGGACCGTCGTGGGTCGCGAGGGCGAGCCTGGCGCGGTCACCGGGTCGATCACATCGTCCGGCACGATCACGGGAACGAAGTACGACCCCGACGCACCCGCCGTAGTTCCGGGCAGCGGTGGGCGGGTCATCCGCTTCGAGCCCGGCACGCCGAAGCGCGCGGAGGATCCTCCCGCCCCGCGCATCATCCGCAAGACCGGCGCGGCGCAGGGCGTGTCGACGTCGTTCGGACTGACGGCGGGAACTCGCATCTCGCATGGTGTCACGTCGGGCACGCACACACTCCAGGCGCGCACCAGCGGCGGGAAGACCGCACCGGGCGCCGCCCACGGCATGACCACCTTCCGCAATGAACAGGTTCGCGGCGACGCCGTATCCATGCACCCCCACGCCGACATCCGCCGGATGCGGGACGACGCCGACCTACTGCTTCTCGTCTGAACAAGGAGGCCCTCGCATGAAGGCTGCTGTCTTCCGAACCTTCGTGTTCGAGCCGGACGACATCACGATCCGCTCCGATGGGACGGGCCGCACGGTCGAGGCGTATGCCGCGGTGTTCAACCAGCCGACGGAGATCGTCGACTGGGAGGGGCACTACCGGGAGCAGGTGTCGCCGGTCGCGTTCAACCAGACCATCGCCCGTAACGGCGGCCGGTTCCCGGTGTTGTACAACCACGCCCGCACTCTGATGGGTACGGCGTCGGATATCGGGTCGGTGCCGATCGGCAACTCGGTCGAGGTCGTGCCGGATGCGCGTGGCCTGCGGACGGTGTCCCGATACAACGCGAACCCGCTCGCGGACCAGGTGCTGGAGGCGATCCGCAACGGCGACATCTCCGGCATGTCGTGGTCGGGCCGCATCGTCGGCCAGGACGTCAAGACTCCGCGCGGTGGCTTCAAGCAGGCCGCCGACGGGTCCCTGTCGCTGGTCACACGGACAGAGATCGCGCTGAAGGAGTTCGGCCCGACCCCGTTCCCCGCCTACCTGGGCGCCGACATCCTCGGCGTCCGTTCCGTCGACATTGCCCGCGCCCTGCGCGAGATGGACGACGACGAGCGAGCCGAAATGGCCGCCCTCTTGACCGTTCCCGTTGCCCGTCTCGATGACGCCGCGCGGGCTGTCAGCCCCTCAACCGAGGCCGCTGAATCCGACGAGCAGGCCGCCGCGGCAGAGCCCTCAGGTCGGAGCCACACATTCCACCGCCTTCGCAATCTTGCGAGGCAGAGAGGAGTCCTCGATGAAGATCGAGACTCTGCGTGCGGCGTTCGAGGCGCTTCAGACTGAGGTCGCCGAACTCGACGCACTTGAGAACCCGACGGACGAGCAGACCGCCCGCTTCGCCCTCGCGATCGACGAGGCTGCGGCCGCGAAGGTCGCCTACGACCAGGCTGTGGAGCGCGCCGAGAAGGTCGACGCGATCAAGGCCGCCGCGCTCGCAGAGCCGAAGCTCGTTGAGCGTGGCTCGTTCCAGGCGCCGAACGTGACCATCAAGAAGGACCCATTCGAGGATCTCGGGGCGATCCGCTTCGAGTCCGACGGCGACCTGGTGGCGCGAGCGGTGACCGCACTGTCTGACACGAAGTACCGGGAGGGCGGCATTCCGTCGAGCTTCCGGGAGTCGGCGGTGGCCCTGGTCGAGGAGATGCCGAAGGCGGCTCGTTACGCGCTCGGTCACGCCTCGCCCGCGTACATGTCGGCGTTCCGTTCCTGGTTCGACAACCAGGGGCAGAACTTCGTGTACAACCCGGAGCAGGCTGCCGCGGTCAATGAGGCCAAGGCGATCCGTGGGTCGATGTCGCTGTCCGGCTCGAACGGCGGCTACTCGCTGCCGACCCTGCTGGACCCGACCCTGATCCACACCGGGACCGCGACGAAGAACCCGATCCGTCGCCTTGCCCGCGTGGTCACGGGAACGCAGGACGTCTGGCACGGTGTCAGCGTCGGCAACGTGACCACGTACTGGGTCGCTGAGGGAACGGCGCTCACCGACGGGTCGCCGACGTTCAGCAACCCGTCCGTGGACGCGGCGAAGTTGACCGCGTACCTGACCGGCTCCTTCGAGATCTTCGAGGACTCGGACCTCCTGACCCAGCTTCCCGGCCTGATCGCCGAGTCGATGGACTACAAGGAGGGGACGGCGTTCATCAACGGCTCCGGCTCGGATGCGCCGCGTGGCATCGTGACGGCGATCTCCGCAACTGCGGGGTCGACGATCACGGCGACCACGCGTGGTGCGTTCACGTCGGCGTCGGCGGTGGACGTGTTCGCGCTGCTGAACGCGGTGCCCTCGCGGTACGAGGACTCTTCCACCTGGGTCGCGAACAAGGCGACGTTCAACACGATCCGGCAGATGTCGACCGGCTCGAACGGGTCGCTGTTCTGGACGGATCTGAACGCGTCGACTCCGCCGAGCCTGCTCGGCAGCCAGATCGCGGCGAGTTCGGACATGGTCTCCGCGACCACGTCCGGCAACGTGCTGATCGTCCTGGGCGACTGGTCGCAGTTCGTGATCTACGACCGGCTCGGCGTTCAGGTCGAGTTCGTGCCGCAGGTCGTGGACGGTTCGGGCCTTCCGCTCGCGCAGCGCGGCCTCGTCGCCCACAAGCGGGTCGGCAGCGACGTCACTGACGTCAACGCGTTCCGCTTCCTCAAGTGCTGATCTAGCACTGTCAGGGCTGGCGGCCTAAGCAGCCGCCGAGAGTGCCCCGGTCTCCTCCTGTGGACCGGGGCACTCGCCTTGCCCGGCACCTGTACGACGCCAGCAGGAGCGACCACCACGGGAGACGCACTGATGGGTCAAGCTCGCCGCGAACGTGAAGCAGACCGGGCCGCGAACGGCAAGGTCGCGATCGCGTTCCTGCATCCGGGGATGGTGTCGGCGTACTTCACGGAGTCGCTGCTGACGACCATGCTGTTCGACGTTGGCACGTCGCGCCATGTGGCGACGGTATTGCAGGAGTGGTCCAGCGCGAACGTGTCGGCGGCGCGGAACACGCTCGTGGACCGGTTCCTGGGGCACGAGTCGCAGGCCGAGTGGCTGCTGTTCATCGACTCCGATATGCAGTGGGATCACGACGCGATCGACCGGATGCTCGCTGTCGCGGACGCGGCGACGGCGCCGATCGTCGGCGGCTTGTGTTTCGGCGCGTCGCGGGGCGTCCTCTACCCGACGATCTACTCCCTGCGGGAGATCGACGGCCGGTTGACGACGGTCCGCGCTGGCGGCTATCCGCATGACGAGGTCGTGGCGTGCGACGCGACAGGGGCGGCGTTCCTGCTGATCCACCGCGGGGTCCTCGTCGCGATGCGCGAGCACGGGTTCAACAAGACGTTCCCGTGGTTCATGGAAACCGAGATGGACGGCCAGCCCGTCGGTGAGGACATCACGTTCTGCCTTCGGGCGCGCCAGATGGGTTACCCGATCCACGTCGATACCCGGGTGAAGGTCGGGCACCACAAGTCGACGATCTACACCGAGGCCATGTTCGACGCCCAGCACCTCAATGACGACGTGGAGGAGGGCTAACCGATGGCGCTCATCGACCTCGCAGCGGCGAAGACCCACCTGAACATCTCAACGACGTCAAGCGACACCGAACTGCAGGTGATGGTTGACCGGGCGTGCGCGCTGGTGCAGGCCCATGCGGATCGCGTGTGGGATGTGCAGTCGGTGACGCAGACGTTCGACGGCGGCACGGACGTGTTCCTATTGTCGAAGTCCCCGATCACGGCGATCACGTCGGTCACGGTGGGCGGCACGGCGACGACGAACTACCGCGCGAACCTGACGTCGGGGATCGTGTGGACGGACTTCCGCACGTACCCGACGCGGCAGTCCGTCGTCATCGTGTACGCGGTGGGTACCGCGGCCCCGTCGGAGCTGGTCAAGGGCGGCGCGCTGGAGACGCTGCGGCACCTGTGGGGCACGCAGCGCGGAACGGTTGTCCGCCAGCCGCTGTCCGGTGACGAGTACCCGACGGGCGAGGGCTATTCGCTGCCGCGTCGGGTGATCGAGATGTTGGAGTCTGAGCGGGCGATCGGGTGACGGTCGCTGCTGGGTTCGTTCATCCCGGCACGTTGTCGACGGGGTTCGTCCTGTCGTTGCGTGCAACTGCTGGCGTCGCGGAGTGGCTAGATCAGCGCAGCGGCCCGAACGTGGCCCGCGCCCGGAACATCCTCGTGGAGCGGTTCCTGGCGACGACGCATGAGTGGCTGTGGATGGTCGACACGGACATGACGTGGCCGCCGGATGCGCTTGAGCGTCTGCTGGACGACGGTAAGGACGTCGTCGGCGGCTTGTGCTTCGGCGTGGGTGAGGGCCGGCTGATCCCGACGATCTTCGACACGATCACCTTGGCCGGCGAGGACGTCATCGTCCGGGTGGAGTCGTACCCGCGTGACCGGCTCGTGTCGTGCGCGGCGACGGGTGCTGCGTTCCTGCTGATCCACCGGTCGGTACTGGAGGCGGTGCGCGACCGCGAGTTCTCAACCGCGTTCCCCTGGTTCCAGGAGACCGAACGCGACGGCTACCCGGTCGGCGAAGACGTGACGTTCTGCCTTCGGGCGGGCGAATGCGGCCATCGGGTGCACGTCGACACGCGAGTGAAGGTCGGGCACGTCAAGGCGATCACCGTCACCGAAGCAACGTTCGACGCTCAGGAGGCGTGACATGGCTTCCTCTGTCCCCGCGTTCATCGCGACCTTCGTCGAAGCGCTGACGGCCCCGATGGCGGCTGTCGGCGCGAAGGCCCACGACGGCCCCCCACTGACGGACCTGGAACTGGACTACTGCTCCGTCGGCTACTCCGGCGACACCGGCACCGCAGTCGACGGCCGCCAGGCCGCGGTCACGCTGCAGAACGGCCGCCTGGACGAGTACACGGTGAACTGCCAGATCGGCACCGCGAACGGCGACTCCGACATGCATGCGGCCCGCGCACGCGCGTTCGCGCTGTTCGAGGTCGCCGCGACGGTCCTCACCGGCGACTGGACGGTCGACGGCACCGTGACGTTCGCGGAGCTCGACTCGTACTCGCTGAGCATGGAACAGACCACGAACGCCGCGACCGCGCAGATCGACTTCGCCGTCGCGGTCCGCATCACGCCGCTGTAGCGGCCCCTTCTCCGCTCCACCTCCCACCCGCACCACAACCCCTCTCAAGGAGTACCGCTATGCCCACGCCCACCTCTATCGCTGGCGCGCTGTTCACCGTGAAGGTGGCCGGCACGGCCTACTCGCACCAGATCATGGACGGCGCGATCAACGGGTCGACGAACATCGTCACGGAGTTCACGCTCGGCCCGAACCAGGTCGACACGGCGACGTCGACGACGGATACGTTGTCGATCAACGGCCTGTACGACGGGTCTGCTGGCATCTACGACGCGATGTGGACCGCGTACAAGGCGCGGACGTCGATCTTCGTCCTCATCACGGATGGCACCGCGAAGCAGTTCGCGGGCAACGTCGTGATCGAGTCGCTGAACCTGCCGTTCGGCGCTCAGGACTCCTCGAAGTTCAACTGCTCGCTGCGTGGCCCGCTGACTCGCGGCGCGATCACGACCTGACGTCGTGGCCCCGTCGCGTGGCGGGGCGATGAGTGTTGACATCCATGGCCTCGCGGAGGTCAAGCGGGTGCTGCGGCTCATCGCCCGCGAGGACTTGAATGTCGCGAATCGTGAGCTTCGGCAGGGCACGAAGCGGATCGCGAACGATGTCCTGATCCCGGCGTTGAAGCAGTCGGCTCGCGCGTCCGGTGTGCCGATCGCTCCGGCGATGGCGGAGACGATGCGGACCCGCACCGACCGGATCATCAACGTCCGCGTCGGCGCGGTGAACCCGAAGTTGTCAGGGTTCAAGAAGGGCCGTGGCACTCAGAACATGCGGCGGCGGGGTAACGCAGCGGCGTCCTCACAGGGGTACCGCACGACGTTGGCGTGGGGATCGGAGCGTGGCCCCTGGCCGAACGGTCACGCGGTCAAGGCGGACGGCTCCAAGGGCGCCCCGGTGAACCACTACAAGGTCGGTCGTTCGCGGTCCCACTGGGTCGCGTCCGGGGCGAACGCGCCGGGGACGTGGCAGTCCGTCAAGCGCGCGTACCAGGACCTCCTCAATCGGATTCTTCGCGACTACGGGGAGGGCCGGTAGATGGCAGGGCTTCCCGGAATCGTTCTGAAGATCGGCGCGAACACCAAGGACGCGATCGACGGCATCAACAAGGTCGAGGGTCGCCTCGGAGGGTTCGCGAACCGATCCGCTGGGATCCTCAAGGGCCTCAGCGTGGCCGCCGCTGGTGCTGCGGTGGCTATCGGTGCGGCCGCTGTCGCCATCGGCGTTGATGCGGTGAAAGCCGCGATCGAGGAGGAGCAGTCCGTCGGGAAGCTGACGACGACGCTGAAGAATCTCGGTCTCGCGCACAAGGACGCCGACGTCGAGGGGTTCATCGACGACATGCAGTTCGCCACTGGCGTCGCGGACAACGAGATGCGGCCGGCGTATGACCGGCTGATCCGGTCGACGGGCGATGTTGGGGAGGCGAACCGCGCGCTCGGCATCGCTCTGGACATCGCCGTGGCAAAGGGGCTCGACGTCAAGAGCGTCGCGGACGTGCTCGGCAAGGCATACGACGGCAACACGATGGCGCTGGGACGCATGGGCGTCGGGATCGACCGGACGATCTTGAAGTCCGGCGACATGCAGAAGATCACCCAGGCGCTGATCGATAAGTTCGGCGGCCAGGCGAGTGCCGCTGCGAATACGCTCGGCGGGGCGATCCAGGGCGTGAAGGTCGGATGGGACGAGCTCGTCGAATCCTTCGGGCAGGGCCTCGTCGGCAGTACGACGGAGGACATTCAGAAGCTCAAGGAGATCCAGCAGCAACTCCGCGACATGCAGCCGCAGGCGGAGCGCGCGGGTGAGGATGTCCGGCAGATCGGCGTCGGAGCGTTGACGACGTACGACCGGCTGTCGACGTTGGTCGACGCCGCGGACCGTGGGGACTGGTCGCAGTTCTGGGACATGTTCTCGTCCGGCGACGATGATGCCGCGTGGCAGCGCAAGGTGGAGGAGTACCGGGCGCACCTTGAGGAAACCCAACGGGCTGCCGACGATGCCGCCCGGTCGCAGTATTCCTTCCAGGGCTCTCTGCTCGATGCCGCGTCGGCAATGGGTTCGGCCGCCGCCGCAGTCCCGCCGGTAGTGGAGGAAATCGCCCAGATCGAGGTCGGCGCAGTCCGGACGACGACGGCGCTCCAGCGGCTCCAGGAAGGGCTCGACGGGATCTTCTCCAGCAGCGGCTCGTTCGGAAAGGCACAGGAGAAGTTCCAGCAGGGCATCGCCTGGACGCAACTCCTCGCGCAGGGTCCGGGCAAGTCTGGCTCCGCGGGCACAGGGAAGAACCAGACTGCGGTCTCCACTAAGGACGACCTCCTCAACTACGCCAACCAGATCGTTTCGCAGGCCGTGGCGACGGCGAAGACCCTCGGGCCGAAGGCCGCGAACAAGTTGCTGCAGAACGCCCAAGACCGGGTGACGAAGCTGCTGAAGCAGGCGGGATACGACGACGCCCGCGCGCAGGCTGCAGCACTGGTAGGCCCGGTCAACGTCAACCCGAATCCGCGGCCGTGGGAGCAGATGTACCGCGACCGTCCGACGAGCAGCACGAACGTCGACCCGTCGCGAACCGCGACCCGGAACCGCGACTCGACGCACCGCGCCAACTCCCGTGCCGCTCAGCGGTCCGCGAAGACGAACGCGCGCCCATGAGTCTGTTCTTCGACTTCACGGTGACGATCAACGGTGTCGACGTGTCGGAGTTCGTCTTCGCGACGGGCACGATCGACTACGGGCGCCAGGGCCGGGGGACGTCGTTCTCGGCGCCGCGTGCCGTGTTCGAGATGTACCTGCCGGAGGCGAACCCGAACCCGGCACCGTCAGGTTCCTGGCCGGTGCTCGCGAAGCGGCAGTCCGTCGTGATCCACGTTACGTGGGATGGGCTTACGCAACATCGCCGGTTCACCGGGCGAATCCAAGCCCTCGACTACTCGCGCACGTTCGTGAGTGTCACGGCGACGGGGAACACTGTCGACTATGGGCGGTACTTCGCGGGTGCGACGAACTCGTTCGCGGGTCGCGCGGTGGAGTCCGACTCGGATCGGGTTGAGTGGCTCGCCGAGGACGCCCCGCACGCCCTGACGATCGAAGGCGCGCCGGGCCGTCGTCTGCGGCAGATCGAACGGAACTCCAATAGTCAGGAACTGCTTGACGGCCTGGTGCGAATCGCGGCGGACTGCGACGGGCTCCTGCTTGAGGACCGGCTCGGGGTTCCGCGGTACCGGACCCGCAATTTCACGTTCCCTGGCCGATACACGATCCCTCACGCGATCGTCGACTCATCCGACCTGGAGTTGTCTACGGACGCTGGCGATGAGATCACGACTGCCGTCGTCTACTACGGGGAGCCGTCGAAGCAGACCGGGTTGCGGACGTCGGTCACAGACGTAAACACGGGCCTGAACGTCGCGATCGGGTACGACGTGCGTGATGAGCTCGACACGGATCTCCGCACGATTGACGGTGCGACAGGCCGCGCGGCCCAGTACCTGCTCCAGAACAACGGTGGCTATTACATCCCCGACCTGCCGCTGCTGATGAGCGCGGCGTCCACCGGCCAGGCCGACGACATCCTCGACTTGCAGGAGGGCTGGCCGGTCACGGTGGAGTCGCTGCCGGAGGGTTGGCCGGTGGAGTCGCTGGACTGCGACGTCATCGGCTTCACGGAGATCATGCACCAGACGGACTACCGGATCGTCTTGCACTTGGAGCCGTCGTACGAGTTGAACGAGGAGGACGACTCCGACCCGATCTACCCGGACGGCTCGCTGACGGGGTACGACTCGACGGGAACGGAGACGATCAGCGGAAAGGAGTTCCGCTGGTGCCGCTGGGATGGGTCGGGGTTCGTGACGAACCTGTACACCGAGTCGGCGATGTACCTGGAGCTCGTCGCGATCGCGAAGGGCGGCGACGGCGGGTCGAGTTCGGGCGCGTACGGCCGCGGCGGGTCCGGCGGCGATGGTGGATTCCTGGACGACCACATCGACCTGAACCCGGGGACGTGGCCGATCAGCGTCGGCGATGGTGCGAACGATGGCGACACCGTGTTCTACGGGGTGCGCCTGTACCGGGGTGGTGACGGCGGGTCCGGCGGCAGCCCTGACGGTAAGGACGGCGGTTGTGGTGGCGGCGCGCTCGGCCGCCGGGACGGCGGTCCGGCTGGGGGGGACGCGGGCGCGGGCGTGCTGGGCCAGGGCTATGACGGCGCGGTCTATTCCGGTGGCGGCGTCGGCGGCCCAGCGGTTGTCCTTGTCCCCGGGGTGTCGTCTTCCCGCGGACCCGATCTGGATGTCGTGATCGGCGGGGAGACGGTGACGTTCGGCCTTGACTGCGGCGCGGGCGGGTTGGGTGACGAGGCTGGCGGCATCATCAGTCCCGCGGTCCCCGGCTCACCCGGCCGGCTCTACTTGCGGTACCGGATCGGGTGACGCGCGATGAGTGACGACGCCTGGATCGTCGACAAGATCCGCATTGGTCCGGGGCTGATCAAGAAGAACGGCGTCCTCGACGTCAACCAGTTCGACCCGCGGTCGACGGATGCGTCGCTGGTGATCCCGGTCGCGCACGGCTACACGCACGCTGAGGGTGGCGGCGACCCGATTCCGGGGATGTTGACCGACGCCGACCCGAGGTTGACGGACGCACGCACGCCGACGGCGCACGCCGCGTCCCACGCGGACGGCGGCTCGGATGAGGTCACGCTCGCGCAGTCGCAGGTCACGGGCCTTGTGTCGGCGTTGGCGGCGTTGGCGCCGCTGGCGTCCCCGGTGTTGACGGGGAACCCGACCGCCCCGACGCCGACGTTCGGCGACGCGGATACGAGTGTCGCGACGACGGCGTTCGTCGCGGCTGCCCTAGCGGCGTTCCTGCCGCCGTACGGACCGACAGACGTAGCGAAGTCGTTGACAGTGACGGCGGGCGGCGCACTGATGTGGGCGTCGGCTGGCGCGCTGGTACCCCTCACCTACGACTCGATCAAGACCTACGACAGCGCATCTACCTATGACGAGGAGTTCTACTCGTGAGCACATATCCCGCCACGTTGGACGACCTCGGCGCAACCAACCCGTCCTCGTCGGACGCGATGAACGATGGCGACGGCCACGCGGCGCAGCACGCGGCAGCGAATGATGCGATTGACGCGATCCAAGCCACGCTGGGCGCCGGCTTCCCGAGCGCCGCGGGTGAGCCGGACGGGCACGTGCTGACTGTGGATACCGGCGCGTGGACGGCAGCCGCCCCGACCGGCGGCGGCGGTGGCTCATCCGTCGGTGGCGACCTCTACCTCGCAGCGAACTACGTCTAGGAGACAGTCATGGCATCGGTACCCGCATTCATCGCCTCCCCCCGCCTGGGGGTCGCGTCCCTGTCGACCGGGCAGACGGCTCGCGCGGTCGGAACCACGTCGAACGTCGTGGACGTTCTCGCCGGAGTCTCGGGCGGGACGCGCGTTCTGGAGATTCGGATCAAGGCGTCGGCGCAGCCGGCGGACTCGACGGTGCTGCTGTGGCTGTACGACGGGACGAACGCGCACCCGTTGAGGGAAGTCGACCTAGGAGCTCCGGCGGCGGGGTCAACAACGGTCGCTTCATACGAGACGACGATCTATTTCGAGAATCTGGTGCTGCCGTCCGCGTCGTGGAAGTTGCAGGCGTCGATCACGGTCACGCCCACCAGCGGCACCGTCGAGGTGTTCGCGTTCGGCGGTGACTTGTAGTGCCCAGACTGGGCGTGCAGGGATGGCCGTCGCACACGGGGCGCATCTTCGGTGGCGCGGCCGAGACTGTCCTCGCGTCCGGCCTGCGACTGGTCACGATAAGCGCGGCGACGAGTATCACGATCGTCGGCTCCCCGGTCGACCTCGACTACCTGTACGTCGCTGGCGGTGGTGGTGGTGGCAACGGCGGCTCCGGTAACTACGAAGGTGGTGGCGGTGGCGGCGGTGGGGTAGTGCTCGGCTCCGGTGCGATCGAGCCGGGGACGTACACCGCGTCCGTCGGGGCGGGTGGGGCGAGTAACACGCCGGGGGGCGACACGAGCCTGTTCGGGATCGTCGCCCTGGGCGGGGGCCGCGGACGCGGCGCGTCCGCTGCGATGAATGGCGGCTCCGGTGGCGGTGGCATGCCCTCCACGGGCGGCACGGGCGCGGCCGGCCAGGGCAAAAATGGCGGCACGGGCGGCGGTAATAGCGCGGCCGGCGGTGGCGGTGCGGGCGCGGTAGGCGCTGACTCGACTAGCGGTATCGGTGGTGCGGGCGGCTCCGGCCTGTATCTCGACTTCACAGGCTCGTGGATCTACTACGGAGCGGGCGGTGGTGGTGCAGCAGGCACGGGCGGCGCGGGTGGCACAGGAGGAGGCGGCGCGGGTGCGTCCAGCGGCGCGGGTAGCGCGGCCACCGGCATCGGGGCGGGCGGTGGTGGTGGTCGCTCGACCAGCAACGCCGCTGGCGGTGCGGGAAACGCAGGCGTCATCTACCTCAAGTATCGCGGGACTGCCCCATGACCCCCGACGAGTCGGTCCTGGTCCAGCTCGCCCGCATGGAGGCGCCGTGAGCGTCCTCGCGACCGACATCGACCCGACACCGTGGGGCGCATGGGTCGGGCTCATCGGTGGCGTCCTCGTACTGCTCGGCATCATCGTCGGCGCTATCGCCTGGTTCTGGAAGAAAGTCGCGATGCCCGACGTGCGGGACGCGATCCGAGCCGACGAAGACCGCCGCGACACGAAGCACGCCGCCGAACACGACGACCTCGACCGGCGCATCACCGACCTCGACAAGGCGACCGATGCGTCCTTTCGGTACGTCCACGGCCGCATCGACGAAATGTGGTCCGGTCGCGCGCCACGCCCCTCTGCCTAGACCCATCTGACCCAACCCCGCACGTCCCAGCCCTCACGGGAGGTACACGCATGTCCAAGAATCCGTTCCAGTCAGCGAAGTTCCGGGCCGCGATCTACACGTTCGTCGGCACGCTGCTGACCCTGTGCGCCATCATCTTCGGCATCGACGGTAAGACGACCGCCGCGATCCTGTCCGCCGTCGGTGCGCTGTCGAACCTGCTGGCCGTGCTCAACGTCCCGTTCGGGTTCACCGTCCAGGACGACGAGTAGATGGCCCGCGACAACGTCAACCAGCGGGTCACGTTCGACGGCAAGACCGTCACCGTCCGCACCCGCGACGCCCTCCTCTACGCACAGGCGTTGTGGCAGCAGCGGGGGAAGCACCACAAGAAGATCCGCCTCGCCCAAGGGTCGTTCAACAGCAGCGTCGCGGCGTCCGGATCGACACACAAGGGTGACGGTGTCTTCGATGCCCGAACGGCCGGCGTCGGCCTGACCGCGAGCGAGACCGTCAGCCTGGCACGCGCGATGGCCGACTCCGGCATCGCGCCGTACATCCGGGACAGCCGCGACGGCATGGACCCGCACATCCACGGCCTCGTCATAGACGACCCGGAGATGGACCCAAGCGCCAAGCGTCAGGTCGCGGACTGGGACAAGGGCCTGAACGGGCTCAACAACCACGCCAAGGACCGGATCACGTACCGGCCCAAGGTCAAGATCCGGTTCAGCTGGCGGCAAGGCAAGCCGGTGCCGCGGTGACCGGCTACCGGTGCAAGTGCGGCAAGAGCACGGCTTGGGGTTCCGGCATGAGCCCATCGCCGTGCCACCTCTGCCCCGAGTGCGGCTCGACGCTGGCCAGCCATCCCGATCACCACGCCGAGCCCGTGGAGCACGACTGGGAACCCCGGTTCGACGAGCGCACCGGCCAACCGACCACGCGTGTCTGCCGGCGCTGCTACGAGCGCGAGGGCCTCGGCGGCGGCTTCTAGCGAAGGCCGGCTCAACGGCACCGTCAGCAAGTAGCCCGCACACCCGGCCAGCACCGGAGGCAGCATGTCGTTGCCCCTCGGATTCGCCGCGGGTGAGTTGGACCCGGACCGCTGACCTAACACGTCGCCGGGTCGTGTTAAGAATCCGCGCCAGAGTTGACACGGATTCTTGGCCCCGGGCCAAGGGGACGCGTAGAATGCGGGGCGTGACCGAGATCTTCGCCCCCGACGTAAAGTGGTCGTGCGGCATCTGCGGTGAGGCATCTGGCGTCGGTGAGCAGTCGCTCAATGAGCACGCCGTGACGCACCTCCCGACGGACTTCCCCGGAGTGACTGGACCGCCTGGGTCGTACTCGTTCGCCTGACAAGCCTTCACAGACACGAACCGCCCCCGTAGCCCACAAGGCTGCGGGGGCGGCTTTCGTCGTTGGGGGGACGAGTGACAGACCTCCGCTGCATCCTGTCGCCGTGCTCACCGACCGCGACCGGGAGGTGCTGGGTGCGGATTGACCGATAACTACCGTTATCAGTATTCTACGGGAAACACGGCATGATGAGAGGTCGAATGAGCGTCCCGGAGTGGTTGGGCTACATCAAAGAGGTGCGGGCCCTCAGCCCGAACACCGTGCGCGGATACGCCCGGTCGCTGTCCACGCTGGCCAACGCGGAGACGGCCACCAAGGAGGAGGTCGAAGCGTGGTGGCGGACACGCACTCATCTTGCCGTTACCAGCCGCGTCGTCGATCTCGCCGCCGTCCGGTCGTACTACAAGTGGATGCTGCGCTTTGGTCACCGCAACGACGACCCCACGCTGAGGATCGACGCGCCACGCCTGCCCAGGGGCCTGCCCCGCCCCGTGTCCCGAGCCGACTTCCAGCGGCTCCTCGCGGCCACCGACGGCGACTCCCGGCGCGCCATCGCGATCGGCGCCTACACGGGGATGCGCGTGTCCGAAGCGGCCGTGCTCGACTGGGCCGACATCGACACGGAGATGCGCCGCGTCCGGATCTCCGGCAAGGGGCAGAAGACCCGGCTCGTTGGCCTGTCGCCGCTCCTGCTCGACGCTATCGGCCCACCAGTACGAGGCAACGTCGTCGCGGCCGGCGGTCACCCGTACACCGCCGACACTTTGCAGCGAAAGGTGAACAGGGCGATCAGAGCGGCCGGGGTCGACGCGACCTACCACCAACTACGGCACCGCTTCGGGACCGTCGCGCTGGCGGCCACAGGCAACCTCCTGGCGGTGTCCCGCGCCATGGGCCACAGCTCGCCCACGACCACCGCGATCTATGCGGCCACCTCGGACGCCGATCTCGACGTCATCGCTGAGGCGGTGGCCCGATGAACGAGATGTCAGGACCCCGCAAGCGCCGCGCTACTCGACCCATGACCACGGACGCTTACCCAACCGAGGTGACCGCCGAGGATTTGACGCGCATCGGTGAAGTGCTACTCAACGCCGCCGCCGGCATGGCGGTGCTCGGCCACGAGTCGCCCGCGGGGATGGCTGACTACGTCGAGCGGGACGACCTGCCATCGTGGCACGCCCGGTTCGTGCTGGACATGGTTGCGCTCAGCCAGGGGATCGGGCACGGCGAACGGAAGAGCGAGGCACTGGACCGCATCTACGGCTTCGCCTGGCAAACGGGATGGGCGGACCGTCGTGCTGAGGCAGCGGGGAGGATCGGATGAGCGAACCGCTTGACACGTCCCCGAAGGTGCGGCACAGTGGGCACATGCCGAAGGTTGAGAACAGCGAGACCAGCACGGTGCTGCCGGACTGGATGACCGCCAGCGACGCGGCAGACGACCTCGGGATCGAACGGTCCACGCTCGCACTATGGGCGCGCGAGGGCAAGATCACGCCCCTGATGAAACTCCCCGGCATCCGAGGTGCCTACGTGTTCGCCCGTGCCGATGTCGAGCGTCTGGCGCAGGAGAGGGCGTCATGAAGTCCTACGTCACCGCCCTCGCCGTCCTCGCCCTGGTCGCTGCGGTCGTGGCTGTGGTGCTGGGCGTGTTCCTGGCGTCGGTGGTCAACGCGGCGGCCCAGGTGATGACCCGATGAGCGCCAACGGTTTCGGTCGGCACCTGTTGATGCCGCACACCCGTGTCGCCGTCGGTGGTCCGTCGACCCAGGTACGGGCCGCGATCCGTCGCCTGTACCGCGTGACCAACCCGATCTTCGCCGCGCAGGAGCGCCGCGACTGGGTGACCGTCGCGGACCTGGCGACGTCCCGTGATGACGCGCGTGAGGCGCTGCGGGCAGCGATGCGGGACTGGCCGGCGGTGATCGCGCCGTGAGTGTCAAACGCAACCGGTCCTTGGTCGCATCGACCAAGAGGCGGCACCAAATGGCAGCGCCCTCCGTCGCGCGCGTCGACTTCATCGCGCTGGTCGATTCGGTGGACCGATTCATGGACGAGTGGGGCGCCGTGGTTGATGAGTGGATCGCACGGGTGATCGCGCCATGACACCCGCACCCGTCTCCCACGACTCCCTGTGTCCGACGCGGATGGTCGGGCACCAGTGCAACACGGCGTGCTGGTGCGACGAGATCGCCCGTGTGCGTGAGGACGAGCGGGCGACGTTCGTCGTCGCTCTCGCTGCTGGCCTGACGTCGCTCGCAGACTCACTGGTCGCGGCGAGTGACGGGCTTTCGGCTGGGGACGTACTCATCGCGGACGCCTACCGGTGGGTCGCGCGCGCCGTGTCCAACGGGGCCATACCGCGATCCACCTAACGACTCCCCGGCGCGGGTTCCCCCCGTTTCCCGCGCCGGGGGCACGACCACCAACGGGGACACGACGAAAGAACGGGGAACGACATGGATACCAACATGATTCAGGCCGCACTCGCCGCGACTGACGAGTTCGCCAAGCAGCAGTACGCCAAGGACATCGCGACCGGACTCGGCCCACGCACCAGCACCGACTACAACGCGACGCGGTGGGCCTTCTTCTCCGGGTACATCGGGTCCGCGCTGGGCCTGACGGACGCTGAATACCGCGCGCTGATCGAACTGCCGGTCGACGAGTACACCGCCAACCGTGTCGAGTCCGCCCGCTTGCTCCTCGCCGACGACGCGCGTACGGCAGGTGCGGCATGAGTACCACGGTCACCACGCAGGCCGAACTTGACGCCGCCCTCGCCGCACACCGCGACGACCCGGACGCCGAAATCCACATCCGGTCCACGGCTGGCGTTTGGCTGGAGATCGGCGATACGGGGCGCTGCTACGTCCGGGCGTCCGACAGCAGCACGGTCCAGGCGTCCGGCAGCAGCACGGTCCGGGCGTCCGACAGCAGCACGGTCTGGGCGTCCGGCAGCAGCACGGTC